>ENA-OPDW01000390-OPDW01000390.1-human-gut-metagenome-genome-assembly--contig:-NODE-390-length-35319-cov-8.535929_pt1 | contig 35319 bp, 25 predicted proteins | sample MGYA00241264_ERZ501508 | MGnify/ENA primary metagenome ERZ501508 (study PRJEB25962, sample SAMEA2042575) | human gut metagenome | biome: human gut; feature: human-associated habitat; material: faeces...
CATTTTATTTACTGCCAGAGCCGCTTAGGCTTGGCGAATTTTTAACGAACTATTGCTTAAACATAACAAACAATCAATTAAATTTATAACCGACTAAATAGAAGAAAATCTGTTTACAGGCTATCCTTCCTTCTAAAATATTATCCTACATAGTCTCTTTTCTCGTCCTGCTATTCAATTCATCACAGGCAAAGCAAACCGGCTTTTGAACAAAAGAGGTTAAATCGTAATCATTCATTGCATTCTTTTTGTTCTTATGGTAGAATGTTTATTAGTGAGTGAGGCTGTTGTGTAATCCTCTTGTTACAGTTCAGGTAAGAGCCTTATGCGATGGCATTATTGATGTTTAACCCCTATAAACTTGCGAGTTATGAGAAAAAACGCTAATTTTGCAAATCACAAATGTGCGCTTAGGCGCGCTTTACTAATTAATATGTTGAAATTGAAACAGTTAGTATCTAATCTTTATCACTTCGCCTTTGGAGAAGAAGTGCGTACCAACGGTATGGATGCCGATGGTACTATTCGTGTGGCGGCTGGAGATCCAACGTTGAGTGTAACTCCGTTGAAAGGTCTTGAGTTGTTACCTGATAGGGTTCCGTGTGAAAATTCAATGTTGGATATCTCTGGGTATAGATATTCTGAAAAACCCAAAATATTTACTGTTGAAGGCTCTTCCATGTCACCCGAAGATATTTCTAATGGCGATAAATTATTATGCAGAGAAGTAGAAGCTGATGCAATAAAGTTGATTGAACAAGGAAAATTTGCGGTAATTGCAGTTGATAGAAAATACTATGAATATAAAAACAAAGAGTTGAAGTTTGATTATAAGTTGCGTCATACCTTATTTAGAGTTCCTGTAGGAATCTCTATTGAGCAGTTGATAGACTCTTTGAAAAAGATAACTAATAGTATCTTTTTGGAAAAAAACCAAAAGAACTTAAGAAGCAAATATGACGAGGCTATTGAGTTTTATGGTAATGAAAGAGAACTTATGCTGTCAGTTACATATCGAAAAGGAGAATTGCGTTATTCTTTCCATCCGATTGATTTAATAAAGTACGTTGCAGAGTATGTATTAAAGCATAATGGAGAAGAATGGAGAGCCAAAAAACTTGAATAGAAATGTCGGAAATAGAATGTGTCAATCTACTTGCATTCATACAATTTACAATCGCTTTTGATTTTGGACTATACTATCTTGATGATAAACACGCACTGACTAAAATATATCGCAAATACCAGATGGATTTAAGGGCATCGGTACAAGCGATATTGCAACGTGCCGATGAAACTATAAAAGAGAGTCTAAAAAGTGAGGACGAGGAATGTATTTTAAAAAGTGCCTATTTGGATAAGGCTTATCGCCGTTTAAAATATCTGACTGATGGAAATCAACTCAACTTGGAAGGGTGTGGCTTTATCGGTTTATATGCGGGATTGTATGGATTCTTATGTTTGTTTTGTATAGGAATATTTGGTTGTCAGCATGATACAATCATTAAAACTTATATTCTCGTTAGTTCTCAGATAATTTTATTCTTAGAACTGTTAATCTCTGTATATAATTTTACGCAGGGGGATTGTAAGAAATATAGTAGAAATACATGGGCGAATATAAAACTTATTATATTCATCATTTTATTTGCAGGTGGGATTTCTACTTTTGATATGGCTTATAAGTGTTTTCCGGAATTTGAACTGCCGTTTATCGTTATAAGTCTGATAGTGTTGCTCTTTCCTCTTATTCTATTTGTGGGATATATAATAATTTCGCGTATTATAGTAGTGAAAGCTCTGAAAAGAAAATGTAAGCGTCGCATACAAAAAGTGAAGAAATGTCTGAACAATAAAGTCACACCGCAAGATTAGGTGTTTGACATAAAATCTGTTTAGGCCGAGCTATCCGCATAATAGCTCGGCTTGTTTTTTTTAAATGAGGGAAAGGCTATTTAGGTAGATGATATTTGTCCTTTATATGCTCGGCCACGTGTTCGACTTCCGGGAACAACGTTGATTTGTCTATGCCGAGGGCTTCAAGCTGCTTCCTGATCTTCTGTTTCTGCACTTTATTGATGATGTACACTTTGTAGCTGAAGTTGAGTGATGCAGGTTGGCTTTTATTGCCATTGATACCATAAAGGAAGAATGCCCCGGACTGCCGGATTATGCGAGGATTGTCAAACATCGGTTTTACACAAAAGACTCTCTCGATATCCTTTGAGTCAATCACATTTTGGAAATGGGGTTTCTCATGCTTAATTTCATGGAGCAGATAGGATATGTCTGCTTTGTCATTAAAATCTTCACAATCTAAATCCCGAATACCTTCAATACTAAAATCTATTGGGCGTTTGGCAATATTAGAAACGACACAGACAGCATCGCTATCAAAATATTTAATATCTGACGTTTTAACTTCGAATCGGAACAGTTTACCGTCAACGGCATCATTCTCGCACGCAAAATACAAAGCTACCAAAGGATTTGTAGTAATATCCAAGAGTCGTGTCGGTAAGGAGTAATGTTGCATCTTGACCAACTTTTCAAAAGTAGATGTACATCCTTTGAAATCAGCCGGACTTTGAGCGATAATATCTCTGAAAATTCTATTTTCATTCTGGATTAAAAGTTTCTCTCGATAGATGGAGGGTATCAATTCGAAACTTTTATCTGACTGTCCTCGATAAAAGATATGGTAATCCATATTATCCTCTAACTCGTTCTCAAGTTTTTCTAATAGTATTTTGATACTACCAATATTGGATGATTCACTTTCCGGAGTATAATTATATGCCTCGTATGAAATCTCCCACGGACGCTTTCCAAGAGTCTTGACTATTTTTTCTGACAACTCATTATATGATGCAAAACTATCATAAGTATAGCCCAGTTTCTTGCTTCTTAGATACGACGAAGTGTTGGAATCCAAAGGAACATATTTTTCTGGATTAACGTAGAACAGAACAATACTGAGCTTTCCCTTTCCGACACTTTTAATATTCAATGCCGTTTGAAAAAATAGTTCATCTACTTTCCCTTCTTTTACCTGTTCAAACAATTTCCATAATACAGGTATATCATGCTTGTTCCTTGTCGATTTGTGTGGAAACAGATGCACTTTCATCGGATGTGTCGTCGGGATACCGGATACATCTGTCGGTTCTGGACATCTAAAATTTAGCTTACACCTTAAATCCTGTAGGATTTCTACTCTTCTTTCATCGGAATGAAACTTGTTGAGATACGAAAAGAATGTAAACGGGTCTATTTCCTTCAAAGCAATCTTTTTGCCTCTTTCTGAACCATCACGAAAACCGGAAATGCCGATTTCTTTTAGCGTAGATATAAGTTCTGGTTGGCTATTCTGTTTTCTAAGTAGCCAGTCGGATAGTTCTTTATAGAATGGTAGCCATGTGAATTTTTCGTCCATTGTATCGTAATTATTAATTTTTAATTTGGATAAACATTCAGATTGTTATTCTTTTATTTTCTTTTGTTTGTTATACAAAATAAACGAAAGGTAGAATAATCAGTTCTGCTGCAAATTTAAAAATATTGTAAGCACCTGAAGCTCCCTTTAAATAGTTGTTCCATATGAACGCTCTCACAAAACGGGGCCGTCTATCTAACCAATGTTCCAATATTCCCCACCATAATTAGTACGGTGTGGTCCACTTCAAGGATTTTCGAACTATTGGTGACAGCTGGCGATACTCCGGCTTCAGGTTAGCACTCACACTATGCTCCACCTTGTGTCTGCTATAGTTGTTTAAATATTAGTATAGTAATTCTTTCAACATACAGAATATTGTTTTAGAAAAAACATCTTTCTCTATATCACCAGGAAGTGTAATCATAAAATAGTAATATTCACCGGGGAACCATACATATTGAAAATATTGTTTTTTAATGTTCATCGTTTCAGGTACTATATATGGATTTTCTAATAATTCAATCCCACTATATATAGATATACAGCCTTCTGAATTAATTTTGGTATTGTATCCTATTTTTTGATGCAACTCTAACATTTTATCATCTTTTGAAAAAAAAATTTCAATATAGTGTTTGGATATATCCTCTTTTTGTGAAGATAATCTAAATCCTATGTTTAGAATTTTTTCTCTGAATTTCTTCATTACAGATAAATTATTTTTTTTAGAATATAGCAAATATTCAAAACCTGTAAAATAACAACTCATAATATATTATTTTGAATATGAATTTCGTTCTATCTTTCCATTATGTTTACGCAAATCTACATCTTCAGTGAGATACAGCTTTTTCCTATTCTTGCTTGCATCTTTTAGCAATTTATCATCTACAGTAAATGATGCAACATATTCAGTTTTTTCATTTGTTAGGCCAATGCTTCCCAAATTTTGATTTGCCATCTCTTGAGGCGATAATGTAGATACATAGACCCCTGGTGGATTGTTATAAGCTCCTTTGGCTCGTTTACTTGGATCATGTACAGTGATTTTACCTGTACCTTTAATCTTATTATAACCTTTTTTGTCAGTGTAATGATAGACAGTTATAAGACTAAATCCGAAAATATCAACGTAATAATTAGTATCCTTGACATACCCGTAAAGGTTAAGTATTCCCCCACCAAGTCCAATCGGATCTTGCGAGACATACATGCCCATCTTCGGCGAGTAGTACCTGAACCTGTTATATGCCAGCCCTGTCTCACAGTCATAATACTGTCCCTGGAACAGGAACGGTATCATTCCCTTGTTGCCCGTCTCCTCGATGACGTTCCCGTCCATGTCGAGCACCCGGCTCCATACCTCGTTGCCCTCGGCATCGTATGCCTCCGTCGGCGTTCCGAGCTGGTCGGTCAGTATCGAGTAGGACCTGCCTTCCTTTATCATTGCCATCGGTACGAACGACTCCTCGTCGAAGAGCCATACCGTCAGGTCACGGCGTTCCGTATCCGTGTTCCACCTGTCCTCCATGACGGAGTATTCCCTGCGCTGCTTCCACTGGTGCAGCGGCACGTTGCCGTTCCACACCCACCGCGTCACAGTCGTGCCGAAGCTCTTGGAGAGCCTGCGCCCGAGCGCGTCGTATGTGAACTCCACCTCCCTCTTGTCGGGCCGCACCACCTTTGCCAGGGAGCCGTCGGCGTTCCACCGGTATCTCCAGCGGTCCTTCTTGCCGTCAAGCCACTTTCCCGTGCCGAGGTAGCGTTCCGTCAGGTTGCCGTCATCGTCGTACTCGCAGTGCCATTCACCGTCCTGCTCCAGCCGTCCGCCACTGAGGTAGCGGCGCAGCCTCATGTCCGGGTCGGGATACAGGTTCCCCACCGCATCGCTCTTTCTCCACTGCTCCCTGCCGTCGGGGTATTCCGCCCTGTCGAGCTGCCCCGTCGGGGTGTAGGAGTAGCGGGTCTCGCCACGCCTGCTGTCCTCCACGGACAACAGCCTGTCGGCGACGCCCCAGCGGTAGCGGCGCATATGCCGTGTGCGCGAGTCCTTGCGTGTGCGGGCATCCACCAGACGGCCTATGTCGTCGTAGGCGAACGAGCGGACGACGCCCCCCGGAAGGATGCGCTCCACCTCGAAGCCCAGCGTGTCGTGGCGGTGTGAGGATTCCCACGAGCCTGTGCCGTCGGCGTCGCCGCCGCCGGTGGCCGTGAACCCCTCAAGCTCCCCGTAGCCGTTGCGGGTGTAGCGCAGCGAGGCCCCCGTCGTGCTGTCGAGCGTGAGTATCCTGCCGGTATGGTCGTAGGTGCGGAGTATGGTGTTGCCGTCAGCCGTCTCCCGGACGGGAAGTCCCAGGGAGTTGTACGCGAACTCCACCGTGCTTTCCCCCCTCGATGCCTGCACCAGCCTGCCGGACAGCCCGTAGGCGTAGGTCTGGTCGGGGTCGCCAGCCGTGGGGTATGAGACGCATGTCACGCGCGAGCAGGCGTCATAGCCGTATTCCCTTTCCGTTCCCGATGGCAGCGTCTCCCTGACGACACGTCCGCCCCTGTCACGCAGGTAATGACGGACGGCCCCGTCGAAGCCCTTCTCGGCGGTGACGTTTCCCACAGCGTCGAGGGTGAACTCGTAGCTCTGGAGCTTCTCGTTTGTCACACGCCGCAGGCGTTCCTCCCGGTCATAGCGGAAGTTCACCACGCCCCGGTGGTCGCGACGCCTTGTCAGCTTCCACATGCCGGAGTAGCCGTACTCCACGTGCTGGACGTTGTCACGGTATTCGGTGAGGTTGTCTATCCCGTCGTAGGACAGGCGTATGTCGTTGCCGTCGAAGTCGAGTACGTGCACCACGCGGCCCACAAGGTCGTATTCCCTTTTCTGCACCGCACCCTTGGGGTTGGTGACGCTCACGCACCTGCCCAGCAGGTCGTAGCCGTACAGCGAGGTGTTCCCCCGGCTGTCGGATGCCTCCGTGAGGTTGCGGAAACGGTCATAGGCGAGCTTCGTCACCACGCCGTAGGGGTCTTTCACCGATGCCACCGCACCGTCGCGGTAGGTCATCCTCGTGACGGCACCTTCGGGGTTGGTGCGGCTCACCGGATTGCCGGAGCGGTCATAGCCGAACTCCCACGTGCCGCCATCCGGAGTGGTAACGGATATGGGACGGTTGCGCAGGCCCCCCTTGCCGGGGTACACGGCGGACACGCTGCCGCCGCACGGGTCGGAGCTGTCGGTACAGTTCCCCCAGCGGTCATATTTGTACAGGGTGCTGTTACCGAGCGGGTCTGTCTGTGCGAGGAGCTGGCGGCTGTCATCATAACGCCACAGGTGTTCCCCGCCGTTGGCATCGACCTTCTTCCACACAAGGCCGCCACGGTGGTGGTACACCGTCAGCCCGCCATGGCTGTCGAGCACCTCGGTCACTCCCTCTCGGAACGTGAGCTTATGGTCGTATATGCCGCCGTCGCCCCACGTGTGTACGCAGCGCGAACCCACGCCCGTACCGTCGTACTCGAAGTACCACGCAAGGCCGTTGCGCCATGTCTCCTTCACGATGAGCCTTCCGGCATACTCGTATGTCATCACATCGCCTGCCGCGTTGCGCTGGAGGGTCATGTTGCCGTCGGCGTCGTACTCGTAGGAGGCGAGGGTAATCTCTTTCTCCGGATCTTCCGGATGCGGGCCGCATATCTCAAGGATGCGTCCGTTCCTCGTGTCGTGCTCCACCCTCAGACGGCGGCCCGCACTGTCTGTAATGGAGTGCAGCAATCCCTCTTTCGTGTACTCGAAGCGGATGCCGAGGCCGTTGCAGTCGGTCACGCTCTCAAGCAGGCGCACGGAATCGTACTCCTTGCGCGTGAAGCGGTAGTAGAGGTCCTCGGCCATGTCCCACACGCAGTAGCAGCCGTCCTGTTCCAGACGGGCCTCCTTGCGCTCGGAGAGGATGAACGAGGGTTCTTCCGCTGTCGGCAACGGGAAAGCCACCGGGATGCCGTCACTCATGCGGAGCGTCAGCGTGCCTTCTTCCGTGTCCGCGACGACGCCCATGTCGTAGGCGTGGTGCCACCCGTTGCCCAGAGGACCCCGGTAGTCGCTGCGGCTGTACCATGTGCGCTCCCATGACAGAGGTACCGGGCCGTCGAGCCAGAAGTCCTCCTCGTCGGTGAAGAACGTGCCGCTGGCCACGTCCACGGGGTGGCCCGTGACCGTACAGATGGCCTTGTGGAGCATGTTCTTGAGGGATTCGCTCTTTATCGTCTTGTTGACCTTGCTGTGCAGCTTGTCCGCCAGCTTCTTGGTCTTTTTCTTGTAGAAACGCCCGAACGCCCCCGTGCACTTGCGGGCGAGTGCCGCCATGGGGTTGAGAGGGACGGGAACCGGGCTGGTGAGTATCTGCCTGGCGGGAGGTATCGGGTTGATGACACCCGTGGGCAGGAACATGCCCGGAACCTTGTGCACGCTCGGTATGCCCACGTCGTTGCAGTCGAGGTGCAGGTGCGCGCCGCCGCCCGAGAAGGGCATCCCGTCGGCAAGCACCGTCAGGCTGCCCATGAAGGCGTGGCCGTTGTTCTTGGGTATCGCCGCTGAAGGGGCCGCCCAGCCTGCGCCCATGGGGATGTGCGGGATGCTCCGCGTGGGTGTGGATGCAACCGCGCGCGGGATGAAGCCGCCTATCTTGACGGTGGCACCCAGCATCCCGACGGCCATCGTCAGTACGGTGTGGCCCACCTCGGCGAGCTTCGCGCTGTCGGCGTCGCCCGTCTGTTCCGCTGTCGGAGGCGGGGGGATGAATGAAGAGACCGCCGCCGCGATGAAGTCCTGCGGACGAAGGAGAACCCCGACATAAGGGTGAGGCATGGGCACGACGGGGGAAGGTGGTATCGTCACGAGGTGGATGTCCACGCCGATGACCGGGTCGAGCTGCTTGGAGATGGGCAGGCAGGCCATGCCCTTCATGCCCATGGCACCCAGCACGGGGAGCATCGCGGCCTCGCTCAGGCCGTCGGCAAGGCCGCCGATGGCGGCTGCCGCCTTGACCCCCGTGTCGAGGGCATTGACGGACGGTGACACGCCGGCGTCGGAGTTCGCCTTGACGCCTTCCGAGATACCCTTGACCTGCGCGCCTACGCCGGTCTTTAGGTTTGCACTCACGCTGTCGAAATAACCTGTGTCCGCCATTCTAAGTTTGAATAAGTCAAAAGTATTACATCATTTGGAGTTGTTTTTTTATATCTTCAACCCTTTTCTCTATCATGTTTAAGGGATATTTGTCACTTCCACCAAGAGCATATATTAATAATAACTCTTCCATTTCATAGCAAAGCCAATTTTTTAAAATTGTTTTTTTGCCTATTGCGGTATATTGTTGAACTTTGTCTTCATATTCTTTCAGTAAAGAACCTTCACATCGCTTAGCAATATCTGTGTTGCTAACTTCTGCTTGCATAATCTTTTTTAATGCAACTTGTGCATCAGATTGAGCATTTATTTCTTTCGATGCGATGTAATAAATTAAAGCTAAAATAGATTCTACTGGAACCCAAATATCCCAATTACCAACAAATGATAGAGAAAAAATAACTGAATATAAATTCTTTAGTTCGGTTTTATATCCATAAATATACAACCAATAGCACAATTCTTTCAAATTAGACAAATCCTTAGAAGATTTGAAACTCATTTTTTTTAGAATTTTATTGCAAATACAATCAATCTTCTTATTCTTTAGAAGATACAATTCGTTAATAGTTATAACTAAATTATTTTCCATTATTTTATAATTTCAATTTTAATTGTATCACCATCATTACATCCAGATAAAGCCGCCCTAATTGAAGAACCAGCACCTCTATTATCGCTTGGCAAAATATATTCTATATCAGCTCCACTTCCACCTTCTTTGAACATCGCCATAGGCCATTCATCTCGATCATGTCCTTTTTTAGTTTTAGTATTAGCTATAGCCTCTTTTCTTCTATCAGTAGCTCCCTTGCGTGATATAGTAACTACATCGGGATGCCCTTTCTTAATTGCATTTTGTATGTGACGTGTAGTTTCTGGATATTCTGACTTAGATATTTGCAATACAAATTTATATGATTGGCCTTCTTCAGCCTCTTTTAAATAGCAACCTTTAAGTCCTAATACATCCATCCCATAATTGGTATTTTGAATATACCCATAAAGGCGCATTCCACCAGCCAGTCCAATCGGATCTTGCGAGACATACATTCCCATCTGTGGCGAGTAGTATCTGAACCTGTTATATGCCAGTCCTGTCTCCCGGTCATAATACTGTCCCTGGAACAGGAACGGCACCATTCCCTTGTTGCCCGTCTCCTCGATGACGTTCCCGTCCATGTCGAGCACCCGGCTCCATACCTCGTTGCCCTCGGCATCGTATGCCTCCGTCGGCGTTCCGAGCTGGTCGGTCAGTATCGAGTAGGACCTGCCTTCCTTTATCATTGCCATCGGTACGAACGACTCCTCGTCGAAGAGCCATACCGTCAGGTCACGGCGTTCCGTATCCGTGTTCCACCTGTCCTCCATGACGGAGTATTCCCTGCGCTGCTTCCACTGGTGCAGCGGCACGTTGCCGTTCCACACCCACCGCGTCACAGTCGTGCCGAAGCTCTTGGAGAGCCTGCGCCCGAGCGCGTCGTATGTGAACTCCACCTCCCTCTTGTCGGGCCGCACCACCTTTGCCAGGGAGCCGTCGGCGTTCCACCGGTATCTCCAGCGGTCCTTCTTGCCGTCAAGCCACTTTCCCGTGCCGAGGTAGCGTTCCGTCAGGTTGCCGTCATCGTCGTACTCGCAGTGCCATTCACCGTCCTGCTCCAGCCGTCCGCCACTGAGGTAGCGGCGCAGCCTCATGTCCGGGTCGGGATACAGGTTCCCCACCGCATCGCTCTTTCTCCACTGCTCCCTGCCGTCGGGGTATTCCGCCCTGTCGAGCTGCCCCGTCGGGGTGTAGGAGTAGCGGGTCTCGCCACGCCTGCTGTCCTCCACGGACAACAGCCTGTCGGCGACGCCCCAGCGGTAGCGGCGCATATGCCGTGTGCGCGAGTCCTTGCGTGTGCGGGCATCCACCAGACGGCCTATGTCGTCGTAGGCGAACGAGCGGACGACGCCCCCCGGAAGGATGCGCTCCACCTCGAAGCCCAGCGTGTCGTGGCGGTGTGAGGATTCCCACGAGCCTGTGCCGTCGGCGTCGCCGCCGCCGGTGGCCGTGAACCCCTCAAGCTCCCCGTAGCCGTTGCGGGTGTAGCGCAGCGAGGCCCCCGTCGTGCTGTCGAGCGTGAGTATCCTGCCGGTATGGTCGTAGGTGCGGAGTATGGTGTTGCCGTCAGCCGTCTCCCGGACGGGAAGTCCCAGGGAGTTGTACGCGAACTCCACCGTGCTTTCCCCCCTCGATGCCTGCACCAGCCTGCCGGACAGCCCGTAGGCGTAGGTCTGGTCGGGGTCGCCAGCCGTGGGGTATGAGACGCATGTCACGCGCGAGCAGGCGTCATAGCCGTATTCCCTTTCCGTTCCCGATGGCAGCGTCTCCCTGACGACACGTCCGCCCCTGTCACGCAGGTAATGACGGACGGCCCCGTCGAAGCCCTTCTCGGCGGTGACGTTTCCCACAGCGTCGAGGGTGAACTCGTAGCTCTGGAGCTTCTCGTTTGTCACACGCCGCAGGCGTTCCTCCCGGTCATAGCGGAAGTTCACCACGCCCCGGTGGTCGCGACGCCTTGTCAGCTTCCACATGCCGGAGTAGCCGTACTCCACGTGCTGGACGTTGTCACGGTATTCGGTGAGGTTGTCTATCCCGTCGTAGGACAGGCGTATGTCGTTGCCGTCGAAGTCGAGTACGTGCACCACGCGGCCCACAAGGTCGTATTCCCTTTTCTGCACCGCACCCTTGGGGTTGGTGACGCTCACGCACCTGCCCAGCAGGTCGTAGCCGTACAGCGAGGTGTTCCCCCGGCTGTCGGATGCCTCCGTGAGGTTGCGGAAACGGTCATAGGCGAGCTTCGTCACCACGCCGTAGGGGTCTTTCACCGATGCCACCGCACCGTCGCGGTAGGTCATCCTCGTGACGGCACCTTCGGGGTTGGTGCGGCTCACCGGATTGCCGGAGCGGTCATAGCCGAACTCCCACGTGCCGCCATCCGGAGTGGTAACGGATATGGGACGGTTGCGCAGGCCCCCCTTGCCGGGGTACACGGCGGACACGCTGCCGCCGCACGGGTCGGAGCTGTCGGTACAGTTCCCCCAGCGGTCATATTTGTACAGGGTGCTGTTACCGAGCGGGTCTGTCTGTGCGAGGAGCTGGCGGCTGTCATCATAACGCCACAGGTGTTCCCCGCCGTTGGCATCGACCTTCTTCCACACAAGGCCGCCACGGTGGTGGTACACCGTCAGCCCGCCATGGCTGTCGAGCACCTCGGTCACTCCCTCTCGGAACGTGAGCTTATGGTCGTATATGCCGCCGTCGCCCCACGTGTGTACGCAGCGCGAACCCACGCCCGTACCGTCGTACTCGAAGTACCACGCAAGGCCGTTGCGCCATGTCTCCTTCACGATGAGCCTTCCGGCATACTCGTATGTCATCACATCGCCTGCCGCGTTGCGCTGGAGGGTCATGTTGCCGTCGGCGTCGTACTCGTAGGAGGCGAGGGTAATCTCTTTCTCCGGATCTTCCGGATGCGGGCCGCATATCTCAAGGATGCGTCCGTTCCTCGTGTCGTGCTCCACCCTCAGACGGCGGCCCGCACTGTCTGTAATGGAGTGCAGCAATCCCTCTTTCGTGTACTCGAAGCGGATGCCGAGGCCGTTGCAGTCGGTCACGCTCTCAAGCAGGCGCACGGAATCGTACTCCTTGCGCGTGAAGCGGTAGTAGAGGTCCTCGGCCATGTCCCACACGCAGTAGCAGCCGTCCTGTTCCAGACGGGCCTCCTTGCGCTCGGAGAGGATGAACGAGGGTTCTTCCGCTGTCGGCAACGGGAAAGCCACCGGGATGCCGTCACTCATGCGGAGCGTCAGCGTGCCTTCTTCCGTGTCCGCGACGACGCCCATGTCGTAGGCGTGGTGCCACCCGTTGCCCAGAGGACCCCGGTAGTCGCTGCGGCTGTACCATGTGCGCTCCCATGACAGAGGTACCGGGCCGTCGAGCCAGAAGTCCTCCTCGTCGGTGAAGAACGTGCCGCTGGCCACGTCCACGGGGTGGCCCGTGACCGTACAGATGGCCTTGTGGAGCATGTTCTTGAGGGATTCGCTCTTTATCGTCTTGTTGACCTTGCTGTGCAGCTTGTCCGCCAGCTTCTTGGTCTTTTTCTTGTAGAAACGCCCGAACGCCCCCGTGCACTTGCGGGCGAGTGCCGCCATGGGGTTGAGAGGGACGGGAACCGGGCTGGTGAGTATCTGCCTGGCGGGAGGTATCGGGTTGATGACACCCGTGGGCAGGAACATGCCCGGAACCTTGTGCACGCTCGGTATGCCCACGTCGTTGCAGTCGAGGTGCAGGTGCGCGCCGCCGCCCGAGAAGGGCATCCCGTCGGCAAGCACCGTCAGGCTGCCCATGAAGGCGTGGCCGTTGTTCTTGGGTATCGCCGCTGAAGGGGCCGCCCAGCCTGCGCCCATGGGGATGTGCGGGATGCTCCGCGTGGGTGTGGATGCAACCGCGCGCGGGATGAAGCCGCCTATCTTGACGGTGGCACCCAGCATCCCGACGGCCATCGTCAGTACGGTGTGGCCCACCTCGGCGAGCTTCGCGCTGTCGGCGTCGCCCGTCTGTTCCGCTGTCGGAGGCGGGGGGATGAATGAAGAGACCGCCGCCGCGATGAAGTCCTGCGGACGAAGGAGAACCCCGACATAAGGGTGAGGCATGGGCACGACGGGGGAAGGTGGTATCGTCACGAGGTGGATGTCCACGCCGATGACCGGGTCGAGCTGCTTGGAGATGGGCAGGCAGGCCATGCCCTTCATGCCCATGGCACCCAGCACGGGGAGCATCGCGGCCTCGCTCAGGCCGTCGGCAAGGCCGCCGATGGCGGCTGCCGCCTTGACCCCCGTGTCGAGGGCATTGACGGACGGTGACACGCCGGCGTCGGAGTTCGCCTTGACGCCTTCCGAGATACCCTTGACCTGCGCGCCTACGCCGGTCTTTAGGTTTGCACTCACGCTGTCGAAATAACCTGTGTCCGCCATAACTGTCAGTCTTTATCGTTATTTAACTCGAAAATACAAATAGGCAGATGCAACAATGGCAATCACAATGATTACACCGAGCCAAAATCGGAATCCGGTTGGGCCCAATAAGTCAAGAAAGAAGTTTCCTCCCCAGCTTCCGGGTCTGGCGTATGTCCATTTCCAGTCGAATATCAGTCCGACAAGCCAAACCAATAGCAGAAAGATTACTACTAAGTACCCCACTTTGGGGTTCGCATAGGCATATTCGGTTGCATCAGTGAACAGCCCTTCAAGATTTCGCAATATGTTGTTCAGCCATTCCATTGTATTTTCCTAAATTTCTTTTATACTCATACAAATAATTCTCCCAGTCATCTCCTAACACTTTGGTCAGAACTTCATTTATTTCATCGTCACTGACCAGCTTGGAGCGTGCCGAACTGTTTAACAGACTTAATAGCAGGAGAGGATAAGAGGAGTTCTTTATCAGGTCTATGGAAAGTTTGTCTGAAAGTCTGAAACCTTCCACATAACATTCCGCAGCTAACGATTTCTCATAATTATTTTCCCGGCACCAACCACACAGTCTCAACGCTTCACTTTGCATTAGGTAATCGTTGCATCTGGAGTATGCTTCAGCACCGCGATAGTACGTCTCTGCCGCTTCTTTCCAAAGTGACTCTCGTACATAGATGGAAGCCTTTCCCAATAAGGTGTTTCCGAGCAATCGGCAAGCTAAAGAGGGGTCTAATTTTTCTTCCCCGATTTCAGCGGCTTCTACGGCTTTGTCGGCAAAGTACATGGCTGTCTTATAGTCCTTATGGGAAATCTGGTCGGTATATAGAATTGTATATACGGTTACAAATTGGCTAATCCAGTTAATGTCTTTCTTCACATTTTCGAGGGCAATGTCGAGGCATTTCTTCGCAAATTCCTCTGTTTGCGCTGCGTTCCCTTTTTTCACACTGTTCATCAGTTTGATTAATGCCAGCCTGAAATTCGAGGCTGCCGGGTCGTTCTTATCCTCATTTGCCGCTTGTTCTGCGAGTTGCTCCATTGCTCCGTCCAAATCTATTGGCGGATAAATAGACACCGCGTCATTGGAATGTTTGGCCATTAGTTTGCCAAACTGTTCATGGTCTTTTATGTCGGATATACCCCATACCATTTGCTTGTGGAATGGCAGGGCAAGAGCCTTTTCAAACCATTCACGACATCCGTCATAGTCGTATGTGTTCTTTAGGTTAAAGACAAAACTGCATTTCATATCAGTCCCTTTTACAAGGGATTCTGTCAGCTTGTTGAAGTTGGCAACTGCGACGGAGGCATCGTTTTCCGCTACTTCCGGTTTATAATCAGCTATCCAATCAACACGTTCAAAGACAATTTCTTCGGGTTTCTTTGAATTGTTCCAATATTCTACCTGTTGTGCAATATACCCTACAACATCTTTTGAGAAATCGGTTCTGGAACTGAACGGAAGTTCTATGACGAACACCATATCTTCCTCTTCGCTATCAAGGGCAAGCATATAGTCATAGAAAGCATCAAGCATACTTTCGTCTCCCGGATTGATGACGATACGGATCAACTTAACCGGTTTCCTGACTGCATCTTCCCATTGGTAGAGCATCTTATCTGCTATTTGTTGTATGGCATTGCTCATATGCTGTTAATTCAATTTGACAATTGTTCCGGCTACGGCTGTGGTTCCGGAAGAATCTATCGTAGCCTTTGTTGTACCGCTGACTGTAGCACTGCTACTGCCGGATGCTGTAAAATCTGTACTGGAGATATTATAATTACTGCTTGCTGTACAATCAATATTTTCTGCTGACTGCGCAATATTGGCACCGGCGGACTCTGTTATGTCCTTTTCTGCATTAGATGATATATTGCCTTCGCTATCAATCATTATTTTGTTTTCTCCAACACACAAGGTGATGCTTTTAGAGGCAGATATTGTGATATTTCCTTCTCCGTCTGCCGTATAGCTGTTGCCTTCCTTGTCTTTCATCATAACGCTTCCTTTTTCATCATCAAGCGTTATGGTACAACCGCTGCGGGGTGGTCAGACTTTTTGTTTTGTTTGAACTGCCGCCACCGGTGCCTGACTTTCCATGGAATAAGCTGCCAAGCACAAACGGACGGTTCGGGTCGTCATATCTGAATGCCACCATGACTTGGTCTCCCTTCTCGGGTATGAATACAAATCCTCTGTTTGTGGGCACCTTGTCGCTTGTACCTGCGTCAGGAGTGAGTACCCGTATCCACGAGGTTTGCATCGGACCGGTCTGCCAGTTCATCTTGACTTGGACACGGCCTAACTTTTTCGGGTCCTCGTTGCTGACAACCACGGCCTGCTGTGTATGCGCGACAGGCAGAGGCACATCCGGGCATGGAAGGGTGGGAATAGAGGACGGAAGTGCAGTGAAATAGTTCTGGTAACTGTCACCCATGCCGGCTACGTGGGTTATTTCTGTGATGATATAGGTGCCGATACTGTTCTTGACGAATATTTTGATTCCGGAATGAATAGCGGTGTGGACATCTATGATACTGCCCACCGTGAGGGTATAGCAGTCGCTCTCTCCGGTGACAAAACAGGATGCGGCGGTGTCGCCTTGCTGCTTGCGCTGGAAGTAGGCGTCAAGCTCACCCTTGTTGGTGATGCGTGGTTCCGAACGTTGTACGGCGGGAGCGGTAAACAGTGCCAATGACGAGTCAAAGGCCGCTTGCCCCAATGTGTTCTGTCCGGCTGCGGCATCAGGGGACTGGCCGTTATAGGTCTGGTCGTTCACCGAATGGTAAGAACTTCCCTTTATTGGTCGGGCAAGTGCCTGCGAGCAGACATCGAGCACGGATAGTTCCTCGCCGTATATCAGCTTGGTCGTCGAACCGAGCTGTGGCTTCCCGAAAACAAGGTTCTGTCCATCGTAATAGAGCCATTCCTGATATTGGCGGGCAAGCCGTTGTATGAATCTGAAGTTGGTTTCCTCGTACTGGCATTCGTATTCCAGCTTCGATTTCGTTTCCGGATTGACAAGAGCTTGCACTCCTGCCTTGTCTGTAAGTTCCTTAACGATGTCAGACAAGGACTTGTTGCACCATGAGGCACAAGTCTGGTCCGACTCCAGTAGGAATGTTGACGAATATCCCGTCACTTTTATATTTCCGTGTGTCCCACCGGAACGATGAAGTCCTACCATGGTGGCGATGCCGATGAAAATAGTGCCGCCGAAGTCCATGATTACTTTTTTCCCAATCCAGTCCTTTGACACATTCGGTATTTCCACACCATAAATTTCTACGGCCTGGATATCCAGCGTTATCTCAAAATAGTGGTGCTCATTAATGCTCTGTTTGAGCATCAGTTGTACAAACGACGGCATGGGGATGCCGGCTATTTCCAATGTGACTTTTTTTTGTTCCAGCATGGCGGCATTATATTTGACGGTTTATATCCAAATTGCCAAAGCCGCCCGGCGGAAGTCCGTCGGACGGCCTGACAAATGTTTTGATTTTAGGATTTACCTATGTACGCCGATTTATTTCTTCGGCCAACGGTTGTCAAGAGCTGCGCTGCCGACAGTGATTTCTTCAGCGGAGAACGTGATGGTGATTGTCATAGGCACATCGTTGTTCGCGTCCAGAGTTTCCGAGTAGTGAACGATATATGCGTTCTTGAACTGGATTTCCTTCATCTTGGCGTCCTCCTCCGTTTTCTTATAGATAATCTTTCCATCTACGGGCTTGAAAGGACTGTTCAACATTGCTTCGATAACAGAAGTGTCTTCTGTTGATTCGATAGTTGCTTTTACTCTACCGCCCAATACGCTTGAAGAGGGCATACCTTTTGAGTCTGTGTTACGACTAAACTCATAGTTTGAATAAAGGACGTCAAATTCCTTGTTGTTAAGTTCTAATGATGCTCTAAATGCCATAATTAATAGGATTTAATAAGTTAAACTTAATTTTTACTGCGGCCTCTCCGTCCTTGCGCCCTAACCGGTATAGATGCAAAAAAGAGAAAACCTCAAAAACGATTTTTTGAAATTTCCTCTCAGCCTCCGGATGACTCAGTTTTATTGTGGGAAAAAGAGAAGAAAATAAAACATCATCTTTGATGTGAGCAAATATAAGTGCTTATCTTCATTTCTCCAAATTTTTTAGCGCGTTTTTTGGCTGTTGTTTTCATTTTAACACGTTTTAAACTAATATTCGTGTATAAAGCCACTGTCCTATATGATTAGGAATGTACCCCGTTGATGATGTGTCGCTATTAAATTGATTCCCAGTATTGTAATGGCACTTTCAGAAGACGTTTCATAAGGGACGGACGTACCCTTCGGAACAAAAATTGCTGCCGGAATACAGAAAAACGGTATCCACCGCATGAAAGTGGCAGATACCGTTGGCAGATTGACTATGCAGTCTGAATCTTTGCGTATATCCTAATTCTTGCGCCCATATCGGCAGATGAGCAATGAACTTAATACCAGGAGTGCAAGGGCAATCATCCATGTGTAGATTTTCCGTTCCTTTTCCAAATGTTCGATGTCCGCCGCTTGTTGTTTGGAGCAAGTTGTCAGTATATTAATCTGGGATTGTTGTGCCTTGCAGATATCCATAAGTTCAGCATTAATCCGTTGCTGTGTTTCCAGCGAAGTTTGGATGTTCTTGAAGTTACGGTTGGTCGTATATGCGTCGCGGATATATCCGGGGGGGCTTACCTGTAACGACGGAACCTGTATGCTGTCCGGAAGGTATGTCAGTTCTGCATTATTGCGCCGCTCTGTTGCGAAGCTGTTGAACAGGAGTATGCCGACGAGTGTGCCGCTAATCAGAAAGGCTATTAACGCTATGATGGCAAACATTGTGTTTGACGGTTTCACAACAGGTTGTTGGTACTCTCGTTCAAGCCATGGATGATGGTTCATCGTGTGAGGCGGTATGGATGTTCCATACTCCACACTCCGGACTTCGGCATTTTCTTCGGTCTCTTTTTTCTCAAGAGCCTTGCGTCTTGATATATCCATAAATTCGCGCTTGGCAATCTGGTATTTATCTGCTTGATAAATGACAAGGTCGTTTTTTACCAGCCAGTCAAGAACGTCCTTGACACTCCGTTCTGATACCTTGAGGTTGCTGATGCTCCAAAATATCTCTGCACAAGATACCCATATTGGTTTCTGGAGGCACTTCTGATACAAGATTTCAAGTATCTCTGCCTGTAGTTGTTCTCTTGTTGGTTCCATTTATTTACAGTATTAATTGTTTCGGAATAAAATAATATTTCTTGCCGGCTATGAATACGGGCTTGAAAAGGTTGCGTTGATACATATCTTCCAGTCTCTTCATCTTTGAAATCAGGGCTGTATAGCCACTGTTAAAGTCTTTCAGCTCAACCTTTCTTTTCTTCAGTTTCTTCACCTTTGTTGAATTTAAAAGGCTGTCATTGGCCATGACTCCCGTTTTATAATAGAAGATTTGAGCCAGATATGGATTTCTGGGCAATACTTTTCGATAGAAACTTCTGTTTATGCTTTTCTTTTGCCGCTTGAATTGCTTGCGAAGCACTCTTAACTCCTTTTTCCCTATGTTATCTGAAAACTCCGGGAGCAGTTCCCTGTAGCTTTGCAACAGCCCCATCACTTCCCTGTCATCGAGTAGATACCCATATTCGTATCCGTCCATTATACTGTCCGCTACGGAGGCCTTTATATAGTAGGTGTCATTCACGCTGTTTCTATCTATATCGTCAAGGCTCGTGCTGTCAGGATTTTCCGTATGATAGAATATATGCGTCAATTCAGATGTGGGACGGCTTCTTAGGACACCTATATTTCGCTCATAATCTTTAAGCGAGTGCAACAGTAGGCTGTCCGTCTCGAAAGATTGCCGCAACACGGAATCCAAGGCTGTTTCCAAAGCGTTGCTTTCCAGCCTGTTTCGACCTTTAGGGAATAAGATTCCTCCTACCGTAAGGCTGTTGTATGGGGCATCATACAGGTATAAGTTGGCATCCGTGGCTTCTATGTTCTTGAACAGTTCCGTCTTTACCAGTCTGTTGTCTGCGATATAATTGGATATATGGTCTATGTATTTCGTAGAATGGCTGTCCAGAATGGATTTGGCCTGCAATAGGAAGTCCTGATACGCAGTGCCTGATGCTCTGTCTATCTGGGCAAACAGAAGCCTTGCCGGTTGGGTTGCCAGCCACGAGAGTTGTTGCTCGTGCAAGGATAAAGTTTGCTTTGACCCTAAAATGATGAATACATTGTTGCTGAAACGGCTTTCGTTATCATAGCAGGAGATTTGTTTGATAGCCCCGCCAAAACCGTAAAACGATGATTGTTCCTCTTGCTCGTTCTTTCGCTTGGAAGAAATGGATTGTTTGATATAGTCGAGCCAGGCTGAAAAGTCCTTGGTGGGAGCCAGATGTCTGTTTCCTCCGTTGGAGGATATGCAAGTTGCCGAGAATGTGTAGTTATATCCGGGCTTCATTTTCAGCTTTAGGTTCTGTAGCACATTGATATATGGGGATAGATAAGGTAGGTCGGCATCATTGAACAGCACATGTATGTTCACGTTTTTGTTTTCCGCTTCCATCTTTCGGACATCGGAAACCATGATGTCTCCGCCTTTGATATTGATAATCTTATTCCAGTTCTTGTCCCAGACGGATAGAGGATAGTTCAGCCGGATATTCCCATCCGTTATAGGGCCTGTCGGGTTTCCATCCAAGTTGAACAATATCGTACCCTGAATATTCGCATTATGTAGTGCCAACGTATCGGGATACATCAGGTTGACGGCACATAACAAAGAATCACGGTATCGTGAATAATCAACATGATACACTTCATTCTGGCCGACTTCTGCAAGAAGGTCAGCGGGAATCCAGCCTAAGAAGCGTTTGGTACTGTCTGATAATGCGGGAGCATTGGAAATCAATGCGGATTTGCCGCTCTTGTCCAGCTTGTATAGGTAAACAACCTCTCCGCTGACAACTACCGCATCCGTTGTTGTTTTCAGAAACGGCTCTCCGTATATTTTCAGGGTATCTCCATTGAAGAATTGATGGATATCGAACAGCTTGTTAATGCTGTTTATGCCTATACGGTACCTTATCGGCTGGTTGTTGCGGGGATTGATATAGGCATGGTCGTACATCAGTATATTTTCCGATGGTATCCATCCGGCATAATTGACTTTACGGGGTTCCTTAAAGTGCCTCTTGCTGTTATACAGGAAACCTATAATCGACTTGGGCTTGCCTGTAATGTCAGGGTCGGCCTGAACGAGTTTGTAGGTTCCGTTCTTTTCACCTACTATGTAATAGGGTGTACCAATCCCGTGTGAAGACCGCTTACGCTGGAAATACGGGTCTTCATAACTTTGATTTCCGGTCCTGTCCGAATAGACAATTCTGTTTGTCTTGCTTTTCTTTGTTTTGACAGGTGCTTCCGTGGATTCCGGATAATTGAATATATCCCTATCCATTATTTGTATTCTGTCGCGGATGGACACTTGGGCAGATACGTTGCACGCAAGAGTCATCATCACGGCCACAGAAAACAGATTTCGTATGAGATTCAGTTGTTTCATTTTTCAATATAACTTTGTGTCACATGGATGGACTTGACGCAATTCAAATCGTCAATCTTCACATCATCAATACTCACACGCTTTTTCCTGTTGCTCTCAAGAAAATGCAGTCCTTGGCAATAGCCGTTGAAGTCATTGTATTTTTCATCATTGATGATGACTACTACCTGGTCTGCATCAATGCAAAAATATTTTTTACGGATATAATTTGTATGTTCGTAATAGACCGACTTTTGTGAGACTTTGGCGTCAGCTATGGCTTGCAGGTGTTTTTTTATATCATTCTGTACCAGTGCCAACGAATCTACCGTGACCAGTTCCTCTGCTTTTTCAAAGCGTGGGAGAATGGTTATACGGTGCTTCACCGGATATTTCGTCGTATTGGTTTGTAATGAGATGGTGTATTCTCCCGGAATATCATACGAATATACGACTTGCTGCTCGTATGCGTCCACAGTACCGCTTTCTCCAAATTCCCATAGCCACGTGTCCATGCCATAGCCTTCTGCCGAGAAGACCAGCTCTTCGCCTTGATAACCCTCTGACACTCCATTTATACGGGGTATGGAATCAATGGCCTCATGCTCCAGTCCTGAGATAACCTTGATATACTTGTTTACGGAGTGTTTTCCGTCTATTTTCAAAGTAATAAGATATTTGCCGGCCTTACGATAAGTGTATGACACATCCGTATTTCTCATCAGTGTATCGCCGTTTCCCATTTCCCAAATGAGCCGCTTGCCTTTAATCGCCGCCGTATCGTTGACTAACAGTTCCAACCGCTCATTGACCTCATAATGAAAATTATCATTGGTGTCATACACATAAAAGTCAATATTGGCAAGGTGCGACTTCGAAGGCAGGAACAAGAACAAAAGGATACCTGCCATGGCAACCAGTCCCAATATGATGATTGTTATAGTTTTCTTATTATCCATCGCGAATGTTTTATAAATTGGCTTTACATTCTTCCAAATCCCGTTCAATCAGTGCGTTGTTGTGTACCAGACTGTTCAATTCCTCTTTTATGTCGAATTGGCATTTAAGCACTCTGGAGGACAACACGCCGAAAAGGAATTTCGTATTCATATTGTTTTCCTTGTATATATGCTGCAATTGGTAAATCCCATCCTTCACTTCGTCCATCTTTTGTACCTGATGGATGTTGAAGTCCAAAGAGTCGATTTCATTCCAGATGTTCTGCGCCTGCTGCATATGTGTATGCTGGATTTCAAAAATGCGCTCGGAATGGTTGATGTCGTTTATCAGTTCCGAACTGTCCTCTGTCGGTACGTCGAGTATATACCGGCAAAGTATGATATAAATTGCGGCTACTGAGAAAATCAGCAGCAGGAGAAAACGGATATTTCCCCATAGCACTTCGTCTTTTGTCATGGCTTCGTCAGTTTATTCTTGGTTAATTCCTGATATTTGATTCTACACTTTTCAAGTTGCTCCATGTTGCTTTCACGCTGTTTGCTTTCGCGGTCAAGGTCATCCATGGATGACTGGATGACACGAATCTGTTCAAGCATGGCTTTATACACTTCGTACTTGCTTTTATCGGCCTGCATCGCAATGTCATTTTCCATCAATAACCGTTTTTTGGTTATCAGTTTTTGCATATGCTTGTGTTCACTCGAATTTCGCCGCTTGGTCTTCAGATTGTTCAGGTCCCGGAACAATTCTTCTATCTGGAAGTTAAGTTCTGCCTGTTTCTTGAACACGTTGTCATATTCGGCCTTCTTGCTTTCAAGAAGGGATATTCCCTTTTGTGCAGTCACAATCGTTACGACACCTCCGGTTGTGGTAACAATCAGTGCGATAGCGAATACCAAAGTAAATCGGAGTTTCGCTTTCAAACGAGCTTTTTTGTTTTCTGCTTCCATACTTGCTATGATTTAATCGCTCAACCTATAAACGACCATGACCGTTTCTTCTGAGCTTCTATTGTTTCGTGACTTTCGTCTCCTACTATAATATTCTCGCGAACCATTCCGATGTATTCCAGTTCACTCATTTTGTGGAACATATTGCTGAGCAGTGTCACAAGTGCCCCTGCCGTCTGCAATGATTGGTTTATATTGGTATGGTCATACATAAGTTTGGTTACGCTCTCTATCTTCGTGATAAATTCAGAGGGCGTGACATTGGTCCACTCATAGAAGTATTGGAGCAATTGTTCTCTTTCCGTTTCGGAAAGACTTTGAAGAGCAGACCGTTTGCAAGCTCGTTCACTGCCTGCACAAGATATATCGGCGGTTGCTCTAAGGCAATTTGCTCGATAAAGAAGATTCTTGAGTTGTAAAAGGCAGAGAAAGCCTTACACAGCTCAAATGTGTTGTTGGCAAGCGTATCTCTACGCTTGTCGGCAACATTCCTGCTGTAAATGAGTTTCACGTCTTCTTTTATCGACTGTAGGGTACGTGCCAATTGGGAAATGAAGGTTTTAATCCCATCGTGGCAAGCGGAATGTTGTACCGGCGGAATATATTGATGATTGATTTTATAGGTATTCCCTTGTCTGCATACCTCTGCCACCAGCAAAAAATTCTGGCTGTAGAACGATTTGTTGACTTGGTTCTTGGGGACGATATGGAGTTTTATGCTCGGCAAGACATACGGGTGATGCAAAGGCACCTCTTCCGGGTCCGGTTCACCGACAGGTATCAAGTGATACGGATCTACGGATATTAGTACCATATACTCGCTGTCTTCGGCTTGCAGGCCGGATTCTGAAATGGTTGCACTGGGTTTCTCATCCCCGTATAAACCGTCGTAATAAACGATGGGCAGACCGCCTTTGGTGATTGCGTTACAACTTTTCAGGCGGACACAGAGAGTGGACATGGTATCACCTGAAATCTCAATTTCAAGATTGTCACCTATCCCTTCAAGAAACTCTCCAAGGCCATAGTTATAACTGGTCAGGCTCCTTCCTGCTTCGCGGTTGAGAGCTTCCGTTTGGCTATACTGGTTTGCAAAGAAATGCTTGCTGGTCAGCTTCAGACCATTGACCCAGTTTACAGGCAAATATGTTAGTGTTTTCATATATTATGATGTTTTTGTTTCTACTTGTACTCGCCGGATATATATCGTTTGGTTATTCTTAATCTTATTGCCCTCACTGGTCAGAGTGGGGTCAAGTATTCTTATGAACAACGGGAAGTTGAACCATTTTGAGGTATAGAACATCCATCCGATTTGCATATCTTCCTTTTCTGTTTCAATCTTGTTTTGGGGGAAACGCCTGTTTTGGTCTTCGATAACCCAATTGAACCAGTTTCCAAGAGATATTTCATTGGGCAGTCGGACAACCAGCGAAGCGTATGTCGGGTCTTTTATATTCCGTTTAATCTTGACTTTGACCGTTCGGAAACCGAAGTTGTCTATGTTGTCCCAATATTTCCGGTCAAAGGTTCCATAGCTCAATTCCCATGGGGTGTATATCGGATGCGGGATGTCCAGGAACAGGGTTCTGCTGTACATAATCAGATACGGGATTGCAAACCACAGGATATTTGTTGTGTTCCATAGCGAATAAGGCAGCTTGCTTATCAGTTCAAACAGTAGATAGTAGCACCATCCGCCTAAAGCGCATATCGTGATTAGAGTGAGAATGACCGCTGTTCGGGAACTGCCAATACCGATTGCTCCGAACAAATCGGAGGTTGACAGTTTGCAGAACAATGCTCCAAGGAGGATATAGGACAGTATCGTGAATGTCAAGCCTCCCCAGACATATTCATTTTTTAGGAAACCGAACAGGCTGGGTAAAGCGACGGCAATGGAAGCCAGAAGAATGAATATGATTAATTTCTTCAGGCTAAGTTTACTCTTGATCGTTTTTATTCCGGTCAAGACAAATATCATCACGGCTACAAATAATGGAGCCAATAAATAACGTGCAAAGAAATATAGCAATATCTTCATATTATTAGATTTTTCATAAGTTCATATTATATCCTAATCGGTTTTCTCCAAGTATAAAATCCGTTTCTCCACATACCAGATAATCAACTTCGATATTTCTTGTTGAAAGGATGAAAAATTCAAGTATCCGGCGGACATTGGATAGATGCGTTTTTACCTCCTCATAGTCATCTGTCGGAGTATCAAGGATGATTGTTGCCGTCAAATCATCGGTTTCACTTATCATTAGACCATTAAGGCCTAATGTCTGTCCGATACATCCGGAACCGACTGAAAGGTAAACCGTTTCATCAATCTCATGGACTTCCAGTCGCAGTTTCACCTTCAATCCCAAAACGATAAGGAACAGTTGCTCGATAGCGGGCAGGTTCTCTTTATACCGTTCTGCATTGCAGAGGAATAGGAACAGCTTATATTTCTGATGGGGAGTAATGGATAGCTCGACATTTTCCATTACTTCAATCATCTTGATGAAGTTTTTCTTGGAGTCCGGGTCGGAAAAGAAATTCAGATGGCGGTTATTGATACGGACCTTTTCTTTGAAAAATTCAGTATCAAAGGGTGCAAAGAATTGAATCAGCTCTTTATCCTGTTTTTCATTGGCTCGGATGGCTTCGACTATCTCCTTATTGCTCATGCCCGGTGTGCTAAGCACCAAGGGATGAAATAGTAATTCCGGCAATTGATGGTAGATGCTGTTTCTTGCCAGATTCAGCAATATATATTCTTTGCCGGCATTTGTCGTTGCGACATGCTGTTCCGAAACGCTTAATACATCTCTGGATTTCACACGACTGTTCATACCATGGCAATTAACCATAGTATGGTCCAACAGCCGCCTGTCAAGAATAAATTGAAGTTCATCATAAAAGATTTCTGCGACGAAATTTATTGCCTGACTTCGTTGGATGCTTTCCAAGGGTTTCTCTGATCTTATCCGAAATTTCGGATAAGATAAGTTATCCAAACCCCAGCATTATCCTAAAAATATAGTTTTTTATTCTGTAAATCATTCTGTTATAGGATGAATAGGTTTGGATAATACATTCCTATATCTTTGCTAATGGCACTAAAGCCAATAGGAAGAATATGAATATAGCACAGTTAAAATTAAGCCAGAAGAAGTTACTGGACAACCTCGTTTCCCGTGGTTATGACATTCAGTACATCAAAGGAGTAAAATTTGTTTTAAGACTTCTTTTTGAACATGAAGGATGTTTTCATTCGTATGAACAGTTTGCAGAAAAGTTTATCCGTACAAGGGGATATACAAAAGCGACATTGGATCTTAGGATGATGCATTTACGTACTATCCAAGCATATGATGAATTTGGGCACTACCCGGACAAGAAGTCCTTTGTTCCGTTATGCTATCCTTCCAGGTATAATATGCTTAACCCCAGTTTTCGGAAAGTTATAGACATTTATCGGAAGCGTGCCGCAGAACATAAAAAGAAGTCCACAGTAAAAATGGAAACCGATGCCGTTACAATGTTCCTTTTTGAGATGCAAAAGTTCCACGTCTCTTCATTGGATGAAATCAAAGAAGAACATGTTTTGTCCTTTTTCCTTAAAGAAGAACAGCAAAAGCGTTCAAGGACATATTGCGGTCACATAGCGTCAGCCCTTAAAGAGTTGGGGGATTTATACGACATGAAAAAAGTATTAGGTTATTTCCCTGATTTGAAATATGAAAGGAAAAACTTCAACTATCTTAAGGATGATGAAATCAATGTGATAAAAAATGCTTTGTCAGACTCTAACAATATTTTGACTTTCAGGGAAAAAGCTATAGTTTCATTGGCTTTATATACTGGCATAAGAGGATGTGACATTGCCAACTTGAAATTGACAGACATAGATTGGAAGAAGGAACGAGTCAGCTTCGTCCAGGAAAAGACTGGTAATCCGATAGTGTTGCCCCTTCTTCCCCATGTTGGAAACTCATTGTTTGATTACATACGGAATGAACGGGACAATGAGGCCGGATCCGTGTATCTGTTTCCCAACAAGAAGAATACGACAGAAAGGTTGGAGAACAAAAGTATCGGCACCATTGTCAATACAGTCTTTGAGAAACTAAACCTTAGAAAAGGTGAATCCGGGCGTGGAGTCAGCGTATTTCGGCACAACCTCGCCTCTAAATTACTTGGTAAAGGTACCGAGATTAGGGTCATCAGCCATATTTTAGGACATATCTGTTCTTCATCTATAGTCCCATATATAGATGCTGACATCCCTCATCTGAGAGAATGCGGAATCAATATTGAATGTTATCCAATAAGAAAGGAGTTGTTCGAATGAAAACAGATTCACATCTACCCCAATTTGCAGATTTGATGTCTGAATATGTCAATTTCATCTCCGGTATCGGAAAATGTGACTATATAACCCGCATATACCTGAACTCTTTCGCCAAGTACTGTATGAATCATGGCGGAGTGCTGTCGGATGATATTATCTCCGGATGGGCATCAAGGACAGATAAGGAAAGCTATTATACAAACCGTAACAGATGCATTATTTTGAGGCGCTTCATCCGTTATATCCGGTCGAAATATGGGGCACCGTTCAAATTGCCATCATATCCTCCGGATATAAAATACACACCTAAGCCAAAGCGTATTCCTGTTTCAGAACAGCCATACTCTTATTCCGCAATATCCCATATAGTCAAGAAATATGAACTTTACAAAAGAGCTTCTGGGAAATTCAGTAGGCGGACAATGGACAAGATTCGCCGTTTCAATGACTTCTGCGCTCAAAATTATCCGTCAGCCGAAGTTCTTACAGAAGAAATTGTCCTTGATTATTGCAAGAAGAAAAAAACGGAATCCGCAAAGTCATGCAATAACAGAATTGTAGGTGTCAGAGGATTTCTGAAATATGCGAATAGCCGTGGTTTTGTAAATATTCCTCTTCCATCCACCATTCCAAGAGTCAATGTCACATCATTCGAACCACATCCGTTTACTCCAGAAGAGCTTGCAAGATTCTTTAATGAAGCGGACAATCTCGAACCTCCAATAAATTGCCGTGACATGAGGGCTGCGCTTATGAAAGTGGAAGTTCCGGTCTTTTTCCGACTTTTGTACAGTACAGGGATGCGTACAACAGAAGCCCGTCTGCTCGGAGTAGAAGACGTAGACTTGCAATCCGGTGTTATAAATATAAGATACACAAAGAGCATAGATGAACATCGGGTTGCCTTGCACGAATCCATGTGGTCGCTATTGCAGATGTATAATGTCAAAATGGAAAATCTCATGCCCGGAAGAAAGACATTCTTTCCTAACGAGTATGACAAACCATATTCCGGAGAATGGGTAACGGCAAGTTTTAAGAAAGTATGGAAGAAAGTCAGTACGGCACACGCAAGAGCATATGATTTTCGCAGTCACTATGCGGTCGTGAACATAAACGGTTGGGATCACTGCGGCATTGAATGGATGGACAAACTCTTATATCTCAGCCGTTCCATGGGACACCGTTACATTCAAAACACATTATATTATTACAGGCTTGTACCGCTGTTTGCACACCAGTTGGAAAATCTGACAGGATGTGGGTATGAAGAACTTTTGCCTGATTTAAACGACTATTTTGAATATGAAGACTAAAGCAGAACATTCAATTATCGCCGATGCCATCCATGAGTGGCATACGGTCTATCTTCCGTGTATAAGGAATCTGAGCCATAACGCTTTAAAATCATACGGAGAGGGAATGGGAATCTATATAGACTTCCTTGAATCCTCAAAAGGAGTCACATCAAATACCCTTTGTGGGGAATGCTTCCGTAAGGACTGGATTGAAGAATGGATTGCGTGGCTGAAAGAAGTAAGAAAATGCAGCCCGCAAACATGCAATCATCGCCTCTCCATATTGAAAAATTTCCTCCGTTTCCTTGCGCACAAGAAAATCCAATTCATAAAATATGATTGTGATGCCGCTGAAATAAAAAGAATGCAGCAACCTAAAAAACAAGTGGAAGTAATCACAAAAGATACAATCAAACGGATTTTTGCAAGCATCAATACACGTACATTGATAGGTAAGAGGGATTTTGCCTTGTTCAATCTTCTATATAGTACCGGAACAAGAATAGATGAAATATTATCATTGAGGCTGTCGGCACTGCACCTGGATGAAACGAAAGGTTACATTCTTGTTTTGGGTAAAGGGAATAAACAACGTACCATTTATTTGTTGAACAGCATGGTAAGAATACTGAGACATTATGTGAAGTTGTTCCATCCGGCAAATCCGTTACCTTCTGATTTTGTATTTTTCCCCATATATGGCCATGCAAACAAAAAAATCACTTCAGAAGCGATTAGCAAGCGGTTGAAAATGTATGTTAGGATTGCGTCTCAGGGGCTACTTGAAATTCCTGTAGATTTTCATTGCCATAGTTTTCGGCATGCACGGGCTACCCATTGGTTGGAAGACGGTGTAAACTTGGCGCAGATACAAAAACTATTGGGGCATGAGAGCATTGAAACGACAATGAAATACGTAGGAGTTTCATCAGAACAAATGATACAAGCTTTATGCTCTATGGAAGACAATCTGACTTTAGGCGTTGAAAAGAAATATAAGAAAATCAGAAATAAAGATTCATTAGCAACAGTTCTTGGATTGAGATAATACTTAGTAATAAATGAGTGACTGTTCTTGAATAATGGAACAATCACTCTTTATTATCTGCTACCAAAATATAACAATTTACTGATATTCAATATAGTAAAAAGTCAAGTTGGGATAATATTTTGGTTTGGATAATTTGCGCTAACATTGTTCCCATATCAGTTCTCCGTTTCGATAGTTTATGACGATATTGTCACCCGGCCTGATTTGCTCAGAGACAATCAGACGAGATACGGACTTCTTGATATAAGTTCTTATAACTCCTGCAATCGGACGTGCGCCGTATTTTGGAGAATATCCTTTGTTTGCCAGATGTTGCAATGCTTCATCCGACAAATTCAACTGGATGTTTTTCTGTTTCATCAGTTGTTCTTGCAATCTTCCAAAATGGAGGTTGAATATCTGTTTGGCGACATTTTCATCTATTGGCGCAAACGGAACCACCTCGGTGAGACGTCCCAAAAACTCAGGTCGGAAATACTGTGCCATAACCTCGATGAGCTTTCCGGAATCAGGAGTATGCCCGGATTGTATTTGTTCCACAATCCACTGGCTTCCGATATTGGAGGTGAAAATGATTATGGAATTGGAGAAATCTCCTTCCCGGCCCAGTTTATCATGTATTTTGCCTTCATCCATCATTTGCAGGAAAACGTCATAAACGCTGCTATGGGCTTTCTCAATCTCATCGAACAACACTACCGAATAAGGTTTCTGCCTGATTTGAGTGACCAGCAGACCGCCTTCCTCATATCCTACATATCCCGGAGGTGCACCATACAGTAATGCAGCCGAATGTTCTTCCTTGAACTCGGACATGTCAAATCTGATCATGGCTGATTCGTCATCAAACAGTAACTCGGCCAGTGATTTTGTGAGTTCTGTTTTTCCCGTTCCGGTAGGACCAAGGAAGAAGAATGAACCTATAGGTTTCTTGGGGTCGCTCAGTCCGCTGCGTGATTCTATAATGGCATCTGATAAAGTCGTGATAGCCCGGTCCTGTCCTTTGACCCGTTCTTGCAATTTGCTCTCGATGCTCAAAAGTCGGTCCTTCTCGCGGGCTTGTATCTTTCCGATAGGTATATTGGTGCACTCCGCTACAATCGCTTCTATTTCCGAAGGGCGTATCTCTTCAATGGACTGGTCGGATAGCATCTTTAGCTCTTTGATGATGCCCGACAAACGTCCTGCTTTTATCGTAATGTCATCTTCTTTGTCCCACACATAGTTGTCTGACAGTTTGGTAGTCAACACGACACTGATTTTGCTGAACACAGAGCGGTACAGCAAGTACAGTGGTCCTTCAGATATGTTTTCGTCGAGACTCCTTATTTTCTCAAAATCCGTTTCCAAATCAGATATACTGGCTCGTGCGTTCTTATTGCATAGCCGGACGGCAGCGGCGGTTCGGTCAAGCAGGTCGATGGCGGCAGATGGCAGGCTTCGCTCCTTAAAATATCGTTTGGAGAGTGCGATTGAGTCTTTAATACACGCATCTGAGATTCTCAGTTCGTAATAGTTTTCAATCCTTTTTTTATGTAATTGTATGGCACTTTCCAGTGTAGTCGTATCCAGTTCTTCAATCTTTATGATGTCAAGACGCCCTTCTATCGGATGCTTTTCGATGTTCTTCCGGTAAGAGTCGTTCGTGAGTGTGAGAACAAGATTTGCGGCTCCCTCGCTGATTTGCGCACTTAATATGTTGACAAGCGTGGATGCCTTGCCTGATGCGCTGTTCTCCAAAAGGACCTGTAAATCATCAATCACCAGCACAGCTTGTTCCAATTGGTTGAGTTTGTGCATCAGATTGACAACTTTTTGTGCTATCTCCGTTTCAGACGAGGTTGATGCGAGCAATTTTGCCGTATTGAGTCCGACAATAGATATTTGCTTTAACATCTCGTCTTCATTCTCACAAATATCTTTGACAAAGGCGTTGATGATGGAACTCTTTCCGATACCGGATTCACCGACAATCAGTATGCCCTTGTTCTCTGAGCGTTCGAGGCATTCTAAAATAGTACGGACCTCTTTCTCCCTACCTACGACGAAGCCACCGGCATTGATGGTTTCTTGGTTTTTCAGGTTGTCGGCATAAGGAACGCTTGCTGTTATCTGCATTTCCTCTCCCTGGTAAGAATACAATGGGGTAAGGGCATTGTAGTGGGACAATATGTCATTTTCCGAAATATCCAGCATCTCTATCTGCTGATGCGAATACACGACACCTTCACGTAATATGGCGGTAAACACACAGATGGAGTCTATGGAGTCCGCTCCTAATTTAATTTTAGACCGTTCGGACTCATCCAAGACTTTCGACAGTTCTTCGTCAGGTTCCACTTCTTCTGTGGAAGTGCCACTGGACCTATACATTTCGCGGTGGGTGTCAAACCATTCCATTATGTAGCCGACATCCTTCTGCATTGAGGATAAAATTTCTTTTAGGCCTGTGTTTTCTGCAAACATGGCCATGACAAGATGTGACACGCCGAACGTGTTATGCTTGTCTTGAAGTGCCATTCCTCTTGCTATCTTAAGGGCAGACACCAAACTTGGACTATAATTGCTATCATTCATACGAATTTGATTTTATAGTTTGAATTACATACAGAGCGTTCAGTCAAATCTTTTTCAAGATAATGGGCCAATTCTTCCAGATTGGGAATTTCATCTTTATCAAATTGTCCAAGTTTTATCTTGACCTCTGTCACTCTGATTAATCCTTTTTTGCTGTCAGGAGATATAGCCACGCCATTACCGACTTCGACTGATTCAACATATTTTCCCAGCTTGTGCAACAGGTAGCTTTTGATGTCTTCTTTAGATATAATCCGTTCCCGGGACAACAGACCGTACCTTAAACTATGTATAAGTTCCTGTTCGCCATCATGCGTTGTTCCTCCTTGCATACAAGTGCGCAACATGATGCCCGAAGCGTCATATTTTTCTATGTTGAATTGTTGTATCAGTGTGCGTTCGTTAAAACCGTTCGCCAGAGATCCGGAAGTTACCCAATATTTTATCTCGGCATTGGTCGCATCTTTTTGGGGGACACTTAAAACAAAGGCCTTTATTTTGTTATCTCCTTTTAGTGTGGCCTCCAATCCTTTCTCTATATCATTTATCTTGTTGAACAACTCTTTGAGCTGCGTCGAAAGTGCATCCGGATTCATTGAAGCGAAAGCACTCCCGTCTTCTTTCATTAATTGTAATACTTTTGAAATTAATGAGCGGGCACTGTCCGAATCAAATCGTTCAAGGTCGCCAAAATACAGGCTGAATATACCTGTTGGATTTTCTTCATACTGGTTCAGCCGGTTTACATATTCTCGGCCTTTGTTGTCTTGGAACGAGCGTATGTTCAAGAATTGTGTACGGCTCGGACATTTCAGGGGGATAATCCGTCCGGTGGAACGGAAATTATGCTGTTTGTAAACGATTTGTCTGTTTATAACCGGAAATGTGTTCAAATATACCTCCAGATTTTCAAGACTTTCTTTCGTGAATGTTTCCGGAAAGGCTATCTTGACCCAAAAGAGACTCTCAGAGTCATCCGGGACCTCACAGTCGGACGCATAACCGGGAAACATTTCTCGGTAGGTATGTTTCTCTTTGGAAGCGTCTCTTATACTCACATTAAAATATAGGTCACTATAAAAATCGCGGATTTCATCAAAGTAGTGTGCATTACTATATGGATCTTCAACATGAAGGCCTGTTTTTGTATTCAGCCGGTTTCCAGTGCAATCATAGAAGAAAGCCATATTCATAAACGGAAGCAGCCCCATGTCGGAAGGCTTGATGCAAAACATTACAGAGTCCATTTTTTGCAGGACTTCTTTAGACACATCCATCCCGACCCAGACGCAATAATCCGCTATCCGGTTTTTAGGGTCAAGGAAGCGTGTTGGAGTGCTAAAGCTATCGGTTGAATGCCTTATGCTATCGTTATATGCGATTGCTCTGATTTTTGCGTCAATCAGTTTATAGGAAAACAAAGGGGTTATAAAGACTTGAATATCACCTTTGCCAAATATGTTCTTCTCTGCATAAAAATGATCTTCGGCATCAAGCTCGCAACATTCCCCATGGTTGGGGGTAATAGTCATAAGCGCATGGGCCGGCTTTGGCAGCGACCATTTGTTTCCTATGAGTATTCTGGACAGACGGTGAAGTATCCGTGAGTCGGACTGCTCTATTTCTTGATGCAGTTTGTTGGACTCATGGGCAAAAACTTCAAGCAGCAAATCTATCACGGGGTCCATATCGCGTATATCGGATACACCCCAGAACTCCATAGCCTGCTTTAATATTCGTTCCTTTATTGCAATTTGTTTCTTGTCTGCCATAGTTCGATTATTGTGATAAAGGGCTTATATATAATGAGGTATTGAAACTGAATTTCTCGTTGGTTCTATCCATTGTTCCGGTCACGGTTATTTGTGCCTTTCTTCGGACATGAGATACCTTATCTATATTTTCTTCTTCTATTTCCAAAAGGGTAACGTTCACATCTACATTCCGTAGCCTCTTTTCATATTTCTCTATCGTTTTTATTAAGGAGTTCTTCACTCCTTCCTCCCAATCGCTGATTTTCACAAGTTGGTTGAACTCAAGGTCCCATATCATGGAACCAAAGTCTTCTCGCCCGATAACTTCCCCATGATGAGAAAGAATCAGTAGCATGATGTGTTGGGCTATCGATTCCTGATAGGAACACCTTTGCAATTTCTTGGCGACAGCCGATTGCAATTGTAATGGCATTTTCAGGTAAGTCATACTATTCTTTTCTTTATTCTATTTCGCAAATATACTATTTTCCTCATTAGATGCCAATAAAATACCCCTAAAAATTTGACGGTTTCAGAAATAATTCATATATTGCGCACGGTCATAAAACCAAGAGAGAGCTATAAAAAAAGTATGATATTAAAAAGTAAATGCTATGGCAATCTACAATTATGGAATTGGAGGCAACGAAGTAAAAGTCGATGCGAACGAATCCATCGCGGAAATCCCCTCCAACCGAACTTTGATAGTTCAAAAGCTGACAGATGAAGCTCCTGCGGCTCCGGAAAGTGTGTATGGTTTGGAAACCATTGAAGATGTGTTCCAACGTTTTGAACCAACAGTTGACTTACGCCACGTGGATGCGGAAGGTAATGAAATCAAGGAAATCATGACATTCACCGGACTCGGAGACTTCGGGGCCAAGAAGATTAAAGAGAAAAGTGATTTCTTGAGTAAACTTGACATTGAGAAAGAGCAGGGTGTTCGAATAACTCGCCAGCTTACTTCCAACCGCGCTTTACAGAAAGCACTTGAAAACCCGGAAGCACTACTGTCCAATAAAAGTTGGCTAATCGGTCTTTGAAATTATTGAAATACAGTCTTTTAAGTGGTATTTCTGAATGAAACGGATTTGAATTTGTAGCTTAGCGGTCAAATTGAAGACCGCTTATGAACCAAGATAAATACGTATTCGCTCAACTTACCGCTTTTCTGAACA
>ENA-OPDW01000413-OPDW01000413.1-human-gut-metagenome-genome-assembly--contig:-NODE-413-length-34259-cov-7.335370_pt1 | contig 34259 bp, 29 predicted proteins | sample MGYA00241264_ERZ501508 | MGnify/ENA primary metagenome ERZ501508 (study PRJEB25962, sample SAMEA2042575) | human gut metagenome | biome: human gut; feature: human-associated habitat; material: faeces...
TACGACGCCCTGATTAACAGTCAGGTGTTCTACCGGCTGAACTATCGGGGAATTTCACTGTGGTGCTGACCACATATGCTATTATACGTTTTTAATGCGTTCTTGTCAACACTTTTTTTAAAAAATTTTTAAAATTATTTTACAGCAATTTTTACAACTATTTTCTGCACTGCCGAAGGCTCATTTTCCGCATTGCAGCCGGGGCGGTGCAGCTCCCACGGAAACAGCACAGCAAAGCCGCCTGCGTTTAAAACAACATAGTCTTTTTCTTCAATGTTTTCAAAAAAGAGCAGGTCGCGTTCCTCTGCATAATCCTCAACCACTTTTACATCAGCAGTGCGCGGTGCAAAATAAATCTTTTCCGTTCCTTTGCCAAGGTACTGAACATCTATATATTTGTTGTGCGCTTCCGGCTTTTTGGTGCCGCGGTCTGCCGTGGTGTAGTTTTCAACATTGGCATACATTTTTTCGCCGTCCAGCACATATCTGCCGTCCGCAACTTTGCTGAAATCAGTAGCTGCCAGATATTCCAGCGCTTTGCGGAGGTCTTCGCTTACATAGGGAAGCAGTTTTTCAATATCGTTTTTATGTCCAAAAATCATCTTCTCAACCTTCTTTCGTTAAATATTTGTTATATTCTGCGCTGCCGCTAAAAATCCTTTGCAAAAAGCCTGCTTTTATTATAAAATTGTGCATATCGCTATTTAAAGAAAGGACGAAACCGTGAGTTATTTAAATGTTACCAACGTATCACATTCTTTTGGCGGCCGCCAGATTCTGGAGAATGTGTCTTTTAAATTAATGCGCGGCGAGCACGTAGGGCTTGTCGGCGCCAACGGCGAAGGCAAATCTACCTTTTTAAACATTGTTACCGGCCATACGCTGCCGGATGAAGGAAAAGTGGAATGGCCCGGCAAAGTAACAGTGGGCTACCTTGACCAGCAGAGTACACTGCAAAAGAGCATGACCATCCGCGAAGTGCTGCGCACCGCTTTTGACGGCATGTATAAAATGGAAGCCGAAATGCTGGAGCTGTACGAAAAAATGGGCGACGCCACTCCCGAAGAAATGGACAAAATGATGGAAACCGTCGGCGAAATACAAACCGAGCTGGAACACGGCGGTTTTTATTCGCTGGACAGCAAAATTGAAGAAACCGCCAACGGGCTTGGGCTTGGCAGCATAGGGCTCGACCGTGATGTAGCGGAACTCAGCGGCGGTCAGCGCAGCAAAGTACTTTTAACCAAGCTTCTTCTGCAAAATTCTTCCATTCTGCTTTTGGACGAACCTACCAACTATCTTGACGTTGAACATATTGAATGGCTGACAAAATTTTTGCAGAACTACGAAAACGCCTTTATTTTAATCAGCCACGACATCAGCTTTTTAAATAAAGTAGTTAATGTTATTTACCACCTGGAAAACTGTGAGCTTACCCGTTACACCGGCAACTACGACAAATTCCAGGAAATGTACGCCATTTACAAAGCGCAGAAAGAAGCGGCTTATGAACGCCAGCAGCAGGAAGTTGCCAAGCTGGAAGACTTTATTGCCCGCAACAAGGCGCGCGTAGCCACTACCAACATGGCAAAAAGCCGACAGAAAAAACTGGACAAAATGGAAATGATTGAAAAACCGCGCGAAAAACCCAAAGCGCATTTTCAGTTTAAGGAAGCACGCACACCGAGCCGTTACCTGGCCGTTGCCGAAGATTTGGTGCTTGGCTACGATACGCCACTTACCCGCCCCGTCAGCTTTAAAATCGAATGCGGGCAGAAAATTGCCATCCGCGGCGTAAACGGTCTTGGCAAAACCACGCTTTTAAAAACCATTTTGGGCATTATTCCGCCCATCAGTGGCAAAATAGAACTGGGCCAGTTTTTGGAGCCCGGCTATTTTGAGCAGGAAGAACGCGAAAAGAACGAAAACACCGCGCTGGAAGATGTTTGGAACGAATACCCCGGCATGACCAACTACGAAGTGCGCGCAGCCCTTGCAGCCTGCGGGCTGACAAACGAACACATTACCAGCAAAGTATTTGTTTTAAGCGGCGGCGAAGCTGCCAAAGTGCGCCTGTGCAAGCTGATGCTGAAAAACGTTAACTGGCTGGTGCTGGACGAACCTACCAACCATCTCGACGTTGACGCCAAAGCCGAGCTTAAACGTGCGCTGATTGATTTTAAGGGCAGCGTGCTTTTAGTATCGCACGAGCCGGAATTTTACGAAGACTGGGTGACAAGCGTCTGGAACATTGAGGACTGGACCACAAAAATAATTTAAAACTAAAAACAGCAAAGAAAAACCGGAGTAAACTTAATTACTCCGGTTAATTTTTTATCTCATGTTTTCGATGAAATCTTCAAAGGCGTTAATCAAAATCGGATGGCCCGTAACTTTTAAATCGCGCAGGTAAGTGCCGTAAGATTCATACCATTTTTCTTCCATTTCCATGGTAAGGCCTTCTTTTTTGTATTCTTCAATCATTTTTAAAATAAAGCGGTTGGCTTCGCCGGTTTCTTTGTTAACGTTAAGCGGAATGATGCGGGTTTCAGCATCATAGGTTTCAACGGTAACATCCCAGCCGCCTGGTACTGGCGGACGGCGGGTAGCTTTAATTAAATAGCCGGGTGCAAAACCAACATAAGCGCCGCCAAGCGAATTATAAAGCTTTGCTTTGGTAAGCGGATAGCCGTTTTTATTGCCCCATTTTACAATTTCTTCGCAGACTTCGTTATTATGAATAACGCTGGAAAATTCAGCAGTTGCCAAAACTTCGGACATAGTTTTTACCTCCATATCACTTAATATCTTTTATTGTACTTTATCCACGCGCCAAATTCAATATGCACAGCATTTTTTATGCCCGCTTTAATGTAATTTTTGTGCTTTTATTTTGTAAAGTTGTTTGCACTTTTGCTATATCCTATGCTAAAATAAATTAGCAACTAATTGTAAAACCATCCAAAATATCCGTTTACGGGTTTTAACGCAAATAATACGAGGTGAAGACTAATGAGCAGGCGCATGACCACTTCCGAAGCAATCAACGAAGCAAGGCGCTGTTTAAACTGTGCCCGTCCGCTTTGCCGCACGGGCTGCCCGATAGAAAACAATATTCCGCAATTTATCCGCGCTTTAAGCGAAGGCAACATCGGGCTTGCCTACGAAATTATCTCCGAGCGCAGCAACTTGCCCGCCATTTGCGGCAGGGTATGCCCGCATGAACGCCAGTGTGAAGCGCACTGCGTTCTGGCCAAAAACAAACACGGCATTGAAATCGGCAGTTTGGAAATGTTTATTGCCGATTTTGCCCACGAAAACAATTTAAAACCGCTGCCGCCTTCTACCGGCAAACGCGGTAAAGTAGCCGTTATCGGCAGCGGCCCGGCAGGCCTTACCGTTGCAGGCGACCTTGCCAAAATGAATTTTGCCGTTACCATTTTTGAAGGCCAGTCCGAACCCGGCGGCATTTTACTGTTCGGCATTCCGGAATTCCGCCTGAACAAAGACGTGGTGCGCCGCGAAATTAAAGAACTGCTGCACCTTGGCGTGGAAATTAAAACAAATACCCTTATCGGCCCCGATTACACCGTTGACGATTTGTTCAATATGGGCTATGACGCAATATTCATGGGCACCGGCACTTCCCTGCCGCGTACGCTCAACATTCCCGGCAAAGAACTTACCGGCATTTTAACCGCCACCTACTTCCTGCGCATGGTTGTGCTTTCAGACAGCGGCAAACTGGACGAAAGCGAAACATTGCTGCATGTCGGCGATAACGTTATCGTTATCGGTGCAGGCAACGTGGCTATGGACGCCGCACGCACGGCAATACGCCGCGGCGCTAAAAATGTTACGGTTGTTTACCACAAAACGGAAGCCGAGATTTCCTGCTTCCCCTCCGAATACGAAGCAGCCGTTAAAGAAAGCGTGCAGTTTAACTTTTTACAGCAGCCCATTGCCTACCTTAACAAAAAACAAATGCGCGCGCTTAACGCCATGCGCCAGAAAGCTTCCGAAAGCGACGAAACTGAGCTTGCAGGGCTTTTGGTGCAGAACATTGTTAAAACGGAAGACGGGCAGTTTATTGAAGAAGGCGGCCAGGTTGCCCTGCCGTGCGACTGCGTAATTCTGGCTATCGGCCAGCGCCCGGCGGCAAGAATTGTTTCTACCACCAAAGGTATTCAGGTTGATGACCGCGGCTTTGTTATTACGCGCGAGCGCCCCTACGGCATGACAACACGTGCAGGCGTATTCAGCAGCGGCGATGTGGTACATGGCCCTGCTACCGTGGTACTTGCCATGAAGGAATCCAAAAAGGTTGCGGCAGGCATTGCGCAGTATATCGACGCAAAAAAGCTGCTGGCAGAATGTGAAGAAGTACCCGAAAACCTAAAATAAGCAAAAAATTAACCACATTGGGTGTTATGCCCAATGTGGTATTTTTTATGCCCATAAGCCGGTCAGTGTAAATTTATCTACATCAGCAAGGCCTTTATCGGTTAAGCGCAGGTGCGGTATTACCGGCAATGCCAGGAACGAAAGCACCATAAACACATTCAGCCCTTCCGGCACGCCAAGTTCCGCCGTCCAGTAGCGCAGCTGCTTTAAGCGCCTGTTAACAAATTCCATGCGCTGGCCGCTCATCAGCCCTGCAAACGGCAGCGGCAAAATGGCTTTTACCTCGCCGTCCAGCGCCACGGCAATACCGCCGCCTTCTTTGCGCAGCGCTGCGGCAGCAGTAAACATATCGGCATCGTTAGTGCCAGCCACAATTAAATTGTGCGAATCGTGTGCAACGGTAGAAGCAACTGCCCCGCGTTTTAATTTAAGCCCCTGTACAAAGCCAAGCCCAACATTGCCTGTTGCATGGTGGCGCTCAAACACTGCCAGCTTTAAAATATCACGCGAAGTATCGCTTACGGCCTCGCCGTTAATGCACAAAGGCTTTTCCAAGCGCGCTTCGGTTAAAATCTGCTCCGGCACAATGCGGATAACCTTAATATTTTTATCAGCCTCTGCCATGATTTTCAGCCTGCTGCTGTCCAAATCCTTAATGTTTGTTCCCGCAGCGGCGGGTTTAAGATAAGGCTCGCTCTCCCACAGCAATTTGCCGTTCTGTACAACTTTTTTGCCGTTTTTAAACACAAACTGCGGGGTAAAGTCCTGTAAATTGGTCAGCACGTTAATATCTGCCAGATAGCCAGGCGCCAAAGCACCCCTGTGATGCAGGCGGAAACGTTCAGCCGTGTTCAGAGTTGCCATCTGCAAAAGCATTTCTGCCGCGTAGCCGTGCGTAACGCCAATTTCCAGCATATAATTAATGCTGCCCTGCGTTACCAGTTCATCCAAATGGCGGTCGTCCGTTGCCATACAGCAGCGGCGGCTGTTCAGCGGTGTAACGCACTGCAGCAGTTCCAGCAGGTTGTGCGCGCCGCTTGCCTCACGCAGCATTAAATAGCAGCCGCGTCGTATTTTTTCAATGCCCTCCTGCCAGGTTGTAGCCTCATGGTCGCTTGTTACACCGGCAGCAAGGTAAGCGTTTAAATCGCTGCCGCTGATGCCCGGCCCGTGCCCATCGCAAATGCCGCCGCGCACCAGCGCCATTTTTTTCATTACGCCCTCATCGCCATACAAAACGCCGGGGTAATTCATCATCTCACCCAGGCCCAGCACGCGCGGATGCTTTAAAAACGGCTGCAAAGCATCTGCTTCCAGCACTGCGCCGCTTGTTTCCATACCCGTTGCCGGTACGCATGAAGGCAGCATAAAAAACACGTCAAGCGGTATATCTTCCGTTTCCGCAAGCATCCACTGCAAACCCTCCGTGCCAAGCACGTTGGCAATTTCATGCGGGTCGGCAAAAATGCCGGTAACGCCATTTAACAGCAGCAGGCGCGCCAGCTCACGCGGAGCAAGCATTGTGCTTTCAATATGCATATGCGCATCCAGAAAACCCGGCGTTAAATATTTGCCCGCCATATTGTATTCTTCCGCGCCCTTGTAGCTGCCGATACCGGCAATCACGCTGCCGCACACGGCAACATCGGCCGTTTCCCACTCGCCGGTAAAGCTGTTAAACACATTGCCGCCCTTTAAAACAAGGTCAGCCTTTTCCAGCCCGCGGGCAACACGCAGCAGCCTTTGTTCAAATTCTGCGTCACGCATAATCTTACCTCATGTTAATAAACTGCAAATCTACGCCGAAATCTCCTGCTTTTAAAGTTTGTATTACGGCCTGCAAATCATCTTTTTTAGCGCCGCTGATTCTTACCTGGTCATCCTGCATCTGTGCAGTTACTTTTAATTTGGTAGCTTTAACGGCGGCAATAATAGCTTTGGCCTTTTCTTTGGGAATACCCTGCAAAATGTTCAGCGTCTGCCTTACAGTGCCTTTGGTGGCAGGCTCAACCTTGCCCAGTTCCAGGCAGCGCAGCGGAATGCCGCGTTTAGCCATACGCGCACGCAGAATGTCGATAATCGCATTCAGTTTGTACTCGTCTTCAGCGGCAAGTTTAATGCATTTTTCTTCCAGCTCAATGCTGGCGTCGCTGCCGCGGAAATCGTAACGCTGTGCAATCTCCTTTTTGGTCTGGTTAACTGCGTTGTCCATCTCCTGCATATCCACCTGAGAAACAACGTCAAAAGAACTGTCTTTAGCCATTTATATAATCACTCCATTCTTGTATTGTGCTTATATTTTATCATAACAACAAAATAAAACCAAATTGAGCGGCTAAAAAACATCTTATACTTAGTTGAATGTCAAAAAATAAAAGGCTGAAAATCAGCCTTTTATTAATATATTTTTACAAATTTCAAATAATGAATCATACTTAATAATCCAATAATTATTGCTATTTTTACGATATGTTTAATAATCTTTTGATTTTTTATATTATTATCAGAAGCACTCCCATTTTGTATTCCATATTTCAATGCCATCAAAAATGGTACAGCTGATAATATAAAAGAATAAGGTCCAATTAAAAATAATATCTCATATTTCAAATCAAATACTTTAATTATGATAAGTAGCAGTGCGGAAAATATCGCCAGTGAAGAGCCTATAGTAATTAATAATTTAAATTTTTTTAACGCCTTATAATCATAGTCCTTTGTTAGATTAATATAAATTCTTTTATAATTTATCAATATTATAGTGTACATCACTATAACACAAATTGAAGAGAGATATTTAGATAGCCCATTCATATTTTGATACCTGCCCTATTTTATTTATTTTTTAATTCTGCTTTTCTTGTATTATCCCAATCACTAACAATATATCCTGCTAATTCGCTACCTGCTACTACGCCTACTGCAATGCGTAAGTTTTTTATCAAGGCAAAAAGCAAATGACGCACATTCATGCAAGGTTTCGTTCCCAATTTTCTTTATCGTTGTTTTATATCGGTGCTTTGGTTGTATTTTGGGCCTCATCTTTTGCATCTTAAACATCAAAGCTTTTACTATTGGTAACTTTTCCCATTTTTATCATAGCACCATGATATTTAAAACTCAAATTTTTATATTGCACTCAACAAAAACTAAACCCCGGCACTTTTCAGTACCGGGGGTTTAAACAGCCTTCCCTCATTTGGCCATTAGTCGATAATGTTGTGCTGATATTCGTTGTACTGAGCTTTCAGTTTCTGCATAATTTCTGCCATTTCCAGCTGCAAATTGGAAGCTGCATCAAAGTCGCCTCTTGCAAATGCTTCGCGGGTCATGGTAAACAGGCTCGGCTGCTCGGTAACGTCTTTAGCCATAGTGTTGCGCATTGCGGCGATTTTTTCCCACATTGCCGCATCATGCGTGGTATGGTTATCGTCATCATGCAGTTTTTTCATCAGGCAGATTTCCTTATGATATTCAGGAATAATTCTGTTTAGCAGTTCCGTCTGCCAACGGATTAAAGCGCCTTTGGCAAAGGATTCGATAAATTCTTTTTTAAGAATGTTGCCGGTGGTAAGCACGGCAATTTTTTCAGGATAGTTTTTAATGGCGCACATGTTTTCCCAAACGGTTGCGGGCGGTTTGCCAAACAGGTGGGCGCGTTCTTCTTCGTTGTAGTCTTCAAATACGTCATGCTCGCTGCGGTATTCTCTGTCTTTTTCAAGGTAGAAGCCTTCGTCGCCCGCTTTTTTGGACAGCTCGTTTTCCATTTCCTTAAGCGTTTTGCCGGATTCCACGCAGGCTTTAATGCCGTCCAGCATGGAAATGTAGAAAGCTGCAATGGCAAGGTAGGTATTGGTATACGGGTTCGGGGAACGCATTTCAATACGGGTTGCCATCGGGCTGTCGATATCGCGGATTAAGCCTGCCAGAATGGTACGGTTACGGGAAGGTACTTCCGGGCTGAGGCCGAGCGAAGTTACGATGCAGACAGGAGCTTCAAAGCCGGGTTTCAAACGGTTCAGAGAGTCGATGGTGGAAGAAATGAAGGGGTTGATTACTTCGTAGTTTTTCAAAAGCCCCATCATGGAACCGTAACCAACGGCAGAGAGGAATTCGGTATGCATATCTTTCGGTGCAAACAGGTTAACAACTTTGCCGTTTTTCATTTTGGCGGCAATGCCAACGTGGGTATGTTCGCCGCTGCCGGCAACGCCCGGAACGGGTTTTGCCTGGAAGGAAACTTCAAGGCCGTTCAGGCGGAAAATTTCTTTAACGATAATGCGCGCCAGAAGTTCGTTATCGGCAGTTTGTACGCCGTAGCTGTATTTCCAGTCTACTTCCAGCTGTTCCATAACGTGGGTCATATGTCCGTTGTCGTCAATCTGCCCGCGCACGCCGCCACATTCCTTATGTCCCATTTCAGGCCCGAGGCCGTAGGCTTCCAGCATTTCCACGGTTTGTTCCAAAGCGGTGCGCACATTGCCGCGGCAGCGCTGCCAGTATTGTTCCTGCATCATCTGCGAGGAGCTTAATGCTTCAATCGGAGCATCTTCACGCGGGGATTTTACCCAGAATTCCAGTTCGGTTGCGCAGGTGAAAATAATTTTTTCAATATCTTCACCGCTGATATGTTCCAAACCTGCAACCTGCGGATGCTTTTTAAAGAGCTCCAGCAGTTCTTTTTCAACATAATCCAGGGTATCGTGCAGAATAGAGCGGGAGTCAACACGTACGTTATTGTGTACAAGGAAGCACGGAATACGCAGCGTGCCAACCATTCTGCCAGTGGCGGAATCGAAATGTTCGTAGTTATAGTCAATATACCAGTTTACGCTGCTGTCGATTTTCATATCAACGCGGGCGTTATTTAAAGTAGCAATGCCGGTAAGCACAACGGAGCTGCCGTCGGTCTGGGCAGCCATGCCTTCCAGAAAGCCGTCAATATCTTTCAAAAACAGGCTGATAGGCACTTTTTCGTCGGTATCGTTGCCTGCAAAATCCACACCCATAAAGGAAACGAATTTAATTTCCGGGTGCGCTGTTAAAATCTCGGTCAGTGTTTCTCTGTTCTGTTCTTCGGGGCTGATAACATAAAGCATATCGGGGTTCATCATTTCGGTCACCTGCGGCTTTGCGCCGCGCTCCTTTCATTTAATTAAAATAATTAAAACAAAAATAAAATACAAAAGACCCTGCTACTTGGGCACACAAATAGCAGGGTCTCCATTGACCACGTTTGTATTATAACAAATAATTTTCTCCGCGTCCAGTAAAATCTTCCAGGTTTTGTAAAAATTTTAACGCTTACCCAAAAAGCGGATGAGTATTTCCTCCAGCATTTCAAACTGCCTGCCGCCGTAGCGGATATTGGCGTTAAAATCTGCCAGCGCCAGCATAAATTCCGATAAGCTTTGCGCAGTAAAATTGCGGCACTGTTCCATTAATTTTTTTACGGCATAGGGCGACATTTTTAAAGCGGAAGCCGCCGTTTGCTGATTCATCCCCTGCGCCGCCAGCTCTTTAACCTGCGCCAGACGGCGTACCTGAAAGGCAATCAAGCCGCTGACGGCTATCGCGCTGCCGCCGTGTTTCTTTTCGTTCTGCAAAAGCTCCAGCGCTTCGGGCAGGTTCTTTTGGGCAATGGCGTTTAAAAGCGCAAAGCGCGAAACTTCCGGCAGAGAAGAAAATACCGCTTCAACATCGGCTTTTGTCCAGATGCGCCGTTTGCCGCCGTAAACGTACAGCTTTTCTATTTCCTGCTCAAGCAAAAGCAGCGGTGCGGTATCGGCCGCGGAAAGATATTCCATTACCATCTGTTCCGCATCATATTCAAAACGGCAGCCGCGTTTTTTGGCTTCGGCATCAAGCCACGGCTTAAGCTGGTACGGCTTCAGCGGTTTACATTCGCAGGCCACGCCTTCTGCCGCCAGCATTTTATAAAGTCGGCCGCGCTTGTCTATTTTGCTTACGCTGATAAACACATGGCAGAACTCCGGTATGTTTGCCAAAATTGCTTCCAGATTTTCTTTCTGTTTTTTTTCGGCGGCAAAAATTTTATCGTCGCTGATGATGACGAGGCTGCTGCCGCCAAAGAACGGATAAGTGTTAACGGCGGCATTAAGCCTTTTTAAATCCGTATCGCGGTCGAAAACGCTGATTTCCATATCTTCATCCGCCGCACTGCCAAAAACATATTTTTTTATGCAGGCTGCGGCTTTGCTGCGGTAATAGTTTTCTTCGCCGTACATTAAAATAACGTTGGGCAGGCTTTCGCCTTTCTCCAGCATTTCTATCAGTTTTTCCGGTGCCAGTTCCATAAAATCACCTTAAAAAAATTCTTTGTCGTACCTATAACTATACCATTGCAGGCGGCCTTCGTCAAAACATACTTTTACCGCGCCCAGTTTATCGGTGCGCAGCACTTTGGCCCCGGCGGCCTGCAAACGCTGCACGGCATCACGCCCCGGGTGCCCGTAACGGTTATCCGCACCAACGGAAATTACCGCAAGCCGCGGCTTGGCCTGTTTTAAAAACAGCGGCGACGAAGAATAACTGCTGCCGTGATGGGCAACTTTTAAAACATCAGCCGGTTTTATTTTGGCAGCTGCCGCAAGTTCTATGTTTTCATCGGCGTCGCCGGTAAACAAAATGCTGCCTTCGGGTTCGGCTATGCGCATAATTACGCTGCTTTCGTTGCCTCCGCCTTCGGATTTTCCTGACGCCAGAACTTCAACGCGGCATTTGCCAAGCGTATATACACTGCCCTCCGCCGCTTCTAAAATATTTTGCGGCTTAATATAGTGCAGCAGTTTTTGTACATCTTCCGAAGGTTTTTCCTGCGGCAGCAGCAGCTTGTCAACTTTTACAAGGCGCGCAATCCCTGCCGCACCCCCGGCGTGGTCATGATGCCCGTGGCTCAGCGCCAAAAGGTCTATCTGTTCCACGCCAAGATACCGCAGATACGGCACAATAATGCGGCTGCCGGTATCGAAGTTTCCCTGCAAACCACCGCAGTCCACAATAATATTATGCCCGTCCGTTGTCTGCACCAATGCGGCATCGCCCTGCCCCACATCCATAAAATGCACGGTAAACGGCTGCGGTGTAAAAATTTTATATGCCGCCAAAATAATTATTGCCGCCGTGCAAATTATAACCGTATACCTGCGCTCTGTTTTGCTGAACCAGTTATTATTAAACAGCGCGGCAAGAATTATGTAATACAGCACAAAGCACGCCGCAGGCAGATGCGGAACATTAACTGCCGCCGCAGGCAGCGCCGCGAGGAAACTGACGGCGTTAAGCAGAGGCTGCATAAAACTTCCGGCAGCGTAAATTAAATACGTACCGGCAAAAGGCAGGCACAGCCCGGCAAGTGCGGCTATTACCAAAATTTCCATAGCAGGTACAAGCAAAATATTAGCGGCAAAGGTTACAAGCGAAAGCTGGTTAAAATGCCATAATAAAAGCGGTAAGGAAGCAAGCTGCGCCGCAAGCGTAATGGCAAAACCTTCGCGCACAAGCAAAGGTTTTAAAAATTGCAGCCGCTCTTTAAGCTGCGGATAAATAAATATCAGCCCGCCGGTTGCCGCAAACGAAAGCTGAAAGCCAACTTCCAGCAGCCACAAAGGGTTATATATTAAAAGCAGCACTGCCGCCGCGCAAAAAATATTGCCGCTTTGTGCCTTTTTGTAAGTACCGGCACCGGCAAGTGCAACCGCACTCATAATGAACGACCGCCACACCGGTGCGCTGCCGCCGCATAACAGCGCATACAAAAATAGCAAAAGCAGCACCGTTATTATCTGTGCTTTGCCGCGCCTGCCGACAAGTAAAATTAAAAAGCCTGCCACCAGCGCCATGTGCGTACCCGATACCGACAATATATGGGCAAGGCCGGTTACGGAAAACGCTTCGCGCGTTGCTTCGCTTAAGCCGTCATAACCACCGAGCGCCATGCCGCACAGCACTGCCCCTGCTTCACCGTCAACCGTATCTGTTATTTTCTGCCGCAGCCCCAGTGCAAATAAAAAGAATTTATCACCGATATCAGCTTCGCCCATAACCTTCAAAGCCGCCTGTTTTACAGACATTCTGCCTTGTAAGCCCTGCTGTAAATTCCAGTTTTCGCTGTTAAAGCTGCCGGGATTGGCAAAACTGTTGAGGCTTTTTAATGTGCCGGTAACGGCAGCGCTGCCGACCGTAAAATCTTTAACTTTGGCATTCTGCACAAACACGCGTATATTGCCGCGAGTTTTATGCAAATTACCACTGCCTGATTGCAGCACAGTACACTCAAGTATAAACCCGGTGCCTTTTTCCTGTTTTTTCAGCGTCAGCAAATCAACATTGCCGTACACCGTTACCTTTTGCCCGATATAATTTTTAATATCCGCAGTGTGCGGCTGCATAGCCTTACTGCCTGCCGCCATGCCGCACAAGGTAAAAAATATAAGGGCTAATATGGCCGCGCCGTAAGTTTGCGGCTTAAATTTTGCCGCCGCTGCCATAAGCACAGCAAAAACCACTGCCAGCGCAGTATAAACGCTAAAATACTGCGGCATTAAAATACCGGCGTAATCACCGGCTGCAAAAAGCGCGGCTGCTGCCGCAAACCATGTTTTCATAAATCAAGCCAGGGCTGCATTTTCTTAAACTTTGCCTGCCCTATGCCCTTTACGTTCATAAGGTCCTCAATTCTGGCAAAGCCGTGGGCAGAGCGGTATTCCACAATGCGCTGCGCCGTTACCGCGCCAACGCCCGGCAGTGTTTCCAGTTCTTCCGCCGTGGCAGTGTTTAAATGCACCTTGCCCGTTAAAGCTGTTTCGCTTTCCTGCGCAGCATTGTAAGAAGCGCCACTCTGCTCTGCCGTTTCCGCACCGCTTGCAGGCATATTTGCAGCGGCAAGCCTGCGCCGTTCTTTTGCGCTCAGGCGGGGCACATTAACCTGCATACCGTCCTTACAGATTTTTGCAAGGTTTACTTTGTCCTTATTGGCTTCTTCCGTCATTCCGCCTGCGGCGGCAATAGCCTCCACGGCTCTGCTTCCGGGCGCAATTTCGTGCAGGCCCGGGTTTGCCACAGCGCCGCTTACATAAACCGTTATTTTCGCTTCTTCTTTTTCGCTTGCCGTTACAGCCTGCTGTTCAATTTTTAAAACATCAGCTTCGCGCTCATGCGGCCAAAAAGCAGCCAACAAACAAAAAACCACTGCCACGGCAACGGCCATTATTTTTTTATTCAGTTGTGCCATCTGTTCAACTCCTGACAAAATAAAAAACTCCCCGGATTAAATCCAAGGAGTTTTTATAAATTTAACCTGTTACGGTTTTACAACGATATTAACCAGACGGCCCGGTACGCAGACAACTTTAACAATTTTGGAAGTGTCAACAGTTTCTGCAATATGCGGTTCAGCAAGGGCGAGTTTTTCCAGCTCGTCTTTGGCGGCAGCAGCAGGAACAACAAGGCGTCCTTTAAGTTTGCCGTTAACCTGCAAAGCAATTTCAATATTATCCACTTTCATGGCTGCTTCATCATATTCAGGCCATTTTTCTTCGTGGATGCTGCCTTCTTCGGAAATTACGCCGTGCCACAGTTCTTCCGTAATATGCGGAACGAACGGAGAGAGCAATTTCAGCAGGTTGGAAACAACTTCGTAAATAAGGCCGGCATGCGGAGTTTTTTCTGCTTCTTTATAAGCATACAAGGCATTAACCAGTTCCATCATGGCACTGATGGCTGTGTTAAAGTTAAAGCGTTGCTCAATGTCATCCGTTACCTTTTTAATGCTGGTATGCAGCACGCGGCGCAGCTCTTTGCCTGCTTCGCTCAGTTCTGCCGGTTTATACTGCGTAACTTTTTCTGCCAGCACATCCTGATAATGGTAAACTATACGCCATACCCTGCCCAGGAAGCGGAAGGAGCCTTCAACGCCCTGGTCGCTCCACTCAAGTTCTCTTTCGGGCGGTGCGGCAAACATAATGAACAGCCTTGCCGTATCTGCGCCGTATTTGCCGATAATTTCTTCCGGCGATACAACGTTGCCGAGAGATTTACTCATTTTGGCGCCGTCTTTAATAACCATGCCCTGAGTCAGAAGGTTGGTAAACGGTTCTTTGTAATCTACAAGGCCTGCATCGTGCAGAACTTTCATAAAGAAGCGGGAATACAAGAGATGCAGAATTGCATGCTCGATACCGCCGATATACTGGTCAACAGGGGACCAGTAATTTACTTTGTCTTTCGCAAACGGTGCTTTATCGTTTTTCGGGTCGGTATAGCGCAGGTAATACCAGGAGGAGCACAGGAAGGTGTCCATGGTATCGGTTTCGCGTCTTGCAGGCTTGCCGCATTTCGGGCAGGTGCAGTTTACGAAGCTTTCGGAAGTTGCCAGCGGGGATACTGCACCGGCGTCAAACTTAACATCCTCCGGCAGCATAACTGGCAGCTGGTCTTCCGGCACAAGCACTTCGCCGCAGTCCGGGCAGTAAATAACCGGAATCGGTGCGCCCCAGTAACGCTGGCGGCTGATTAACCAGTCGCGCAGGCGGTAATTTACACGGCGTTTGCCGATGCCCATTGCTTCAATCTTGTCTTTAATTGCTTCCATACCGGCATGCAGCTCCATACCGCTGAACTCGCCGGAATTAACAAGCACGCCTTCCTTTTCTTCATAGGCGTCGGTCATATCTTCTAATTTAAGCTCTTTATCCTTGGGGTTAATTACAACAATTTTCTCAAGGCCGTATTTATCCGCAAACATCCAGTCGCGGGCATCATGGGTAGGTACGCCCATAACAGCGCCGGTACCGTAATCATAAAGTACATAGTTGGTAATCCAAACCTGCACTTTTTTGCCGGTAAGCGGGTGGATGCAGTAGCAGCCGGTAAACAGGCCCTCTTTTTCAGATTCGCTGGAAGTACGTTCAATATCGGACTGGTTTCTTACACGGTCGCAGAAAGCTTTAATTTCTTCGGCTTTCGGGTTGTTTACGCACAGTTTTTCAACCAGCGGATGCTCAGCGGCGAGTACAACATAGGTAACGCCGTAAATCGTATCCGGGCGGGTGGTATAAACAGGAATGCGTTCGCCGATTTCCGGGAAATCGAAGCTGAACTCCAAACCTTCGCTGCGGCCAATCCAGTTGCGCTGCATGGTTTTAACGCGTTCCGGCCAGCCTTCCAGCAGGTCAAGGTCTTTCAAAAGTTCGTCTGCGTAATCGGTAATTTTAAAGAACCACTGTTCCAGGTCTTTTTTTACTACTTCGTGGTCGCAGCGCCAGCATTTGCCGTCAATAACCTGTTCGTTGGCAAGTACGGTATTGCAGGTGTTGCACCAGTTAACGGCCGATTTCTTTTTAACAGCCAGGCCGCGTTTGTAAAACAGTTCAAAGAACCACTGGGTCCATTTATAATAATCGGGTTTGCAGGTAGTTACTTCGCGGTCCCAGTCGTAAGAAAGGCCGAGGCGTTTCTGCTGGCGCGTCATATTGGCAATGTTTTCCATCGTCCATTTTTTCGGCGGAATGCCATGTTTAATAGCGGCGTTTTCTGCCGGCATGCCGAAGGAATCCCAGCCCATTGGGTGCAGCACGTTAAAACCGTTCATGGTACGGAAACGGGCTACAACGTCGCCGATGGAATAGTTGCGGACATGGCCCATGTGCAGATTGCCGGAAGGATACGGGAACATTTCCAGCACATAAGATTTCGGGCGGCTGCTGTCCATCTCTGTTTTAAAAGTTTTGTGTTCTTCCCAATAAGCTTGCCATTTGGCTTCAATCTCATGGGGATTATACTTTTCCTGAATCATATTTTTCAACCTCGCAAATAAAGCTATTTATAGATAATACCCTTAAAATTATATAGCTTACAGGATTTAAAGTCAATTATAAATACCCTGCACCTGCATTAATATCGCCAAAGTGTAAAAAATATGATACAATCAAAGAAGATTTTACATAAGAAGGAGACAGCATGAGCCTTTTTGCTATCGGTGACTTTCATTTATCGGGCGAACCGCCTGCCAAACCAATGGAGGTTTTCAGCCCGAACTGGGAAAACCATTTTGAAAAAATACGCCGTAACTGGCTGACTAAAATTACAGAAACAGATACCGTAATTATCTGCGGCGACACCTCGTGGGCCATGTCGCTGGAGGCTGCCATGCAGGATTTAAACCGCATTGCCGCCCTGCCGGGGCAAAAAATAATTCTGCGCGGCAACCACGATTACTGGTGGACTTCGCTGAAAAAAATGCAGCAGGCCACGGAAGGCAAATTTATGTTTTTACAGAACAACTTTTTTGCCTGCGGCGATGTTGCCGTCTGCGGTTCGCGCGGCTGGATTCTGCCATCGTCGGAAGCGTTTACGGATGACGACAGGCATATTTACCTGCGCGAAGGCATAAGGCTGGAAAATTCGCTTGCCGCCGCCAAAAACGCAGGCTTTAACAAATTTGTTGCCGCATTGCATTACCCGCCGCTGTATAAAGCAGACGAAGAAACCATATTTACGGAACTTTTTGCCAAATACGGCGTTAAGCACTGTGTTTTCGGGCATATTCACGGGCAGGACGCAGGCAATATTTTTGAAGGCGAAACCCGCGGCGTAAATTATAAGCTTGTAAGCTGCGATACGCAAAACTTTATGCCGCAGCTTGTGCTGCCGTAAGAGCCGCCATTGCGCCATAAAATTTTATTTAAAAACTCATTCCGCACTCATCCGGGTGCGGATTTTTTTATTGCTACTTTAATCGGTATGCCGTTACAAAAGGCTGCAAAACGCTTTCATCACGCGTAAACGTTACTCCGTCTTCAACAATCAGCCTGCCGTCGCAAAGGGCTATGCCGTTTACGTTAGCGCCGCTTTTAATAGTAATATCGTATTTTGAAAGCAGCAGCGCTTTGCCGAGCACGGCATTTTTGCCTATTTCAATCTGCCCGTCGCTGATAATAACGCAAAAATCCGGCATTTTGGTGCCGTCAGCAATAAAAATGCTCATTTTGGAAACAAGCACGCCTTCGCCTTTGATGTTTTTGGAACTTGACGCAATGCTTTTGCTGTAATTGCCGTCATCATAATACAGCGCGCCGCCGAGCCCGTATTCTTCAAACGTGCTTTTGGTAGGAAAATCCATTTCCTTAAACGCGGCAAAATTTTTCACATCAAGGCTTTGTAAAATTTCACCAAGTTCACCGGCATAAGCAATGCCTTCCGGCAAATTTTCCGCGCCCTGCAAACTTTTACCGGCGGCAAGCGTATAACGTTTACCAAGTTCCGCAATTTGCTGTGGCAAAGCTATTTTAAGCTGCTGTAAAGCAAAAGTTTCGCCTCCTGCTTCTGCCTGTACGCTGTATTTTTTTATGCCGCCTGAAGTGTTTTCTTCAAATATTCCTGCTTTAAGCGCGTAATTGCCGGGGTACAGTTTTTGCGGCGGCAAATTAATTCCGTCTTCCGGCAGGCTGCCGTTTTCAAAACCGGCTTTTGCAAGTGCCTGCACCGCAAATTGCAGCTGTCGGCGCAAAATGCGCCTGCTGTTTTCTTCAGCTTCCTGGCGTACCCAGTACGCCGCCGCATGCAGGCATACCGCCGCGCACAAAATACCTGCCAGCACTGCTGTGCCTATGCCGCCGCGGCAATCCTTCAAAATTTTATTAAAAACTGCCATTTGCCAAAACATAAACTTCCGTAAATTTTTTACTGCGCCCGCTTGTGTTATCTTTAAATTCCAAGGTTACCTTAATTTTATCTGCGGCAAGTTGCTCCGCTTTTATGGCCTGCAAAGTAACCTCCGCCAGCGAAAGCGGATTTACTCCACGCGTGGAATTATATTTAATTTCGCGTGCCAGCGCGCCGCCGCTGCGGTAAAACGTTACCTGCCTGTTGCCGTACACTTCGGTGCAAACAATTTTATCATTGCTGCCCGTTGTTATTTTTAGCCTGCTGCTGTTTAAAAGCAGTTCGTGTTCAATAAAACTCTGGCTGTAACGTGCAGCCCGGTATAAAAGCAAGTCGCTTTTTAAATTTTGCCACGAAGCAGCAAATGCAGAAAGCCCGTTATAAAAAATAACGGCGCAGGTACCGGCAGCGGCAAGTGCCGCACAGGTTTCCGCAAGTAAATAGCCCTTGTTATTCACCGCCGGTTACCACGCTTGCCAGTATTTTCCCGCTGCTGTTTTTAACCGTTACATAATAAAACGCCCCTGTAAGGCCGGGGCAGTAAAACTCAGTTTTTTCAACAGCAAGCCCTGCCTGCTGCAAAGCCGTTTCGTCATAAGCGCCAGCGGCCGCATTAAACGCATCTGCCGCCGCGTTTCGCTGCACCATTAACTTTATGCCGCTTGTATATGCGCCAACCGCGCTTACGCAGATAATTACTGCCGCTGCCAGGCACACTAAAACTTCCGCCAGCAAATAGCCTTTGCTGCCCTTCATTTAAACACAACCCTTCCGGTAACAGGCTGTACCTGCAGCCATTTGCTGATGGTTTTATCCTGACGGCATTTAATAATATAGTTATTGGCTGCCGAAGGCGCTCCTTCGCCGGAAAATTTCAGCGCGTTAAAATGCTGGTCAAAATATAGCCCATTTTCAAACTTTCTTAAAACGGCAAGCTTGCCGCCGTAATAAATGCGGTAACCGCCTTTATCGGCGTTTATTTCCAAACGGCTTTTACCGCTCATATCGTAAAAAGAATATTGCTGCAAAGCTGCAATATCACCGGCAAGGCATTGTGCAGCGCGCTCTGCCTGCATTTTCAGCAGATACTTCTGCACTCCGCCGTAAGCGGGCACCAAAAAAGCAGCAGCCATTGCCGTAAGCCCTGCCGCTGCTAAAAACTCTGCCAGCCCGAAGCCCTTATTCTTCAGCGTCACTGCTGCCGTCGGACGTTACCGGTTCACCGTCCGCATTTTTGCCTTTCAAAGTATATGTCAGCTTGTCGCCGGAAGGCGTGTACACAAGCTCCGTTCCGGTAGCATCCTCAAACTTCTTGCCTTTGGCAATGTATTCGTCCACCAGGTCGCTTAAAGCGCTCGGGCATGTGCCGTTATCCATTTTATAAAGCAAAATGGCGTTATCAATTGTTGCCAGGTCGCTTTCAAGGCGGGCGTTTTTAGCGCGTCCGGCTGCGCTGTCAAGCGACGGCAAAAGCATGGCGCCCAAAACGCCCAACAAAGCCACCACCGCCAAAACTTCCAATAAAGTAAACCCGGCATTGCCGCGTAATTTTTTAAGCAAATTATAACCCCTTCCATAATCAAAATCCGGGCAGCGCGCCCGATAAGGAAAACATTGGTGCAGCCACAGCCAGAATAACAGCCGAAACAACCCCGGCCGCCACTGTTAAAAGCAGCGGCTCCAGCACTGTTTTTAAATTTTTCAGCGTATCGTCAAAACGGTGCTGTAAAATTTCTGCGGCGCGCATTAACATTTCCGGCAGGCGCCCCGTTTCGGCCCCCACGCCGATAAATTCCGCACTTAAACTGCCAAATAACGGTTTTGCCTTTAATGCCGCCTCTGCCGGGTTAACGCCGCCCAGCACGTCAGCGGCAAAAACTTCCGCCCTGCGGCACAGCCCGGCATCCCCCAACGCCGAACCTGCAATCTGCGCCGCCTGCGGCAGAGGTATGCCGCCGTGCAGAAGCAGCGCCAGCACTTTATTAAAGCGGATTTCCAGATACAGTTCTTTTTGCGCTTTAAAAAACGGTACCTTAAACACAAGTTCAAGCAGCCGCTTTCGCTGCGCCGCCGCAATTACCAAAACTACTGACAGTAATACGCACGCTGCCAGCATGTTGGCGGCTAAAAATTCCTGCACATCAAAAAGCAGCTTTAAATACGGCGGAAGCTGGGCATTCATCGAAGCATATAAATCTTTAAACAGCGGCAGAACCTGCACAATAAATAAAACTGCCGTTGCCAATGAAGCTGAAAAAAGAAAGAGCGGATACAAAGATATATTTTTAAGAAAGCGCTTCATCTGCACCTGCAATTTATAATATTCTGCCAGTTCTTCCAGCATTTCGCATAAAATACCGCCGTTTTCACCTGCTTCGGCCACTGCCGCAGGCAGTGCGCCCCATACCTCCTGCCTATTTTTTATGCAGCCTGCAAAACTCGTGCCCATTTTTAAATCGCGCTCAATGCCAAGGCAAAGCTGCGCCGTCTTTGGCGGCAGGCGCTCTGCCAATACGCCAAGCGACTTTAAAAGCGGCAGCCCGCTGTTAAGCATCAGCGCCAGCTGGCTGAAAAACACCGTTTTTTCTTCATCGGTTAAACTGTTTTTAGTTTTGCTAAACTTAAACAGCCCCTGCTTTTTTGCCAGGGCACTTGCTGGCTTTTCCTGCTGCAAAAGGGTTAAATAACCATAATTACTGCGCACAAAAGCCGCCGCCTCAAATTCGCTGGCAGCACTGTAAACTCCGCTGCGGCTTACGCCGGAAGAATCTACCGCTTTCCACCTGTACTGCTGCACCGCTGCACCCCTTTCCGGGTAATTGATATTCGCCGGTGCAGAAGCTTTTCCCACAAATTCTGTTTTTATTTGTGAAAAATTTGTGACTTTATTTTTTCCGTGTTGCTTATTATCAACTGCAATTTTTATTTACTTTTAGCCGTACGCCGTTTTATAATAGAAACAAAAATAAACTACGGAGAACTACAATGACTCTTGAAAATAAACTTGGCATTTCCAATTCCTTACAGCTTGCAAACGAAGAAGAAAAAATTACCAAACGCAAGGCACTGCTGCTTTTTGAAACCGGCTTTTTAAACGGCCTTGAAGCAGGTTCCTTTTCTGCGCTTGCGGCCATTCACAAATTTTTGTTTGAAGACATTTACGATTTTGCAGGGCAGATACGCACAGTAAATATCGCCAAAGGCAGCTTCCGTTTTGTACCGGCGCTGTACCTTTCGGATGCACTTGAAAGCATCAGCAAAATGCCGCAAAATTCTTTTGATGAAATTATCGCCAAATATGTGGAAATGAATGTTGCCCATCCCTTCCGCGAAGGCAACGGGCGCAGCACTCGGATATGGCTGGACCATATTTTAAAAACAGAGCTGCATCTTGTAATTGACTGGAGCAAAATTGACAAAGAAGATTATTTGCTCGCCATGGAACGCAGCCCAATAAAAGATACCGAAATAAAACTGCTGTTAAAATCTGCCCTGACGGATAAAATTAATGACCGGGACGTTTGTATGAAAGGTATCGACGCCAGCTACAACTACGAAGGTTATAATACTTATAAAACAGAAAACTTAAATAAATAAGCAAAATCTCCGGAAAGCAATATGCCAAACCGGAGATTTTATTTTTATTATCCTGTTTTAACTAATTTTATAGCCAGGGCTGCTTTTTACACCAAACCCATCCATTTCCAGTATGTCGCGCCTAAAAGCATTATCAGCGCAAAGGCTATAAGCGTAAGCGGTATACCGGATTTTACAAAATCGTTAACTTCAAAAGTATCGGTGCCGTAAGCAATCATGTTCTGCGGTGCGTTTACAGGCAGTATAAAGCCGAAGCTTACAACGTACTGCAAAATCATCGTCATGCCTACAACGTTAACGCCCGGCGTTTTAAGCTGCTGCAGTACGGAAATTATTATCGGTATAATGGCCGATGCAAGGCCGGTAGCACTGGCAAAGCCCATGTGTATTACAATAAGGAAAACGGTCATTATAGCGAGCACCATTAAAGTGGTAGAACTTTCCAGCGCAAAGATGGAAACTATCTGGTTGGCAAGCCAGGTTGCCGCTTTTGTGGAAAGCAGCGCGCTGCCGAGCGAAATGCCCACGCCAAACAGCACAACCGTGCCCCAGTTAATTTTATTTACGGTTTCGTTCCAGTGCATTACGCCGATTTTAGGCAGCATTAAAAGTGTTATGGCCACCATAGTACTGGTAGAAGTATCTATGCTGTGCAAAACTTTTTCGGTAGTCCAAAAGAACAGCAGGCACAGCGAAATTACCAAAAGTTTTAATTCGTCGGCGCTTATTTTTCCCATTTCTTTCAGCAGGCGTGTTACCGTAGCCTGCCCGCCGGCAATTTCATCAATTTCAGGCGGCATAATATGCAGCATCAGCTTATAAAGCGCGGCCGACATCAGCACGGCAAACGGGGCAGCGGCAATAAACCAGTCCAGCCATGAAATATCAACGCCCAGCGTCTGGCTGATGAAGTTTACAGCAACCATGTTCTGCGCCGCCGCAGTTTTTATGCCTACATTCCATACACTGTCAACCTGCGCCACGGTAATCATCAGCATGCCTGCAAAACGGCTTTTCAGCGGTACGCCAAAGGCTTTAATCATGCCCATAACAATGGGGACAAGGCAGGCAACGCGCGCCGTTGTGCTCGGCACAAAAAAGCTTAAAATAAAGCCGCACAAAATAACGCCCAGCAAAACGCGGTTTGCTTTTGCCCCTACTTTGGAAAGTATCATCAGGGCAATACGTTTATCAAGCCCGGTTTTGGTCATGGCTGCCGCCAGAAACATAGCTGCCGCCACAAGGCAGAAGGCTGTTGACGAAAACCCTTTCAGCGCCATGCCGAGCCCGGCACTTGTGCCGTACAGCCTGCCTGTTGCCTCGTTAGGCGCAAAGCCAACCAGAAGGGCAATTAAAACCATTATCACACCCGCGCTTACAGGGTACGAAATAGCCGTTGTTGCCCACACAATTACAGAAAATACCATAACCCCAATCATCCTGTGCCCTTCTACCGACAGGCCTTCCGGCGTGGGAAGAAGCACAATAACAGCCAGAACAGCAAGCGCAATATAAAACCCAAAGCGTTTCATAAAACCCGGCTCAGCCTGTTTTAAAGCAGTTTCCTTTCTCATAAAAACACATCCCCTCAAACAAAAATTAAAATAAAAAAGAGGCCTGCGCATTAAAACGCGAGCCTCTTTGCTTAAACAAATTATAGCACTTTCACGCCAGAAGGACAATAGTTTTCATTGTAAGTATTGTTACATTCCTTTGTTATATTTAAAGCTGTCCAGCGTGGTATGAATTTTTTTGGCAAGGCTGTCGGGCAGACCTTCAATATTAACGTTCAGGAAGCCGCGTACAATGGTTGCCGTAGCGTCGTCCTCGCTCATGCCGCGCGCCATAAGGTACTCAATTTCTTCGGGGTTAATGCGGCCAACGGCAGCTTCGTGGCTCATTTCAGCGTTGCCGGTCTGTGCGTCAAGCTCTGGAATTGCCAGAATATAACCTTTATTGCTCAGCATCAGGCCGTCACATTCCAGATGAGCGCGCACGCCTTCAACTTTGCCAATCATGCAGCCGCGGTTAATAACTTCGCCGCCGGTAGAAATGGTGCGGGTAATAGATTCTGCGCGGCAGCCGTCCGCGTTAAGCACAACCCTGCCGCCGATATCAAGGTGCGAGCCTTCCGGCGCAACTAAAATGGAGTTCAGGCGTGCAACGGCGTTTTTGCCGTTTAAGTTAACGGTCGGGTACATCTGCACATCCTTTGCTTTTTCAATTAAAACATAGTTGGAAATATACTGGCCGCCTTCTTCCACCATGGCAACAGTACGCGGGCGCACCACAACATTTTCGCCCCAGCTGTGAATCATGGTAAAGCTCAGCTTGGCGTTTTTGCCGATATACATTTCGCTGATACCGATATGCATGCCGTTTTCAACTTCATGTGCCGAAGTACAGCCGGAAATAATGCTCAGCTCCGCGCCGTCCTCAACAATAATAACATTATGTACGTGCTGCAGCTGCTGGTCGTGGCTGATGCACATGCAGGCCTGCAGCGGCGTGGTAATTTTTTCGCCCGCTTTTACGCGGATAAAATAACCCTGCTCTTTTTCAAGGGCGGTTCTTGCAGTATATTTATCGGTATCGGGCTGCACAGCCTTCCACCAGTATTTTTCCACCAGCTCCGGATATTTTTCGGCAGCTTTGCCGGTACTCATCAGTTCCAGCGGAGTTTGTTTTTTTACTTTAATTTCCACAGCATTGTTATCAAGCTGCACAAACGAAGCGCTGCGGCTTTCTTCTTCCGCCACGCCGGTTTCAATACCAACGTATTCCAGCCGCCCGCGCGTTGCTTCCGAAAGGTCATCCACGCTTTTAAGGCTGCCCTTATCGCTGTCGCTGTAAGAGCTTAAATCTATGTCATTGCCGTAAACGGCTTTTTTCTCAAGTGCAGCAGTAAGTTTTTTATTATCCATTATTTTTTCACCTCGCATTTGCCGCGTTTTACACAGGTTTCATAACCTGCCTGCCCAATGCAGTTCAGTACGTCCAGCGGGTCACCGCAGGCACAGGTCATTTTTCCTTCATAAAGAATATGCGCATGGCTGGCAGGCACATATTTTAAAATATGGCCGGAATGGGTAATAATCAGCCCGCTGCGTTTGCTTTCCAGCGGATTGCAGTTTTCCCAGCCCTGGTTTTTAATGCAGCACGGCTTATCGCAGCCCGCGCCGCCGCACGGTTCGGTATGCAGAATATAGTTTACGGCTTTGCCGACAAGGGCAATGTTTTCCAGGTCAACACCGCTTTCCGGTTCATCCAGCAAAAGCAGGTCGGGGTTCTGCGCCATCAGCTGCAAAAGCTCGCAGCGTTTTAACTCGCCGCCGCTGAAGCCGTCGTTAACGCTGCGGTCGAGGAAATTATCCAGCCCCATCCATTTAGCCATTGTTTCGGCTTCTTCACTGGTTGCACCGCAAATTTCCACCATTTTGCGCAGCGAAAGCCCGCGTATCGTCGGCGGGCGCTGAATCATTACGCCAACGCCGAGCCTTGCCCTTTCGTCGCAGCTCATATCTGTAATGTCCTGCCCTTTAAAATAAATTTTGCCTTCTAAAATTTCGTAACGGTTAAAGCCCATAATCGCACCAATAAGGGTGGATTTGCCGGTGCCGTTAGGCCCGAACAGCACATGGACTTCGCCGGGTTTAATATGCAGATTAATATCGTTAAGTATTTTACGCCCGCGTACAGCCACGGACAAATGCTCTATTTTTAACACTTAATTTACCTTCTTTCTTCAGGATTTGCTTTGATTGCGTTATCATTATAACACAGCTTCCAAATTAATTCCATACTTTTTTTATAGGAATTTCTCCATAGCCATTTATTTATACATGTGCTACAATAATAACAACGCTTTTATTATAAGCAGGAGGTAACTATGCATCAATATCTTTTTTACATCGGCGATTTCCCAATCCGTATGTACGGACTGGTTTTATGTATGAGCATTTTTCTGGCAACGGGCGTGGCCTACTTTTTAGCCAAGCAAGACGGACGCTGGCACCAGCACGTTCTTGATATCGGCATTTACGGCGGCTTTGCCGGGCTTATCGGCGCGCGCCTGTGGGATGTGTTTTTTTTCGACTGGGATTACTACCAGCACCACCTGCTGGAAATTCCCTTTGTATGGCAGGGCGGCATGGCAGTGCAGGGCGGCATTATTGCAGGCGTGCTTACCGGCATTTGGTACTGCAAGCGCCATAATATCGACTGGGTTGCCTTTGCCGATATCGTTACGCCCTCCATTCTTATAGGGCAGGCGGTTGGGCGCATGGCAAACCTGCTGAACGGCGATGCCTTCGGCACCCCTACCGGCGGCAACTTCGGCATTTTGTACCCTGTTGGCACGCTGGCACACAAAACCTACGGCAGCCAGCCGCTTTGGCCTGCGGAAGTTTGGGAAGGCCAGCTGGACGTTGTCATTTTTGCCCTTTTATTAATCTTCCGCGCCTGCGGCCACGCCAGAGGGCAGGTTATGTGCCTTTATGTTATGCTGTATTCCGCCGTGCGCTTTGGGCTGGAAATGCTGCGCGGCGACTACGTGGAACCGTTCCTGTTCGGCTTAAAATCGGCGCAGGCAACAAGCTTGATATTCTTTTTAATTGCGCTTGCCGCCTTTATTTACTGTGGCGTAAAGGATAAAAAGCAAACAGCCGCTTCCAAAACTGCATCAAAAAAATAATAAAAAATATTAAACTTATTATAAATGACGAATGATTAAAAATTTTTATATGTTCACAAACTGTTCAAATTCTTGCCCTTTTTATGTCAAATATATTTTGTATAATAAAGCCATAGCAAGTGAGAACTTGCTAAACCCTTCCCATCAAATTCATCATAAACAGCTTTCCTAGAGAGCGGCGCTTGCACTAATCCCCTGCAAGCGCTGTTTCTCTTTGCGTTAAAATGCCGCCTGAGCGCGGCTTTTTTTATTATGCCGCAGCATTTTACCACAGCCGTTTAAAAATGCCGGTACGCAAAAACCTCCGCAGAAAATTTTTGCGGAGGTTTTCTTTTGCCGTTATTCAATTATCTGCCCAAGCGGCTTTTAAAATCGTTGTAGTTAAATTTTTTAATCAGCTTAAGCTGCCCTGATGCCGTATATGAATAAATGGCAGGCAGCGGTATGCCGTTAAAGGTATTGTTTTTGCAGGTAGTGTAAATTGCCATATCGCCAAACAAAAGCATATCGTCTTCGCCAAGCGGCGCGTCAAAGCTGTAATCGCCGATAACATCTCCCGCAAGGCAGGTTTGGCTGCCCAAACGGCAGGTATAACTTTTTTCTGCGGCGTCGCCTGCGCCGTACAGCGGCGGACGGTAGGGCATTTCTAAAACATCGGGCATGTGGCAGGCAGCACTGGTATCAAGTATCGCGATATTGGTGCTGCCGTTTTTGATTATATCCAGCACGCGCGTTGCCAAGTAACCGGCGTTTAAAGCGCAGGCTTCGCCAGGTTCCAAGTACACGGTTACGCCCCATTTTTGCTGCGCATAATTAATGCATCGTTCCAGCAGGCTGATGTTATAACCGGGGCGGGTAATATGGTGCCCGCCGCCAAAATTAAGCCACTGCATTTTGGTCAGCACATCGCCGAAACGCTGTTCAACGGCTTGTAAAGTTATTTCCAAGTCACCGGCATCCTGCTCGCACAGCGTGTGGAAATGCAAGCCATCCAGCATCGCCGCAAGCTCCGGCGTCATTTGCTCATCCCACTGCGCGCGGGTGGTGCCCATGCGGCTGCCGGGAGCGCAGGGGTCGTAAATGGCGTGCCCTTCCTGCGTAGAACATTCCGGGTTAATGCGCAGGCCCACGCTTTTGCCCGCCTGTTTGGCAGCGGCGCCGTATTTTGCCAGCTGGCGCGGAGAATTAAACACTATATGCCCCGCGTATTTTAGCAATTCGGCAAACTCGTCCTCACGGTAAGCGGCGCAAAAAACGTGTACTTCCTTGCCGGGCATTTCTTCCGCGCCAAGGCGTGCCTCGTACAAACCACTGGCTTCCGCACCGGCAAGGTAAGACGCAAGCACCGGGTATAAATCGTAGTTACTGAACGCCTTCTGCGCCAGCAAAATTTTACAGCCCGTACGCTCTGCCACGCCCGCCAAAATTTCGCCGTTGTGCTTCAGCATCACTTCGTCCAAAATATAACAGGGCGTGGGCAGGCTGCCAAAAACTTCCTGCGGCAGCTTACCGCGCAGCCCGGCAAACTGCGGGCGGCTATCTTTAGTTAAAACGCCCATCAGTCTACCAGCACCGGGGCATAGCTTTCGCTTCTGGGCAGGCCGTATTTATCCAGCGCGTCCAGGAACGGGTCCGGGTCAAACTCTTCCACGGTGTACACGCCGGGTTTGTTCCATTTGCCGGTCAGCAGCATCATTGCGCCGCACATAGCAGGTACGCCGGTGGTGTAGCTTACTGCCTGGCTGCCGACTTCTTTGTAGCATTCTTCGTGGTCGCACACGTTGTAAATATAGTAGGTTTTATCTTTGCCGTCTTTTTTGCCGGTAAAAATGCAGCCGATATTGGTTTTGCCCTTAGTACGCGGGCCAAGGCTTGCCGGGTCGGGCAGCAGGGCTTTCAAAAATTTAATCGGCACAATTTCGTGCCCTTCAAACATTACCGGCGTTGTAGAAAGCATGCCTACGTTTTCCAGGCAGCGCATATGGTCAAGGTAGCTCTGCCCAAAGGTCATAAAGAAGCGGATGCGTTTTACTTCGGGAATGTTCAGCGCCAGGCTTTCAATTTCTTCGTGGTGCAGAAGGTACATATCCTTATGCCCAACCTGGTCAAAATCATATTCGCGCTTAATGCTCATAGCAGGAATTTCTACCCATTTGCCGTTTTCCCAATAGCTGCCGGGGGCAGATACTTCGCGCAGGTTAACCTCGGGGTTGAAGTTGGTGGCGAAGGCATAACCGTGGTCGCCGCCGTTGCAGTCCAAAATATCAATAGTATCGATGGTGTCGAACTCGTGTTTTTTGGCATAAGCGCAGTAAGCCTGCGTTACGCCCGGGTCAAAGCCACAGCCCAACAGCGCGGTAAGGCCCGCTTCTTCAAATTTTTTGCGGTATGCCCATTGCCAGCTGTAATCAAAATAGGCGCTGAAGCCTGCTTCTTTGCAGCGTTTTTCGTAAACGGCGCGCCATTCGGGGTCGTCGGTGTTTTCCGGTTCGTAGTTGGCGGTATCCATATAATTTACGCCGCAGGCTAGGCATGCATCCATAACCGTTAAATCCTGGTACGGCAAGGCAATGTTCATTACAAGGTCGGGTTTGTATTCATTAATCAGCGCTTTCAGCTGTTCAACATCGTCAGCATCCACCTGCGCTGTGGTAATTTTGGTGGCGGTTTTGCCTTGCAGTTCTGCCGCGAGCTTATCGCATTTGGCTTTGGTACGGCTGGCAATGCACAGCTCCGTAAAAATTTCGCTCACCTGGCAGCATTTGTGGATGGCAACGGTAGCAAAGCCGCCGCAACCGATAACAAGAACTTTACTCATTTTACAACTCTCCTTTAAATTTTATTTATGCAATGCTAAAAGCAATTCCCTCAAAACTTTGCAGGCCGTAGCGGTCGATACGCCGCTGGCGTCCAGCATCGGTGCCAGCTCGTTTACGTCCGCGCCGATTACGTTGGCCGTACACACGCAGCGCAGTGCAGCCAACAGCTGTACAAAACTTACGCCGCCAGCTTCCGGCGTGCCGGTGCCCGCAAAAACGGCAGGGTCAAGGCAATCCAAATCTATCGTAAAATACACGGGCGTGCCGTCAGCCTTAAGCTGCGCCACGGTTTCTTCCAGCCCGTCAAAAGTAAATTTCTGCATTTGGGTATGTTCTTTGGCAAAGGCAAATTCTTCGCGTTCGCCGCTGCGGATGCAGAACTGATGGATGCGCCCATCGCCCACAAGCTCGTGGCAGCGGTGGATAACACAGGCATGGCTTAATTTTGCGCCGAGGTAATCATCGCGCAAATCGGCATGCGCATCAAAATGGATGATATGCAGGTTAGGATATTTTTTTACGGCGGCACGCACAGCGCCCAGCGTTACAAGGTGCTCGCCGCCCAACAGCAGCGGCAGCTTTCCCTCCGCCACAATCTCTGACGCGCGCGCGTCAATATCCGCCAAAGCGGCTTCCGAACTGCCGAAGCACAGCTCCATATCGCCGCTGTCAAACACGGCGCAGTCCGTTAAATCGGCATCCTGGTAAGGGCTGTAAGTTTCCAGCCCAAAGCTTTCGTGCCGCATCGCCGCCGGGCCAAAGCGCGCCCCGGGGCGGAAGCTGGTGGTAGAATCGAAAGGTGCGCCGTACAGCACTATTTTCGCAGCGGCATAATCGCTGTCACAGCCGATAAAATTTTCCACATTAGGCTTCATGGCTCAGTCCTCCACTTCTTTCAGCATTTCTTCCAAAAATGCGGGCAGGCAAAACGCCCCTTTATGCAGCCGCGTAGTGTAGTAACGGGTGTGCATATTCAAAGCGTTCCACGCCTCGCTGTCCAAATCGTCCATGGGGTGGTATTTTTTGCTGGCAAAGCCAAACAGCCAGTAACCGGCGGCATAAGTAGGGATATGCGCCTGGTACACCTTGCTGATGGGGAAGGTGCTGGCAATGCGTTTATGGCTGCGCTGCATAGCCGCAGCGTCCTCCGCATAAAACGGACTACCCTGCTGGTTCACCATAATGCCGTCCTCGCGCAGCGCGTTAAAGCAACTGCCGTAAAACTCACGCGTAAACAGCCCTTCCGAAGGCCCGAACGGGTCGGTGGAATCCACAATAATCAAATCGTATTCTTCCTCGCAGCGGCGGATAAATTTCAGCGCGTTGCCGAAATAAATATGCACGCGGCGGTCATCCATGCGGCAGGCATTGCTGGGCAGATAGGTACGGCAGGCTTCCACCACCTGCGGGTCCATCTCCACCAAATCAATGCGGCGCACACGGTCGTAGCGCGTCAGCTCGCGCACAACGCCGCCGTCGCCCGCGCCGATAACCAAAATATCTTTAATGCCCTGATGCACCGCCATCGGCACATGGGTAATCATCTCATCGTAAATAAATTCATCCCTTTCAGTTAGCATCACGTTGCCGTCAAGGGCCAGCACGCGCCCAAACTCCGGCGTTTCAAAAATGTCTATGCGCTGGTAATCGCTCTGTTTGGAATATAAATGCCTGTTAACCCTAATACTGTGCTTTACGTCCGGGGTATGAAACTCACTGAACCACATTTCCATTTTTGCCGCCTCCTTTATTCCAGCACGTTAATCCGTGTTAAATCCGGGTCTTCCGAACCCGTCATGCTGCAGCCTTTTTCCTTGGCATAGCCGATATGTTCCAAAATTTCGCCGGTAATGCGCTCGCCCGGCGCCAAAATAGGTATACCCGGCGGATAGCACATTACAAATTCGCTGCACACGCGCCCTTCGCTTTCTGCCAGCGGCACGCTGATTTTCGGCGCGTAAAACGCTTCCTGCGGGCTGGTAACAACCTCCGGCTCAATGTATTCCTGCGTCAGCATGCCGGTGGCGTCCTTTTGGTAGCGGCGGCGTATCTCCGCCAGCGCGCTCACCAGGCGTTCCAGCTCCTGCGGCCTGTCACCCATGGAAAGATAAGCCAAAATGTTGCCGATGTCGCCGAACTCAATTTGTATGTCATACTCGTCGCGCAGAATGTCATACACTTCAATGCCCGCCAGCCCAATATCCAGCGTATGCACGCTCAGCTTGGTGGTGTCAAAATCAAATACGGAATTGCCGTTCATCAGCTCGCGCCCAAAAGCATAATAGCCGCCCACGGCGTTAATCTCGCGGCGGGCGTATTCCGCCATATCCGCCACCTGGTGAAACACCTTGCGTCCGCGCAAAGCTAAGTTGCGGCGGCTGATGTCAAGGCTAGACATTAAAAGGTAGCTGCCCGAAGTGGTCTGTGTAAGGTTAATAATCTGCCGTACATAACCGGCGTGAATGTTCGGCCCCGTCAGCAGCAGGCTGGACTGCGTAAGGCTGCCGCCGCTTTTGTGCATGGATACCGACGCCATATCCGCACCGGCTTCCATGGCCGATACCGGCAGGCCGCTGCCGAAATAAAAATGCGTGCCGTGCGCTTCATCCACCAAACACAGCATACCGGCGTCGTGCGCCATTTTTACAATAGCGCGCAAATCGCTGCAAATGCCGTAATAAGTTGGGTTATTCACCAAAACCGCAACGGCTTTGGGGTGTTCGGCAATCGCTTTGGCTACCTGTTCGCGCTTCATGCCGAGCGATATGCCCAAGCGCTGGTCTACCTCCGGGTTAACGTACACCGGCACCGCGCCGCACAGCACCAGCGCGTTAATAACGCTTTTATGCACGTTGCGCGGCAAAATAATTTCATCCCCGCGTTTGCAGGAAGAGAGCACCATGCTCTGCACCGAGCTTGTAGTGCCGCCTACCATTAAAAAGGCGTGCGCTGCGCCAAAAGCGTCCGCCGCCAGCTCCTCCGCCTCGCGGATAACAGAAACCGGATGGCACAGGTTATCCAGCGGCTTCATGCTGTTCACGTCCACGCCCACGCAGGCCTGCCCCAAAAACGCCGTCAGCTCCGGGTTGCCGCGCCCGCGCTTATGCCCCGGCACATCAAAGGGCACCACCCTCATCCGGCGGAAGTTCTCCAGCGCTTCGTAAATCGGCGCGCGGCTCTGGTCTAAACCGGTACGTTTATTCCTCAATCTTTTCACCCTCCCGGCAGTTACGCAAAACAAAAAACGCAAGCCGTGCTAATGCACAACTTGCGTTCTCAGCCAAAATTCAAGCCCTTCTGCCAACAAGTATAAAGGCAAAAAAGGCGTATATGCTTTCGGATTAAGTCAGAGTCTATATAGCAATTATACTTTTACTACTCGTATTGACCGTTTCACAAGTTTGCGCACTGGCGCATTTCAGTTATGGATAACCAACTTATAAAATTCGAGCTTTTAACTCAATCAATAGGACTGCCCAAAGCAGTCAATCGGCAGTGGACCCGGCTGTCCGTATGGCCTTAACTCTTAAAGAGTGGTCCGTAATAATCGCTTTGAAAAGACTCTTTTAACTTTCCTTTCAAATTGTAAGGATTGTAGCATATTAATATTAACTTGTCAATTAAAACAAGAAAATTATTGCCTGTAATTGCTAAGCTACCTGTATCTCTGCACGGGCGTTAAAACTTCGGCGTGCAGCCCGTCATCATCTTTAAGCATAACGGTAACGGCCCAAATGCCGCGCCCCTTGCCGTCCTTCATGCGCCCTGCCTGCAAATAAGGCCCGTCCTTAAACTGCAAAACGCCTTCCAGCTCCAAAAGCAGCGCAAAATCAAGGCGCTTCCACGCAGTCAAATAACGCTCGTCAAAAAAAACACTTGCCATAATAAGCTCGTCCATGCACCAGCATTCCAGCCTGTACGGCCTGCCGTCCAAAAACGTGCCCTTAACAAAGCCTATGTCGCGCACGCCTTCGTCATTGGGCTTATGCGCCGATACAATATAATTACTGCGGTCCGGTTCAATAAATTCCATTTTTCACTCTCCGTTATTTATACTGGCTGATGATTTTTTTGCAGTATTTTTTAAATTCTTTGCGGCGTTCCGAAGGCTCGCTTAATTTTACGCCCCCCCATTTAATAAGCTGCGCATAAAAATCTTCGTTAACTACGGTTTTTGCTTTTATAACAACGCCGCTACTTTTTACTTTTACAATTTTAGCCCCTGCGCCCAGGTAAGCCAACACAGCGTCCTGCAAGTCCGCAGCGCATTTCAGCTCAATAGTTTCGGCGGCGCTGGCGTCTTTAGCGGCAGCTGCTTTTTTCGCTTCCGGTGCAGATTTTTCTTCCGCCTTCTCAGTTTCCGGCTGCGCAGTTTCTTTTACGTTTTCTGACTGCTCTGCTTCGGGTGCTGCTTCAGGCAGAATTCCTGCCGGTGCTTCCTGCGCTTCTGTGCCGGGGGCGTTATCCTGCTGCGGCATAACGGCGGCAGCAAGTTCGTTTTTAACGCTTTCCGCGTCATATTTACTCAGCAAGCCGCACAAACTATCAATAATTGCTTCGGCGCCTTCCACGCCCGCGGCTTTTAATGCCAAACCGGTTTTAACAACATCCTGCGCCTGTAATACGCGGCCGGTTAATTTATAACTGTTGGCACGCCCGCGAACGGTTTCAATTTGCAGTCCGAATGCGCGCAGCACATCAATATCGTCATAAAGGCTTTTGCGCTCTGCGGCAATACCGGCTTCAGCCAGCCTGTCAACAAGCCCGGCAATGGTAATGCCATGCTGTGCATCCGTTTCTTCCGTTAAAAATTTTTGTAAATATAATAATTTTGCTTTCTGGTTACTTTGTTTGGCCATTTCAAACACCTGCCAATGCAATATAATGTACTTATTTATTTAGGCAAAAATTTGCTATTACCTGCCTGGCGGCGAAAATTTTACGTTTATCTTTTAATTTTTGTTTACGTTACGTCTTTGTATTTACGTTATTATATTTTGATTTACGGTTTTATTCATATTACTTTTTGTAGGCCAAAAAGTAACCAAAAAGCCTTCGCTCCT
>ENA-OPDW01000416-OPDW01000416.1-human-gut-metagenome-genome-assembly--contig:-NODE-416-length-34081-cov-4.196144_pt1 | contig 34081 bp, 27 predicted proteins | sample MGYA00241264_ERZ501508 | MGnify/ENA primary metagenome ERZ501508 (study PRJEB25962, sample SAMEA2042575) | human gut metagenome | biome: human gut; feature: human-associated habitat; material: faeces...
GCGGATGCCGGAGGCATACGCGAATCCGCTCGTTGGTTCCATCGGGGCTATTAATATCTGCCGCTTTCTCCTCAGTGCTGCTTTTTCGTGCGCACGACGCCGCAACTGAACATTTGGTTTCGTTAGGGAAGAAGCACGTTTCTTTATTTGGGTACAGTGCGCCTATGCTGGATGAACGGTCAATATCGAGTGGTGAACGGCATGATTGCAAGATGACGCCAAATTATTTTTTCAAGCGATCATTGTGGCTTAAAAGCGAAAAATTGGTATTAAGGTATTCAGACCAGTTTTTATATCTTCATATCTGAGCAGGGCGTTAACGGCTGTTAAATGATCTTCATTCGGTAGCTTCGAGCGGAGAGAACGAAAAAAATTTTGATAAATCATGTTTCAAATTGATTTCAAAAGCGCAGGTAGAAGTGTTACCGAGAGGTAAACGGTCGAAATGAAGCCGTGAGCGGTTTAAAAGGCAACCTACAATCAGCAACATCAACAGAAAGCTCATGGCTGATATAATTCCAATCAACTTATAACGTGGTTACAACCAGTTCCCACACTAAATGAACGCGACGGGTAATTAAATCAAACGTTGCCATGAGATTGATTAAGCGGAAGGACTTCACTGAATGATCGGTTTTATTTTGACGGGCCACGGCCAATTCTCTAACGGGCTCGCAAGCGCAGTCGATATGGTCGCTGGCGACCAGCCTGCTTTCCAGATTGTTCCTTTTGAAGGCGATCATGCCGCAGAGTATGGTGACGAACTCCGTGCTGCCATCCAGCAGATGCATGATACCTGCGAGGGCGTTCTGGTTTTCGTTGACCTTCTTGGTGGTACCCCCTTCAACCAGGCAATGATGATCTCTCAGGAAATTGATAACGTTGAGGTTGTTACCGGTGCCAATCTCCCCATGCTTCTCGAGCTTGTGCTTACCCGTGATGGCTCTACCTTGGAAGAGCTTGCCGGTCAGGCTGTTGAGATCGGTCAGATGGGCATCGTCAACAAGAAGCTCGAGCCCGTTGCAGTTGAGGCAGAGCTTGATGTATTCGACGACGATGAGGATGGAATCTAATGGCGGTAGATTTTGGTCAAAGCATCCTTGCTTCTTCGATTGCCTTAGGCGGACTGCTTGTCATCATGGCGATCGTCTACTTCATCTGGTCGCGCATTGGCCTTAAGAAGAAGCAGAAGTACTTTAAGGAACTGCATGTCGAGCTTGCCCCCGGCCAGGAAATTATGTTCGCAGGAGGCATCTACGGAACGGTTAAGAGTATCGACGGCGATAGGGTCGAAGTGAAGGTTCGTTCTGGCGCCGTGCTCGATGTCTCACGTTACGCGATTCAGCAGATCGCCCAGTAAAGGTTCTTATGGACGAAGAATCGTCCTGAAATAGAACAACACTCAGAAAGGATGTGTTTCAAACATGGCAGAGCCCAATATTCTCCTTACGCGTATTGATAACCGATTGATTCATGGTCAGGTGGCAACTCAGTGGAATTCCACCTTGGGTGCGAATCTGATTCTTGTCGCCAACGACGACGTTGCGGGCAACAAGATGCGTCAGAACCTTATGAACATGGCAGCGCCCACTGGTGTCGCCACTCGTTTCTTCTCGCTGCAGAAAACGATCGATGTCATCCACAAGGCATCGCCCAAGCAGCACATCTTCCTCGTGGCCGAAAACCCGTCCGACGTGCTTACGCTCGTCAAAGGCGGGGTGCCTATACGCAAGGTAAACATCGGCAATATGCATATGTCGGAAGGCAAACGGCAGGTGGCCACCAGCGTCGCCGTCGACGATGCCGACGTCGCCGCTTTCAAGGAGCTTCAGGATTTGGGGGTGGAGCTTGAGATTAGGCGTGTACCGAGCACGCCGGCGGAGGATATCAACAAGCTTTTCCAGTAAGGCACGTTGACAGTCAAGCGGATAATCCGGCAAATGCTTGTTTTATTGCAATGCGTAAACAAATGAAAGGAGGAGCAAGATGGAATACTCCGTTATTCAGGTCGCACTGGTCTTCATCGTCACGTTTATCGCGGCTATCGATCAGTTCAACTTCTTGGAGTCTCTCTATCAGCCCATCGTCACCGGCGCCGTCATCGGTTTGATCCTTGGCGACCTCAACACCGGTCTTCTCGTGGGTGGTACCTATCAGCTCATGACCATCGGCAACATGCCGATTGGTGGCGCACAGCCGCCTAACGCCGTTATCGGCGGTATTATGGCCGCCGTCCTGGCAATCGCTACGGGCCTCGAGCCCAACGCGGCGGTCGGCCTTGCCATTCCGTTCGCTCTGCTCGGTCAGCTCGGCGTTACCCTTGTCTTCACCCTTATGTCGCCGCTCATGTCCACTGCGGACAACATGGCCCACAACGCTGACACCAAGGGTATCGAGCGCCTGAACTACTTCGCCATGGCACTGCTCGGCCTGATCTTCGCTGTCGTCGTCACCCTGTTCTTCATCGCTGGCGCTACCATCGGTCAGACCATCGCTTCCGCCATCCCGACTTGGCTGCAGACCGGTCTCTCCGCTGCAGGCGGCATGATGCGCTTCGTCGGCTTCGCCGTCCTGCTCAAGGTTATGATGAACCGCGACATGTGGGGCTTCTTCCTCATGGGCTTTGGCCTCGCGCTCATCACCGTTGCCAACGATTCGCTGGCAACCCCTGCTCTGCTCATCCTCGCTCTCATCGGCTTCGGCATCGCTTTCTGGGACTTCCAGCAGCAGACCGAGCTGAAGGGTGCAGCTGTTTCTGACGGAGGTGACTTCGAAGATGGCATCTAATGCTTACGTTATCCCCGAGCACTACGAGGATCTGACCCCCGCAGCTCAGCTCGATCAGAAGACCCTAAACAAGATGGCTTGGCGCTCCTGCTTCCTGCAGGCATCGTTCAACTACGAGCGTATGCAGGCCGCCGGTTGGCTCTACTCCATCCTTCCTGGTCTGGAGAAGATTCACACCAACAAGAACGACCTTGCGGCTTCGATGAGCCACAACCTCGAGTTCTTCAACACCCACCCGTTCCTCGTCACCTTCGTTATGGGTATCGTGCTTTCGCTCGAGCAGAACAAGGTTGACATCCCCACGATCCGCGCCGTCCGCGTCGCGGCAATGGGCCCCTTGGGCGGTATCGGCGACGCTCTGTTCTGGCTGACGCTCGTGCCTATCACGGCTGGCATCACCTCGAACATGGCTATCAACGGCAACGCCGCCGCGCCTATCATCTTCCTGCTCATCTTCAACGTGGTTCAGTTCGCTCTGCGCTTCTGGCTCATGAACTGGTCCTATAAGCTGGGTACCAGCGCCATCGACGCGCTGACGGCCAACATGAAGGCCTTCACCCGTGCCGCTTCCATCATGGGCGTCTTCGTCGTGGGCTGCCTGGTTGTCACCATGGGCGGCACCCAGATCAACCTCGAGATCCCCAACGGCACCACCCGTGGCCTCTCCGCCAACACTGTCGTGGTTTCCAATGCCGAGGCTAAGAACTTCTCTGATCTTGCTGGTATCGACACCGAGACCGCTGAGGCTGGTACCGTGGCCATGACCGATGAGGACGGCAACGTCCTTACGGCCACCGATGCTGATGGCAATGCTGTTGACTGCGGCGTTACCGACATGGGCAATGGCATGAGCTCCGTCACCTACGGTACCGTCACCGAGTCCCCGGTTACGTTCTCCGTGGCCAGCACGCTGAACACCATTGTTCCTAAGCTTGTCCCGCTGCTTCTCACCCTCCTGCTGTACTTCATGTTCGCGAAGCACAACTGGACCCCGACCAAGGGCATTCTCCTGCTCTTCGTCCTGGGCATCCTGGGCGCAGGCCCGTTCGGCCTCTGGCCGTGCATCTGGTAAGATTTTGCCAATGCCGGGGATGTGCGGTAACTGTCCGCACATCCCCCTTTTAGAGCTTCCCCCAGAGCTCTTAGGAGCGTACGATATGCTCCGTCATGTTTTTTGAAATGAGGTGTCCGCATGGCGCTTGGAACGCGCAAACAACCCCTGTACGATCAGCTTGTTGATATATTGAGCGAGAAGATCGAGCATGAGTGCGTTGCCGGTGACATGCTTCCGTCTGAGCGTGAGCTTTCGGAGCGTTACGGACTCTCTCGCACCACGGTTCGTCTTGCTCTTCAAGAGCTCGAGAGCCTTGGTTTGGTCGTTCGCCAGCATGGACGCGGTACCTTTGTATCGGACCGCTCCGTGCAGGCGACCAATCTCACGCAGTCATATAGCTTTACCGAGCAGATGCGCGAGCTCGGCCGCAATCCCAAAACGACGATTTTGGAGTTTGCGGAAATGGAGGCAGACAAGAACCTCGCGAAGCACATGGGAGTTCGCCTCGGCGAAAAACTCTTTAAGATCAAACGCTTGCGTTCAGCGGACGATGTTCCCATGATGGTCGAGCGCAGCTATCTGCCTTTGCGTAAATTCATCACTTTGAAGCGGCCGCTTCTTGAGCAAAAGCCGCTCTATGAGATTATCGAGCATGATTATCAGGAGGAGATCCGCGTAGCCGAAGAGGAATTCTTCGCGAGTATCGCTCGTCCTGCCGATGCTCATCTTCTCGACATCGGCGAAGGTGCGCCCGTTTTGGACCTTGTGCGCACCACGTATAACATGCGCAACGAGATAGTGGAGTACACCCTCTCGGTGGCACGCGCCGACCAATTTAAGTACAAGGTCTACCACTACCGGAACAATTAATCTTTCTGCGGTTCACGTGGATTTTTTTAGAATACAAACTGGTTACTACCAGATAACCAACGAATTATTATAATTCCTCGTATAGTGCTTATCTAGAAGGAGAGGTATCAACTATGTTCGAGAAAAGTATCGACGATTTGAAAGCCTTGGGCGCTGATATCACCACGCATGAGATCAAGCAGCAGCCCGAGCTGTGGCGCGACACCTTCAACATCTACAAGGAGAACAAGGAGGCCATCAACGCATTCTTGGCCGATGCCCGCGCCATGGGTGAGGGCCGTCTGAGCGTTGTCTTCACCGGTGCCGGCACCTCCGATTACGTTAGCGATACCTGCGCTCCGTACCTGCGCCATGCCGGCAACAGCGACCTGTATGACTTTAAGCCGGTTGCTACTACCGACATCGTGTCTGCTCCCCTTGACTTCCTGCGTCCTGAGGATCCCACGCTGCTCGTTTCTTTTGCTCGTTCCGGCAACAGCCCCGAGAGCCTGGCTGCCGTGAATGTTGCGCGCACCGTGTGCAAGAACATCAAGTTCTTGAACCTCACCTGCGCCCCTGAGGGCAAGCTCGCCGTGGAGTCTGCCAATGACCCGAACGCTCTGACTGTCCTGATCCCGAGGGCAAACGACAAGGGCTTCGCTATGACTGGCAGCTACACCTGCATGGAGCTGCTCTCCACCCTTATCTTCGATGAGGCCTCTGATGAGCAGAAGGCCGCGTGGGTTGAGGCCGCAGCCGTTATGGGCGAGAACGTTGTTGCCCGTGAAGAAGAGGTCGCTGCTTTCCTGTCCGGCGATTACACCCGCGTGACCTATCTTGGTTCGGGTTCCTTCGGTGGCCTGGCCCAGGAGGCTCAGCTCAAGATTCTTGAGCTCGCTCATGGTCTCACTGCCACCTCCTATGACACCTCGATGGGTTATCGTCATGGACCCAAGTCCTTTGTCGACGACAAGACGCTCGTGTTCGTGTTTGTGAATAACGACCCCTATACGCGTCAGTACGACCTGGACATCCTGCATGAGATTGGCGGCGACGAGATTGCCATGAAGACCATCGCAGTCCAGCAGGATGCCGGCGAGCTGTTCGAGGGTGAGTCCTTCACCTTTGCTGGCTCTGAGGCACTTCCCGAGGCATACCTTGCCCTGCCTTTCGTCATGGTTGCCCAGACGGTGAGCCTGCTTAACTCCGTGCGTGTTGGCAATACCCCCGATACGCCGAGCCCCAGCGGTACCGTTAACCGTGTGGTCAAGGGCGTTACCATTCATCCGTATCCGTATGAGGCTTAAAGCTGCGGTAGCATGTAATGAGCGAACCTAGCCTATAGGTCCCAATTTCGGGTGCCCGACCGTCCTTGCGGGCGGCGGGCGCCCTTTTCTTATTGAGCCTCGCCCGGTTCTTGGCGCGGCGCACCGATGCGATGGGAGCATTTAAATGAGCACCTATGCACTTTCCAATGCACATTTCGTTTTGCCCGGAAGGGTTATGGATGACGGATACCTGACCGTTGTCGATGGTCACTTTGGATCTTGGCAGGCGCAGGAACCTGCGTGCGAGATCGTTGATTGCGGTGGTCGCTGGGTTGCCCCTGGCTTCGTGGACACCCATATCCACGGATTCTATAACCACGCTACGACCGATTGTGACGCTGAGGGGATTAATATTTCCAGCGCCGAGCTTGTTCGCCGTGGCACCACTTCTTGGATCCCCACTACGTTCACCGAGGCCCCCGAGAACATCCGCGCGGCTTGCGCCGCTATCGCCGAGGCAGACGAGGTGCGCGGTGCCGAGTTTATGGGAGCTCGCATTCAGGGCATCTACCTCGAAGGGCCCTTCTTTACTCAAAAGCATGTGGGTGCCCAGAACCCCGCGTTTCTCATCGATCCCGCTTATGACCTGTATGCCGATTGGCAGCAGGCGGCGGGTGGCCGTATCGTCAAGAGCGCGCTTGCTCCCGAGCACGACGGTTCGATCGAGTACATCTCGGCGCTTGCCGCCGAGGGCATCGTAACGAGCATCGGACACTCCGATGCGACCTTCGAGCAAGCTCTTGCTGCGGTCAATGCTGGTGCCACCTGCTTTACGCACACGTATAACGGCATGCGTGGCTTACATCATCGCGACCCGGGTATTGTCGGTTGCGCGATGGTTGCGCCCGAGACCTACGCAGAGGTTATCGCCGATGGCCATCATGTGATGCCTGCTGCCGTCGAGGCCCTGGTGCGCGCCAAGGGCTGGGACCACGTGGTGCTTATCACCGACTGTCTGGGCTGCGGCGGTATGCCTGCAGGCGAGTACATGAGCGGCGGTCTGCCTGTGGTCATGCGCGACGGCGCCTGCTATCTGCGCGACGGATCGAGCCTTGCCGGTTCCGTTGCGGTGATGTGCGATGTGGTCAAGAACGTTTATGACTGGAACATTGTTTCTGCTGAGCAGGCCATTCGCATGGGCACTGAGGTCGCTGCGCGCTCCGCGCATATCGATGATCGCTGCGGATCGATCGTGCCGGGTCGCCATGCCGACTTCGTGATTCTCAACAACGACCTGACGCTTGCCGAGACCTACCTGGGCGGCGTGCGTGTTCCGCTAAATGAATAGGGGACTGTGATGATTCTCACCGTTACGATGAACCCTTCGATCGATACGCGTTATACGATCGATCATCTGGTTGTGGACGATGTGAACCGTGTCGTGCCGCAAAAGACTGCCGGCGGCAAGGGCCTGAACGTGAGCCGTGTGCTTTGTCAGTTGGGCGACGATGTTATAGCTACCGGTCTGCTGGGTGGACACATGGGTGCTTTCCTGGCTGATCGTATGGACGACGATGGCATTCCTCATGATTTTGTTTCAATTGAGGGTGAGAGCCGCATCTGTATTGCCGTTATCCATGATGGCGCGCAGACGGAGTTTTTGGAGAGCGGGCCCACCGTTTCTGCCGACGAGCTTGTGCGATTCGATGCGAAGTTCAATGAACTAGTTGGCACGACATCGTGCGTGACCATCTCCGGAAGCCTTCCTGCGGGCATCGATGTGGATTACTACGTCAGGCTCGTCGAGGCAGCGCATGCTGCGGGCGTTCCCGTGCTGGTTGACACGTCGGGAGCCTCTCTCGATGCTATCTTGAACGCTCCGGTGAAGCCCACGCTCATCAAGCCCAATCTTTCCGAGATCTGTGGTCTTTTGGGCGCAAACTATACGCCCGATGACGTGGCGGAGCTCGAGGGGCTTCTTGCGTCCGATGAGCGCTTTGCTGGCATCTCTTGGGTGGTTGTCACGATGGGTGCTGCCGGTGCTGTGGCCTTCCACGATGGTCGCGGCTATCGCGTGGTGACGCCTGCTATCAAGGCGGTCAACGCAACAGGCTCCGGTGATTCGACTGTCGCAGGCTTTGCGCATGCCATTGCGGCAGGGATGGATGACGAGGACGTTTTGCGTTGGGGTAATACCTGCGGCAAGTTGAATGCTATGGACCCGCAGACCGGTCACCTGGTTATGTCCGAGTGGGATAGCGTGTTCAACTCGATTGAGGTGAAGCGTCTCTAGGGCGTGCAAGAAAATGGGCCGGTGCATTACCGGCCCACGTATCGGGACCTGCCGGTTATCTGGCGGGTCCCGTTTTATGCGTTGGGGAGGTGCGAGGTTGGGCTAGCCTTGCTTTCTGTGAATGCCGGCGATGTGTCGTGCGGTATTTTTGAGCTTTGCCATCATGCTCGGGTCGGGGTGCGCAGCCTCCCACGCTTCGCGTTTGCGACGTTTCACATACTCGTTTTGGATGGGCTCGCCATACTCCTCGATAAGACGTCCGTACCAGTCGGCTGCTCCTTGGACTTCCTCTGCGGTGGGGTGGCCTTTCATGACGCCGCCCACGAGTTTGAAGGGTCCGAATGTGTCATAGCCGCATGCACCGTAGGTTCCGATATACGTTGCGCGTTGAGCTCTTGCGATTCCCTCGAGATCGCGCGTATACCATTTGTTTTTGCCGCCATAGGTCATGAGGCCAAAAACCATGTAGCCATCGAAGACCGATTTTTGCATGATGCGCAGAAGGGTCTGGTCGAACTTACCGTAATAGATGCCCGAGGCGATGCCGATGAGAGGATACTCCGAGAGATCGATTTCTTCATGATCCTTGTCAACGGTGGCAACGTCGATGGCTTGGACTTCGGGGTCACTGGCGCAAATGGCATCGACGAGCTTCTTTGTATTGCCGTGGTGCTTTGATTGATACAAGATCATGGTCTTCATAAGGGCTCCTCAAAAGTGGTAGTAACCACCATGATAGCGGGATGTGTTTGAGGATGCGCGTGCAATCGGTCAAGGGGAGCAATATGGGCGGGGACTGCTTTGGGCTGCCTGCATTGACGGGAGTTAATAAAATAAGAGTGCGCCGTATTAGGCATTTTTAGTTGGAACAAAACTGCCCGATCGAAAACTATGCATATATTGGTATTAAAGGGCAACTACCAGCGGTTTTACACATTGATACCAATTGGTATCAATGATATAGAACGTCTACTCATTCAATACCGTTTAAAGGATTAATATCGACCGTTTGCTAGCTGCCGGCCGGCTGTTGAGGTCCGTGCTGAATAGCCTCTCTAAAATGATCACTATTGTTGGATGCGCTAGGAGAGTTGTGCCTAATGACCGTAGGGCATAGCGCAGATTGAAGTGCGAAAGGGGAACGAATGCTCAAAAAACGCTATTTTGCCGCCACCGTTCTTGCGATGGTGGGCCTCTTGGGGCTGTCGGCTCCGCCCGCCTCATACGCGGACGGCTATGGCAGCGTGAGCGTGAACAAATCGAACGGTAATATAACTATCGGAAACAATGCGATTTCTAGAACGTTTGGCATTGCAGACGGAAAGCTTACGACTGTCGAGATTAACAACAAGCTTGCCTCGACCAAGCTTGTTCCCGGATCGGGATCCGAGGAATTCGTCATTCAGTCGCTCGCCGAGGCCACACGTTTAGAACCAACGGCTGCGCTCACGAGTGTTAGGCCTACGGCGGCAACTGCCGTGGGGTCCTCTGTTGATTCGAGCGAGGGTGCGCTGGCGTCAAAGGCGATCGATGGAGATGCAAGTACCTACTGGGCTTCTTCTGCAGAGACTGCGGGCACGGCAAACCTTGTTGTAGATTTTGGTGGAATCAAAACCATCGCAAGCGTTAGCTATACGCCGCGCCACCACGATTCAGCGGGCTATGACTGCACGGGTCGAGTCAAGACGTACAAGCTCGAGTACCAGAAGGCCGACGGTACGTGGGCGACACTCGTGGAGAATGGCACCATGGAGGATGCGGGCGCTACCGTCATCACCTTTAATGCCGTGGAGGCAAAGGCGATTCGCCTGACTGGTCTTACGACCTATCATTGGCAGCCTTCCAACGAGAATAAATACATGAACGCAGCGGAGCTCGACGTGCTCGACACTTCGGGCGATTCCGTTGTGTACGAGGCCAAGGGCTGGACTGTGACGGGAACGTCCGTTGCCACCAACGAGGGCGGCGGATATGATGCTCTGATCGACGGCGACCTCACCACCTACTATCATTCCCGCTATGGTGCGGGCGAAGGCGACACGAAGAAGCTTCCTGTCGATTTGACGATCGATCGCGGCGAGGGGGCGAAGAGCTCCTTCCAGACGGTCGGTTACGCGGGCCGCAACGTCAAAGGTGCTAACGGCACCTTCAAGAAGTTTGCCGTGTATGTCTCGGACAGTAAGGATAACCTGTTCGAGAACGCTAACAAGAAGGGCACGTTCTCGGTCGATTTGAGTTCTTCCTATAATGATGATGGCACCTGCAAGATGACCTATTTTGGGCTCGATAAGGCTCAGACCGGTCGTTATGTGGGTATTCGCGTGCTCGAGGCACAGGGCGGCAGCTTCGCCTCCGGCGCCGAACTCGACCTGTATAAGGAGAAGTTCGATACGTTCGAGAGCGGTTCGGGTAAGCCGCAGCTCAAGACGAGCAATCTTGAGCTTGATGGAGAGGCACAGGTTAGCGATACTTCCGCGACGATCAATGATGTCAAGAAATCCGGCAAGATGCTGACGTTCACCTTCAAGCCGGTGCAGTTTGGTAACGGTCTCGCCACGGTGACCGAGAAGATCGTCATGTATGACGGCGACCACTTCATGCGCAAGTTCCTCGAGGTCAAATCCGAGGATAAGGACATCCGTTTCGACTATATCGACGGTGAGCATCTCAACGTTAAGGATGCGGACTACACCTGGACCATCCCTACAGGCAAGGGCGGCGTTGTTGAGATGACCGAGGCCCGTGCCAACCTGGGCCAACCTATTTACGTCAACGGTATGTTCATGGGCTCGGAGTTCCCCGAGACCGATACGCAGATCGTTGATAGTCTGGGCCGTATGCGCTACTGGACCGGTAAGAATTTCACCGATTTTGAGCGCGATGGCCAGCTCACTTCGGATGGCAAGTACGTTTCGTGGCAGACTGTCGTGGGTGCCACCCATTCTGACGGTTCGAACAACGACGTGGTCCGAACCGATTTTTACAGCTATATCAAGAGTATTTCAAAGCCGAGCGAGTTCCGTATTCAGTACAACTCCTGGTTTGACAATATGATGCTCATCGACGAGAACAACATTCTCGATTCCTTCAAGGCGGTGGACAAGAACCTCTCCGCCACAGGTGTTCGTCCGCTCGACTCTTATGTCGTTGACGACGGTTGGAACAACTACAACAACACCGAGACTTCGGTTGACCTGGGCCGCTCCGGCACGGGCAAGAATACCGAAGGTTTCTGGGCATTCAACTCCAAGTTCCCCAATAAGCTCTCGACGTCTTCGACGCTTGTGGAGAAGCTCGGCTCGAACTTCGGCGTTTGGGTGGGTCCGCGCGGTGGCTATAACTTCTACGGCCAGCTTGCGGATATCATTTCCAAGGCGGGCAACGGCTCGGCCGCTGGCGGCTCGATTGACGTTGCAGACCAGCGCTATGTCGACAAGTTTCAGGAGCTCGCACTCCAGTGGATGACCGATTACGGCGTCAACTACTGGAAGTGGGATGGCTATGCCGATAACGCACAGTACAACGCATTCGCGCAGGGCGAGGGTGTTGTTGGCTACGATGAGAATCATCATCATATGTATGGTGGACCAAACGGTTTCTATCATTCCACCGACTTGTGGGAAAAGTGGATTGTTCTGTTCGAGAACGTATGGGACAAGGCCGATGAGCTCGGCATCGACAACCTGTGGGTCTCTCTCACCTGCTATGTGAACCCGAGCCCCTGGTTCTTGCAGTGGTCCAACTCGGTGTGGATTCAGTGCACGCACGATCGCGGCGAAGTCTCCAATTCAACGCTCAACAACAAGATGGACAACATGTTGAGCTATCGAGATGGAGCCTACTACGACTTCGTCAAGAACCACGACTTCCAGTTCCCGCTTTCCAACCTCTACAACCACGACCCGATTTACGGTAAAGAGGGCACGGGTATCACGGCAACCTCCATGGACGGTGCACAGTTCCGCAACTATCTGTACATGATGGCCACACGCGGCACATCGTTCTGGGAGCTCTATTATTCCGATAGCCTGTTTGACGACGAAAAGTACTTGGTGAATGCCGACTTCCTCGAGTGGGCTGAGGAGAACTTCGATAAGCTTCAGAACGCCAAGATGATTGGCGGAGTTCCGGCCTCGGGCGTCAAACTCGGTGGCATTAGCGGTGCGGGAACGCAGGAAGCTTACGGCTTCTCTTGCTTCAACAGCGCCGGTGACGAAGGTATCATCTCGATGCGCAACCCGTCGGCCAGTGAGAAGACCATCACCTTCAAGCTCGATGCCGGTGTGGGTGCCTCGCACGCTGGCGCCTTTAAGCGCTCAATCGTAGAATCCTACACTTCGGACGGAAGCGCACTCGGTTCTTCGAAGGATAGCTATGCCCAGGGCGATACGGTTACCGTGACGCTCAAACCGGGCGAGACCCAGATTTGGAATCTGAGCCAGAAGGGTGACACTCAGGCTCCGAAGCTCGACACGATGTATGTCAAGGGTGCAAAGAGCCTTCGTGTTCAGGCAAGCGAGCACGTGACCGGTGCTAAGTTCACTGTTACGGTTGACGGCAAGCAGGTCGAATGCAAGAGCGTTGAGGCATCTGCTGATATGCGCACATTTGACATCAAGCTTGTTGACGCCGTGAAGAGCGGCAGCAAGATTGAGGTTACGGCTGCCCAAGGCCAGGATGCTTCTGGTAACGGCCTCGAGGGAAGTGTCTCGGCTGTCTATCGTCAGAATGGCATCATCGCCTCTGCGGAGACTTCGACCGGCGGAGAGCTTTCGAATGCCAAAGACAGCGTAGAGGGCAAGAACGGCTTTACTGTTGCCACGAGCGTTTCTGACGCGGCATCCTCGACGGTGCTTCTCTCTCAGGGTGAGGAGTGGAAGCTCGGCATCGACAAGGACGGCAAGGCGTACTTTGTCGTTAACGGTACGACCGCTACCTCCGATGTGACGGTTACGGGCGGCAACGTAACGATTACGGGTGTTCGTGAGAATAACGGCATGCTTAAGATCTATGTTGACGGTGAGCTTGCCGGCAGTGCCTACCTGGGTGCGAAGAACGCCGATCACGTCGTGAGCGTCGATGCGATTACCGCTGGTAACGGTACGAAGCAAACTTCGCTTGCCGTCTACGATCATGCCCTTGCCTACGACGAGGTGCCTACATCTGCGCTGGCGGAGTTGATTGCGACCGTCGAAGCGAAGAAGGATTCGGTGAGCGACGCATCCTGGGCAAATGCCGATATGGACAACCTGCTGGCCCAGGCAAAGGCGGCACTGAAGGGCGACGCTGCTGCCAAGAAGGCCGCATATGACAACCTTTATGCGGGTTATCTCAAGCTCGTTCCTGCGAACAAGATTGTGAACCTTGCCTTGGGCAAGGTGCCGACGGCTGCTTGGGTCGATGGCGACACGGCCACTCCGGTGACGAATTCTAACGCTTCTCGCGCCCTGACCGTTGCGACCGATGGCAACAATGCAAGCGCAGACGGCTATTGCATCTTTGGCAACGATGCCAAGGAGGCAGGTTCGTACATGCAGGTCGACCTCGGATCTGACTGCGAGATCACCGGAGTGAACCTGTGGCGCTATTGGACGGACTCGCGCACCTACAAGGCGACCGCACTTGTGGTTGCAAGCAAGTCCGACTTCTCGGATGCTCAGGTTCTTTACTATTCGGGCGATAACGACGTGTTCGGTTTGGGCGAGGATCCGAAGGATAGCTTGTACGCCGAGACATCTGCGGGCAAGCAGCTCTTCGACGCCTCCAACTCCGAGGCAGCGACGACGGCGCGTTACGTGCGCCTGTACGCCTCCGGCGTCAGGGGCACGGGTACTTCGAAGGAAAACCATGTGGTTGAGCTTCAGGTTTTTGGAACCGCAAAACAAAACGATCCGTACGACCTGAACGGCGAGAACGGTTTGCTTTCCCTGATCGCTCGTGCGGAGACCGCTCAGAAGAATGCCGATTCGTATGAGTCGGTGGAGGGTCTTGTCGATCCCTTAAAGCGCGCACACGACGTCATCGATCGTATCGATGCTGGACAGGATGTGACGTACGGCGAGGTCAAGGATGCCGCCGAGGCTCTCAAAGCGGCGCTTGACGCTCTGGTTGTCAAGGCTCCTGCAAAGAAGGTTACCGTGACGTTTGATGACGGCTGCGGGAATAAGTCTACGGTCGAGCTTGACGAGGGCGGCAAACTGGCCAAGCCTGTTGACCCCACGCGAGAGGGTTATGACTTCGCTGGGTGGTGTATTGACAAGGACGGCGAGCATGCGTTTGACTTCGACTCTGCGGTGAACGCCGACATTACGCTCTACGCCAAGTGGAACAAGCGGCAGCCCGGTGGCTCCGGTTCCGGAAACGAGGGCGGCTCCGGCTCCGGTGGCGCTTCTACAGATAAGGACACCACGGGCTCCCAGAACAAGGGCGACAAGAAGGACACCAAGGCCGATCTTCCCGGTACAGGTGACAACTCCATGTTTTTCGCGGGTCTTGCACTTAGCCTGGGCGTGGCGGCCATTGCGGCTTCCCGTTTTCTCGGGCGCAAGCGTGAGGAGTAGGTCCTAGCAGCAGATACCAGTTGGTGCTTTTTGCGGGTGAACGGGCACGGTGCGCAAGCGCTGTGCCCGTTTTTTATGCCGGATTGGGGTTGGACTAGAGTGCGCCCATCTGGTTCGATGCCAGCATCAACTGCGGGGCGTGTCCGCCTCTCTCAGCGCAGCTCTCGATTTGGCGAGCGACGACTCCTTCGGGATCGCGGTCCATGACGAGGACGTTGATTCTTTCGAGCGGGGCAAACAGCATAAGGCCGCCCGCGTCGACCTTTGTTGCGTCGATGAGGGCGATCGAGGTCGATGCCGCCTCGATAAAAGCGCTTTTAACCTGTGCCATCTGTTCGAAGTTGGTCATGAGCCCGCGGTTGGGGACAAACGAAGTGGGGCACAGGAACGCTTTATCGGCATGAAGGACTTCAAGCGCGCGCAGGGCAAGTGGTCCATAGAGATAACGGTGGCCTTTGCGCAAGGTCCCTCCCAGCAGGATTACATCGGTTTGGGGAAGACTGTCGTCAATATAGTTGGCGATGGTGACATCGGCGGTGATAACCGTGATGTCGCGGCGCGCGGTAAGGGCATGCACGAACTCGAGGGCAGTGGTGCCGGAGTCGACAATGATCGAGTCGCCGTCTTCGACAAGTTCAATGGCGGTTTGCGCGATGGCCTGCTTGGCGGCGACGTTGAGGTTGATGCGCTTGTCTTGAATAGAAACCGTCAGTGCTTTGTGCAGCGAGACGGCGCCGCCGTGTGTGCGGCGCAGCTTGCCTGCCGCTTCGAGCGCGTCAAGATCGGCGCGGGCGGTGACAGCGGAGACCCCGAAGGTGCGAGCAAGATCCGATACCTGTACGGACGCGGAATGCTCGAGCATATCGAGGATGGCTGCGCGGCGTTCTTCGGCAAAAGTTGCGGCGTTGCTACTCATGAGAGGCTCCGGATGAGGGTCGAAATGTGCAGATTCTATTTTGCTTTATTTTCGTATTACGCAAGAAAAAGCATATCGTTTGCTTTGTTTTTGCGCAAATGCAAGTGAATATGGAATAGCCGTCGCCCATCAATGCTGGCAAAAGGAGATGCCCACTGAGGATGACGCTTGCGTTTCTTTGCGAACGGACTCGAACGATAAGGGAGGCGACTTCGCAGGTAGAGAGTGGATTTTATACAATGGCATCAACGTTTGGCTCGCGCGGGGATGCGCGGTGCCGCGATGCCGGGACGGTCCCGTGCAGAAGGGAGCGATCATGCTCGTTACCACCAAGGAGATGCTGCTCGACGCAAAGAAGAACCACTACGGCGTGGGCGCCTTTAACGTCGAGAACCTCGAGTTCGTCATGGCTGTGCTCAAGGCTGCCGAAGAGACCAAGTCTCCCGTCATCATGCAGACCACTCCGGGCACCATTAAGGCTGCCGGTCTCGATTACTTCTACGGCATGGTCAAGGCTGCGGCCGAGCGCACCGAGGTTCCCGTGGCGCTGCACCTGGATCATGGTGACGGCTATAACCGCTGCATGCAGGCCCTTCGTACCGGCTACACCTCTGTCATGATCGACGGCAGCCATGAACTGTTCGAGGACAACATCGCCCTCACCAAGCTGGTTGCCGATGCCGGTGCCGCCATGGGCGTGCCCGTGGAGGCCGAGCTTGGCAAGGTCGGCGGCAAGGAAGACGACGGCCCGGCAGTCGAGGGCGAAAATCCCTACACCGATCCCGACGAGGCCGTGGAGTTTGTGGAGCGCACCGGCTGCACGAGCCTTGCCATCGGCGTGGGCACCGCGCACGGTGTGTATGTGGGCACCCCGCATATCCAGCAGGATGTGGTCAAGGCCATCGCTTCCAAGCTGGATATCCCGCTGGTCCTGCATGGCACCTCTGGCGTGCCCGATGAGCAGGTCGCCGAGGCCATCAAGAACGGCATCTGCAAGGTCAACTATGCCACCGAGCTGCGTCAGGCTTTCACCAAGGGCTTCATGCGCTACATGTCCGAGAACCCCGAGTGCTTCGATCCCAAGAAGCCGGGCCGCGAGGGCATGGCCGAGATTACGGATATCGTGAAGATCCGCATGGAGAACTTGGGTTCTGTGGGCCGCGCGTAAGAGGCAACACTCATTTTGATTTCGAGAAGGGTCTCGGAGGGTGCTCCGAGGCCCTTTTTGTGTGATAATACCCCAGGTTTGATTGTCACGTTTTATGGGAGAAGAGGGCTGTGGCCAGCAAGCTCGATAATACGAATACGGAATCGTTTGACGATGGCGTGCCAGTGGCGCTCGAAGATCGAGCCCCGGGTGAGCTGCGCGGCGCCGGCGCCCGTTCGCCTCTGTTTTGGAAAACCATGCTCGTCGCCATGGCGCTCATGTGGGGCTTTTCCTTTTGCATGATGAAAGACGTGCTCGATGCGCTGCCGCCGTATCTGCTGCTTGCCTGCCGTTTTCTCATCGCTGCACTCATCATGCTCGCCCTGTTTTTCCGCCGCATTCGCACCCATTTTAACCGGACGTATATCGTTGCCGGCCTTTTGATGGGCACCTCGCTTTGGGCTGCGTACGTGTTGCAAACCGTGGGGCTTGTCGATACCACAGCAGGAAAGAGCGCGTTCTTGACGGGAACATATTGCGTACTCGTGCCCTTTATCGGACATGCGGTGATGGGCGAGAAACTCACGCGCTATAACCTAGGAGCGGCGTTTTTGTGTCTTGCGGGCATCGCATTCGTGGCACTCGATAGTCTTACCGTGGGGAAGGGCGACCTTTTGACACTCGCGGGCGCGGTCTTTTTTGCAATCGAGATCGTGATCGCTGCTAAGTTCGGCCGCAATCTCGATGTGAATGCCATAACGTTTTGGATGTTTTTGGTGGTTGCGGTGCTCTGCGTTGCAGGCTGGCTGCTCACCGAGCAGACCCCTCCGCTGGCGACGTTTACGCCGTCTCTCGTTGGCACCGTTTTGTTCTTGGCAGTGATATGCACCTGCGCGGGCATGCTCGTTCAAAATCTGGGACTTGCGCACGTTCCCTCTTCGACTGGCTCGTTGCTGCTCTCTCTTGAGTCGCCCTCGGGCGTGCTCTTCTCCGTGCTGTTGGGCGGCGAGGTGCTTACCGGCCGTCTGCTGTTTGGTTTTGCGCTGATTTTCCTCTCGGTCGTGCTCTCGGAAACGCATTTCGCATTTCTGCGTCGAAAATGATGCAGATTAACTGGTCGGTTGCGTATCCTCTATAATGTTGGGCGTTTGAATGTGCAAAAAGAAAGGTGTGCTCCATGCAGGCACAGAAGGCAGAAGGTACTAAGGATCTGATCGGCAGCGAGATGCGCGCGTGGCAGCACATGCAAGAGGTTGCCGCCAGCGTGTTTGAGCCGTATGGCTTCGAGCCTATCGAGACTCCCGCTATCGAGCAGGTTGATGTCTTTGTGCATGGCATTGGTCAGTCCACGGACGTGGTGCGCAAAGAGATGTTCCGTGTGTTCTCGGGCGCCAACTTTGCGCGCGTGCTGGAAGAGGGCACCGACGCCAAGCTTAAGGCAAAGCAGCGCCTGGCCCTGCGTCCCGAGGGTACGGCCGGCGTTGTGCGTTCTGTGGTGGAGAACAATCTGGTGCCTCAGGGCGCCGCTCCGTTCAAGGCGTACTACGCCGAGGCGATGTTTCGCGGCGAGCGTCCGCAGAAGGGCCGCCTGCGCCAGTTCCACCAGGTAGGCATCGAGTGGCTGGGTGCCCCCGATCCCGCGGCGGACGCCGAGTGCATCATCATGCTTATGGAGTTCTACAAGCGCTTGGGCTTTGATCTTTCCAAGCTTCGCCTGCTTATCAATTCGATGGGCGACCCCGCGTGCCGTCCCGCCTATCGCGACCAGGTGCGCCAGTTTATCCTGGATCATGCGGACGACATGTGCGACGAGTGCCGCGAGCGCGCAGAGATCAACCCGCTGCGTGCCTTTGATTGCAAAAACGATCACTGCCGCGAGATTATGGCTGATGCCCCGCTTATGCGGGAGCATCTGTGCGACGAGTGCCGTGAGCACTACGAGCAGGTCAAGCGATATCTCGATGCCGCCGGCATTCAGTATGTCGAGGATCCGACGCTCGTGCGCGGTCTGGATTACTATACGCGTACCGTTTTTGAGGTCGAGGCTCCGGGCGCTGGCGTTGGCTCTATTGGCGGCGGCGGTCGCTACGATGGCCTGGTCGAGCTCGAGGGCGGCAAGCATACTCCGGGCGTTGGCTTTGCCGTGGGCTTTGAGCGCGCGCTGCTGGCCCTCGAGGCGTTTGGCGGAAGCATGACCACGGTGGCCGCCCCCTGCGTGTATGTTGCGAATGTTTCTGCCGATCAGCGCGGCGATGTCTTTGCCGTGAGCAATGAGTTGCGTGCTGTGGGTATTCATGCCGAGGCCGACTACCAGGGCCGTTCGCTCAAGGCCCAGTTTAAGCAGGCCGATAAATTGGGCGCTTCTCTTATGGTGGTCGTCGGTGCCGATGAGCTTGCAGAGGGCAAGGTCAAGCTGCGCGATATGGCAAGCCATGAGGAAGTTCTCGTTTCGCGCGATGCCGTGGTCGCCGAGGTTTCGTCGCGCCTGTAGTGTGGCGGCGTTATATAGCTGATTGCTGCTTGTGTTGTAAGCGGCTGCGTGATGCGCAGCCGCTTTTTTGCTGCGGTGCCGCCGCGCGCCATGTAAGAAGCCGCTGCACCGGCCGAAAAACCGCCCGAATTGGGGTTTTCAAATCAAAACTCTTCGAAGTGCGTACCCTAAATTGATAATGCAGAGTAGACACCTGTTTTAGACGACAAAACCACCAGGATTGCAGGGGGTTAATTAATAGGTATACTTACCATTTTTGATTTAAGGTACGCACTTCAAATTGTTTTATTGCGGTAGCATTTTATGGACAGCTTGGAACGGGAGAAAAGTAAGCTATTTGGCGACATTTATTGATATCTGTCTACAAATGGCAGTTGAGTATTTCTAAACGGTTTCCATGGTCTAGAGAAAGCCCCGTTTTACTCAAGCGTTTTGCCGTTCGTGAAATAGGGCGCTTATACTAACACCCCAATGACGTATATCCCGATAGCGTGGAACAATGCAGAATGGAGCGTTGATATGAGCGAGCCCACGGCCGAATCGATCGCACAAAGTTCCGCAGCCTCGACGGGGGCTTTGCCGGATACCACCGCCACCCCGCTAACCGAGATCGATATCCCCGATACTCTCCGCGAAAACTTGGCGCTGTTCTTGCGCCTGGAGCGTCGAGTGCTCACGGAGTACGATCCATCGATCTGCGAGCTATTCGACAAGCTGCTCTCCTATGTAATTGCCGCCAACGAGGGCGATCCGGGTCGCGCCGCCGCGGACGAACCCGTTGATGGCGAGGGCATCCCTCTGTCCACAAGCAATAGCGGCTGTGCTTTCCGTGCCGCGGTAGAGCTGCTCGACTCGCTGCCGGTAGAGCGCTCTCAAGTTGTTGTGCGCGCCTTTACCGCCTTCTTCCACCTGGCAAATCTTTCCGAGGAAAACTATCGCGTCGAAGCGCTGCATGAGCGCGAACAGGGCGTGAGCACCGACATGGATGTCGACCCCGGCAATGAACTTACCGTTGCCTATCATCAGCTGGTGGAAGAAGCCGGAGTGGCGCGTGCGACTGAGTTGCTCAATCGTTTGGAGTTCCACCCGGTCTTCACCGCGCATCCTACCGAGGCACGCCGCAAAGCCGTTGAAGGAAAGATTCGTCGCATCTCGGCGCTTCTTTCCGAGCGTCCGCGCCTGGGTGGATCGGACCTCGTGGAAAACGAGCGCCATCTGCTCCAGGAGATCGACGCGCTGGTGCGCACCTCGCCCATCGCCATCAAAAAGCCGACGCCTGTCGAAGAAGCCGATACCATCATCGATATCTTTGACAACACGTTGTTCGAAACGGTGCCGCGTATCTATCGTCGTTTTGACGACTGGATTTTGGGCGAACGTGCCGGTCGCGTGACCCCGGTGTGCCCGGCCTTTTTCCATCCGGGCAGCTGGATTGGTTCGGACCGAGACGGCAATCCTAATGTGACTGCCAAGGTGAGCCGACAGGTGGCAGCCAAGTTCTCGAGTCATATGGTGGCGACGCTTGCGCATAAGTGCATGCGCGTCGGCCGCAATCTGACTCTCCAGGCTGGCTATACCGAGCCTTCTGAGGAGCTGCTCAACCTATGGAATCATCAGGTGGAGATGAGCGAGGTTCTTACTTCGCGCGCACGTGATATTTCGGCATCCGAGCCGCATCGTGCGGTGATGATCGTCATGGCTTCGCGTCTTGAAGCGACGGTGTCGCGCAACGCAGACACTATGTACCGTAGCGCTGAGGAATTCTTGGCTGACCTGCGCGTTGTCCAGCGCTCGCTGGCGAAGGCAGGTGCCGTGCGCGCCGCATATGGCCCGGTGCAGACACTTATCTGGCAGGTGGAGACCTTTGGCTTCCACATGGTGGAGATGGAATTCCGCCAGCACTCGGTAGTGCACGCCCGCGCCCTTGCGGACATTCGCGAGCACGGAGTGAACGGCGACCTGCAGCCCATGACGCGGGAGGTCCTGGATACCTTCCGTGCCATTGGCTCCATTCAGCGCCGCTATGGCAAGAAGATGGCACACCGCTACATCATCTCGTTTACCAAGAGCGCTCAACACGTGGCCGATGTTTATGAGCTGGCGCGTCTTGCCTTCGCTCATAGCGAGGACGTGCCAGCCCTCGATGTCATTCCGCTGTTCGAGCAGCTTGAGGACCTTGAGGGCTGCGTCGACGTGCTCGATCAGATGCTCGAGCTGCCTGCGGTCCAAGCGCGTTTGGCACAGACCAATCGCCGCATGGAGGTCATGCTTGGCTACTCGGATTCCTCGAAGGATGCCGGTCCCACCACGGCGACGCTCGCGCTGCACGCGGCGCAGGAGCGCATCGCCCACTGGGCCGAGAAGAACCGCATCGACCTTGTGCTCATGCACGGTCGTGGCGGCGCTGTGGGTCGCGGCGGCGGCCCGGCAAACCGTGCCGTGTTGGCGCAGCCTGCGGGATCGGTGAACTGCTTCTTTAAGGTGACCGAGCAAGGCGAGATCATCTTCGCACGTTACGGGAACCAGACGCTTGCTCAGCGGCACGTGGAGAGCGTCGCCGCGGCAACGCTGCTCAATTCGGCGCCAAGCATCGAGCGCACCAATACGCGTATGACGGAAGAATTCGCCGACATGGCTGAGCGCCTGAACCATGCGGCTCATGAGCGCTATCTGGATCTGCTGGGTACCGACGACTTTGCCCCATGGTTCTCGACGGTAACGCCGTTGACCGAGGTTGGCCTGCTGCCTATCGGCAGCCGCCCGGCAAAGCGCGGCCTGGGCGCGAAATCGCTTGACGACTTGCGCACGATTCCTTGGGTCTTTAGCTGGTCGCAGGCGCGCATCAATCTTGCCGCGTGGTATGGCCTGGGTACCGCATACGAGAAGCTGGATGACCTGGACCTGTTGCGTCGCGCCTATGCTGAGTGGCCGCTGTTCTCGACGTTTATCGATAATATCGAGATGTCGATTGCCAAGACCGACGGTCGCATTGCCAAGATGTATCTGGCTTTGGGCGATCGCGATGACCTGGCGTCCAAGGTCTTTGAAGAGATGCAGCTCACGCGTAAGTGGACGCTTGCTATCACCGGCGATGATTGGCCCCTGCAGGGTCGTCGCGTGTTGGGCCGCGCCGTGCGCGTGCGCAATCCGTACGTCGATGCGCTTTCGCTTGCGCAGGTTCGCGCGCTGCGCGAGGTTCGTATGAACCAAGACCAGCTCTCAGAAGAGGCGAAGGCCGAGTACATGAGCCTGATTCTTTCGACTGTGACCGGTGTCTCGGCGGGATTGCAAAACACGGGGTAATCGATAGCCCTGTGGCTCTCATCGGCCCCCGACGGGTTTCCCTCTGAATGCGTCCTCGCACTTGAAGCCCTCTTATCCTGCTCCTTCGGAGCTGCGGATAAGGGGGCTTCGTGCTGCGGAATGCATTCAGAGGGAAACCCATCGGGTCCCTTCGTCCTCGGTCTTCGGGGATTAAAGCTGAGGAGAAGAATTGTGCGCTTCTCGCCTTACGACTGTAGCGGCCGTTTTGTTGTGGGTCAAATATGAACGTTGTGTTAATGAGTCGGTGGACGGTGGTGTTTTTCGGTGAGCGGCGTATCCTTCCAACGGTTTATCTAGTGTGTCAGTTGAAAGGAAGAGGGCGCTCGTCATTGTTTGAATGTGAACTGCCGTTTGACCACAAGACGTTGCATTTGGAGCTCGAGGACAAGAACTTCGCTGGTGTGATGGAGGGTCATCAAAACGAGTTTAAGACCACGAAATCGCAGGAAGAGCTGGTAGAGGAGTCGCTTGCCAACCCTTATGGCTCGCCTTCGCTCGAGGAGCTTTGTGCTGGCAAGAAGGATATCGTCATTATTAGCTCCGATCATACGCGCCCCGTTCCCTCGCGTGTGACGATGCCTATTCTGCTGCATCACATCCATTCCGCTGCGCCCGAGGCGCGCGTTCGCATTCTGGTTGCTACGGGTATGCATCGTCCGTCGACGCACGAGGAGCTCGTCAACAAGTACGGCGAGGAGATCGTTGCCAACGAGGAAATCGTTATGCACGTCGCGACTGACGACAGCATGATGAAAAAGATCGGCACCCTGCCTTCTGGTGGCGAGTGCATCATCAACAAGATTGCCGCCGATTGCGATCTGCTGCTTGCCGAGGGCTTTATTGAGCCGCACTTCTTTGCCGGTTTCTCTGGTAGCCGCAAGTCCGTCCTGCCTGGCATCGCCAGCTACAAGACCATCATGTACAACCACAACGGTCAGTTTGTGAATGATTCCCACTCGCGTGCTGGCAACCTGTGCCACAACCACGTGAGCGAGGACATGTTTGCTGCCGCCGAGATGGCTCACCTTGCCTTTGTGCTTAACGTGGTGCTCAATGGCAAGCACGAGGTCATCGGCTCCTTTGCCGGCGACATTCACAAGGCGCACGAGGCCGGCTGTGAGTTCGTGAAGAGCCTTGCCGGCGTTGAGCCCGTCGAGTGCGAGATTGCCATCACCACCAACGGCGGCTACCCGCTTGACCAGAACATCTACCAGGCCGTGAAGGGCATGTGCTCTGCTGAGGCCACGCTTCCCGAGGGCGGCGTGATTATCGATGTCGCCGGTTGTTCCGACGGTCACGGTGGCGAGGGCTTCTATCACAACATCGCCGACAACGATCCGGCAGAGTTTGAGCGCGCCTGCATCGACCGTCCTAAGGACGAGACCCTGCCCGACCAGTGGACGAGCCAGATTTTCGCCCGCATCCTGGCGCATCACCCTGTGATCATGGTCACCGACCTGTGCGATCACCAGATGATCAAGGATATGCACATGACGCCGGTCAACACCCTCGATGAGGCGCTCAAGCTCGCCTTTGAGATGAAGGGTGCCGATGCCAAGGTGGCCGTCATTCCCGATGGCCTGGGCGTTGTCGTCGCTCAGCACTAGTACGCGGCCCAAACGAATCGTTTATAACCGACAAGAAAGATAAGGTTTTATGCTTACCAAACTCCTCTGCGAATTCGGCGCAACGGCCCTCATGATCATCTTTGGTGTGGGCGTGCACTGCGATACCGTGCTCAAGGGCACCAAGTATCAGGGCTCCGGTCATATGTTTGCCATCACCACCTGGTCTTTTGGCATCTCGGTCTGCCTGTTTGTCTTTGGCGGCGCCGTGTGCATGAACCCGGCTATGGTGCTTGCCCAGTGCATCGTCGGTCTGGTGCCGTGGAGCAGCTGCATTCCCTTCATGCTTGCCGATATGCTCGGTGGCTTCGTGGGCGCCTGCATCGCATGGCTCATGTATGCCGATGAGTTCAAGGCTTCAGATGGCGTCGTCGACCCCATTGCCCAGCGCAATATCTTCTCGACCAACCCCACCACCGAGGGTACGAACTATGCCCGCAACTTCTTCTGCGAGGCTATCTGCACCTTTGTGTTCATCAGCGCTATTCTCGCCGCTGCTAGCCGTGCTGGTGAGAACGTTTTGATGCTCGCTATCTGCGTCGGTCTGATCGTTTGGGCTGTTGGCATGGGCATGGGCGGTATCACCGGCTTCGCCATGAACCAGGCTCGTGACCTCGGCCCTCGCATGGCCTATCAGTTGCTGCCGATCAAGAATAAGGCCGACAACAACTGGAAGTACGGCCTGCTCGTTCCTGGCATCGCTCCGTTTGTCGGTGCTATTGTGGCTGCACTGTTTGTGCATGGTTTCTTGGGCATGTTCTAGTCCAAGGCTACATAGGTTGTTCGCCGTCCGCATGGGGTAACTCCCCAGCGCGTCCTCGGACATGCAAAAAGGCTCGCTGCGCACTTTGTGCGGCGAGCCTTTTTGCGTCCTGCGGAGTGCGCTGGGGAGTTACCCCATGCGGACGGCTGTGGGGTCTTTGTTGCGTTCGTAGAAGCAACCCAACATATATATCTGAATTTGGATGGGAGGGGCTTGTTGCTGATAGGGGCGCTGGGCTGTTGTTGACACTTTGGGGTGTGTGGCGTCTTGAGTCGGAGCAGAACTTTGGAATGGGATCCGCACTTTGGGATGGGGCTCCCACTTTGGGAAGGGATAGTTACTTAGCTGAAGAGGGGCTTTATGGCTGAGAGGTAGTCTTTGGCTACGTCGGCTTTGTTGGCTTGGAAGTTGTGCCAGGCCCACCATTGGACCATTCCTACGAAGCTTGAGGCTATGTGGTGGAGGAGAAAGCTTCGGTCCATGGTGGCTGCTGGGCCCTGCGGGTTGACGGGTAGGGCCTCGGTTGCTCGGGTCGCGATGGTCTTGCGGAGGCTGTCGGCGAAGACGCGCGAGCCGGCGCCGGCCACCAGTGCCCGTACGCCCTGACGACGATCCCACAGGTTGCTAAGGATATGCTCGACCTGTACGAGCGGATCATCGAGCGGCGTCCCGTCATCATCGAGGACATGGGCGCAGATATCGCACACGAGCTCGGCGAGCAGGTCGTCTTTGCTCTTGAAGAGTCCGTAGAACGTTGCACGGCCCACGCGAGCGCGTGCGATGATGTCGCCGACGGTGATCTTGCCGTAGTCTTCTTCGCACAGCAATTCGGAGAATGCCGAAACGATGGCGGCGCGGCTTTTTGCCTTGCGGGCGTCCATGGCTATGCGTCCGCGTGAACGAGCAGGCAGCGGAGCGTGCCGGAGCAACCCTCGTAGGGGCGTTTGCCGGCGCCGTAGCCGACGGCTTCGATGTGGTAGCGTGAGGGCAGTTGGTCGGACGTACGCAGCGCGGTGACGATGGCGGCGCCCGTGGGCGTCACGAGCTCGCCGGCGACCGGTGCGGGCGTGAGGGCGATATTGCCTGCCTGGCACAGATTGACAACAGCGGGGACGGGAATGGGCATAAGGCCGTGGGCACAGTGGATGGTGCCGTGGCCCTCGGAGAGCGACTCGACGACAATTTCCTCGATGCCCAGGTCATCGAGACAGATGGCGACAGAGCAGACGTCGACGATGGAGTCGACGGCGCCCACCTCGTGGAACATGACGGTCTCGGGCGTTTTGCCGTGTGCCTTGGCCTCGGCAGCGGCGAGCGCGGTAAAGATGGCGAGGGCGCGACGTTTGGCGCCGTTGCTCATCTGCGAGCCGTCGATGATCGTTGTGACATCGGCCAAAGAACGGTGGTGATGGTGGTGGGCGTGATGGTGACCATCGTGGTCATGGTCATGTTCGTGGCAGTGCTCGTGCTCGCCATGGTCGTGATGATGGTGATGAGCATGGTCGTGTGTGTGCTCGGCGTCTGCTTCGTTGCCGTAGAGCCATGCCATATCGTGGTCGTGGTTCTCAAGTCCCTCTGCAAGCTGAACGTCGAAATCGCAGGCGTCGATGCCATGCTTGTTTACGCGCGTGACGGCGATCGTAAAGCCGTCGACCGGCAGCGTGGCGAGCTGCTCGCGCAGGTGTTCCTCGCTGGCGCCCAGGTCGAGCAGGGCCGCGACGGTCATGTCGCCGCTGATGCCCGAGGTGCCGTCGACGATAAGCGTGTGCTGATGGTTGGACATGGAATGCTCCTTAGCGGGCGCAGGACGTGCCGGCGCTCAGATGATTGATAAGACTTGCCTGGTAGGCGGCACCAAAGCCGTTGTCGATGTTGACGACCGAAACGCCGCTGGCGCAGGAGTTGAGCATGGCGAGCAGCGCGGCTACGCCGCCAAAGCTCGCGCCGTAGCCCACGCTGGTGGGAACGGCGATGACCGGACAGCTCACCAAGCCGCCGATAACGCTCGCCAACGCGCCCTCCATGCCGGCGACGGCAATGATCACCTGCGCCTGTGCAAGTTCCTCGGCATGCGCGAGCAGGCGGTGCAGGCCGGCGACACCCACGTCGTAGAGGCGGTCGACCTCGTTGCCATAGAACTCGGCCGTCAACGCGGCTTCTTCGGCGACGGGCAGGTCGCTCGTGCCGGCGCAGGCGACGACGATGCGTCCGTTGCCGGTGGGGGAGGGCTTGCCGCCCACAAGGGCGAGCTGCGCGTCCGGGACATATCCCAGGTCGATGGCGTTGCCGAGGAGTTTCGAGGTGCGGGCTGCTTTTTCGCTGTCCAGACGCGTGACCAGGATGCGCTCCTGGCCGGCATCGCGCAGTGCTTCGATAATGGCGGCAATCTGATCGGCGGTTTTACCGGCCCCGTAGACAACCTCGCCGGCTCCCTGGCGCACCCCGCGCGAAAGATCGAGCTGCGCAAAGCCCAAATCGGCGGTCGGAGCCGTCTGGATGCGCGTGAGGGCGACTGCCGGGGCGACTGCTCCGTCGGCAACGTCGCGCAGCAACTGCTCAAGATCTCGCTTATCCATATATGTTCCCTTCGACGGTGGAGAGTCTAGCACGAGAAAGGTAGTTTCCGAACATTAGAACAAAATTGTTCGGAAACTAGACATAGAGGAATTGATTCTATTGTTAGACAGATCGACTAGTCGCGCAGGATGATGTCCATGGCGAGCATCAGGTTGCGCTCGTTGATGGCAAATGGGGCCGCCTCGCGGGTCTTGGGTTTGGCACAAAACGCAATGCCGGTGCCTGCGGCTTGAATCATAGGGATATCGTTGGCTCCGTCGCCCATGGCGACCGTTTGGGACAGGGGAAGGCCGAGCTCGTGCGCCCATGAGCGAAGGACGTCGAGCTTGCGCTCGCGCGTGACGATTTCTGCCGCAAGTTTGCCCGTGAGCTTGCCGCCTTGTACCTCTAGGCGATTTGCCAGACAGTAGTCGATACCTGCCGTCTCGACGATACGGTCGGCGACCTCGTGGAAGCCGCCACTCACCACGCCGACCTTCCATCCGCGCTCATGTGCCGCGCGCACCAGCTCGAGCGCGCCCGGCGTGAACGTCACGCGCTCAAAGGTACGATCGAACACTTCTTGCCCGAGGCCTGCAAGAAGCCCCACGCGCTCTTCGAGCGCTTGCTTGAAATCGATTTCGCCGCGCATCGCGCGCTCGGTGATCGTCGCAACTTGCTCGCCGACGCCCGCTTCCTCGCCCAGCAGGTCAATGACTTCTTCATTGATGAGCGTCGAGTCGATATCCATCACGATGAGGCGCATGTCGGCGGCGTGGCGCTCTTGTTCGTTGGCAGCGCGGGGAGATTTGAACGATGCGGTCATGGGGGCTCCTTGCAATCGGTTTGGACCACTGTAGCGCAATGGAGCGTTTGGGGCAGGCACCGTTTGCGATGCCATATGCGTTCCATGCACCGTATGCATCGTTGAGCGGGGAAGATACGCGTTGCCATTCGCAGGGCTTTGGGTTTTGTGGTTGCGACTGTGTTAAGACTCGCCATGCGTCTGCACATTTTTGCGGCAGAGGGATACGTTTCGCGTTAGACTAGTACGCCGTGCCGGATCGCGCTGTCTACACGCTCCGGCAATCTGTACGCCAGCCGCCCGTACGACACGGGGCGGCGCAGATCAAAAAAGGAGATATCTGTGGCAGACACCAGCACTCGTCCCATTGACGAGCACTCCATGCACACGCACACCTGCGGCGAGCTTCGCCGCGAGAACGTGGGCGAGGAGGTTACCCTTACTGGTTGGGTAAGCCGCCGCCGCGACCACGGTGGCCTCATTTTCTGCGATCTTCGCGACCGCGAGGGCATTACGCAGCTCACGTTCGATCCCGAGCACTCCGACGGCGACGCCTTCAAGATCGCCGAGACCATGCGTCCCGAGTGGCCCATCAAGATCCACGGTGTCGTGCGCGCCCGTGGCGAGGAGACTACCAACACCAAACTCGCAACCGGCGAGATCGAGGTCCTGACCGATCACGCCGAGGTGCTCAACACCTCCATGACTCCGCCTTTCCAGATCGAGGATGGCATCGAGACCAGCGAGGATACGCGCCTGCGCTATCGCTACCTGGACATCCGTCGTCCCGAGATGATGGCAAACCTGCGCCTGCGTTCTGACTTTACCTTTGCTATCCGCGAGGCGCTGCACAACCGCGACTTCATGGAAGTCGAGACGCCTTGCCTGTTCAAGTCCACGCCCGAGGGCGCGCGCGACTTTATTGTTCCCAGCCGCATTCAACCGGGCAACTTCTATGCCCTGCCCCAGAGCCCGCAGCTTCTGAAGCAGCTGCTTATGGTCGGTGGCGTTGAGCGTTACTACCAGGTTGCCAAATGTTTCCGCGACGAGGACCTTCGCGCCGATCGCCAGCCCGAGTTCACTCAGGTGGATATCGAGATGTCCTTCGTGGACCAGGATGACGTGATGAGCGCTCTCGAGGAGGTGCTGACAGACGCCTTTGGTCGCATGGGCGTCGATCTCCCCACGCCGCTTCGTCGCATCCAGTACTGGGATGCCATGGACACCTATGGTTCTGACAAGCCCGATACCCGCTATGGTATGCACCTGGTTGACCTTACCGACGTGTTTGCCGACTCCAAGTTCAAGGTGTTTGCAAGCGCTGCAAACACCGAGGGCCACGTGGTCAAGGCCATTAACGCCAAGGGCGCTGGCACCTGGCCGCGCGCACAGATCGACAAGCTGGGCAACGTTGCCGCCAAGTTTGGCGCTAAGGGCTTGGCTTGGATTGCCTTCCGCGAGGATGGTTCCATGAACAGCCCCATCGTCAAGTTCTTCTCCGATGAGGAGATGGCGACCCTGCGTGAGCGCATGGACGTTGAGCCTGGCGACCTGGTGATGTTCGCTGCTGGTCCGCGTCTTGCTTCCGACGAGATTTTGGGCGGCATGCGCAGCCACATGGCCGATGCCCTGAATATCGAGCGCGAGGGCCACGACTTCCTGTGGGTTGTCAACTTCCCGCTGTTCCACTGGGACGAGGAGCGCAAGGCGTATGCCGCTGAGCATCAGCCCTTTACGCTGCCTACCGAGAGCGATATCTCCAAGATCGAGGCCGATCCTCTGGCAGCCGGCTCCTTTACGTACGACTTTGTCATGGACGGCTTTGAGGCTGGCGGTGGCGGTATGCGTATCCACAACGCCGAGATGCAGATGGCCATGCTCAAGCTGCTCGGCTTTACCGAGGAGCGCGCAGAGTCCCAGTTTGGCTTTGTGCTTGAGGCGCTCAAGTTTGGTGCGCCCCCCATGGGCGGCTTTGCGCTGGGTCTCGACCGCGTGTGCATGCTGCTTGCCGGCTCCAGTTCCATTCGCGACGTCATGGCGTTCCCCAAGACGGCGAGCGGCTCCGACCTCATGTCGGCCGCCCCGAGTGCCGTCTCTGGCGCGCAGCTCAAGGATGTTTCCCTGTGTCTGCTGTAGGGTCGGGTTTGAGCTAAAACCAATACAAGAAAATGGGGGCAAGGTCGTCAAAGGCCTTGCCCCCATTTTTTAGGCGCGTTCCTGCAGCGTATAGATTGATTTATCCATGTTGAAGAGATACGCGACGGCGCAGACGATAAAGAACGCCGGAAGGTAGCTAAATCCAAAGACCTCGCAGCCGATGAATATGGGTGCGAGCAACGGGCTGCCCGGGCGCTGAATTGGGTGGCGAATGCCTTGGTGTTGCGTACCATCGGCAGGCAGTTTTATAGTGCCATGGAGGTGATAGATACGCGTCTGCATTTGCAGAGGCGCGGGGGAGAAAGAGACGATATGTTCTGCCGAAAGTGCGGTGCCGAGATGGAAGGCGATGCCAGGTTTTGCCCCAAGTGCGGATTGCCCGTCGCGGATGCGACCGAGGAGCCATCGGGGGAATTTGGACAGGCGCCTGACGATGCCGATGAAGCTGTAGAGCAGCTTGTTAGCGTGGAGGACGAGGGCGAGCCGACGGGCAGCGTAGCCGCTTCGCCCGAGTCGGCCGAGGGAAGCTCCACGGGGAAAGCATTCGGGCTGGAGTCCGATGGCGCCGATGCCGACGCCGAGGGCGCTGTCGCCCCCGCTCGCACCACCCGTTCCAAGAAGCCCTTCATAATCGCCGTGATTGTAGTGGTTCTGCTCATCCTGGGCGGTTCCGGTTACTACTTTGGCGTCGTCGCCCCCGAGCGTGCGCGCGAGGCCGCCGAGCAGGAGGCTCTCGCGGCCGAGTGCGTCGTGCGCGTGTCGGTATCGGCTGAGGGCTGGGACACCGCAGCCGGCGCGTCGCGCGTACCGTTGCGGGTGAAGGGTCGTGAGGAGCGCGGCAAGAAGGTCAACAAGGTCTATTACGTTGACTCCGCGGGTGCCGGCCTCAAACTACGCCGCGGTACGTACACCGTCATCGTGGCGGGCTCGCCCATCGCGGCGGACGGGACCATCTACGCCGTTCCGGATACCGAGGTCGAGGTGAAGGTTGACGAAAAATCTGCCGCGAAGAAGGGCGGCGTCGACGCTACTGGAGACGCCGTAGAGCTCGACCCGGTTCCTGCGACCGACGTGACGGACGAGCAGATCGCCGCCGCGAAGAAGTGGGCCGAGGGCGACAAAGGTGCCGCGGACGCGGGCTGCACCTTCGACGCCGAGACGCTCGCGACGGCGGCGGCCAAGCGCCGCGACGACGCCGTGGCGGCCAAGAAGGCGGAGGAGGAGGCCGCAAAGCGCGCCGAGGAGGCAAAGCAGGCGCGCACGATCGACACCGACTACTTCACCATGGTCTTGCCCGACTGGTTCCCAATCGACGAGTACGAGATTACTTCGATGAATTGGAGCAGCGTGGGCGCTCCCGCTGCGTTTAGAGTAAGCAAAATAGGCGGAAATCAAGATCCCAACCAAGACGCCGATTTCTATATTTTTGCTTATACGGAGCAGCCGAGTTTTGGAGCATGTTTTTCAACCGTCGTGGGAACAACTTCAGGTGGATTGAAAGTACAGATTGCTGGCGGATCGTATGGAGCTGGGAGCGACGGATCTATTATCGACGACCGTCCCTTTGATATGGATCCACAGTCCTATGCCAACGCGCTCGCAGCTTGTGTGACGCTCAAGTAGCCGCCACGACGCAACAGCCCAAGATCACCTTGTTATCAAGCGGTCCGCTTCACCATCGAGTGAGGTGGGCCGCTTCTTTGTGCGCCGGCAACCCATTTACGCGGGATTTTCACCCGCTGCCCGAGCTACTACGGCTGTTTGCCGATTGCATTCCACATCAGCCTAGCGTTAACCAACGGAAACATTTTGAAAAAAATGGGCCCGCAAGCCTTCCCAAAAAGTTAACCACGTGCTAGTTTACTTAAGTAAACATAGAGTAGGCTAACTTTTTGGCACGCAGGCGTTGTCAAAAGCCAGCTCGATGTATGCAAAGGATGGAAGCGACATGACGAACAAACCCATGATGCCGGCAATGCCATTATCGCTGGTCAAGGCAGGGGAAACCGTCAAGGTTTCCCGCGTCAGAGGCGGCGATGACATGAAGCGCCACCTCAATGACATCGGCTTTGTCGAGGGCAACGAGATTCACGTGGTGAGCTCGAGCGGGGCGAACATCATCGTCACCATTTTGGGCGCGCGCTTTGGCTTGGACACCAAGGTCGCCCAACACGTTATGACTGTCGCTGCCTAGCCTATCCAAGCACATTTCGCAGCGAGATTCTTGGCGGCCGAATGCACGCCGGCGGCCAAGATTCTCGTGCGTGAAGGTGATATGCAAATCGCAAGCACGAGTATCCGGAAGGGGGATGCAATGAAAACTCTGGGAGACGTCAAGGTGGGCGAGAGCTCCACGATCGTGAAGCTGCACGGCGAGGGCGCGCTGCGCCGTCACCTTATGGACCTGGGCCTCATCAAGGGCACCTCGTTCAAGGTCGTCAAGGTCGCACCGCTGGGCGACCCTGTCGAGATCAACGTTCGCGGCTACGAGCTGTCTATCCGCAAGGAGGAGGCGGCTGTCGTCGAGGTTCAGTAAGTTGACCTAGATGAACATTTTTGCAGGTAAAGTTAGTAATTTCTAACTTAAAGACATCCAACTCGGACGGTATGGAAGCAGTCCGAGCGCAATGGGAAGAAGGATTGCATGGCGGATTCTCAGATCCATGTTGCTCTTGCGGGTAACCCCAACTGCGGCAAGACCACGCTGTTCAACCTGATCACCGGTGCCAACGGTTACGTTGGCAACTGGCCGGGCGTCACGGTTGAGAAAAAGGAAGCCAAGCTCTTGAGCGACAAGAGCGTAACCATCACGGACCTTCCGGGCATCTATTCACTGTCGCCCTACAGCCCCGAGGAGCAGTGCTCGCGCGACTACCTCATGAGCGGCGAGCCCGATGTCGTCGTCCAGGTGATCGACGCCACCAACCTCGAGCGCAATCTGTACCTGGCTCTCCAGGTCATCGAGACGGGTCTGCCCGTCGTGGCTGCCCTCAACATGGCCGACCTTGTGGAGAAGTCCGGCGACAAGATCGACGTCAAGAAGCTCTCCGATCGTTTGGGCTGCCCCGTCGTCATGATCTCCGCTCTTAAGAACAAAGGCATCGACGAGCTGTTCGCTCAGGTCAAGAAGTCTGCCGCTACTAAAGGCCGCGTGCCCGAGCACAAGTTTGACTCCGCTATCGAGGACGTTCTCACCCATATCGAGAACCTGCTCCCCGCAAGTGTTTCGGCCGAGAAGCGCCGTTACTACGCCGTCAAGCTCTTTGAGCGCGATGAGGCTGCGTGCAAGCTTATCAACCTCACGAAGGACCACGCCGAGCGCGTGGAGCAGCTCGTTGCCCAGTGCGAGAAGGACTGCGACGACGATGCCGAGTCCATCATCACCGGCGAGCGCTATGGCGTGATTGCCCATATCATCGACGAGTGCCTCACCAAGGCTCCGGCAAAGATGAGCACCTCCGAGAAGATCGACCGCGTGGTTACCAA
>ENA-OPDW01000423-OPDW01000423.1-human-gut-metagenome-genome-assembly--contig:-NODE-423-length-33953-cov-3.116910_pt1 | contig 33953 bp, 26 predicted proteins | sample MGYA00241264_ERZ501508 | MGnify/ENA primary metagenome ERZ501508 (study PRJEB25962, sample SAMEA2042575) | human gut metagenome | biome: human gut; feature: human-associated habitat; material: faeces...
CGACCGCTGCGACCACCATGCCCATCTTATCTGCACGTCATGTGGTGCCGTGAGCGATCTCGACCTCCCCTACGATGCCGGCGCAGACACCGGCTGCGCCCGTTCGACAGGCTATGCAGACGTCTCGCACTATACGTTTTTCGAGGGGCTCTGCCCCGCCTGTCAAACCCGGGAAGCGTAATTCCAACCCTGACGGGCACCCCCAGCCTCGTCCGGCGTAGACGGCTGAACGCCCCTAGCCTCGGCCGACACAGACGGCTGAATGCCCCTAATCTCTTCACCCAGTTCGACGCCCGCCTCGACGCCCCTCATCTCGTCCGGCCGGGCCGGGTCCCATTTCACGAAACGGAACCCGGCCCGGCCGGCTTGCCTTACCCACGCCTGATACAAGGCGGAGTCTACGCCTCGGCAACCTCGACGAGCTCGATGTCGAAGTTGAGGTCCTTGCCGGCCATCTCGTGGTTGGCGTCGATCTTGACGCCCTCGGGGGTCACCTCGACAACCGTAACGGGAACAGGCTGACCGCCGGCACCGGAAAGCGCGAGCTTATCACCCACATGAATCTGGTCGATGTTGGGTACCTGCGCGGCGGGGAAGAACATGACCAGGTCCTCGCGACGCTCGCCATAGGCCTCGGCACACGGAATATGGACGGTCTTCTTCTCGCCCACCTCCATGTCCTTCACGGCGGCATCAAAGCCGGGAATCATCTGGTGGGCGCAGCAGGTGAACTCCAAAGGCTCGCCACGATCGTAGGAGCTATCGAACTGGGTGCCGTCATCCAGCGTACCGCGGTAGTGGACGCGCACCTTCTTGCCTTCGTTTGACATATCGTCCTCATTTCAGTGAAAACTCGATTTTGCCCGCCGGGGCGGACACGTAGGGTCAACTATACCCCAAACCGTACACTGCAATCCGACCTATCGGACGAGCGTAGCCTACACGTAGACGTGTAGAATGGACGAGACTAAAACCGCACCAACAGGAGGCTTCATGTCTATTCCCGTACTCGACCTACATTGCGATACCGCCGATCGCTTGGGCTGGCAAACCATCGATCGCGAACTCAAGACCGTCTCGGGAGACGAATTCTTCACCCCAGACGACGCCGAATGCCCCGAGCGCTACTTCTCCCTCAAGGACAACGACTGCGCCATCTCGATCGACATGGCCGAGGGCACTCCCTGGGCGCAGTGCTTTGCCACGTTCGTCCCCGATTGCTTCTCCCCCGAGCAGTCCCTGCGTTTCCATGCGCAGATCATGGCGCACATCAGCGCTCAGACGAACCTCAACCATGCCGAAGCAACCGAGGTGCATGCCGCAAGCGACATTCGCCCCGCTCTCGCTCAGGGTCGATTCGCCTGCATCCATACGATCGAGAACGCGCGCATGTTCGCACACGACCTCAACCTCATCGAGGCCCTCAAACGTGCCGGCGTGCTCATGGCCTCCCTTACATGGAACGCCGCGGGCCCGCTTGCCAGTGGACACGATACCCACGCGGGCCTCACCGATCTTGGTCGCCAGGCCATTGCCGAAATGGAACGCTGCGGCATGGTGCTCGACGTCTCGCATCTCAACGATGAATGTTTTGACGAGGTAGCCGCCCTTGCCAAGCGCCCCTTCGTAGCAAGCCACTCCAATTCGCGCGCCATCTGCGGTCACGTGCGCAACCTCACCGACCAGCAGTTCCAAGTTATCCGCGACGCCGGCGGTGTCGTGGGCCTCAACTATTGCAATGGTTTCTTGGTCGATGGCGCCAATAAAGATACGTCGGCCGAACTGGTCACCTTTGACGCCACTGCACGCCACATCGAGCACTGGCTCGAGCTGGGCGGCGAAGATGCCATTGCGCTTGGCGGCGACCTCGACGGAGCCGACGTGCCCGAGTACGTGGCAAATGCCTCCAAGTTCCCCGCATTCCAGCAGATGCTTGTCGAACGTTTTGGCGAAACAGTCACGCGCAAGCTTTGCTTTGAGAACGCGCTGTCCTTCTTCGAACGCTTCTAGGTCACGACCCCATCCGAATAACAAAGCGGGCACGGGATGCACTGAGTTGCATCCCGTGCCCGCACTTCTTTAGCGATTGAGCACTTGCCTTGTACTAAGGTGATTTATCTACAGCCCAAGCCTCGTGTCGATAAGACCCTCCAGCACTTCGCCCAGCTCATGTCCGGCAACGCGCATCATCTGCGGGAAGCGACTGTAATACGTCATGCCGGGCGTAGAGTTGACCTCATTGAACACGACCTCGCCCTCGGGCGTGACAAACAGGTCCACACGTGCAAAACCCGAGCAGTTGAGAGCCTCATATACCGTGCGCCCCACCTGACGTATACGCTCGAGCACATCTGCAGGGAGCTCAGACGGGCAGCGGAGCTCGGTATTGGCACCCGGGTCCTTTTCCAGGTGGATGCGGAAGAAGCCGTCGCCATGAACGACGATCTCGTCTACCTCGCCCATGCGTACGCCATGAACAGCATCACCTACGACAGCACAACCGACCTCGACGCCGGTGATATTCTCCTCAACGGCGACCTTCTCATCGAGCGCGAAAGCAGCATCGAGCGCCTTACGATACTCATCTGCATCGTTCGCTTTGGAGACGCCGATCGAGCTGCCGCCACGAGCGGGCTTCACGAAGACGGGGTATCCGCCGCACTTCTCCACTACGGCAGCCTCGTCCTCGGCAGTAGCGCCGCGGTAGAGCACTTCGCACTTCGGCGAGCGCACGCCGGCCGCCGCAGCAAGGCGATGGCTCGCATCCTTATCCATGCACACAGCGCTCGCAAGCACGCCACAGCCCACGTAAGGGACGCCGCAAACCTCAAGCGCGCCCTGAACGGTGCCGTCCTCGCCGCCCTGACCATGCAGGACAGGAAGGGCCACATCGACCTCGAGCTCGCGAAACTCGCCGTCGACAAGCTCGAGAAAGCCGCCGCGGGCATCGGGTGCGCTGCCAGGGATCAGCACAACGGGAGCACAATCATGCTCCTCCCAGGCACCTGTCACCACATCGGCAAGATCGCCCGTGTAATGGAACCAGGAACCGTTGCGATCGATGCCGATCAGCACCGGGCAGAAGCGCTCAGAATCGAGCGCGGCGATAACGTTATCGGCAGACTTAAGGGAGATATCGTGCTCGGTGGAGATACCTCCGAACAGGATGGCGACGTTAATCATGGGGATTGTCCTCTCTCGCAGCGACGCCCGTGGGCGTGCTTGTTCACGAGGCCCTATTATAAGCATCGTTGCCAAAGATGGCGCATCGTCTCATAAACGCTAGAATGACAGACGCTTATGAACCGGCTGAAAGGAGAGGGCGTGAAGCCTAGCTCGCATTGCGTTCATCACGCCGGGCGCGATGTGCCCGTTCTTGTTGAGCGCAAGCGCGTCAAGAACTTCAACTTGCATGTCCGTGCCGACGCAAGCGTCTTTTGCAGCGTCCCAAACGCAGCAAGCAGCAAGCAAGTCGACAACTTTCTCACCCGATATGCGTCCTGGATTGTGCAGCACGTCGAACGCGCCGAGCAGGCAGCGCGCACGCAACCACGGCACGACGAACCAACCTGCGACGGTCTCATCCCCCTCTGGGGCGAACTTGTAGACGCGGCCGAGGCCATTCCCAATGCAGCTACGCTCCAACAGCTCTATCGCTTGGAGTTGGAAAAGGCGCTGCCACGTATCGTAGGGCGCATCGAGGCAACCATGGGCATACACGCCGAGCGATGGAGCCTCCGGACCATGAAGTCGCGTTGGGGCTCGTGCACGCCTGCACGTAAGACAATCCGCATCAATACGCAGCTCGCCGCCTACCCGCCCCTCTGCTTGGAGATGGTCGTCACCCATGAGCTCGTGCACCTGATGGAGCCCAGCCATAACGCCCGGTTCCACGCTTTGCTCGACACCTATTGTCCCAGCAATCGAGAGGCTTCGCGTATCCTCAGGAAATCCCCGCTCGAAGCCGCAAACATGACGCGGGGCGCCGAGTTCAATTGCTGCAGCGCCCCGCGGTAGGTAACCTGTTTTACTCAGTATATCCTATCGATAGAAATTCAAGTAGTTGTAGACAAACGCATCCTCAGTCTTCTCGAAGTCGGAAAGATCGGTGTAGACGCCGTAGTAAGCGCCCTCCTCCGACACCTCGACCTCCATCACGGTTTCAGCGGCCGCATAGCCGTCCTCGCTTAAAACGTTCTCGTTCACAGCGTCGGCGTCTGCAAAGAGCGCAAGCTCCCCCTCTTCAGTCGGATTGAAGTAGACGTCAAAATGGACAAATGCGGGCCTGCCAGTACTGGTCTTGGCACCGTAATCTTCGAACCGGAACCAATAGTAATCGTCGCCGGCATCCATGATCTGAACGGAATCAAGCGTAGCAGTAACCGAGCAGTCCTCTGAGCCGTTATCGAGATTGAGACCGCACTCCATGTAGAGCTTCACCGTCGCCGTATGGCGGTTGTTGTCCCAATTGGAGATCTCGATGTAATCGTCATCGCTATAGTACTTGCCGGCAATATCCCACTTGTTCTGCTCGCCCGTTGTGTTCGAGCTATCAAGCTCCCACTTCTTGCCCGTAAAGACATATCTCTTCGCAACCTCGGTGCCGCCGGTAACCCAGCAACCGGTGGTCACAACAGAGCAACTCTTCTTATCGGACGAAAGCTTGCTGTCAAGCGCGGCTCCACCGTTGTCGTCGTCGCGCGTAACACCGCAACGCGGCGTGGTGGCCTGATCTTCTAGCTCGAAGCGAACGGAAGAAATGTCGTTGTCGCTATCGATATGAGCGCTGACCGCAAACGTCGCCTCGGAAACAAAGAATCGATTCTGAATAGTTGCCTCGGCAGTCGCGGTAACGTGGCCGTTTTCTTCCGTAATGTCCGACACCTCGACGTCTTTGACGCGATACTCGGCCTCCTCAACATAATCGTTGGAAGCAAAGCCCTCGAAGGATTCTCCGTACTCCTCTTCCAGCAGCTCTTCAATCTGAGGGGTAACGTCTTTGGCGAGCTTGCCAGAACCGCCATTGCTCAGCAGGAAGAACCCGCCAACGACAAGAGCGATAACGACAACGGCGGCAGCGATGATAATGGGCAGCTTTGTGTTCTTCTTAGGCGAGGGCGTCGCGACCTGAGACGAGAAGTCGGGTGCCTGAGCAGGTTGGAAATCGGGCACCGTCTCGGCTGCAGGCTGAGAGTCGGCGGCAGAATCATACGACGGCTCCGGCATGGGGGCCGGCGTAGGCTCCGGTATGGGCTCGGGGTCATGCCCGGACACGGGCTCGGGAATCGTCATGGGTTCTGTTGCTGCAACAGGCTCGGGCTCAGAATCAAACCCGGATACGGCCTCCGGGATCGACATGGGCTCAGTCTCTGGCACCGGCTCCGGCGCGGTTTGGAAAGCAGCCGCAGGATTCGAAACCGGCTCGGGAATTGGTGCCGCCCCAGATATCGGGGCGGATTCGGGCGCAACGTCGGCAGACGACTGCGCCTCCGGCTCAGGAGCAGGACCGGCGACAGGAGCGCCACAACTTGTGCAGAATTTGGTTCCTTCGTTCAGCTGCGCTCCGCAGTTGGTGCAAAACATGGCATACCCCCATATCATAATCGGGTCTTGCCGTGATTATCACATACGCGCCGCTGCTACCCTGCTCCAACTCTGCAGGTGCAAAGGTATAATCGGCATGCGTCGAACGGCAAAACCCCTGCACACCGAATGATGCACAGGGGTTTCAAACACATGCCTCAACTTCGTTAGCGCAAGCGCTCAATTTCCACGCCGCAAGAGGCAAGCGGCAGGCCTACGGGTGCCCAGGGCTTTTCGATCTTCACACGCACACCCAGGAGCAACGGATAACGTGCGAGCAAGGTCTGTGCCACACCCTCTGCCGCCGCCTCGATGAGCTTGAACGTATGCCCTCGCATATAGCTGTCCACATCGTGGCAGACAACGCCATAATCGACTGACGTATTCAGGTCGTCGCTCTCCCCCGCCGCATGCAGATCGGCGTAGAGCACCAGCGAAACGACAAATTTCTGCCCCAGGGTATTTTCCTCGGGGTACACGCCGTGATTGGCAAAAACCTCAAGACCGTCAATCAGAATGCGGTCGGCATGAGAAATCTGATCGAAGGTCGCGCGAACGATCGAGGTTCGCGCCGCCGGGACATTCGCGCCATCACGGCGCGCAAGCTTTGCCCCTTCGATCGGCGTTGTGCTATCGGGCAATTTCTTGCTACTCATGCGAATCACTCCTCCAATGCGGTTCGCATCGGCTAGACACGCACCGCCATGTTTTTCTTCTCTTCCGGCCAATAGCAGGTAGCACAAGCGGAGCACGCGAAGCAAGGACGTGACCGATGGTCGGCCTCGGCAATCACGCAGGCCAAACGACTTGACAGAGGGGAAGGCTTGCACGATGCTGCATCGACGTCGTCGGCACGGTGGCCTCGCACCGCCTTGACGATTGCCTCCGCCTCGGCGAAAGAGAATCTCTGTTCAGCCACTACCGTACCCAAAATCCGGCGCGCTATCTCGACGCCCGCCACATCATGGGAAATGCCCTCGGAATATTCAGCCGCGCGACCAATGTCATGTAAAAGCGCCGCAGCGTAGACAACGTCCCGCGCGAGACCAAAGCCGCCTTCGAGGTTGATAATCCACGCCGTACGCGCCACATCCAACAGATGGGACAAACCGTGCCTGCAGTAGACGCGCTGCGTCTCCGCCGCTTCGATGGCAGCCAGGTTTTCTTGAAATAAGGGGTTTGCCCAAATTGCGTCGACACGCGGCATACTCGCAAGCAACGTTAGCGCTCCAGCATGCGGAAGAAACGCTCCTCGAGGGCAGGATCGCTCTCAAAACAACCGCGTCGCGCAAGCGTCACCGTGGTAGTGCCGGGCTTCTGCACGCCACGCATGGTCATACACATATGCTCCGCTTCGATAAGGACAATCGCGCCCTCGGGAGCCAAATGCTCCATCAGCGCATCGGCAATCTGCGCGGTAAGCTGCTCTTGCAGTTGTAAACGACGCGCATAGACCTCGACCGTGCGCGCAAGCTTCGACAGCCCCGCCACGCGACCGCGCGGTATATAGCCAATGGCCACACGACCATAAAAGGGAAGCATGTGATGCTCGCACATGGAGTAAAACGTGATGTCGCGCTCGATCACCAGATCGTTCGAATTCACTGCAAAGGTGCGACTCAAATGCTCGGAGGCGTCCGACTCCATTCCGCCGGCAAGCTCCTCCCACATGCGCGCCACGCGATCGGGGGTCTCCACGAGACCCTCGCGCGTTGGGTCTTCACCGATTCCCTCGAGCAGCAGACGAATCGCTTCTTTTACCTTTTCCGAATCGACCATGGGGGCCTTTCCTACTTCATTGTATGGGTGCTGTACACCGCTTCGTCATGCCAGAGTTCAACCGCATCTGCAAGGCTCACGCCCTCGGAGGCGGCACGGGCACGCGTCGCGTTCATGTCGATGATACGTTGATTGGACGATCCGCGAAAGCGCAGCGAGATGTCATGCAAATCCTGCACGAAAGGACCGTCAACCAAGATATCGATACAGGCGAGAAGGCGATCCGTAACGTCGGTGCGATGCGCCCCGCCCGGCATGAGCGCATCGAGCGTGTCGCCCGTATAGCACCAGATGGTCTTGCCCGATTCTGCAGGGTACGCTGCGCGCACGCGCTCGACAAAGTCCACGAGGCCCATTTGGTTTTCCGGCTCCATCGGCTCGCCGCCCAGCAGGGTAAGGCCGTCGCAAAACGGATGATCGATGCTTGTGATGATCTGATCGGCAACCCCAGGCGTAAACGGATCACCGGCAGCAAAATCCCATGCCACGGCATTAAAGCAATTCTTGCAGCCGCGACGGCACCCGCTGACGAACAGCGTAGTACGAACCCCCTCGCCATTGGCGATATCAAAGTATTTGATAGCCGAGTAATTCACACTGCCTCCCCTAAAAAACGGCATCTGCCCTATGTTCATCGACCAAACATCCTGCAGATGAAAGAATGGGGCCGCAAAAACAGCCCCATCAATTCTTGCAGACAGAAAGACCGCACCTCAGCGCAATCTCTTATAGGTGCAAAACGCGGTCGCGAATCTCCTCGGTGCGGCCCTGGTTCCAAAACTGCGTACCGATATAGCCGCAGGTACGACGCGCCACGTTCATCTTTTCCTGGTCGCGGTTACCGCAGTGGGGGCACTCCCACACCAGCTTGCCGTCGTCTTCCACAATCTTGATCTCGCCGTCGTAGCCACATACCTGGCAATAGTCGCTCTTGGTGTTGAGCTCGGCGTACATGATGTTGTCGTAGATGTACTGCATCACGCGGATAACGGCCTTGAGGTTATCCTGCATGTTGGGAACCTCGACGTAAGAGATGGCGCCACCAGGGCTCAGACGCTGGAACTGGCTCTCGAACTTGAGCTTGTCAAAAGCGTCAATCTGCTCGGACACGTGCACGTGATAGCTGTTGGTGATGTAGCCCTTGTCGGTCACGCCGGGCACGATGCCAAAGCGGCGCTGCAACGACTTGGCAAATTTGTACGTCGTGGACTCGAGCGGCGTGCCGTAAAGCGAAAAGTCGATGTTGCTCTCGGCCTTCCATTCGTTGCACTTGTCGTTCATGTGCTGCATGACCTGCATCGCAAAGGGCGTACCCTCCGACTCTGTATGGCTGTGGCCGGTCATGTACTTGACGCATTCGTACAGGCCCGCATAGCCAAGCGAGATGGTCGAATACCCGCCATACAGCAGCTTGTCGATGGTCTCGCCCTTCTTCAGACGCGCAAGGGCACCGTACTGCCACAAAATCGGAGCGGCGTCGGACAGCGTGCCCTTCAAGCGATCATGACGGCACATGAGCGCCTTGTGGCACAGCTCCAAGCGCTCGTCAAAGATCTCCCAGAACTTGTCTATGTCCTGATGCGACGAGAGCGCCACGTCGGGGAGATTGATGGTGACAACGCCTTGGTTAAAGCGGCCGTAGTACTTGGGCTTACCCGGCTCCCAGTTGCCGGCATTCGCCACGTTGTCATAGCCGTTGCCAGAGCGATCGGGAGTCAAGAAGCTGCGGCAGCCCATGCAGGTGTAGCAGTCGCCGTTGCCCTCGGTCTCGCCCAGAGATAGCTTGTACTCGCGCATCTTCTTCTCAGAGATGTAATCGGGCACCATACGCTTGGCGGTACACTTGGCCGCAAGCTGCGTAAGGTAGAAGAACGGAGAGTCCTCGGCTACGTTGTCGTCCTCGAGCACGTAGATGAGCTTGGGGAACGCCGGGGTGATCCATACGCCCGCCTCGTTCTTCACGCCCTCATAACGCTGGCGCAAGGTCTCCTCGACGATCATGGCAAGGTCATGCTTCTCGGACTCGGAACGAGCCTCGTTGAGATACATGAACACGGTGACAAACGGGGCCTGACCGTTGGTGGTCATAAGGGTTACAACCTGGTACTGGATGGTCTGAACGCCACGACGAATCTCGTCGCGCAGACGCTCCTCCACAACCTCATGCACCTTCTCCTCGGGAGCGCTCACGCCAAGCTCTTCGAGCTCGCGAGCCACCTCACGACGGATCTTTTGGCGGCTCACCTCGACGAAAGGCGCCAGATGCGTCAGCGAGATGGACTGTCCGCCATACTGAGACGACGCAACCTGGGCGATGATCTGCGTGGCGATGTTGCACGCCGTCGAGAAACTATGCGGCTTCTCGATAAGCGTACCCGAGATAACCGTGCCGTTCTGCAGCATGTCCTCAAGGTTCACCAGGTCGCAGTTGTGCATATGCTGAGCAAAGTAATCCGAGTCGTGGAAGTGGATGATGCCCTCGTTATGAGCGGCCACGACATCGGCAGGCAGCAAGACACGCTGGGCCAGATCCTTGGAAACCTCGCCAGCCATGTAGTCGCGCTGAACGGAATTGACGGTGGGGTTCTTGTTGGAGTTCTCCTGCTTGACCTCTTCGTTGTTGCACTCGATGAGCGAGAGAATCTTGTCGTCGGTAGTGTTCTTGGTGCGCTTGAGACTCTGCACATAGCGGTAGATGATGTAGTGGCGAGCCACCTCGTAGCGGTCGAGACGCATAATCTCATCCTCGACCATATCCTGAATCTCTTCAACAGAGACGGTGTGGCCGGCGTTCTCGCAGGCATCGGCAACGTTTTGCGCGGCATAGACAACCTGACGCTCGGTCAAGCGATCGGCCTCCTTGACCTCACGGTTCGCCGCTCGAATCGCGCTGCTGATCTTCTCGATGTCAAACGTAACTTCCACTCCGCTGCGCTTGATGATCTTCATGAAGCTCGTACCTCTCGTCCTCTTCTACAAGGCGCACGAACGTCGCGGGTCTCTCCCGCCTTCCTGCGTCTTCTCTATTTGTTGAAAGACTTTACGCTCGCGTGTGGACAGATCCCGGCCTTGCCCATAGGGCGGCAAAGGAAGTGTCGTAACGCGCTTGGCAAGCGCGAAGTCATATCTTACGGTGCGTCGATACCTATCATACGACAAGTTACTCACCCTATATAATGTTTTCTTATTTATGGTCAACACTATATATTGTGTTTTAGCAGGTCAACGGCGTAAGAAAGATACCGTAAACATTTGCATTGCTTCCACGGGCCGATTTATTTCACGCGCCGCCAACACGTGACCTGCAGTTTGGCCCTCAAGCATATTGGACATATTCCTTTTAGAAATCTTTCAAAACCTCACGAGTCGCCCGATGAACGGCGTTAAAAAAGCACTTGACCTATATGTTGTGCGTTCAGCGAGAAAAGGGCGCGTCAAACCGCATTGATTCGACGCGCCCTCCAAAACGAAGGTTATGGATGCGAAAACCCGCGGCTACTTCGCCGCATGACGGCGACGAGCAGCCTCGCCCGCAGCGATGGCAGCAGCGCCGGCGCCGGCAATGACGACGATACCCTCAAGAGTCGCATCGCCCGTCTGCGGCAGCGTAGCGATTGCAGCGTGCGAGGTGACAGCAGCGCCGCTCGAAGCCTGCTGGGACGTAGCAGATGCGCCGCCCCTGCCCTCAGTCGGAGCCTCCGTCGAAGAGGTGCCGGATGCAGAGCCCGAGCCCGCGGCGGCACCAGAACCTGCAGCCTGCGAACACTTGTTGTAGCACTCGAGTGCAGCGTCGTAGTTTGCCTGCGCAGCATCGAGCTCATCTTTAGCTTGCTGTTCCGCGGACACAGCGCTGTCGTATGCAGCCTGTTTCGCCAACGTGTTCGCATGGGCGGCATCAAACGCCGCCTTGGCGGAGGCAAGCGGTTTCTCCTTCATCTGCAAGCCGATCTTAGCCTTGATGGCGTTCACCTCGGCCTGGGCAACCTGTGCGGTCAGCTCGGCCAGCTCCTTGTTTGCGCGCTCGGCGTGCTGCTTCGCCGCATCCAGGTCGGTACGGGACTGGTCGACCTTCTGCTTTGCAGCCGCCTGCGCCGCACGAGCCTCCTCGAGCTTTTGCGCTGCCTGCTGGGCCGCCTGCTCGGCGTTCTCGGCAAGTTTAGAGGCGGACTCCGCCACCTTGCGCGCAGCCTCCATAACGGTATAGGCGGCAGCCTCGGCGTCCTTTGCAACCTGCAGCTGGACACCCGCTGCGTCCATGGCGAGCTTCGTTGCCTTCTCGGCAACCTCAGCACCCACCATGAGCACACGGGCGGCATCCAGGTTCTTGGCAGCCACCGCAAGCTGGGCATTCACGATATCGAGCTCTGCCTTCGCCTCTTCGTACTTTCGGGTAAGCTCGCCTGGAATCTTCACGCCAAGCACGGTCTTGCCGTCAATTTGCTCATTGAGCTTTTTGAGCTCGGCAGCGTGCTGCGTGTCGTAGGAAGAAACGGCGGAGTTTGCAGCATCGACGGCAGTTTGCGCTTTCTGTTGGGCAGCCGTTTTCTGATCGAGAACCTGCTGGGCCTCGTTCTTTTTCTCCTCTGCCTGCTTGGTCTGCTGCTTCGCCTGCTCGAGAGCCTTCTCGGCATCGTCGAGCTTGCGCTTGTACTCATCCAAATGATCGATCGCGTCCAATTGAGCGCTCACGTTGTCAAGTTCTGCCTGATCGGCATCGAGGGCAGCCTTCGCTGTATCAAGATCGTCGCTTGCCGCCTGCTTTGCCGCCTGAGCATCGGAAACACTTTGCTTTGCCTGAGCCAGAGCCTCATCGAGCGGCGCCTTCGCGGCATTCGCGCTGTCGAGCGCGGCTTGGGCGGCGGCGACCTCCTCTGCCTTGGCATCCTGCTTCGCCTTCAGGCCGCTCAAGTTGGCTTCGGCAGAGTCAAGCGCCTTCTTGGCCTCGTTTTTCACCCACGGAAGAATCCATTTGTCCTCCTTGATGCGATCGTAATGGGACTTTGCTTTGTCATATTTGGTCTGGGCTTCGCTCACCTTGGAGTCAATATCCGACTTCTCCTTCTGCCTAGCGGAAAGAGCAGCTTGGGCATCCTCCACCGCCTGCGTCGGGGCGACCAGATTGTCCTCGGCGGTCTTCTGAGTCGCTTGCGCAGCATCGAGCGCCGCATCAGCACTATCGAGCGCAGCTTGATCGTTTTCAACCTGTTGCTTTTCGTCCGCGACTTTGCTCTCAAGCTCGGCCTTGCGCGTGCGCAGCGCCTGAACCTGCGATGCATCTCCGGCAATCTTCGTGGCATCCTCATAAAGCGCACGGGCATCATCGGCTGCTTGCTGCTTTGCCTGCTGATTTGCCACCGCATCGTTATATGAGTTCGTCGCGGCGTCGAGTGTGGCTTGAGCCGACGCGACATCCGCCTTTGCTGCATCAAGCGCTGTGTTCGCCTCGTCGACCTTCTTCTCAAGGTCGGCGTGTCCCTGATTGATCTCGTCGCGACGCGCATTGGCATCGTCCAGGGCCTTCTTGGCCTTGTCGTATTTGGCCTGTGCGTCCTTCTGACGATCGACCATGCCGTTGTACCAATTCTCGGCGTTTTCGAGATTCTTCTTAGCGGTCTCGAGCGCACTTACCGCGGCATCGTGCTTCGTGCGTGCATCATCAAACTTGCCCTGCGCCTTTTTGCTCTGAGCGTTCGCCGTCTCCCAAAGCTTCTGGGCTGCATCGTAATTCTTCTGAGCCAGCTCGGCCGCCGCTTTAAGGCTGTCGACGGAATCATTTGAAAGGCCGGCGAGGGCCTGAAGGCGCTGCACCTCAAGCGTCGCCTTGGCGTGCTCGGCTTTAGCGGCTTCGAGCGCGGCGGTCTTCTTCACGACCGCGCGGTCGGCCTCCTTGACCTCATCGCTCTTCTCGGTCCACTCCCCCTCGACATCCTTGAGATGCTGCTGAGCGGCCTCGTTGGCAGCCGCAGCCTCGTCATAGGCAGCCTGGGCAGCTTCGAGATTCGCCGCAGCCTCCTTCTCTGCCGCCTGGGCGGACTCAAGATCGGTTGTGGCATTGCCGGTCGCATCGCGCTTGGCCTGATAATTCGCTTTCGCTTCATCGAGCTTGGCCTTGGCATCATCGAGATTCTTCTTGCAGGCAGAAAGCGACATGGTGCCACCCTGGCACTCCTCGTAGCAGCCGGCAAGCACCAAGTCGTTATTGGTCTGCGCCATTGCAGCGGTGGAAAGCATGGGGGAAAGTGCAAATCCGGCCGTTATCACCGCGGCAACCGTCGGCTTGAAGTAATTCTTCCTGGAAGAGGCCATGATGCACCTTTTTCTCCGCTGCACTGCCGCCGTTGAAGCGACACGTGTCCATTAAATTCACAACGAAAGAATACCTCTCAAGCTTTTCTTCAACAACGGATAAGTAGACCACATATGTAGAGAAACGTACAATTGATGCATAATCGACAAATAATGGTTTTATCGAAAGCAGAGTGTCGAGGAATCTTCCGAGAACATGCCCGCCCTCAGCGAAGGTTCGAATCCCAAATGGAGCAGAAAATCCCATTTGGACCGTCTTGGGCCCGTGCCAAATGGGATTTATTGCTTCATTTGGAAAGGCGCCCGGATCCGGGAGCTGCAGCGGGGCACCGGCCGCCGACGGATTCCGCAGCCGAATAGGCCGGAGGGGCATACCAACGGAGTCTCCGCCGTCCGGGGTCCGCGCCCCCGCACCGCGCCGCCAGCGCGGTTCGTGTCCGGGACACGCGAACGAAAAGGGGCCCTCCTTTCGGAGGGCCCCTTGGGCGATCTGGAGGCGAAGCCCGGATTCGAACCGGGGGTAAAGGCTTTGCAGGCCTCTGCCTTACCACTTGGCCACTTCGCCGTCGATATGAAAAGGGCCGATTCGAAAACCGGCCCGCTGCATGCGATGGAGCGGACAACGGGGCTCGAACCCGCGACCCCAACCTTGGCAAGGTTGTGCTCTACCAACTGAGCCATGTCCGCTTGCGGGTTATTAATTTACGCGAGTTGTCCAAAAGACGCAAGTACTTTTTTCAAAAAACTTGTCTGTCGCATGTTCTTAGTAGCTAAACGCGCTAAAGCGATTGGCTAGGCACACGATTCCAGCGCTCCGCTAAACAGCTTCACCATCTGCACGCGCGTGCCGGCGCCGTCCGTACGACGAGCAACCTCCACGTTATCGACGAGCATACGCATAAGCTTGATACCACGGCCGCGCTCCTCAGATGCGACCGGTTCGCTCGTTTCATCGATAGAATAGCCGGCACCTCGATCAAGCACCTCAACCACAACGCGATCGCCATAGGCCTGAACCGTCAGGACGCACCCGATACCGCCCGCATGGTCATAGGCATTACCCAGCGCCTCCCCCGACGCCAATGCGACATCGTAGCGCTCGTCACGGCGCAACGGAAGCGATTCAAGGAGTTCGGCGATGCGATGTCGGTAGTATGGAAGATTCTCGATACCCTGACGGACCTCGACGCTCTTACTCCAGCGAGGCAGCTCCCCCACCGGAATGGCGGGAATAGACTCCCGTGCCGGCCCCGCGACATGAAGGATATCGACAAGACGAGCAATCTCCAAAAAGCGAACAACTTCACCTGATGCATTGACGAGCGAAAGCAGGCCTTCTCGCCTCATGAGCTCACGAGCGCGCGTAAGCAGGAATGCCAGGCCCGTCGAATCGATAAAGCTAACAGCCTGACAGTTGATGACGACACGACGCACGCCGCGGCCAATCAAAGCATCCAACCGCCGACGCAGCGCAGGCACCGTGGCGATGTCGATATCGCCTGGTGGCGTCAAAACCGCTATGTCATTCCACTCATTCATACGACCATGGTTCCCCAAAAAAGCCCACTCGATGCATTCGTTTCCCCAACCGTACGGATTCAGCCCGCCCAGCGTCGTCTATGAACGACCCCGTAAAAACTCAAGGGACACCAATGCAATGTCATCGTCCAGCGCCGATTCGGTAAATCGGTCAAGCTCGCCCAAGACCTTGCCGCAAATGCCCGACACGCCCTCACCCGAGACAGAGAGCAGAAGGTCGCGAAGGCGCTGCTCGCCAAAGAAAGCACCCGAGCGGTCACGCGCTTCGATTGTTCCGTCGGTGTACATAAATAGCATGTCACCAGGAGCGAACGTAAACACGCCTGTCTCGTATACCATGCTCTCAAAGGCACCGATTACCCCCGATTGGCATCCAAGCAGCTCGACCTCCCCCCCACGGGCCTCGCCGCCACCCAGCGGCATCGACTCTGGCCTGATGACCATGGTCGGAGGATGGCCCGCCGAACAATACGTTGCGCGTCCGGCTTTAAGGTCAATCTTGGCGATAAAGGCCGTCACGAACGTCTCGACCCTCGAAAAGCCCATGAGCATGCTGTTAAGGGAGCGTGCCATGCGGGCCGGTCCAGCGCCCTCCCAGGCATATGCCGTCAGGGCCGTCTTGACGAGCGCGGACATCGATGCAGCCTCAATGCCTTTGCCAGACACATCGCCCAGAATCATGACGGCGCAATCGTCGGGAAGACGGATGAGCGTATAGAAATCGCCGCCGACCAACGCCGAGTTCGTGGCCGACAGGTACACCGAATCGGCGGCGATTCCCGGAACATCCCCCAGTGAATTTCTCATGCCAATCTGGAGGGTCTGAGCGATATGGCGCTCCTCACGCTTTTGAGATTCGCCTTCATAGATCAGTTCAAAGTCATGAGCCAAGTGCACCAAGTAATCATATTCAAGGTCATCAATCGGCTCTTGGCTACCATCACGAAGCAGCAGCGCGCGCGTCGTCGGGCCCTTCGCAACAGAAGCAGGAACGATCGCGTCGTTACTGTGCTTGCCATCGCCCTCAGAGCGCGGGCGCCCCGCCTCGATGCCGGCGTCGACGTAGAGACCCTGGCAAGGCAGGCCATGCGCTCTAAGCCAGCCTCCCATAGGCATCGATTCGTCAACGCGAGTTATACGGACGTGTTTAAGGTCCTCGGCACTCGTGCCGCCCAAAACAGATGCCTCAAAGCCATCAGGGGCAGCCCCCAAACGTGCCGCTGGCGCCGTCGTGGAAAAGAAAAGCTTCTCGGGATCGTCCGGCAAAGCAACGCGACTGCCGCCTTCAAAATCTATGACGTAGGAATCCAGACTGGCGTCATACTCAATAGGGCAAAAATGGCAGTTGAGCATATTGCAGATCTCGGACGATACCGCCTGGGTAGCCGCGGCGGAATCGTCTAGAAAGGTAAACAACTCATCCCGCAAGACATTGAGCGAGCGGCCAAGCTCGGCCGTGCGACGGGAGCGAAGGCTCGATGCCATGCCGACCAGCTGGATAGACAGGTAATCGCAAATGACCTCGAGCACATTAACGTCATAGGCGAGCGGTGCCTGGGGGCGTTTCCAACCAACTTCCAGCACGCCAAGGATCTGCGTACCGTAAAAAACGGGAAGACAGATTTCACTGCGGTACGGAGGCATATCCTGCATGCGCAACAGGTGCTTAGAACGATTATCCAGGTCCATGAACATACCGGAGGCGGCCTTATCGCCCTCAAGGTCCTGTTGAATCGACAAGCGACAAGCACGCGACTCGCGAAGAACATACGTCGGAATGCCAGCGCCATACGGCAAAAACTCGGGCAGGTAGCTGTCGAGCAGCTCCTTGGAAACACCGCGAAGCTTAAAGCCGCCGCTCTCAGAAAAATAGATAGCGGCACCCGAAGCATCGAGCGTTCCTACAAGCTGGTTCAAAACGGTATCAAGCAGGCTGGGTAACTCATCGGAGCCCACAGTGCTCATAATGACCGAGAGCGTGCCAGAGAGACGCTTGTTCGCCACTCTAAGCTCCGATAACGCACGCTTGAGTTGCCGGTCGTGAGAATACTGTTCCTCGATACTGTGAAGCGCCACCAGGACACGTGGTGCGCGGCGCCCAAAGATGCGTGGAGGCGTTACGGAGCCCGCACGAACCAAGACGGGAATAAAAGAGCCGTCACTCAGTTTGAGCATCAGTTCGTTCTCGGAGCCATCAGTTTCAAATGGCAGACGATGTTCCGTCGCACGTTCAAAAGAGGACGAGTACAGGACGTCTTTAACATCTCCACCGATGACGTCGGCGCGTTCCTCGCACATCAAACCAAGTAAGCGATTATTCACATGCAGAATGGTTCCGTCGAGCTCGCAGATGATGACAGCATCGCTCGTGATCTCGACTAGTTGGGCAACGTCTGCCCACTCGTTGCGTTCAAGCGTTTCCATCGTGGACCCCACCGTCTATCGGTAACAAAAAAGCCTCCGAAGAGGCTTCTCAAATGCGATGGTGTCGGAGGCGGGACTTGAACCCGCATGACCAAAAAGCGGTCACTAGCACCTCAAGCTAGCGCGTCTGCCAATTCCGCCACTCCGACTTGCGACAAGGAAGATAATAGCCCAGACCCAGGAGCTGATGCAAGAACTTTTTTAAAAAGTTTTTTGCTAAGTCGATTTACGCAGGTCAGGTGACTTATTTACGTTTGGATAATGACGAATGGCAAGCTGGAAGGGCCTGAAAACGCTTCTTCCCGACCGGTCTGATCCGGGGATTACCCCCTTCGCTGGTCCTCGCCGCTTCGCAGCTGCGGAATCGCTCAGGGGGTAATCCCCGGATCAGACCTGCGTTGAAGTGGTATGCGCATCGATCATCAATCTTCAGTCGCTTCACTCTGCAGCGATCGCAAAAACAAAGAGCCCGCCCTCAGGTTGAAGGCAGGCTCAAAACGCAGGGATTCTAGTCGTGCGAATCTATAGCTTAGCTGCGGCGGCGATTGAGATGTATGCCAGCGGCGCAGATGGCGGAGCCGAGAGCGAGGGCCGCTACGGTAGCGGCAAGGGCGCTGTCGCCTGTCTTGGGGAGGTTGCCCTTCTTGTCCGTTTTAACCGGTTTCTTCGTATCCGCAGGCTTCGTGGGCTCCTCGGGCTTTTGCTCAGGGGCGGCAACCGTGTAGGTAACCGTCGGAACCGGGAAATCGCTTGCCGTGCCCTCGTTGCCGTAGACGTCAACGGGATGCAGGGTTGCGCTTTCGTTAACCTTGAGGCTATGGGTGCCGGCCTCGGTAGGCTTGTTCACCAACACCTCGCTGTACGTAAGGACAACCGGCTTAGCAGGCACCGCGGCCTCATTGAGTGTGAAGACGAGCTTCTCGTTCTCCCCTGCCGTGTACTTGAGGGTGAAACGATAGGTGCCATTCGCACGCTTACCAAACCCATACGTGGTCTCGTCAATCTTCTCGGGCACAAGGTCCTCGCCCGCAACATTCAGGCTGATCTTACTGGCATCGTTCACAAAGTCAAAGTTGTTGCCAATAAAATCCTCGACGGTCGAGCCGGCAGCAATCTTGTCCACGAGCTTGGCCTTGAGCTTATTGAAGTCGGTATCGAGCTGGCCGTTGTTCGTGTTCCTGGCAAGGTACTTCAAGAAAACCGAGCCGTCGAAGTCGGTACCAGCCTTTTGCCTGAAATAGACGTTCATGTCGTAGCCGAAATCGGCCATCGCCTGGAACGTATCGTCCGCGCTGATGTAGGCGACATCGCTGTTGCACGGCGCGTTCACGTCAAGCGGGATGGGATTCGTAGTGCCGTTGTTGGCCGCCTCGGTAGTGTACTCGTAGTCGTACTGAGCCCAGTTTTCGTCGGAATTCTGGTACTGATCTTTGTAGTAGGCGAGGTACTGAGCAAGCTTCTCGGGGCTCTTCATGGCCTGCGAGTAGATGAAGTCGGAGCCGTCGGAGAACTTCTTCGCGGAACTGGTATGGTACTCGCGGGATTGCCACTCCCAGATGCCACCCATCCAGTTGCTGCCACCCTCAACTTTTCCAAACGACCTCGTATACGGGGTGGTGTAATCGCCATTCTTGCAGTAAAGGTAGGTTCCACCGTCGCTAATAAGGATGACGTGTTTGTTCTCGTCCTTAACGGCTTTGTCTGCGCCGAGGATGCTCTGTGCGGCAAGAAGACCGGCGTGCATGTTGGTGCCGGAACTCAAGTTCGTGCCCATCGCTGTCTTAATGGCCTCGTAACCCGTAACCACATCGGTCAGCCCCTGCTGAACGTTGCCGATTCTATTGAAGATGACCACACCAACCTTGATGTCGAGGCCATCGGTCTCCGCCTTCGCCTTGACCTCATCGAGGAAAGACTTAGCCTGGCCGTAGATTGCCTTATCGTCGGAAAAGGCCGACTTATCGAGCACAAACACAACGTCGGACGGCTCGGCCTCGCGCTTGCCCGGGAACGAAAGCGTGACCTTCGTCTCCAGATTCTCGTCAAGCGCGGTCGCCGTCTTCTGATTCTGCTCCAGCGCCGTTGTCTGGCCAGATGCGGCAGTATCAGTAGCAAATGCGGGTGCTACCGGCACAGACATGGCAATCGCCAGGAGCGCACCCCCCCAGCACAAAGGCGCGAGACAGACATCGCTTTACCACATCCACTGTTTTCATATGTCATTCCTCCTGTCATGATTCCAGCGAAATCCAACTGCCAGGCACACAAGCCTGCACGTATACAGCGCGGTGGCAGTTGACCCTGGAACACTACGGTCACATATGTGACACGGCCTGTTGCACCCATAGCATACGACTCAAGACGAGAGACCTTTGGCCCAATTCCGTAAACGAGCGCTCTCGTCCCATGGCTATAGATGAGATAGCAACCTTTAATCTCAGCATGCTCAAATAAAAAGGCCCGCATGGAAACATCCATGCGGGCCAAAAGGGGCGCTTACAGGTCGATGTGCGATTCCTTGATGGGGAACGGCTGACCAAAGTGACAGGCGCAGAAATGACCGGGCTCCAACTCCTTGAACTCAGGCTGCTCGCGAGAGCAAATCTCCTGAGCAATCGGGCAGCGCGTATGGAAACGACAACCCGAAGGAGGATCCAACGGTGAAGGAGGATCGCCGGCAAGAATGATGCGCTTGCGCGTCTTCTGGATATCCGGATCCGGAACAGGCACTGCAGAGAGCAGCGACTGCGTGTACGGATGGCACGGCTGAGCGTAGAGGCGCCTCCAGTCGGAAAGCTCGACAAGCTTACCCAGGTACATAACGCCCACGCGATCGGAGATATGCTGCACAACGGAAAGGTCGTGAGCGATGAACAGGTAAGCGGTACCAAACTTATTCTGCAGATCCTTGAGAAGGTTGAGCACCTGCGCCTGAATGGAGACGTCGAGTGCAGAAACGGGCTCGTCGCAGATGATGAGCTTCGGACGCAGGATGAATGCGCGCGCGATGCCAACACGCTGGCGCTGGCCACCGGAGAACTCATGCGGATAGCGGTTGATATGCTCGGGGTTGAGGCCAACCACGTCAAGCAACTCGCGAACGCGCTCAAGACGCTCTTCCTTGGTGCCAATACCATGGATGGTCATGGGCTCAGAGACAATCTCGCCAATGGTCATACGCGGATTCAGGCTCGCATACGGATCTTGGAAGATGAACTGCATATCGCGACGCATATCCTTGAGCTCTTTTTTACTCATGGACGCAATGTCGCGACCCTGGAAGAACACCTTGCCAGCCGTAGGCTTGTTGAGGCGCATGATGGTGCGGCCCGTCGTGGACTTGCCGCAGCCGGACTCGCCTACCAGACCAAAGGTCTCGCCAGGCATGATCTCGAACGAAACATCATTGACAGCCGAAACAACGCGCTTGGAAAAGCGGCTGGAAAACACGCCGGAATTGGCGGGGAATTCCTTGGAGAGGTGCTCGACCTTGAGCAAGGGTGTGGTATCTGCCATGGTCTACTCCTCGCCTCCCGTCATCGTATCGTCCATGCCCGTAGCGATAGCATCATTGCCGGTGCGCGACGTGGCAGGAGCATTCTTCTTCGCAAACTCCGAATCGGAGGCGTAATGGCACGCGGCATAGTGGCCCTTGGAGAGCTCCACGCGCTCGGGACGCTTGGTGTGGCACAGCTCGGTAGCATAGGGGCAACGGGGCGCAAAGGCGCAGCCGGTGGGAAGATTGACGAGTGAAGGCGGGTTGCCGTGAATGGGCGTAAGCGGCTTCTTCTCGTCGATAACCTGCTCGGGGATGGAGCGGATAAGACCCCAGGTATAGGGATGACGGCTCTCGTAGAAGATCTGATCGGCAGTACCGAACTCCACAGGGCGGCCGGCATACATAACCATGATCTTATCGGCGATATCGGCGACGACACCCAGGTCATGGGTAATCATGACGATGGCATTGCCGTTCTTCTCCTGCATCTCCTGCATAAGCTCGATAATCTGTGCCTGAATGGTCACGTCGAGAGCCGTGGTGGGCTCGTCGGCAATCAGGATATCGGGGTCGCAAGCAAGTGCCATAGCAATCATAACGCGCTGGCGCATACCGCCCGAGAACTGATGCGGGTACTCATTCACGCGCTTCTCGGGCTCGGGGATGCCCACCAGGTCAAGCAGCTCGGTAGCACGCTTGAGCGCCTCTTCCTTGCTGTAACCACGGTGCAGGCGGAGACCCTCGCCCACCTGCTTACCGATCTTGTAGACCGGGTTGAGCGACGTCATGGGGTCCTGGAAGATCATGGCGATGTCGTTGCCGCGAACGTGCTGCATTTCCTCTTCACTCATATCGAGCAGAGACTTGCCGCGATACTTCACGGAGCCGCCGTGAATCTTTCCGGGAGGCATCGGGATGAGGCCCATGATGGTCATGGCCGTCACGGACTTACCCGAACCGGACTCGCCTACCACGCCGAGCGTCTCGCCGCGGTCGAGCGTATAGGAAACGCCGTCAACCGCATGGACGATACCGTCCTCGGTATGGAAGTACATCTTAAGGTTATCGACTTCTAGAAGATGCTGGCCCTCAGGAATGGGCTGCGTCTTGAGGTCGACGTAGTTTTTCGTATCCTTCTTCATGACTTTATGCATCCTTCATCTTGACGTCGAGCGCATCGCGCAGACCGTCGCCCAACAGGGTGAAGGCGAGCACGGTCGAAAGAATGGCGAGACCAGGCATGATCATCATCCAGGGAGCGGTCTGCAGGTAGGCCTGACCGTCCTGAATCATCGAACCCCAGGAAGGCGTGGGCGGAACGACGCCCATGCCCAAGAAGGACAGCGAAGACTCGGTAAGGATGGCGCCACCGATGTTCATCGTGGCGTACACGACGATGGAAGCAACGGAGTTCGGGAAGATGTGACGCGCAATGATGCGAACGTCAGATGCTCCCATGGAGCGAGCCGCGTCCACGTAGTCGTTCTCCTTGACCGTAAGAATCGCGGAACGGAACACACGGGCGATGGAAGGCCAGCCCAAAATGCCGATGGCCACGAACACGTTCGTCAGCGAACGGCCGAGAACGGCGATGAGCGAGACCACGAACAGAACATACGGGAAGGCCAAGAAGATATCGGCCAGTCGCATGATGATCGTATCCCAGATGCCTCCGTAGAAGCCGGCCAGAGCGCCCATAATCAAACCGAGGATCGTGGAGATGGCGGTTGCCATAACGCCAACGGAAAGCGAGATGCGCGCGCCATAGATAACGCGTACGAGAATGTCGCGACCGAGGGCGTCGGTGCCGAAGGGATGCTCGCCCGAAGGCGGAAGCGTCGAGTTCTGTGCCATCGTGGTGGAGTCGGCAGCCGTCGGCGAGCCGAGCCACTGCTTGGCCCACAGGTCGGCCGAAAGAGCCACGATGATGACAAAGATAATCCAAATCACCGAGATAACGGCGAGCCTGTTCTTACGCAGACGCTTGAAAGCGTCACCCCAAAGGGTGCGTGAGGCGGCGGGGGAAGAGGAATCGGACTTCTGGTGAATCTCCTCCAGCAGCGCCTCGTTTTCCTCCTCAATCGTCTGAGGGGTCTTGTTATCGTTCATGAAGTACCTCCCCTTAGGCGTTCTTGTTGGACGAATCGAAGCGAATGCGCGGGTCAAGGAAGGCGTAGCTTACGTCGACCAGCAGGTTGATGACCATAACCACGAGCACGACAAGAGTGACGCCACCCATAACGATGGGCCAGTCACGGCTGCTGATGGCACGGAACATCTCGTAACCGATACCGGGCCAGTTGAAAACCGTCTCGGTGAGGATGGCGCCGGAGAGCATGGCACCGAAGTCGACACCAATATATGTAACAACCGGGATAAGGGCGTTCTTGAGTGCATGCCTCCAGATGATGGCACGATCGGAAAGGCCCTTTGCCTTAGCGGTGCGGATGTAATCCTGGTTCATAACGTCCAGGAGCTGCGAGCGCATGATACGCGCGCAGTATGCGGTGGAAACAGAAGCGAGCGTCACCGCAGGAAGGATGTAGTGCACCCAATCCTGATACTGAGATGCCGTACCGCCTGCACCCGAGATGGGCAGAACATGCAGCTGCACGCCAAAGAACAGCTGGAGCAGCATGCCCAGCCAGAAGGCGGGCACAGCGACGAGCACCGAAGTCACCAACGTGACCAAGATATCCCAGAAGGAATATCTCTTAACCGCCGAGATGATGCCGGCACCAATACCCATGATCGCCTCGAGGACGATAGCGCAAACGGCAAGCTTCGCTGTATACGGATACTTAGCGGCAAAGATGTCCGTCACCGGCAGCTTGCGCTGATACGAGCTGCCAAGGTCGCCCTGAAGCAGGCTGCCCATGTAGAACACGTAGCGGTTCCACAACGTCTCGGGAACGGGGTCGCCGTTCTCGTCCAGAATTGCGTTGCCCTCATCGTCAACCTGAACAAGGTGATACTTGACGCGAAGCTGCAGCTCAACCTCGGGGGTGAGCGCCTTCTCGCCACCAATCAGCTTGATCGGGTCTCCCGGAACGATGTTCTGAAGCGCAAACAGGATAAGCGTTACGCCCAGAAAAACCGGGATGAATTGGAGCACACGCTTGAGGATGTACTTTCCCATACAAAAAACTCCCCTACCGTGGATACACCTAAACGGGATGTCAACCGATGAAGATTGACACCCCGTCAAACAAACACTCAGTATATCGTTTTGCCGCTATCTGCGCCATAGGTGTAATAGCAGCAGATTGAGGCTTATGTGTGCTATTTTACGCGTTGAGCTCCGTGCGGTTCAGATACGCATGCTTCTGCGGGTCCAGATAGAAGGACTTGACGCGATCGGAACCGGCGGTCACGTGCGAGTAGAACATCAGCGGGATAACCGGGCAGTCGGCAGCGATGATCTTATCGACTGCATGCATCTTGTCCAGACGCTCCTTATCGTCAACCGTGGCGCGAGCCTCGGTGATGCCCTTATCGACCTCGGCGTTGCTGTAGCCGGAGCGGTTGTCGCCACCGAGAGAATCGGAGTGGAACAGCGGATACAGGAAGTTGTCCATAATGGGATAGTCAGCGATCCAGCCCAGACGGCCAAACTGATAGTCAAGCTGCTGATACTGGTCAAGCAGAGTACTCCACTCGGGGGTATCGGAGACAACCTCGAGACCGACCTTCTCCAGGTCGCCGATGACAGATTCCATGATCTCCTTGTGGCCACCGTCCTGGTTGTAGGAAAGCGTGAGCTTCAGACCACGGGAACCGTCGGAACCTGCGGGATAGCCAGCCTTATCCAGGCACTCCTTGGCAGCGTCAACGTCGTACTTGCAGTACTCCCATGCGCCCTCCTGGTAACCGTCGATACCCGGCGGGATGATGCCGTCGGCAGGCGTACGGGTGCCCTTAAAGAGAGTCTTGCAGATGGCCTCACGGTTGATGGCCATGGAGACGGCGCGGCGCACGTCAACGTTGTCGAAAGGCGCTGCGGTGTTGTTGCAGACCAGATAGTAGATGGAAGGCTCGCCGCCGAGCAGCATGTGCTGGCCGTCGGACATGGTATAGCCGTCCTTAGACTCGCCGCGGTCCTTGATGGCGGAGTCAATCTGCGGCACGGGTACGTCGCAGATGTCGAGGTTGCCGGCCTGGAACTCTTTCCAAGCGGTCTCGACGTCCTTCTGAACGGTAAAGTGAACGCCGTCTACCTTGGCCTTGTTCTTGCCATAGTAGTCGTCGAACTTCTTGAGGTTGATCTCCTGACCATCCTCCCACTTACCGTCCATCTGGAACGGGCCGTTGCCGATGGGAGCCAGGTAGAAGTTCTTGGCGTCATCCTCGGCAGCAGCAGGCACGGGAGCCAGTGCCGGGTGCGAAGCAACAAAGGGGAAGTCGGCGTAAGGGGCAGACAGCTTGACCACAAACGTAAGGTCGTCTGGGCAGGAAAGACCGGCAAACTCGTCGGTATCGCCAGCGGCGAGCTCGTCATAGCCCTCGACGAGCGAAAGGTGATAGGAGACCTCAGACGGGGTGTACTCCATCGCAACTGCGCTCTTGGGATACACGACACGAGTCCATGCGCGCTTGAAGGCCTCGGCATCCACGGCGTCACCGTTGTGGAACTTAGCGCCCTTGCGCAGATGGAAGGTGAACTCGGTAGCGTCATCGCTGGCATCCCAGGACTCGGCAGCAAGACCGACAATCTCGTTCTTGTCATAGTCAAAGTTAGTCAGCGCATCGAACAGCTGGAAGGAAACCTGCGTGCCCTGGTCCTCCTGGACGTTATAGGGATCGATGCAGACGGGGTTGTTGATGTAGTAGTTGACGGTGCTACCCGAGGTTGCGCCGGAAGCGGAGCCAGCGGTGCTGGAGCCGCCTTTCTTGCCGCAGGCAGCCAGGAATGCGAGAGAGCTCGCAGCGAGGGAGCCGCCCACGAAAGCGCGACGACCCATAACGGGCTCATGGAATTTGAAATCAGCCATGCCATCCTCCTTAAATGCAGAACATGGGCGATGCATTGCGCGAGAGCTGCATACATCGCATTCGAGCTACACGCCCGTTGGCTGTGTGGGCGTATACACGATTGGATGTACTTTACTCTATTTTGGAAAAGTGCCGTTTGTTGTTTTTGATTAAAACAACAGGCATTTCTTTAGTCAGCAAGAGTTATTGCACCTTTGTCGCCAAAAGAACCGCAGGTTAAAGCTACAAAAAAACGCGGCCGCGCCACATATGCAGGCACAGCCGCGTTTTACATTCGTTTCCGAAAGTCATTTTTTCGTTAACGAAAGCGAAACATTGAATGGCGGGTTCTAGCCGATGAACGTAATCTTGTCGCGGCCTTCATGCAGATAGTGAACGCCCTCGCTGTCGAGCATGATGGTCTCCTCGGTATAGATAAAGCACTTGTCGCGACCCTGAGCCGGCGCCTTGACGTTGAGCTCCAGCGCCCAGCAGGTGTTCTCGTCCACGCGCACATCTCCCGCCACGGGAATTGGACCTTGATTCGACCACAGACCGATAGTGGGCCCGGGGCCATGACCGTACATATTGCAGGGATGCGAGTACAACATGGCGTCGATGCCCTCCTCGCGCGCGGCGGCAAGCGACGCTTCGAAAACCTCATTACCCGTACGGCCGGGCACCATGTTCTCGCAAACGATATCCTGGAAGCGATTGTTCACGGCAAGCGCATCCACAAGCTCGGAGGGAATCTCGGTCTCGCCGGGGCGCGCCACATAGGCCAAGCGCTGGCTGTCGGTCATCATGTTCATGTAGCGGATGCCAAAATCGCAGTGCAGAAGATCTCCCGGCTCGATCACGCCGGTGATGCGTGATTCATCAACGCCCGCGCGTTCGATATCCATCGTGGGCTCGAACCAATACTCCAGGCCCAAGTCAACGGCACGCTGACGCATGAAGAACTCGAGGTCCTGCGTAGTGGTGATACCGGGCTTCACGACCTCGGACGTATACATCTCCTCGAGAATCGAGTACGAGACGTCTGCCACCTCGGGCATGAGCTCCATCTCGGTAGGAGTGCGCAGCTCCATCACCTTAATGGGAAAAACGTCATCGGCATACATCCGGCTCGTCCATGTTTCATCGAGGCCCTCGAGCAGCAGCGCTTCGCAGCCGGCAGAAAGGCCGTCAGCCACAGCAAAGTTCTTCGAGCGGTCGACGGCAATCGTGCGGGGCTGATATTCCTCAAAGAGGCGCTGGAGGGCAGCCATCTGGGGTTCTTCACGCCAATCAATCCAATAGCGCTCATAGAAGCGCTCAAGATCCTCGTCGGGCATCGCCACATGAAAACGGCGCACGCCCTCGTCCGTCTTTACAAAAGCGAGGATCGTCAAGCGGCGCGCCGTGGGATACATGGGCGGAAACAACGCGCGGAACGTAGGGTCCTCGTTGTACTCGCGAGATACATGAAGCCAGATATCGGCGCCACTTTGCTCCATAGCCTGCGGAACGATTCGCTCCAGGCGCTCCTTGAGGCAGCGCTCCTGAATCTCATAGCGCTCGCGCACGCTTCTGACCTTGATCATGTGCTTGTCCCTTCTTGTCATAAAAAGGGATGCGCGCCGGTGCGTACACGGCAGCGCATCCCCTCTTCAAGCTATATAGATACGTCAAGCTCGGAATTAAGCGAGCTCAGCGGTGCCAAGTTCAGCGTGCTTGGACGGATCGATATACAGGTGCTTCACGCGATCGGAACCGGCGATCTGGTGCGTGTAGAACATCAGCGGGATGATGGGCATAGCATCGCCAACCTTGCGGTTGATCTCCTGCAGGGCCTTGATGCGCTCGGCGTCATCGACGGTGGCGCGAGCAGCCACGAGAGCCTCGTCGACCTCGGGATCGGCATAGCCGGTCTTGTTGTCGGCGCTCTTGGAGTTGAACATCGGGTACAGGAAGTTATCCAGGATAGGATAGTCGGCGCTCCAGCCCATGCGGCCAAACTCATAGCTCTTGGAATCCAGGGAGCTGATGAAGGCAGCCCACTCGGGGGTGTCGGACTCGACATCGATGCCAACGGCGTTCAGGTCACCGATCACAGATTCCATGATCTCCTTGTGGCCGCCGTCCTGGTTGTAGGAAAGCTTGAGCTTCAGACCGCGCGAGCCGTCGGAACCCGCGGGATAGAGCTTGTCGAGAATCTCGACAGCAGCGTCCTTGTCGTAGCGGCAGTCGGCCCAAGAGTTCTTCTCGTAACCGGCGATTGCGGGAGGCACGATGCCGTCGGCAGGGGTGCGGGTGCCCTTGAAGAGGGTTTTGCAAATGGCCTCACGGTTGATGGCCAGGGAGAGAGCACGACGGAAGTCGGGGTTGTTGTACGGCTCGATCGTGTTATTAACGATGAGGTAGTACGTGGAGAGCTCCTCGCCCAGCAGCATGTGCTGGCCATCGGACATGGTGTAGCCGTCCTCGGACTTGCCGCAATCGGCCACAGCGGAGTCGACCTGAGCCACCGGGACGTCGCAGACGTCGAGGTTGCCGCCCTGGAACTCCTTGTATGCCGTCTCCATATCCTTCTGGATAGCAAAGTGGACAGCGGAGATCTTGGCCTTCTCGCCATAGTAGTCGTCAAAGCGGGTGAGGTTAATCTCCTGGCCGTCTTCCCACTTGCCATTCATCTTGAACGGGCCGTTACCGATCGGTGCCAGGAAGAAGCTCTTGAAGTCGTCCTTGGCAGCCTCGGGAACAGGAGCCAGCGCGGGGTGCGAGCACACATAGGGGAAGTCTGCAAGAGCAGAGGTGAGCTCGACCACGAGGGTGTCATCATCCGGACAGGTCACGCCGGAGAGCTCGGTTGCAGAGCCATCGAGCATCTCGTCGTAGCCCTTGACGAAGGACAGGTGATAGGAGATGACAGAAGGGGAACCGGGGTTGGTCTCGGGATTGCAGATGCGCTCCCAGCCGTACTTGAAGCTCTTGGAGGTAACGGTCTCGCCGTTATGGAACTTGGTGCCGCTCTTGAGGTGGAAGGTGAACTGGGTGGCATCGTCGTTAGCCTCCCACTTATCGGCGACGAGGCCCTTGAGCTCCTTGGCCTCGAAGTCATAGGTGGTCAGTGAGTCAAACAGCTGGAACTCAACCTGCGTGCCCTCGGACTCTTGCGTGTTGTAGGGGTCGATGCAGACGGGGTTGTTGATGTAGAAATTGATGGTGGCGCCACCAGCAGCACCGGAACCGGCATCAGAACCGCCCTTCTTGCCACAAGCGGCAAGAGCAGCGAGAGCGCCGGTTGCAAGCGTACCGCCGACAAATGCGCGACGGCCCATCATCATGTGATTGGTAGTCATAAGACTGCAATCCTTTCGAACTAGGCCCCGAAGAGCCGAAAACCAAATCGCCCCAAAGGGGGCACACACGCATCGCGGGCGCGGTTTGCCATCCTGTGCTCGCAATGAGTCAGAGTATATGCCTTCTGCCCAACAAACGGCGTCTCATATTCGGCAGAAGGCTCTTTTGTAAACGATTTATTTCTCCCCCTGCTCCTCTTCATTCACATTCATGTGAATGATGCCGCGATAACGCGGGCTCGTGCGCTCAAGGGTGTAGCAATCGCCCTCAAGACGCGGGTATTCATTCAAAAATGCCGTGATAGCGGCCTCGTCCTCGGCAGTGAGCTCAAACTCAAAAATCATACAGTTGTCGTCTACATGACGGCTGTTGCGCACACCGATAATGGCGCAGGCAACGGAAGGCTGATCAAGGATATATTTTGTGGCGATATGACTCGGCTGCACGCCGTAGTGACCGGCGATCTCGGTAAGCAGCGCGAGCAGCTTCTGGTACCCCTCCCAGCCCACGGAGTCCTCCAGCACCTGCAAGTATTTAACCTGCGAACGCGTCTCGGGAACCGCACGCTTGATGCCGCGCCACTTTGATCCCAAAAGGCCACCCGCAAGCGTGCCGTAGCACACATGCGAAATACCGGCGCTTTCACAATAGGCAGACAAGCCGTTTTCGGGCCTACGGTCGAACATCGAATACTGGCTTTGGCACGAAACGACATTCACGCCTGCATCGACAATCTCTTTGAGGTGCGAAGCATCGAAGTTGGTGACACCGATGTTGCGAATCTTACCGCGCCGCTGGAGTTCGGCCAGGTCAAGCGCGGTCTCTACATAGCCGGGCACGTCATAGTCCCACCAATGGAACTGCACAAGGTCGAGGGCGTCACGATGCAGGCGGCGTAAGCTTCGATCGATGATTGCTTCGGTGTGTGCAAAGTCGACATCGGCCAGAATATCAAGATCGGGCACGTACTTGGTATGGATCTGGATCTCATCGGCAGAAACAGCTCCTTGCCCTGCCTTGAGCTTCTCGACGAAGGTGCCCAAAAACTCCTCTACACCGGTGTAGATATCGCCGCAATCGAAGGTGGTGAAGCCACGCTCCGTAAGCTCGAAAAAAGCCCGCGTCACATCGTCGAAATCGATAGGGCTCGTCAGGGAGTGGCCCTCCGAGAGCTGCCAGCAACCGTTGATCACGCGGCTTACGGTATAGCCGGGCGCCAACTCGACGCGTTCGGGTCCTTCAAATGAATCGTGGTCCATAATCCACCCACTCCTAACGTTTTGAATCCAGGGGTACCACGGTGCAGTCACCATGGCGAAGCGTGCGCTTGCCCACGCGCGAAATCTTGAACTGCGCGCCGCAATTGGGGTCGGGACAGGCTATCAGGGCGTCAGTTCCCATCCAATCAGCCTCCTGCAGCGGACGTTGCTTTGCCGGCAGCAGGGGCAAAAGCGCCGCGAGGGCATACATAGAGAACGACGCACCTTGCGGAAAAACGAGGTTCTCCCCTTCTACCAAGAAGCTGTCGCCCACATGATGCGAACAGACGAAGGGTTTTTCACCGGCCACGACCTCAACCTTGAGGTCGTACAGCTCAAACTCGTCGGCCACGTCGACTCCTATCAGACGCATCTTTGACACTGCTTTGCGGCAGCACGTTACATGGCAGCAACTTTAGCACGATGCAGTCTTCTGCACGACCCCGCAGCGAGACAAAATGAGTCTCGACTTGCCTTCAGGCCCCGATGCGGGCATGCATTTAGCGCCGCGGCCCCTAAGCCCGGCAGCACCGTGAAATAGAAAAGCGGCCGCCCGGATAAATCCGAGCGGCCGCATGCGCACTAGTAATAAATGATGGCCTACATGCCGTAGATGCCCTGAGGGAAGAAGAACATGGCAAGCACGACGCAGATTGCAAAGACCACAGCGACGATAACCGTGAGCTTGTCAAGGTTTTGCTCCATGACGCCGGTTGCAGCGCTGGAATTGTACAGCGAGCTGGCAATCATATCGGAAACGCCGGTGCCCTTGCCGGAATGCATAAGGACGAGCGCGATAAGGGCAACAGTGGAGATAGCCCAAACGATGAAGAGGATAATCTGGAACGGACCCACGAGGTTCTCCTTTAGAGATGCTAAAACTACAGTCTGCTATGGTACCACAAATCATCCTTTTCCCCTCAAAACATTACAGACAGGCTCATCTGTGCCACATTTTCACCGCGCCTTCGCACAACCCGAAAACGTCTTGTCTTGAACAACGGCTTCACAACGCTTACCGATTCGTCTGAGAACTCCTTTGCGCCAAGCAGCACGCACTCAGATACAATGAAACATTGGCTTGATGATTAAGCATCGCAACGTAAGGATTTCCCATGCAGCATCCGATAAAGAAAAAGATGGCACCCGTGTTCCGCGCCGCCGAGGGAGGCCTGTTCTCATGCGTCGAAAAAGCCGACGTTGGAGCCTCTTATCAAGAGCTCGAACGCCAGGGCGTCGCTCTCATGGGCTGGGCCGACCCGTTCATGCCCGACCATTCCATGCCCGATTTTGTGGAAGATGCTTACGCGGAGGCGGCTCGCCGCGAGTCTGCCGCGCACTACACCGCCCCCATCGGCTCCCCCGAGCTCAAGGCAGAGATTGCCAAGAAGCTCCGCCGTCAAAACGGGCTCGATGTCGATCCCGAGCGCAACATCCTCATCACTCCCGGCTCCGACTCGGGTCTGTTCTTTGCCATCCTGCCGTTCATCCAGCCAGGAGACGAGGTCATCATCCCCTCCCCTAGCTATCCCAATAACTTCCTCGACGTCCGCATTGCCGGCGGCGTGCCCGTGGCCGTCGAGCTCAAGGCCGAAAACGGCTATCAGCTCGACCCCGAAGCACTCCAGGCAGCGATTACGCCCAAAACCAAGATGGTGCTCCTCACGCACCCCAATAACCCCACCACCACGGTCTTCAACCGCGCCTCGCTCGAGGCTCTCTCCAAAATCATTATCGACAACGACCTCGTGCTCGTGTGCGACCAGGCGTTTGAGGACTTCACATACGAAAACGAGATGATCACCCCCGCCGCACTTCCCGGTATGTTCGAGCGCACGGTAACGGTCTTTTCTTTCTCGAAGGGCATGGGCTTCTCGGGTTTGCGCGTGGGATATATCGTGTGCTGCGACAGCATCATGGACCCGCTGTTCGCCACCGCTGTCGCCGTGGTGGGAGCGACCTCCACTGCAGCCCAGCAGGCAGCGACAGTCGCGCTTCAAAACCCCAGCTTCATGAAGCAGTTCGAAACCGCCTACGACAAGCGCCGTCATCGCGCCGCCGAGATCTTAAACAGCGTGCCCGGCGTACATGTCATGCTTCCCGAATCTGGCTTCCTGTGCTGGGTTGACGTCTCAGAGCTTGGCGATTCGACCGAGATTGCAGCCTATCTCACTGCTGAGGCGCGCGTGTCGGTCAATGACGGCAAGAACTACGGTCAGGGCGGTGCCGGTCACCTGCGTATCGTCCTTGGCGTCTACCGCGACGACGAGCGTGTCTTTGCAGCCCTTGAGTCCATCCGCGACGCATTGCTTCGCTACAAGAAATAGCCCACAAGCACGCCGGGCACCCAAAAAACCTGTACGCACCTCAACGAAAACCCGCGCACAAACGTTCACTTTTTCTTATTTTTAGCGAAAAGAAGACGTTTGTGCGCGGGTTTTCTCTTTTGCGAAATGCGCGCGCAGGAGCGTGCTCGCGATTCACAACGTAAAAGGACCGCCGCTGGAAATCCAACGACGGTCCTTGTTACACCATGTACCAGGCGCGTTCTATAAGCTACTCCTCGCAGGCGAGCACGCGGCCCGTCATCTCCTTGGAGGGCTCAAGACCGGCCATGGTGAGCATCGTGGGGGCGATGTCGGAAAGACGGCCATCCTCGATGCCGGTAAGCTTAGCCTTCTCATCAACGATGATAAACGGCACGCGATTCGTAGTGTGCGCCGTGAAGGGATGCTTAGTGCCATCGGCAGCGACGTCAAACATATGGTCGGCGTTGCCGTGGTCGGCGGTAATCAGAGCAAAACCGCCCTTGGCGAGAATTGCCGGAATCACCTTGGAAAGCCTCGACGGCCTTGACGGCGGCTTCAAAGACACCGGTGTGGCCCACCATGTCGCAATTGGCGAAGTTCACGATGTAGAAATCAGCGCGATCCTCGTTAATGGCAGCGACGAGCTTCTCAGTGACCTCGGGGGCGCTCATCTCAGGCTTGAGGTCGTAGGTAGCGACCTTGGGGCTCGGCACGAGCACACGCTCCTCGCCGGGCTTGGGCTCCTCGATGCCGCCGTTCAAGAAGAACGTCACGTGAGCGTACTTCTCGGTCTCGGCGGTATGAAGCTGCTTCAGGCCGTTCTCGGCGATGACATCGGCCAAAACCTCCTGCGGGAAGGTCTTGGGGAATGCGACCTCGACGTTAAAGGTGGGGTCGTACTCGGTGAGGGTCACGAAGTGGGAAAGCTTCGGGGCAACC
>ENA-OPDW01000430-OPDW01000430.1-human-gut-metagenome-genome-assembly--contig:-NODE-430-length-33463-cov-10.582136_pt1 | contig 33463 bp, 36 predicted proteins | sample MGYA00241264_ERZ501508 | MGnify/ENA primary metagenome ERZ501508 (study PRJEB25962, sample SAMEA2042575) | human gut metagenome | biome: human gut; feature: human-associated habitat; material: faeces...
TATGTACGGTTCAACGGGAGGGGCAATAATCTTTGTATTATTCCTCTACCCTATTCATATGTAGGAGGAAAATGTATGTACGGAATTATCGCAACATGGAGAATGGCTTTAGAAGGAATTTCAAAAGCAGATTCTATGTTAAAAAATAACGAAAGTGCAGCGGATTCGATTGAAGAAGCAATCAAAGCTGTAGAGGATTTTGAATACTATAAAAGTGTAGGATATGGAGGACTTCCAAATGAAGAAATGGAAGTGGAATTAGATGCTGCTTTTATGGATGGGGATACACTAGAATTTGGATGTGTTGGTGGCGTTAAAGATTTTGCCAACCCTGTTAGTATTGCACGTAGTCTAATGCACTATGATGCCAATAACTTCCTAATTGGTCAAGGTGCTGAAAAATATGCTTCAAGACATGGCTTTGAAAGAAAAACAATGCTTACAGATCGTGCTAAGATTCATTATCACAATCGTACAAAAGAAATCACAAATACGGAATTAAAACCATATTCAGGACATGACACAGTAGGTATGGTTTGTCTAGATACTGCAGGACACATGACTTGTGCTACAAGTACTTCTGGATTGTTCATGAAACATCCAGGACGTCTAGGCGATTCGCCTGTATGTGGTTCTGGATTCTATGTAGATTCTTTTGTCGGAGGAGCGAGTGCTACAGGTTTAGGGGAAGATGTTATGAAGGGCTGTGTTTCTTATGAAATCGTTCGCCTAATGAAAGAAGGCATGCATCCTCAACAAGCGTGTGAAAAGGCTGTACACGATTTTGATTTAGAATTAAAACGAAGAAGAGGGAAAGCTGGAGACATGTCTTTGATTGCGATGAATAATAAGGGTGAATGGGGTTGCGCTACAAATATTGAAGGTTTTAGTTTTGTAGTGGCAACTGAAAAACAAGCCCCAACAGTATATTTAGTAAATCATGATGAGGATGGAAAATGCACATTTGAAGTTGCTAGTAAAGAATGGATGGACAACTATATGGCTACGCGCACAGCTCCATTAGTAAGGAAATAAAATGGAAGAGGCATTATTAAAGAAAATCGATGAAATCAGCGATGAGATGATTTCAGGAATCAAAAGAGTTGTTCAAATCGATAGTGTACAAAGTGAAGCTAAGCCAGGTATGCCTTTTGGAGAAGGCGTAAATAAAGCTTTAGAAGAAGCATTGAAATTAGCTCGTGAATTAGGTTTTGAAACAGAGAACGTCGATCATATGGTGGGTATTGCCAAATATGGTCAAGGAGAAGACTATATTGGCATTATGGGACATTTAGATGTTGTACCTGTAGGAGAAGGATGGAATCATCCTCCGTTCTCAGCTTATGAAGATGAAAATGGCAGAATCTTTGCCCGCGGTATTTTAGATAATAAAGGACCGACTTTATCTTGTTTATACGCATTATATGCCATAAAGGAATTGAAAATTCAGTTAAAGCGTCCTGTTTATATTTTGTTTGGAACGAATGAAGAAACGGGATTTGAAGATTTAACACATTTCCTTAAAGTCAGAAAACCACCTATTATGGGTTGGACACCCGATTGTAAATATCCGGTTGTATATGCGGAAAGAGGAAGAAGTACCTATCGTGTGAGTGCGGCTATTGAAAATAAAACTGTATTTAATCAATTTATTAATGAATATATTTTATCGGATAATGGATTTGGAAATAAATTGGGACTAAATATTGAGGATCCTGAATTTGGTAAAATGCAGATGAGTAATAAAAAGCTGGTGGATTTAGAAGGAAAACTTGGCTTTGACTTCTCTTTTAGCTATCCTGCAAGTATTAGTAATGATACAATAGAGGAGACAATCAAATCTAAATTAAGCAAAGGACTACAAGTAGAATGTATACATAATTATGATCCTGTTTATTTTGATAAAAATGGATTCTTATGTCAAACATTAAAGGCGACTTATGAAAAGGTAACAGGCATGGATGGTACGCCAGTTACAACTACGGGTGGAACTTATGCGAAGATCATGCCAAATATAGTTCCTTTTGGACCTAGTTTTCCTGGACAAAAGGGCATTGGGCACAATCCGAATGAATGGATGGATCGTAGTGATTTGATTTTGAATGCGAAAATATACGCATTAAGTATAGTGAGGTTGGCTAATGGAGAGAATGATTGAAGTATGTGCAGGTAGTTATCAAGATTGTATAGCTGCATATCAGGGTAAGGCAAAAAGGGTTGAATTAAATAGTGCGTTAAGTGTTGGTGGCTTAACGCCAAGTGTCGCAAGTCTAGTTCGTGTAAAAAAAGAAACAGATTTAACTGTAATTTGTATGGTACGTCCACGCGCTGCTGGTTTCTGTTATGAAAAAGAAGATGTAGAAATTATGTTTGAAGACGCCAAGATTCTTTTGGATCATGGTGCTGATGGAATTGCGTTTGGTTTTTTAAATGAGGATGGCACAATTTGTGAAGAGGACACAAAAAGAATGATCGACTTGATTCATTCATACAATAAGGAAGCTGTATTCCACAGAGCTTTTGATGTTACGCCAGATGCATTTGAAGCCATTGAAACATTGATTGATTTAGGGGCGGATCGCGTACTTACAAGTGGACAAAAATCAAAAGCTATGGAAGGTATTGATTTAATTAAAGTATTGAATAATCAATATGGTGATAAGATTCAGATTCTTCCTGGCAGTGGAATGAATGCAGAAAACGCAAAAATGATGATGAATTATACAGGCGTATATCAGGTGCATTCTTCTTGTAAGAATTATAAAGCAGATACAACCACAACAAAAAATGGTGTTTCATATAGTTACTTAGAAAGTCCACATGAAAATGACTATGATGTAGTGGATGTAGAGTTGGTAAAAAAATTAGTTGATAGTATCAAGTAAGACGGGGTTCCCGTCTTTTCTTGTGTAAAGTTGTAAGGGATGATATAATTTACTAAGTTATAACTAAGTAAGTTATAACTTAGTAAATGGAGATCTTATATGTTTGTCGGTAGAGAAAGTGAATTAACAAAATTAGAAAAAATGTACTCAACGAATGAATTTCAGTTTGCGGTAATCTATGGGCGTCGAAGAGTTGGAAAAACAACTTTGATTCGGGAGTTTTTGAAAAATAAAGAGAGCTTATTGTATGTTTCATTGGAAGGGACTCAAAAAGAAAATTTAATTGGATTGTCGAGAGTGATTTCGAAGAATGATTCAATCGTATACGATTCATTTGAAAGCTTATTTAATGCGATTGATAAAATGTTAGAAACAAATCAAAAAATAGTTCTTGCGATTGATGAATATCCGTATTTAGCCGAAAGTTATCCGCCTATTTCTTCTATTATTCAAAAGCATATTGATTTGTGTTGGAAAGATAAAAATATGTTTCTAATTCTGTGTGGTTCTAGTATGAGTTTCATGGAAAATCAAGTATTGGGATATAAAAGCCCATTATATGGACGAAGAAGTGCACAATTTAAAATCACACCTTTCACATATTTAGAAACGCAAAAAATGCTTGTGAATTATGATCAAGAAAGTCAGGCAATCGCATATGGCATAACAGGAGGAATTCCTGAATATCTCTCAAAAATAGATACAAACAAATCTTTGGATGAGAATATATTGGATTTGTTTTTTGATGATAATGGAGCATTATTTGAGGAAGCAACTAATCTTTTAAAACAAGAAATGCGCAATCCCGCAAGCTACAATAGTATACTTGGTGCCATAGCTTCAGGGGCTAGTCGTTTAAATGAAATCGCAAATAAAGTGGGTCTAGATACATCTGCTTGTAGTGGTTTATTGAAGTCTTTGATCGAATTAAACATAGTCGAGAAAATATATCCTGTTACTGAAAAAGAATCAAGTCGAAAAACAATATATGAGATAAAAGACACAATGTTTTTGTTTTGGTACAAATTTGTAAGGCCAAATTATTCAAATATACAAATGGGTTTAGGTCATATTATTTATGATCAATACGTTAAACCAAAAATATCCGATTATATGGGATATGTTTTTGAAAAAATGAGTACTGAATATTTGTATCAGAAACAAGTTTTCCTGACATTACCATTTATTCCGGAAAAGATTGGAACGTGGTGGGGAAATGATCCAACAAGAAAAGAAGAAGCAGAAATCGATATCGTAGCGATAAATTCAGATTCGTGCTTATTGTGTGAATGTAAGTGGAGAAATAAAGAATTAGACAGTCGAGTTTTAACTGTTTTAAATAGTCGAAAAGATATCTTTAAATACAAAAATAAGAGTTTAATGGCATTTTCTAAATCTGGCTTTACAGAAGATGCGATAGAATACGCAAAAAATAATGATATTCGATTAGTTTCGTTTGAAATGATGTAGATGTGCTACAATAGACATATTAATGGAGGTTGTTTATTGTGAAGCGTAATGAACAAAAGGTAGAAAATACTTGGAAAACAGAAGATATATTTAAAGATGAAGCTGCATTTCTAGCTTGCTTAGAAACTTGTAGAGAATTAGGGAATGAGCTTTGTGCATACGATGGAAAATTGGATGATGCATCCAACTTATTATCATTTTTAAAAGGATATGAAAAATTAACATGTCTATTAGATGATTGTTTAGGCTATTCTTCTTTGTTGTCAGATCAAGATACGGCAGATGCCCATCATCAAGAATTAAAAGGAAAAGCCAATGCGTTAGCGGTTGAAATTTTTACTAAGCTATCTTTTAGTGATGTACAAATCATGCAGATTGAAAATTTAGAGTCCTTTTATGCATCTGAACCCATCTTAGAAAGATATCGTGTATATCTAGAAGAAGTATGTCGGTTAAAAGAACACGTATTATCTCAAACAGAAGAAAAATTAATGGTATCCAGTTCATTGATGCAAGACACGCCTTATTCAATTTTTGGAATGTTGAACAATGCGGATTTAAAATTTGAAGATGCGATCGATTCAAAAGGAAATAAGCACACTTTAACTACAGGTACATTTATCCATATGTTAGAGCAGGAAGATGAAGTATTAAGAGAGAGTGCATATCGTAATTTTTATGCAGGATATGGTTCTATGATTCATACTTTAGCTGCTTGTTTAAATGGACAGACAAATCAGTTGAAATTTAATAGTACAGCACGTAAATATGCATCGAGTTTAGAATGTGCTGTAGATGCGAATAATGTTTCACCAAGAGTGTATGAACAATTGATTGAAACGGTACACAAAAATATTCATGTTTTACATAAATATATGCGAGTACGTAAAGAAGTTATGAAGAAAGAGAAACTTCATATGTATGATCTATATGTGCCTATGGTCAATGAATGTAATGTTCCTGTATCTTTTGAGCAGGCTAAAGAAGATGTCTTACGTTCCATTCAATTGTATGGAACTGAATATGCCAAGGTGTATGAAAGAGGATTAAATTCGCGTTGGATCGATGTATATGAAAATGAAGGTAAACGCTCAGGCGCCTATTCAAGTGGACAAAGAGTACATCCTTTTGTGTTGATGAACTTTGCGAATTCTTTAGATACAGAATTTACTTTAGCTCATGAAATGGGGCATGCGATGCATTCCTATATGTCTACAAAATATCAGGCTCCATTAGATCGTCACTATAAAATATTTGTGGCCGAAGTTGCCAGTACTTGCAATGAAGCTTTATTGATGGATTATTTGCGCAAACAAAACTCAGATCCTAAATTCCAGGCTTATTTGATTAATCACTTTATGGAACAATTTAGAACTACATTATTTAGACAGTGTATGTTTGCGGAATTTGAGAAGATTATCAATGAAAAGACAGCAAACAACGAAGTTTTGACAAGTGATACATTGAATCAAATCTATGCGGATTTAAATAAATTCTATTATGGAGAAGATGTGATTGTGGATGATGAAATTAGTATGGAATGGGCTCGTATTCCACATTTCTATATGAATTTCTATGTATACCAATATGCGACAGGATTTAGTGCAGCTATGGCTCTATCACAAAAATTGCTTCATGGAACACAAGCTGATATTGAAGCATACTTATCTTTCTTAAAGGGAGGATGTACAAAGTCTCCAGTCGAATTATTGCGTATGGCTGGGGTTGATATGGCAAGTCCAAAACCAATTGAAGATGCGATTGAATTGTTTGATTCTTTAATTGATGAATTTGAGAGTATTATGAAGTAGAAAGTCGTTTGACTTTCTATTTTTAGTCATTTTAAAATTAGTAATAGATGAATGACTAAAAAATGATACATTCATTTTCAGAAAATAGATGAAAACTATGGTATGATATTCACGAGGTGAACTAATGAATAAGTTAGAACAAGCACGTACACAAATTGATGCGATCGATCGTGAAATGGCTAAGCTGTATGAAGCACGATTGGATGCTGTTAAGGATGTGATTGCGTATAAAATAGAAAATGATTTACCAATTCTAGATTCAGGTAGAGAGCAGGTTGTAATTGAAAAGAATCTGCAGTTTATTCAGAATCCGGATTATAAAGAATATTATGAGTCTTTTATAAAGTTCATAATGAAAGAATCAAAGGCCTATCAAAGAACGTTGCAGTCGCATGATAAAGTTGGATATTGTGGAGTTGAAGGTGCCTTTGGGCATATGGTGAGCGAGAAGTTGTTTCCTTCCAATCCAAAAGTGGGCGTTTCTAGTTTTGAGGAAGTCTTTCAAATGGTTGTCCATTCAGACGTACAATATGGTGTGATTCCTTTTGAGAATACGAATTCTGGATTGGTTGGAGAAGTCTTAGATTTATTAATGGAATATCCAGTGTATATTCAGTCAATTTATGATCAAAAGATTGAACAATGTTTACTTGGAATTCCGGGCAGTACATTAAAAGATGTGGAGTGGGTCTATTCAAAGGATCAAGCACTTTCACAGTCTAAAGAATTTTTAAAGGAATTAAATGTACAAACGGTGGCCTATCCAAATACGGCGATGGCAGCCCAATATATTTCAGCACAACAGGATGTGCATAAAGCAGCTATTGGTGCTAAGGAAAATGCAGAGTTGTATGGCTTAAAGGTGTTGGCTACAAACATTCAAGAAAATGCGACTAACACAACGCGATTCTTAGTAATTGGATTAAAGCCACAAATGCAGGGCAATCGCTTTAGTATGGTTCTATCGGTTAAACATGAGAGTGGCGCTTTGGCAAAGATCATTGATTGTATTGCCAAGAATGGATTGAATATGGAAAGTATTCAGTCTAGACCGATGAAAAATAAACCTTTTGAGTATTTCTTCTTTGTCGAAATTGAAGGGGATATGTCAAAGGCAAATGATTGTATTCGAGAGGTACAGTCTGTGTGTGAAAGTGTAAAAGTATTGGGAGCATATACTTTAAAGGAGGAAAAATAAGTATGAATTTTGTGAAGGAAAGTGTCAATCAAACACCAATCGTAGATACTGTATTCTCAATTGTTGCCAAGGCAAAAGAGGCTAAGGCTAAGGTGGGAAGTGAAAATGTTGTAGACGCGACAATTGGTTCTTTATATGATGAAGAGGGAACTTTGGTTGCCTTAGACAGTGTATTTAGTTCATTAAAAAACTTGGATAATAAAGTATTGGCAGCCTATGCAGCTAGTTTTACAGGAAATCCAGACTTTAGACAAAAAGTATATGACTGGGTATTGAATGGAAATTCACACTTAGAACATGAAGTTATCGCAACACCTGGAGGAACCGGTGCCGTTGGTATGACTTTACAAGAGTGTCTAGATGAGGGACAAACAGTTGTCTTGCCAGAAATCGCATGGGGTTCTTATGCACTAATGGCGCAGATGCACAATTTGAATGTGGAAAAGTATAGTTTATTTGAAGAAGATCACTTTAATTTAAACTCTTTTAAATCGGCATGTAAAAATGTGATGGAAAAACAAAATCGTTTAGTCATTGTGATCAATGATCCTTGTCACAATCCTACAGGGTATTCTTTGAGTAAAGACGAATGGAAAGAAGTCATTTCTTTCTTGAATGAATGTTCAAAAACACATGCCGTAGTATTGTTGAATGATATTGCGTATATTGATTTTTCTTCTAGACAAGAAAAGGCGAAAGAATATTTTGCACAGTTTGATCAAATTGAGAAAAATTTTGTCGTAATTGTCGCATTTAGTTTATCAAAATCAATGACAAGTTATGGCCTTCGTTGTGGAGCCGCCATTGTGTTAGGACAAGAAAAAGAAGCAGTTCGACAAGTAAAAATTGTGTTTGAAAAGGATGCGCGTGCGACTTGGTCAAATATCAACAATGGAGCTATGGCTACATTTGTAGATGTATTAGACAATCATAAAGATGCATATGATAAAGAAAGATTGCACTATGTAAATTTATTAAAAGAACGTGGAGATATCTTTGTCAAAGAAGCGAAGGAAGTGGGATTAAAACATTATCCTTACAAAGAAGGATTCTTCGTAACTTTATCTATGGATAATGAAACACGTGACAAATTCCATGAGGCATTAATGGAAAACAACATTTTTACCGTCAAAGTAAATTTGGGTATTCGTGTTGCGATTTGTTCTTTATCGGTTGAAAAGACAAAGGGACTCGCAAAAAAGATGAAGGATATTTTGGATACAGTAGCTTAATACTGTATCTTTTTTTTCATCCACATATGTGGGACTCCTTCATCATCGTCAATTTGACCAAACTGAATATAGCCTTGTTTTTCATAGAATGGGCAGATACGAACTTGTGCGTGTACCACAATTAAGTCTCCATTTAATTTTTTGATTTCTTTTTCAGCTGTTCTAATTAATAGGTTACCTATATGTTGATTTCGATATTCCTTTAATACGGCTACCCTTCCAATAGTGTAATGATTGTTTTCTTTGAAGAATCGGCATGTTCCGATGGGTTTTCCTTCATCAAAGACAACGATATGATGACTAATAGTGTCGATTTCATCAAATTCGTTTTCAAAGCCTTGTTCATTCATGAATACTTCAATACGAATGTCTTTAGCATCTTGTGGTAAGGATGTAAAAATTTTTGTGTTCATATTATTCCTCTTTCTTTCTGATACATTAACAACTCAAAAATAGAAAGTCAAATTATGATATAATAAGGAGTAAGTTAGGTGGGAAGAAGTATGCGTATTTATGAAGAATCTTTAAATCGTTTTATTAAAAATTCATGGATATATTATGAGGCAAATGATCCTTATTATGCAGGTAAGATTGAGCGTATCTCAATTGAAAGAGTGCATGATCGGATTTTATATTATGAAGTAAAGGCTATTATTCAAACGCGTTGGAATGAGGAAATTATTAACTTTAGAGTGAATGAATATGGTACGATATTAACAACAAATTGTACTTGTACACAAGAGACACATAAAGGGTGTGTGCATTTAGTAAGTGTAGTGCGTGCCATTAATGCGATCAATCCCCAGACTTTTCCGTTTTGTGTGGAGTATCAACAATATATTGAAGAAAAAAATCGTCAGGAAGAATTGGAAAGAAAGCGTCGTAGAATTCATAGTTTGAATCAGGCGGCATTTGATTTTCTAAAAGAAAAACAAGAAGATAAAGTTAACAATTTCTTTAAGGAAAACGAGAATCAAATTCGTTTGACGTTGCATCCTACAAATTCGTATTATTATGATCAGGCAGCATTTAAATTAAAGATTCAAGTGAATCGTGCATATACAGTAAAGAATATTCAAGCTTTAATGCGAGGCTTTTTTGAAAAGAAATTGGAATCTTTTGGGAAAAACACACAGATTTATTTAAATCCAGAAGATTTGGATGAGCCAAGTCAAAAGATTTATTCATTTTTGATGAAATATACTTTTTCAAAAGATTGGCAAAAAGACGGGGAAATCTATTCGGAATGTCTGGATGATTTCTTTGATTTAAATGTATCTTTGCCTAATGACTATACCGAATTTAAAACGGATGAAAAAGATATAAAATTAGTTATAAAATTGGTTGAATATGATGATTGTTTCGAATTCAATGTAGATTTGGATGATAATTTTCTAATTGGTAATAAACATTTGTATGTAGTGGATTATAAAAATATTACGCGATATACATTGGATGCGGATGGCTTTTTAGCTTCACTTGCGTATAATATTTCGCAAGAAGATGGTTGGTTGATTAAAAAAAGTGATTTTAGAGCTTTTTACTTACAATGCTTGCAGCCATATATGGATTATATTCAATTAGAAACGAATGTAGATGTAGAAAAATATGCGACTGTAATTGAGAATATTCGTGTGTATTCAGATCTTGAAAATGCGAATATGATTGTATGGGGAAACTATCTAGAAAATAATCAAAAAAAGAGTTTCTTCACAAATACAGATTCCAACCAAATTGCCAGTATAGAAGCAATTATTTCGCATTATGCGGTAAAGATTGAAGATAATAAGGCTGTATTTAAAGGTCGAAGCGATGCGTTATATAATTTTTTGGATCATGGAATTCCTTTGATTCAAAAACAAGCGGATGTGTATGTGTCTGAGGAATTGAAACGTTTAAAGAATCGTCGCAGTATGAATTTAAGTGTAAAGGTCTATGTTCAAAATGATTTATTGAAGATGGAACTAGATAGTGATGTGAACGCAGATGAATTGTCGCATATTTTAAATGCGTATCGAAAGAAGAAAAAGTTTTATCAGTTAAAGAATGGTGAAATGATTGATTTGGAAGATACAGGTTTAGAACAGTTGAATGAATTGGCTTCTACAATGAATTTAACGACTAAGGATTTCAAGAAAGAAACAATTGAAAAACCAGCATATCAGGCTTTCCATTTAATAGATGTGGATTCAGAATTGGATGTTCGTAATGATGATTCAGTTACAGAATATACAGATCGATTAATGAAAGTGAAAGAACAAACGATTCAATTGAAGGATGAATATAAATCTTTATTGCGCACGTATCAGCAGCAGGGCATTCAATGGTTGTATGATTTGAAAAACATGAATTTAAATGGAATTCTTGCCGATGATATGGGGCTTGGAAAAACTATTCAGGTATTGGTGTTTTATGAACAGTTTGTTTCAAAGGATAAACCGAGTTTGATTGTATGTCCAAGTAGTCTAATGTATAACTGGATGTCAGAAATTGAAAAGTTTAAGATTGGTGTGGACGCTGTTTGTGTTACGGGAACGCAAGAAGTGCGTAAAGAGATTATTCAGGAAAATCACGAACTCTATATTACGACATATGATTATTTGCGTAGGGACGTTGAATTGTATATGCCTATGGAATTTGAATATATTGTTCTAGATGAGGCACAGTTTATTAAGAATCCTAAGACAAAGAATGCGCAAAGTGTAAAGGCTTTAAAAAGTAAACATCGTTTGGCATTAACAGGAACGCCAATTGAGAATAGTTTAAGTGAATTGTGGAGTATCTTTGATTTCTTGTTGCCAGGCTATCTATATAGTTTGAATTATTTCACAAAGAATTTTGAGAAACCCATTCAGATGGGGGATGATGACAGGCAGTCCAAACTTCAAAAGTTGGTGTCGCCATTTATTTTGCGTAGAACGAAAAAACAAGTGTTGAAGGATTTACCGGATAAGGTTGAGAAAGATATATGGTTAAACTTTAGTCCGGAGGAGAAGCAATTGTATCTTGCAAATCTTGCTCAAGTCAATGAGCAGCTTCAGCAACAATTAGAATTGGAACAAGTGGATTCGATTTTGATCATCGCGATGATGACGCGTCTTCGTCAGATTTGTTGCGAACCAAGAATGTTATATGAAAACTATAAGGGTGAGAGTACAAAGTTTACAATGTGTCTTGAATTGATTGAGACATTAAAAGAGAATGGTAAGAAAGTCTTGTTGTTTTCAAGTTTCACAAGTATTTTTGATTCCTTTATCGAAGAGTTTAATCAGCGAGGCATCAAATACCATATGATTACGGGTGCAGTTGATAAGAAGAAGCGTAAAGAAGAAGTAGATGCTTTTCAGAGTGATGATTCGGATGTATTCTTAATTTCATTAAAGGCTGGTGGAACTGGGCTAAATCTGACTAAGGCACAAGCTGTGATTCATTATGATCCTTGGTGGAATGTGAGTGCGCAAAATCAAGCAACAGATCGTGCGTATCGTATTGGTCAGACAAAGAATGTGTTAGTGTATCAGTTGTTGATGAAGAACACAATAGAAGCGAAAATCTATGAGATGCAGAAGCGCAAAAAAGAGATGAGTGATATATTTGTCGAAAATTCAAATGGTGGCATTTCGACTTTATCCAAGGAAGAATTGAGGGATTTATTCTCTATGGAATAGGAACTATATAATTTTTTGAAATATATAGTTCTTTTTTATAAAAGTGTGTTAAAATAGAAGTAATGAAAGGGATTACAAAGCGGTGATAAAATGAATAGAAGTGCAGGAATCTTATGTCCTGTTTTCTCTATCCCTGCAAATCAAGGGATTGGTGATTTAGGGCAAAAAACAATTCGAATGATAGATATTATTGCGGATGCAGGGTATACCATATGGCAAATCTTACCTTTGCAGATGACAGGCCCCACCCATTCTCCATATCAGACATATTCTAGTTTTGCGGGGGATCCTATCTATATTAACTTGGATCGTTTGTGTGAAATGGGGTTGTTGACGCAAAGCTCAATTGTGAATTGTAATAAGTTTAAAGACTTTGTTGAATATGACAAGATTCGTGAATTCAAGGAATCTTATTTTCAAAAGGCCTTTAAAGTTTTTAAAAAGGAATTTGATTCATTTAAAGAAGATTTCGAAGCATTTAAGCGTGATGCATTTTGGCTAGAGGATTGGTCTGCCTACTTTTTATTTAAGAGTTTTTATAATGGGGCTCCATGGTTTGAGTGGGAAGATGAATATAAGAATTGGCCAGAAAATCGTGATATTGATTTGGATGATTATAAAGATGAGATTTTTTATATTGAATTTTTACAGTTTGTTTTTTATAAACAATTGGATGAAATTCAAATGTATGCGCACGCAAGAAATCTTAAAATCATGGGAGATATGCCATTCTATGTAGATTTAGATAGTGCGGATGTATGGTGCAACCGTAAAGCTTTCTTATTGGATGAAGAAGGAAAACCAGAATATATTGCGGGTTGTCCACCAGATTATTTTAGTGAAACTGGACAACGTTGGGGAATGCCAATTTATGATTTTGATGCGCAGGAAAAAAATGGATATCTTTTCTGGTGTAATCGTATGAGTTGGATGAATCGTTGTTACGACATGGTGAGAATCGATCATTTCAGAGCGTTTGATACATATTGGAAGATTCCAGAATCTTGTCCTACTGCCATTGAGGGAAAATGGATCTTGGGTCCGGCTCATAAATTGATGGATGCGATTTTAAAGGCCTGTCCAGATATTGTCTTAGTGGCAGAAGATTTAGGTTTGATTCGTCCTGAGGTTATTGAACTTGAGGAAGATTATGGAATTCCAGGAATGGATGTTTTATTGTTTAGAATGGAAGCTAAACAATTAAAGAAAAAGGCAAAGAAAAACTCTGTATTATATACAGGAACACATGATAATGCGACATGCAATGAGGATTATCATACGTATGATTCAAATAAGCGTATTAGTTTGCGTCGTTTCTTTAAAAACCAAGGCTATTCAAGCCGTGCCTTTAATGAAATGTTGTGTCAGTTTGCGTTAGATAGTAATGCAGATACAGTAATTCTTCCTATTTGGGATATTTGTGGATATAAAGAAGAGGCTAGAATCAATACACCAGGAACAGTATCAAACAAAAATTGGACTTGGAAGTTAAAAGATTTTAAGACATTTCCAGATAAGGTAATGAAGACAAAAGAATGGATTGAAAAATCGAATCGCTAAGGGGCATGAACTTGCTCCTTTTCTTGTGTATTGTTAAAATAAGATGGAGGTGGAAACAATGAAAAAGTTAATAACGATTTTATGTTCGTTTGTTCTATGTATATCTTTGTTTGGGTGTCAGAAAGAGACAAAGGATTATATCGCAAAGATTGAAGTGAAGGATTATGGAACAATTACGGTTAAGCTAGATGGAAAAACAGCGCCTATTACAGTGCAAAACTTTGTAGATCTTGCCAAATCCGGCTTTTATGATGGATTGACATTCCATCGAATTATTGAAGGATTCATGATTCAGGGTGGTGATCCAAACGGAAATGGTACGGGAGGATCCGACAAAACAATCAAGGGCGAATTCAAAGAGAATGGTGTAAAGAACAATATTAAACACAAGCGTGGTGTTATTTCTATGGCAAGAAGCTCAGATTATGATTCGGCGAGTTCACAATTCTTTATTATGCAAGAAGACAATGATTCATTAGATGGGCAATATGCTGCCTTTGGACATGTCACAAAGGGAATGAAGGTTGTGGACAAGATTTGTGAAGATGCAGATCCAATGGATGATAATGGAACAATTGCACAAAGTAAGCAGCCTGTCATCAAAACAATTACAGTATCAGAAATTAACGACTAGAGTAATCTAGTTGTTTTTTTGTTTGACATCTTAAGTTAGTTAATGTAAACTCGACTTGTTTCAACTAACTGAGGTGGATTATGATTAATAAAAAATTATTATTTTCAGTGAAGGAAAGTATTCCTTATATTAAAAAAATGTATTGTATCAATGGATTGGATTAATTTGTAACGCATGTTCTACGGCTTGTTTATGTTTGATTGTCACAAAAAATAGAAGTTTATCATTCATTGGAATCATTCTTGTATGTTTAATGATTCGGTATGTCGTGAATCAAAAAGCCATTGAAATGTCGTATCAATCAAGTCACATTGTAAAGGAAACACTTCGTTCTCGTTTATATAAGAAGCTATCTAAAATTGGAATTGGGTATACAAATAAGTGGAGTACGGCTGAAATTGTACAATTATCCAGTGAGGGTATCGAACAATTAGAAACGTATTTTGCGAGCTATATTCCGCAATTCTTTTATTCTTTAATTGCGCCATTCACATTATTTATTATTATTTCGTTTATGGACATAAAGGCTGCTTTTGTCTTACTGATTTGTGTGCCTTTGATTCCAATGTCGATTGTGTTTGTACAAAAGTTTGCGAAAAGACTATTGAATCGTTATTGGGGACAATACACAAAATTAGGGGATAATTTTCTAGAAAATCTTCAGGGGTTAACGACGTTAAAAATATATGAGGCAGATGGCCATTATCATGAGAAGATGAATGTAGAAAGTGAAAACTTTCGTAAGTTCACAATGCGTGTATTAACGATGCAGTTAAATTCCATTACAGTTATGGATTTGGTTGCCTATGGAGGAAGCGCATTGGGAATTGTATTTGCGTTAAATGGATATCATAGTGGTGCAATAACTATGTTTCAGACTTTATTTATCATTTTGATTTCAGCTGAATTCTTTATTCCCATGCGACAATTAGGATCCTATTTTCATATTGCGATGAATGGTATGGCGGCAAGTGATAAGTTGTTTGCGATATTAGAAAAGGAAATAGAGGAGAAACAAAATGTAGAGATAGAGAATTGTTTTATTTCTGCATCGAATCTTCATTTTGGCTATACGGATCAGGAAGTTTTACATGGAATAAATTTTAAAGCTCATAATGGAATGATTGGTTTTGTAGGTGAGAGTGGTAGTGGTAAGAGTACAATTGCCTCTTTATTGATGGGACAGTATTCGAACTATAGTGGTGAACTAAAGCTATCAAATTATGAAATCAAGGATATTAATATCTATCCATATATGACTTTGGTTTCTTTAGAGAGCTATTTGTTTAGTGGAACGCTTAAAGACAATTTGTCGGTGGCTAAAGATGCTTCTGAAAAAGAAATGAATAGCGTATTAGAAAAGGTGGGTATTCTTGATTTTGTGCATGAACAAGGTGGACTTAATATGCACATTTTAGAGGGTGGTAAAAACTTATCTGGAGGACAAAGACAGCGTTTGGTTTTGGCCAGAGCTTTACTGAAGGACTCATCCATCTATATTATGGATGAGGCAACAAGTAATATTGATGTAGAGAGCGAAAATAAAATCATGGAAGTATTATATGAGTTGTCAAAAGAAAAACTTGTGCTTTGTATTTCGCATCGTCTGGCAAATCTAATTCATGCAGATGCGATTTATTGTTTGAAAGATGGAGATATTGTAGAGAGTGGAACACATGAAGAGTTGCTTCAACAGAATGGTGTGTATCGTGACTTATTTAACACGCAAAAAGAATTAGAAAGATATGGTGCCTAATATGAGTACAATTCAAATATTTTCACGTTTAATAAAACTTGTATTTCCATTAACTGGATTTATGATTTGTGCCATCCTGATGGGAGTAGCTGGATTTTTATGTGCCATCTTTATTCCTGTTCTTTCAAGTATGGCCCTAGTAAATGATCCACTATTTAGTTTTCATACGATTGTGATTTTATTATTTGTGTGTGCACTTTTAAGAGGAATCTTGCGCTATGCAGAGCAAGCATGTAATCACTATATTGCCTTTAAATTGTTAGCTCGTATTCGTGATCAGGTGTTTGGGGCATTAAGAAAATTGTGCCCTGCAAAGCTAGAAGTAAAAGATAAGGGTAGCTTAATTTCTTTAATTACTTCGGATATTGAATTGTTGGAAGTGTTCTATGCACATACGATTTCTCCAATTTGTATTGCGTTTGTCACAAGTCTAATATGTGTGGGTATTCAAGTGCAGTTTGGATGGATTTATGGACTTTATTCACTATTTGCTTATGTTGTGGTGGGTGTGGTTTTACCTGTCTTTATTTCTAAACAATCAAGACAGATTGGTGTAGAGTATCGTAAAGAAGCTGCTAATCTAAATAGTTATGTATTAGAGAGTATGCGTGGCTTAAAGGAAAGTATGCAGTATATGGATACAGATCGTCGCTTATCAGGTTTGAATAAACAGACTTCTTCCCTGGCAAATTGTGAGAAGGAATTGAAGTATTTTCAAGCTAAGACGATTTCTTTGACAAACTTTTGCGTTGTTTTATTATCTTTAGGTTTATGTTTGATTCATATATATATGAATAGTTCGATTGATTCAATGATTGTATCGGGTGTTCTTCAAATATCTTCTTTTGGACCTGTTATCGCATTGGCAAATTTAGGTTCAACTTTATCACAGACAATTGGAGCTGGACAAAGAGTCATATCACTTTTGGATGAGTCACCTATGGTTGAAGAAGTAGAGAATAAAGAAGAGACAGACTTTAAAATGGTAGATGTATCTTCTGTAGATTTTGCGTATGAAGAGGAACAAATCTTAAAGGATATGAATTTAAATATCCGTGAAAATGAAGTGATTGGTATTCAAGGTAAGAGTGGCAGTGGAAAGAGTACGTTGTTGAAATTGTTGATGCGCTTCTGGAATGTGTCAAAGGGAAGCATCTTAGTGGATGGGTTAAATATTCGCTCTTTAAACACTTCCAATTTAAGAAAGAATGAAGGGTATGTAACGCAGGAAACGATTCTTTTCCATGATACAATTGAAAACAATTTAAGAGTGGCTAAACAAAATGCGACTATGGAAGAAATTGAAGTGGCTTGTAAGAAGGCAAATATTCATGAGTACATCCAGTCGTTGCCAAATGGCTATAAAACGATGGTGGAAGAACTGGGTAGTTCGTTATCCGGTGGAGAAAGACAAAGAATTGGTCTTGCGCGTATGTTTTTGCATGATGCGAAACTTGTTTTATTGGATGAGCCAACGAGTAATTTGGATAGCTTAAATGAGGGGGCTATCTTAAAATCAATTTATGAAGAAAGAAAAGATAAGACCATTGTTTTTGTTTCACATCGAGAATCAACTTTATCACATTGTGATCGTGTGATTCATATGGAATCTGAAAGGGTCAGCTAATGGATAAGCGTGAAAAAGAAATGCATACAGTGTATGAGATGATACATTTGTATTGCAGAAAGAATCATAAAGATAAAGAGTTGTGTTCAGAGTGTTTGGCTTTGTATGAATATGCAAAGATGCGCATTGAAAAGTGTCCTTTTATGGAAACAAAGACATTTTGTTCGCAATGTAAGGTACATTGTTACAAGTTGGATAAAAGAGAAAAGATACGTAAGGTGATGCGTTTTTCTGGACCAAGAATGTTGTTTTATCATCCTATCATGGCGATTCGTCATTTGTACTACCAAATTACAGATAAATAGAAAAAATATGCATGTTGATCGAAAATATCTTCGAAAAATATGCATTTTTGTTTAAAATAACCTCGAAAAATATGCATAAAAGTAAAAAATATCCTCGAAAAATATGCAAAAATGAGATAATTAGATAAGAAGGCATCTATGTTAAGAATAAAGTTTTATGATAATTTATAAGATGTATCTAACAGATTTAGGCTTGCTAGTCGCAATGTATGGTTTTGAAATGAAACAGGCTATATTAGATGATACTTTAACAGGGCCAGTAAAGGGTGGTATATACGAAAATCTAATAGCGGATATTTTAATGAAAAGTCGTCATTCGCTTCATTATTACCAAAATAAGAATTTAGAAATAGAATTCTTGATTGAACAAAACACAAAAGTAATTCCAGTCGATGTAAAGGCAGAAAATAATCGTTCACAATCAATGGATCAATTGTTGAAAAATGAAAATATTCCTTATGGATATAAATTCGTGAATGGAAATTGTGGAATTAATGGTAAAAAAATAACTCTTCCATTATACTTAGCTATGTATGTAGATTAGGTTGGGGTAAAAAATGAGAGAAAATGTTGAAAAGTATATTGAGTTAATTATAGGAAGTATTTTACTTTCGTTAGGAATTTATTTATTTGTGACACCGAATGGAATCAATTTTGGAGGCGCCATTGGGATTGCACAGATTATTGAGTATTTTATTTTGAAGATGATTCCAAGTCTTGGGCATATGAACTTGGTGGGAATCATTAACTTTATGATTAATATTCCTTTGTTTGTGATGGGATTTAAAATCATGAATAAAGAGTTTTGTATTAAGACTGTCATTAGTTTAGTGGTGCAAACCATTACTCTATCTATTTTGCCAAAACAATCTTTTGTGATTATGCCAGACATGCTTTCAAATTGTATCTTTGGAGCCTTAATGTGTGGTATTGGAGTAGGACTTGCCTTACAGAGCAGTGGATGTTGCGGTGGTATGGATATTGCCGGTGTATGTTTGTCGAAGACAAAACCAGGCTTTTCAGTTGGTAAGCTTTCGATTATTATTAATTCAATCTTATTTACAATTTGTGCCTTTATTTTTGATTTACAGACATCGCTATATTCCATTATCTTTGTGGCCATTCTTTACTTTATTAGTGATCGTATCCACTATCAGAATATCAATATGACTGTATTGATTTTTACAAAGAAAGAAAATATGAAGAATGTAATTATGGAAAGAACAGGTCGCGGTGTAACGTACTGGATGGGTAAGGGTGCTTATACAGATACAGAACAGTATATTTTATTTTGTGCTGTCAATAAGTATGAGATTCGTAACTTCAAAAAAATAGTCAATGAAATTGATTCAAAGGCTTTTGTGACAATTAGCGAGGATCAAGAAATTGATGGTGGATTTGAAAAGCGTTTGTGATATAATAGACATGCAAAAAGGAACATACAAATATGTTTCTGGGAATAGTTGTAGTAAAAACTACCTACAAACTTTGCTAGAGTTGGCGTAGGTAGTTTTTATTTTGTTTATTCATTTCTGTTTGATTAATTCAACCAAAAGCTGAATCACAAAGCCAATTAGTGTTGTGTAAATGCCTAATGCAGATACAATTAGGACTAACAATTCGTAATTGTTCATGACTACCACCTCCTAATGATACCAGAGGTTCTTATACGCACTCTGGGATTGTCATTAAAATGCAATGATAAATCCATTCCCAGAAGTATACATATGCTTGCTGCTTGTATGTTCCAATTACTATTTTAAGTGGTCAATGTGAAAAAAACATTAAAACACAAAAAAAGGAACGATTTTTATTATTTCGTTCCTTCGTTGTATTTTGCCTCGATTTCTTTGGCAATCTTTTTACCTTCCATTACAGCACTACCAATTGTTTTTGGCCCAGTAAAGGCATCTCCAATAATGTATACATTCTTTAATGTAGAGGCGTGTGTATCCGTTGTTTTTAAATCGTCATTTAATGGAGTGAAGTCTACTTTTTGACCAATAGCCATCGCAACTAAATCACATTCCATTGTGAATAATGAATCTTTTACTTCGTGGCAGCTTGCTCTTCCAGATTCATCCATTTCTCCAAGTTCCATTTTCGCAACTTGAACACCACAAACATTTCCGTTTTCATCCTTTAAAATGTCTTTGATGTTGTTTAAGAAGGCAATCTTAACACCTTCTTTTTCACAGGCTTTGATTTCTGCAGGACTTGCAGGCATTTCCTGTAAAGATCTACGATATACGATTGTGACATCATCAATGATACGAACTAATGATCTTGCACAATCCATCGCAACATTTCCACCACCCCAAACAATGGCCTTTTTATATTTTTTGAAGTCTTCTTGTTTGTGATTGATATTTAAATCGTAAAGTAATGTTAAGCCGGCAACGACGCCATTACCTGTTTCAAAACCAAAAGTATTTTCAATTTGGGCACCAATCGCTACAACTACATAATCATAGTTTGCTTGTAATTCCTTAAACATAGTTTGATCCACAAAAGTATTAAAATGAAATTTAACACCGGCTTCAATCAATCCGTTATAGGCTTTTTCTAAGAATGTTTTGGGCATACGATATTCAGGAATACCTGTGTAAATGGCTCCACCAATTTCAGCTTCCTTATCAAAAATATCAATCTGGTATTCATTTTCTGTTTTAACTAATTCTTGAGCTAATGTATAGCCAGCAGGACCGGCTCCAATAATGGCAATCTTTCTTGTCATAAATCAAATTCCTCCATCTTTTTCGCTATTATATCATAAACTATTTCTTTAGGTACGAAAGAGCTCGTTTGTTTACGTTTTTTACGGCAATCTCAAGTTCACGAGCTGAAATTCTTTTTGCGCCATTGGCTAAAATCGCATTTTGAATCAAGCCATCACTTGTCGCAACTGATAATTCATATTTCTTTTTTAAGTCGTGTACAGCCTTTTCAATATAGCTGTCTGCTGTTTGATTGTATCTAGTATAAATAATGTCTAGATTTCCTTGATTAAAATGTGAACCTGTATTGTTTTTAACGCGATATCCATCAAATACTAAGATGACTTTGATCCGCTTATATCCTTGATAATTCGAGATTCGATTGATCAATTCATCACGAGCAGATTCAATGTTTACTTTGGCAATATCTTTTAAATCTTGCCAGTCATAAATCATATTGTAGCCGTCAATCATTAAACATTCTGGCTTTTTATCTTCGACATGAATCTGATTTAAATTCATATCAACCTTCGCTTTTTTCTTGATTGGCTTTTCAGCTTTCTTGTTGTTTCCACCAAGTGAATTAAATACTTTCTTTAATTCTTCTTCACGAACAGTATGTTTTACATAAGAAGTATAGGAAGTTGAGTTGGCTTCTTTAATTTGGATGTGCATATGCTCCTTGACTTCATCCCAAGGCACAAAATAACCTGCTCCATGTTCGCAGAATACAGATCCGGTTGGATTGTTTAAATCGGCTTCACTATCATAATTGGTTTCTTCAATGATCTTTTCTTGATCAAAACACGCATGATAGTCTTCTAATTCACAAATAAATTGGCCTTTTCCTTTTGTGTATGCGATGACATCTTTTTGATAGTCCATCAACTCACGAACGGGTCCTGTTCCTTTTATGTGAACAAGATTGTTCATGTCTTCTTCAATTTTAAATGAGCAATGCTTGTTTTCTAAATCAAACAAGGCTTTTGAAACATATTGATTTTCAACGACTAATTCAAAACTATAATAAGGTTCTAATAATACAAATTCTGCTTCTTTTAGGCCTTGTCTTATAGCACGATAGGTTGCTTGTCGAAAATCTCCACCTTCTGTATGTTTTAAATGGGCTTTACCGGCCACTAAAGTGATTTTTATATCGGTAATTGGCGATCCAGTTAATACGCCTTTGTGTTGTTTCTCTTTTAAATGCGTTAAAATCAGATTTTGCCAGTTTAAAGCTAAATCGTCATTGGAACAGTTTGATTCAAACACAAGTCCTTTACCTCTAGGTAATGGTTCAAGTTTTAAGTGTACTTCGGCATAGTGCCTTAAAGGTTCAAAGTGACCGACTCCAATGACTGTATTTTGAATGGTTTCTTTAAACAAGACTTTACCCGTTGTAAAACCAACTTTAACTTTAGATCTTTTCTCAATTTCTTTTTGAAGAATTTCCATTTGAATTGATCCCATCAGTCTTAAGAAAATTTGTTTCGTCTGCTCATCATATTCAATTTGTAGCTGCGGATCTTCTTGAGCAAGTACACTGCAGTAGCGCATCATAGTAAGTGCATCTACACCTTCGGGAAGTAGGAGTTGGTAATTCATATAGGCATTTAAGAGTGGTTTTGTCGTGTCAGATTCAAAGCCTAGCCCTTGACCTACTTCATACTTGTTCAATCCTTTTAGTGCACAAATCATTCCTGGATAAGCGGTTTGTACCATTTCAAATTGTTTTCCGTTATACAAACGAATTTGATCTACCTTTTCATCTGTACCAACTTTATCTTTGGCATTTAAAACACCACCCGTAATCTTTACGTGGGTTAAACGATTGCCTTGGTCATCACTAGAAATTTTGTATACACGAGCCCCAAAATCTTCAGGGTAATCTTGGATAAAAGATAAATCAATGATCGCATCCATTAAATCTTCGATGCCTTGGATTTTTAAGGCAGAACCAAAGAATACAGGGAAGCATTCTCTTTTAAAAATGGCTTGTTGAAGAAGTGATGAATCGATTTCTTCGGTTTCTAGATAGTGATTCATGATATCTTCATTCAACATGGACAGTTCATCTTCAGCATCTTCTGATTTAAAATTGATACAGTTGGATGAGAAATGCACTTTAAGATCATTCATAAGCTCTTCTTGTGTCTTATAGCTGATATCCATTTTATTAATAAAGATCAACGTAGGAATCTTATAGTGTTTTAAGCATTTCCAAATGGTAGAAGTGTGAGATTGAATACCGTCTTGTCCATTGATTAAAAGAATGGCTAAATCTAATACTTGAAGACTTCTTTCCATTTCGCTTGAAAAATCGACATGGCCTGGTGTGTCAATCAAATAGATTTCACTATCTTTCCAATGAAAGTGAGCTTCTTTTGAATAAATGGTAATGCCTCTTTCTCTTTCTTGATTATCATAATCCAAATAGGCATCTTGATGGTCGACACGTCCTAATTTTCGGATTGTTTTTGATGTATAAAGCATACTTTCGATACAAGTAGTTTTACCTGCATCGACATGTGCTAATATTCCAGTTACTATTCGTTTCATAGATATCATTTTATCATGTTGACGCAAATGATAAAATAGAGATAGGTTTTTTCGGAGGAAAAATATGAAAGTCTTAATGTTGAATGGTAGTCCACATGCGAGTGGAGTGAATGATTTGGCTTTGCGTGAAATGGAAGCTGTATTTAAAGAAAATGGGGTTGAAACCGAAATTATACAAGTTGGAAACTTAGCTGTTCGTGGTTGCTCAGCTTGTGGTGCTTGTACGAAACTTGGCAAGTGTGTATATGATGATATTGTCAATGAATTGTTACCCAAATTTGAAGAAGCGGATGGATTGGTCGTTTCAAGTCCTGTATATTATGCCAGCGCGAATGCGACATTGATTGCAGTATTGGATCGTTTGTTCTATATTTCTCGTTTTGATAAGACAATGAAGGTGGGGGCTAGTGTTGTTTCTTGTCGTCGTGGCGGAGCGAGTGCTACTTTTGATGAATTAAATAAGTATTTTACAATCAGTGGTATGCCTGTTGTATCGAGTCAATATTGGAATTCAATTCATGGAAATAATGCACAAGAAGCCAATCAGGATGAAGAGGGTAAACAAACAATGCGCGTTTTAGCTCGTAATATGACGTTCTTGATGAAAAGTATTGCCTTAGGTAAAGAGGCGTATGGTTTGCCGGAAAAAGAAATTAGAAAGGGTACGAATTTTATTCGTTAAAAGGTAATTGTATGGTGAATTTAAGACATCCAGATAATATATTTTATGATCGCGAAGGCGATTTATTCATAATCACAACGGATTTAGATGGTCGTCAGGAAGTGGTTTGTAAGACCAATCTTGAATGTGTGAGTGATGTTTTGGCAAGATTACTAGATATCAATTTTAAAAAGGTTTGTGACAGTGATGATCGTTTACGTATGTTAGGTGATTTAGAACAATTTGCGTGTGTATATGCACTGAAACTAATGACATATAAGACGGTAAAGGGACTTTACTTAGAGTTTCCTACTTTAGCCAAGTATCAAGGTACAGCTCTAATTAGTCCACACACAGTTATTGATAATCGTAATGATGGTTATAATAATAAGTATCACTTAATGTTGGTGAATGTTATCTATACATCTATGATTCATGCGACTGTTAAGTATGCAGGTTCAAGTCAGGAGGCTGCACACATGAAAGAAGTGTTTGAAACGGTTTTACCAGATGATAAGGGTCTGATTGAAACGTTGAATGATTTCTATGATGGTGCTATCAATGAAGCGGATTTAACGGATATTATTAAGAATATTCAAAACGAAAATACGACAAAAGCTTAAAAAATCGTTTTCATCGACCGATTTTCAATTTTCGGTCGAGTACAAACACAAAAAACATCTCTATGTTTAACATTGAGAAAAAGTAGCTAAAACGCCTATATATAAAGCGCCTAGCTACTTCGTGATGTATTTTTGATGTATTTTTTATAAAATTTTGTTTAGTTTATCCAGCATTTCACGCCTAGATTCAGAGTATATATGGGCGTAAGTTTTTCTCAATTCACTAACAGAATGGCCCAGCCTTTCTGCGATCAGCTGATCATCTACACCGGCACGAATCAGCAGAGTCGCATGGGAGTGCCTAAAGCCATGAGGAGAGATAGGTGGAACACCAGCAACCTGGATATATCTCTTCAAAGCAACAGCCAGTCTGGGCGCCAGAAGTGGCTTTATATGGCCAAATACAAACCAGGAGGACGAGAACCCGTCCTTCTTTTGTTGCTCGCTATAGCGACGCCTTAAGCAATCTAGAAGGGTATCCTGTAGATCAATATATCTGTTTGAATTTTTAGATTTAGGTGGAGTAATCTCCCACGGAGCCGATTCCGTTTTTATCGTCAATGTTTTTGAAATATGCACCCGGCCTCTGCCTAGATCAACATCTGACCATTGAAGGGCAAACATTTCAGATTTACGGACACCAGTGCCAAACATAAACATAAAGACATCACGCCAGTACTGGTCGTCTACGCACGATATAAAGTGCGTAAATGTTTCCTGCTCCCAGAACAACAGACTCTGATCTTTCAGGTTCCGTTTATCTTTCACGATAGGCAAAGATCTGCACGGGTTGACTTCAAGATATCCAAGTCTCACGGAATAGGAAAGAATAACGGATAGAGTATCTAAAATGCCGTTTAATGTGGGGGCAGCATAAAGCTGACCGTTTGGTTTTTTCTTTTGAAGCAGACGGTTTCTCCACTGATCAAGAAAGGGAGTCGTAAGCGCCGTAAGTTTCAGGCTTCCCAAATCATCCTGGATGTGATTTCTATAAGTATGTTCGCGCGTATAGAGAGTGGATCCTTTTACGGACATATTCTCTGCGTTTTTGCAGTATAACTGAAACATTTCATTTAAGGATATAGAAGGCCGAGCGGTAGTCATTTCCAGACGGAAGGCAAACTCGGCTTCTTTTGCTTCCTTTTTTGTTTTGAAACCTCGACGACAATATCGCTGAGTCTTTCCGGTAATATCTTTACAGGAACCGTAGAACATCCAGGTCCCTCTTTTTGTGTCCTTTTGCTGAGCCATAAGAGATTACCTCCTTTTATAATTTCTACGAAAAGCGACTAAAACACCCAACACCTGAACCTGATCATGAAAGTCTGCTGTCGAGAAGAGAGTCCCAATCGCATACGGACTGGCAGTACGTAAAGCAATCTGGTTCGTTTCGTTATGCGTAATAATAAAACGTAGCATGGCTTTACCTTGATACTTCACTAGCATAGGCACACCCGCACGAATAGCACCAGTAGCGCGGATCAGACAGACGTCGCCCTTGATAATATCCGCCTTATACATAGTTTCATCAGGCATAACATAAATATAATCCGCCGTAATATCTGTAGCCGTAGAAGTGAAAACTGACGAGCTTTTCGACTTAGATACAGACCCGTCCTCGTCGACCAGGGACAGAAAACGGACGGGCTTTACTGCAGAATCTTCAAAGGCTGCGCTCATCAGATCAAAAGGTTTCAGGTTGAAGCGCTCTGCAATTTTCACAACCATGTCTGGTCTTGGCGCTTTAGTACCTACCTCCCAACACCGTACGGTGTTATAGGAAACACCACAATACTCGGCCAAATCTCTACGACTGACACCAGACTCTTTCATCAGCTCAGGGAGTTTGGAAGATAAAACTTCATTCAATTTACTCATAATTACACCTCCTAGGTTTATATTAATCTTTTAGGTTCAAAAAGTAAATAATAAAAAATACAAAATAATAACCGTAAAAGTTTTACAAAATGCGTTCATAGCTGTAAACTGTAGGCAATTAGGAAAAGAGCTTTTAAGAAAGAAGGGAAAGCAGATGGGATAGAAGAACTCAAAAAGAAAATCGAATTCATGCTCCAGACTATGGACCAAAAGGGCCTTGAACAGGCCTACAAAATCCTACAAAGAATCTGGATCAGACACGGAACACAGCAATAGAACACACACGGAAGAATGCAGGACTTGGAAACAGGTTCTGCGTTTTTCTTTTATAAAAGACGAGTAACCGATCTAAACAGGATTACTCGTCTTTTTTTTCTACAAGATTATCAATAAGCTGCATTACTAAATTAAATTGATCATTAGGCAGACTGTATAGTTTTTTCATAATCCTAAGAGTGTCAGCATCATAGCCTTTTTCAGCTGCAAGCTCTTCAAGTATGGCGTCCATATCATCTATAAACATTTCACCCTTGCCTTCAGTTAACCAGGAATAATCCACGCAATACTTAGAACATATCAATCTAATAGTTCGATCAGACGCGCCGTTTGTATTTCTTTCAATATTACTAAGCGCCCCTCTTGAAAGACCGATAGGCTTCCCAAAGGCCTCACCCGATAGGCCTAGAGCTTTACGAACTTCTTTAATTCGTTCACCCACTGTTTTCATAAGTGCCTCCTTTCAAAAACAGAATACCACTATAGTTTTAAATTGTAAAGTAACAAAACATTTTTTTAAATTTCAGTGTTGACAATTGTAAAGTGACGAGCATATAATGACTTCGTAAACTTCAGTTACGAAGCACATGGAGGTGAAAAAATGAAAGCATCGCAACATCAGGAAATAGAAAAAACAAGCCTAATTCTTTCAGAAAAGATTCCCAAGCTATCTGAAAGTGAAAAAGCCTTTGTAGAGGGAATACTGACAGGCCTACAAATGAATAAGGCTCAGCCAGCACCAGCAGCCAAGGAACCAGAGAAGCAGGAGGAGGTGAAGTAGATGGATGCAACAGTTGTAGGAGGGATCTTCATTCTAACGGTAGCCGTAATGGTAGGAATCCCGACAATGAAAAAATTAGAACCGGAAAACACTTGGTACAGAGTGTATGCGATTCTAATCTGGTTTATAGCAGTATCTAGTTTAGTTCTTCGAGCTCTTTCTTAATATCTGGAGTCAATTCTTCTAGTAATCTTCCAGCAGTATGTCGATCATTTGTCATCAGCTTATTGAATTCAATTAGCTTATTACGAAGATCAGGAGAAACCAGAGGAAGAATTCTAAAGAAGTACTCGCCATATTCCTTCATATATTCGGGGTGGTTAAAGTATAAATATTTACCAGCGTATTGAAGGAAACCCATATAAATGTCTTTCTTAGCTTGATTATTACTTTTCTTATTATCAGCTTTAATCTCAAGATCACGAAGCTTCAAATGATAAATGTTATTTATAATCGCTGTAATACTTGGAGAAATAATCGCAGCTAAAGCAAGAGCTACAGTCAAGATATTAGCTAACTTATCAGTCATAAAAAAAAACCTCCTTTCATAGGAGATTGTAACACGAAAGGAAGAAAGAGAAATGGAACACAAATCAACAGGCGCAGAGCTTCCAGACTTTGCGGAGGGTATCAACCTTCACGGAGAAAGACTAAGACTGGAAGCATTCTATGCAGAACAAAAAAGAATCAAAAAACAGAAATTCAGATCTGGACTGGTAACAGCGCTAAACGTTGCGATCCTAATCCTGATCATTACGCTTAGCGTAGCGGTTTGGATCATGATCTATCAAATGCTTTATTAAAGGAGGTGGTGCATTTTGCAAGTAGAAAACCTAGCAGCCTACAGATACGAGATGATGGAAAAGGGATACATGAACATATCCGAACTATCAAAGTTTCTAGGTTGCGGAAGGAAAAAGGGAAGCAAGATCTTCCAGAAGATCATGGAAGACATAAAAAAAGAAGGTCTAGAAAATATCGACAGCAACATTATTCTAACCAAGCGTGCTGTTCAGTATCTAGGCCTCACACAAAAGAATATCGTAGAATCCTACGAGCGTTCTATAAAAAAAGGCTAGAAGACCTCGTTCGAAAACGAATAAGGCTCTAGCAATAGAACACGCTTATATTATACAGCACGTGTTCAAAAATACAAGGAGGAAAAAGAAAGAATGAATTTAGATGAAACAATTGTCAAAGCAAAAAAAGCATCTGAAAATCAGTGCATGAATGATCGTTGTAGAGAAAACTTTAAGCAGCTTGCAGCGTGGCTGGAGGAACTGAAACAGTATAGAGAACAGTATAAAGAACAGAATCAGGAAACTAATCTAGATCATTTCCAACAGGAAGTTCTAGAAAAAGGCCTATGGAATTTAGCGGTAGTCAAAGGAAGACCTGAACGATGTGATCGTATTAAATGCCTTGACTGCGAACTTAGCAAAGATCGATCAAGAGGATGTCATGAAAAGGTAATGGATTGGCTAAAGCAGCAGTATATAAAACCAACTTACGAATTATCTAAATTTGAATTTGATTTATTACAAAGCTGTTCACAAGGCTATTCGCCCGAATATCAGTTCAAAAATATAAATTCTTTAACCGAGATGAGAAAAAAGGGGTATTTCAAGGGCATTGATAGGGATGCAACAATTAGAGATATCCTAGCAAATTGTGAAATAACAGAGGAGGACTAAGCGTGATCAATATTAAAAAAGAAAAACCTGCAAAAAGAGAATTAAAGCTTTTCTCAGTAGAAGTTGCACTAACACCAGACGTTGAAGACAGCGCGCAATTAGAGACACATATCGAAGGAAGCAGACCCGAGATGATGGCCTTTCTTGAAACAATGGACGTCGATCCAAAGGAACTCGGATCAATTCTAAAACATGCTGTTAAGGCTATGCTTAGAGATTTTGTACAGCAAGTAGTAAATCTAAGCGAAAGCCTAGAAGGCGCAGAAATGGAAGAAACGGAAGACTAGCAATGACATTCGAGGAATTCCAGGAAATAAACAAGAAATACGGAACCTCAAGAATGTGGACAGACGGCCTGAAGGACATCACGAAAGAAGAGTACGAAGAACATACAAAGAAACTGGTTGAAGTCTTCAATGATCTATTCAATGACGACTCAGACGATGAAGAGGAGGATGAATTTTAATGAACACATTGCTCTTATACAAGCTAGATATATCCGTAGTGGAACTCGCTACAGAAGCATACGGAATTCGTATTGGAGGTGGAAAGAACACACAAAATGAAAAAGCATTATTTGATGCATGCCACATTCCAGAAGAAGAAAGAGATGAAATTCTAGACGCAGCTCAAGAAGCATTCAGAAATACTTTCTTAGAAGAACTGGCCATGAGATCAACAGCAAACAACGTAGAAATTAATGATATTCGAAATATCGAAAACAAGGAGGACTAGAAAATGTATTACCAATTAACATTGCAATTCGCAACAAGCGAAATCGACGACGCTAAAAAAGTGTTGGAGCTAGCCAAAGAGCTAGACCTAAAGCGCGCAGGGCTAGAAGAAAAACTTCCTGAGCCTGAAACATTCCCATGGGAAGAAGAAGCACCAAAACAAGAAGCACCAACAAAGGAAGCGCCAACTCATAAAGAAAAAGAAAATGAGACTAAGATTCCAATGGCCAAAAATTGGACGACTCAAGACGAGCCTATTCATGAGACTGTAAAGCCTACACCGGACCCGACAGCACTTGCGAAAGAAATCACGCTGGAAGAACTACAGAAAGCCGGCGTCGCATTTGCCAAAGAAAAAGGTGTATCTGTACTAAAAGTATTCCTAACTCAGATGGGTGCAAGCAAGATCTGCGATATTCCTAAAGAGAAATATCAAGAGGCGTGGGAGGCATTACATGCCTAGTCAACACGCGATTTTATCAGCCAGTGGATCCAATAAATGGATTCACTGTCACCCTTCCGCAAGATTAGAGGAACTATTCGAAGAAAAGCCAAGTGTTTACGCAGCAGAGGGAACAGAGGCCCACAGCGTAGCAGAACAGAAACTCCGTAACTGGATCGAGGGACATCCAAGAAGAAAAGTAAAGGCAGCCAACGGAGAAATGGACGAGGCTACAAACTTCTATAAGAACTATGTTCTAGAGGTATACAACAAAGAGAAAAAGAAAAGCGATATCGCGGATCTTTTTATCGAGGTACAAGTTGATTTGACTCCATGGATTCCGGAAGGATTCGGGACATCAGACGCCGTGATCGTAAGTAATCACACGCTCCACGTTATTGACCTTAAATACGGAAAAGGTGTCAAGGTAAATGCTCCACACAATCCGCAACTTACCATTTACGCTGCAGGAGTTATGGCACTTTACGATTGCTTATATGATTTTGAAAAAGTTCAGCTTCATATCGTACAGCCTAGACGCGATCATATCAGCACCTGGGAACTTACAACAGAAGAACTGGCAGACTGGATGGAGAACACAGTCAAGCCTGCAGCTATAGAAGCTTGGAACGGTGACGGAGAACAACAAGCAGGTGAGTGGTGCAAGTTCTGCAAGGCAAAAGCGCAATGCGCAGCACACGCCGCAAAGATGAAAGCTATCGATGAAAGATATCAGCGCATGTGCGGAATGCTTCTAACAGATCAGCAAATCACGGAGCTTTTACCAGAACTAAATGGACTTATCTATTGGGCCAAAGAGGTGCAAGCGTTCGCACTGGAGCAGGCCTTAAAGGGGACACACTACGAAGGATATAAAGTGGTCGAAGGGGTAAGCAGCCGAAAGATCACGAATGAAAACAAAGTTGCGGAGGCTCTCCAGAACGCAGGATTTGAATACGACCAGATTATGGCTAAGCCAAAGCTTCAGACTATCACGGCTCTAGAAAAATTAGTCGGAAAGAAAGACTTTGCAGAAATCGTTGGTGAATATATCGAGAAGCCGCAGGGAAAACCTACATTAGTGCCAGTAAGCGACAAACGCCCAGAGCTTGGAAGTGTAACAAATGACTTCAAAGATGGCATTGATTAGAAAGATAAAAAGACTGATAGGAATCCAGTCGCCTTCAGAACACATGTGGGGATTTAAGCCCAGGAGATCAAAAGATGAGTTCAAAAGAGGATATCAACCAGCTCGAAGAAAAGACGGTCCGCATCCGAGCCGAGATTCGAAACAGTAAACCAGGACCACACAGAAACGATCTAAAGCGACAGCTTAAAAATGTAATGCGACAAAGAATACAAATAGGAGGAACAAAAAGATGTCACAAGTAAAAACAAAATTAGTAAGATTCTGCTATTGCCATTTAGCAGAGCCACGCGCAGTGGTAGAAGGCCAGGACAAGAAGTACAGCCTTAATATTCTAATCGACAAGGAAGACAGGGAGACGTTAGCACGTATCCAGAAAGCCTACGAAGAAGCTGTACAAGAAGGAATCGAGAAGTTCGGTCAATCCTTCAAGGGAAAAGTAACACCGCTAAAAAAAGCGCCAGGAGTCGGTTCAAGAGGTATAATCACTGACTGCGACATGGATGAAAAGTTCAGCGCACCAGAATTCAAAAACAAATACATGCTATCTGCTAAAAGTAATAGACCTGTGTCTGTAGGCTACCGAAAGAACGGAGTGACATACGCATACAGCGACAAGGAAGCTATTAGGGAAGATGTATATAGTGGATGCTATGGAGCTATCAATTTCAATCTGTACCCATTTAACACAGTAGGAACGGGGATTGCTGCGGGCCTTAACAGCGTCCTAAAAGTAAAAGACGGAGAACCATTAGGCGGACACTCAAGTGTAACTACAGACTGGGCAGACGCTTCTGAGTTTGACGAGGAAACCGGAAGCGACGACCTAAGTGCCTTATTGTAAAAAGCCCATACTGCATATCGACCTGGAGACATACTCCAGCGTCGACCTTGCAGCCTGCGGGGTTTATAAATACGCAGAGAGTTTAGATTTCAAAATACTTCTATTCGGATATGCATGGAACGACGGACAGGTCGAGGTCCTGGACCTTACAAAACAGGATCTACCGGTCACTCTTTTTTATGCATTGACAGACCCCAACACAATCAAGGTAGCACACAACGCAAACTTTGAAAGAGTCTGCCTAACAAACTATATAAAAAGGGAAAAGAGAATCAAATTCTTCAGGAAGAACCTCATGGATCAATTTACACCTGAAGGATTCCTTCCACCAGAACAATGGCAAGACACCTTGGTCATGGCCGCAGAGAACGGCTATCCTTCAAGCTTAGGCCAACTAGGACCCGCACTAGGGATTGAAGAAGACAAGGTGAAACTGGCTACAGGTAAAAGACTGATCCAGTATTTTTGTAAGCCTTGCAAACCAACAAAAGCCAATGGCGGAAGATGGAAAAACCTACCGGAGCATGATCCGGAGAAATGGAATCTTTTCATAGAATACAACAAGCGCGACGTGGAATCAGAACAAGCCATTTATAACAAGCTAAACAGCTTGATACCTGTATCTGATCAGGAATGGGAAAACTGGCACAGGGACCAGAGAATAAACGACAGAGGAATTCACGTAGATACGCAGATCATAAAAGACGTTCAGTCCTACAGCTTAGAACACGGAATGGAACTGATGGAGGAAGCAAGATACATCACGGGCCTAGAAAATCCGCAAAGCGTAGCACAGCTAAAAAAGTGGATCCTTGACCAGGAAGGGCGTGACGTCGAAAGTTTGAACAAAGAAGCCGTGAAAGACCTTCTAAAAGGCACACTGAAGCCAGAAACAAGAAGAGCCCTAGATGTTGATTACCAAATTAATTGCTAACACAGTATTCAAATTAAATTGTACACA
>ENA-OPDW01000443-OPDW01000443.1-human-gut-metagenome-genome-assembly--contig:-NODE-443-length-32842-cov-8.693598_pt1 | contig 32842 bp, 29 predicted proteins | sample MGYA00241264_ERZ501508 | MGnify/ENA primary metagenome ERZ501508 (study PRJEB25962, sample SAMEA2042575) | human gut metagenome | biome: human gut; feature: human-associated habitat; material: faeces...
CGGGCGCCAGCAGGCACCCGTCTAAAAAGGGGTGCCCTAAAATTGGAAGTTTACGTTCAGAACAATGACCAACATACAAAATAAAGCGCTATAATATCCTATCTTTAAGTTTCCAAAAACTTCTCCATATACATAGAAGTAAATTTTCTTTATGCTTTTATATATTACACTATTTTTTCTTTTGTTTATATTAACCTACCTCGAAATTTTATCTAACAATAAACAGTTCTCTCAAAATTCATTAATTATTGTCACTACATTTTTCTTTATTCTTTCATTTATAAGATGGGATACAGGAACTGATTGGGAACCTTATTTTGAAGCCTTTGAAAGAATAAAAATTCCATGGGAGAATTTATCTGATAAATACTCTGAATTTGAATGGGGGTTTATGGTTTTATATAATATAGCTAAGTCATTATCAGATTCTTATACAATGATGTTATTTATAGAAGCGACTATACTATACATGTGTATGTTTCATGTCATAAAAACTCATAGTCTATATCCTATTTTCTCCTTATTTATATATTATTGTATGTCTTTTGCTGGAATTTTCTTCGTAAGACAAAATATTGCCATGATAATTTTATTATGTAGTTTAAAATATATATATGAACGAAAAATCATTCCTTTTATTATAATAGTATGCATTGCATCATTAATACATAGAACAGCTATTATTTTTTTATTATCATATCCAATCTATAAATATTATTATAGCCTAAAATTCATAATAGTATCTGTTCTAATAACAACTTTATTAGGATTATTCCTAACAAAGTTAATGTTAAATATGATAGGAGGATTAGGTCTCGGTATTATTTCAGCAAAAATTAATGCCTACTTGGATTTAGGAGAAAATGATAATTCAACAACCTTTTCAACAACAGGAATTCTTATTAGAGGATTAATAAATAGAGCTTTCCTAGTTATATTATATTTATCTATATTAAATAAGGATAGAGCCCAAAATAGAGTTCTAAATGGATTAATTAATCTTAATATCTTTGGAATTATTCTGTATATCATATTAACCCCTATAGCATTTTCCTTGGGTAGAGTTACGGCATACTTCGATATCTTACAGATATTTATATTGCCCTATTTATTTACTAAATGTACATTTAGAGCTAAATATACAATAATATCCCTATTATCAATATATTTATTCTTTAGACTATATACAGCTATCGCAGCATTTCCACAAGAATATATCCCATATAAAACATTTATAGAATATTATTAAATGAGACAAATTCTTTTTATAACACCTTTTACTCCTTGTAATAAAGATGCAGGATCAAATTATACTAAACAATTATTAGAGAAATTATCTGAAACAAATCAAATCGACCTAATCTTCTTTAAATATAAAGATGATCCATCTTATATTCCACCTAATAATGTAAACGTCGTATATTGCAAGAAGAATAGTACGATCTTTAAACTTTTAGATATTACACTATTTCCTTTCCTATATCCTTTATTTACAGTTAGATTTAACTGGAAAATTGTTTTTAAAATAAGAGCTTTACTAAGAGAAAAAAAATATGACATAATATATTTTGATTTCAGCCAAACATTTTTATATTCTAAATTCATAAAACATAACCATAAGATACTTATGTCCCATGATGTAATATATCAAAGATATAAGAGAGAAAATAATATATTTATATCATGGATAAAATGTTCTGAAAAATGGCTATTAAAAGGAAAATCTAATAATATATTCACTTTCAGTATTAAAGATTCTCAAATTCTAAATAATATATACCATATCCCAAGTAAAAACATTTGCTTTTTTATTCCTGATGATGCAATAAATAGTATTCCAACCAAAATCCAAAACAACATCACATTTTTTGCTATGTGGAAAAGAGCTGACAATTATCAAGGTCTATTATGGTTTATAAATAATATACTACCTCACATAACTTGTCAAGTAACAATAATTGGAGGTGGATTATCAACTGAAATACAAAAACAAATCAAAAGTTATTCAAATATTAACTATATGGGATTTGTCAACAACCCATATCCAATTATTTCCAATTCAAAAGCCTTAATATCTCCTCTATTTAATGGAGCTGGAGTTAAAGTTAAAGTTATCGAAGCTTTAGCATGTGGTACACCTATAATAGGAACAAAAATCGCATTCGAAGGAATCGATTATAAATTCCAAAAATTTATGATAGAAGCTTCTAATCCGAGTGAGTTTATACATGCAATCAAGTCCATTGAATATACTATAGAGGAACATATTACTTTTAAAAAGAAATTCTTAAAAGAGTATTGTAATAATACAATATTAGACTATATAAATAATTAATTATGAGCAATAATATTTCAGCTTCAATCGTTACCTTTCACTCCCCAGAGAATGAAATTAAAAATCTTTTAAACGGCTTAGTAAATTCTGCTATTAGCACCATTTATATAATAGATAATTCTTTAAATGATAGTTTAAGAAGTGTCCAACATATATCAAATAAGATAATATATATTCATAACGCAAATCTCGGTTATGGAGCAGGCCATAATATAGCAATAAATAAAGCCCTTGAATTAAAAAATAAGTATCATATAGTTATTAATCCTGATATTTATTTAGAAGGTAACTCTATTAATATTTTAAAAGAATATATGGATAATCATCCTAACGTAGGCTTAGTAATGCCACAAATTCTTTATCCTAATGGAAAAATTCAATATTTGTGTAAACTTCTACCAACTCCTATAGATCTCATTATTAGAAGATTTATTCCAATATCAAGTTATCAAGAAAAAAGTAACTATAAATATGAATTACGTTTCACCAACTATGATAAAGAAATGGAAGTTCCAGCCTTATCGGGGTGTTTCATGTTTATAAGATGTAGTGTACTAGACAAAATAGGAGGCTTTGATGAAAGATTTTTTATGTATGCTGAAGATTTAGATCTATGTAGACGAATAGGAGAAATTTCTCAAACAATATTTTACCCTAACGCAAGGGTATTCCATGCGTATGAAAAAGGATCATATAAAAATAAAAAATTACTAAAGTACCATATTATATCAATTATCAAATATTTCAATAAATGGGGTTGGTTTTTTGATAAAAAAAGGAGGAAAAAAAATAAAGAAATATTAAACTCTTTACAATATAAAATCAAATAACAACATATTAAATTATTTATAAATATGCATCAAGAAGACAAGACTTCTCAAATAGATATAGATCTTTTAGAACTTATAAGGAAACTATATCAAAACAAATATTTCATTCTAAAATTGGTATGTATTTCTACAATACTTGGAATAATCATTAGCTTTAGTATTCCATCCAAATATTGTGTGAAAATAACAATTTCTCCTGAAACTGGACAAACAGGAGAAAATGGGAACCTTACTGGTATGGCTTCAGTGTTAGGTCTTGGAGGGTTCGGTACATTTGGAAAAGATGCTATTAATTCAAATATGTTTCCTGATATTATCCAAACGACTCCATTTATCATAGACATATATAATATTAAAGTATCTCCTCAAAATCAAGAAAAAGAAATTCCTTTACATAAATATTTGGATAAACAAAAAATACCATGGTGGAATTATATTCTTAACTTACCCAGTAACATCAAACAACTTTTCTCATCTAAACAACTCTCCAAAACATCAGATGAGTCAAATATTAACCCTTACAAATTAACAAATAAACAAAATGGAACAATTGCAGCTATTAGAAATTCTATTTCTGCAGCAGTAGATAATAAAACCAACATGATCATAGTTTCCGCAACCTTCCAAGATCCCGAAGTCGCTGCAATAGTTGCAGATAGTACAGTAGCTAAATTACAAGAATATATTATAGACTACCGTACACGAAAAGCACAAGAAGATTGTAACTATTTGGACAAACTTTGTAAAGAACGTAAAGAAGAATATCATAAAGCACAACAAGCCTATGCTGATTTCATGGATACAAACCGCAATGTTATATTGCAACGTACGCAAGCAGAAGGAACTCGTTTACAAAATGACATGAGCATTGCTTTTCAGATCTATAGCCAAGTAGAAACTCAATTACAAGTAGCACGTGCAAAAGTACAAGAAGCTAAACCTGTATTCGCCATAGTGGAACCAGCAACTGTACCATTAAGCCCTTCTAGTCCAAACAAAAAAGTTCTAGTTTTAATATTTATCTTTCTCGGATTTGTAGGAAGTTCTTCTTGGATCCTTTTCGGAAAGAATATTTGGAAGAACTTAAAAAATATCAATAAAGCCCAATGAATATTATCCAAACCTCCATACCTGGTGTAGTTATCATTGAACCACGCCTTTTTAAAGACGACAGAGGATATTTCTTTGAGTCTTTTTCTGAACGAGACTTCAATACACAAGTCAGAGAAGTCAAGTTTGTACAGGACAATGAAAGCATGTCATCCTACGGGGTCATGCGTGGACTGCATTTCCAGCGCCCGCCTTACACACAGAGTAAGCTGGTACGCTGTGTGAAGGGTGCCGTACTGGATGTAGCAGTGGATATCCGCAAAGGAAGTCCGACCTACGGGCAGCATGTGGCCGTAGAATTGACAGAAGAGAATCATCGCCAGTTCTTTGTTCCACGGGGCTTTGCACATGGTTTCGCAGTATTGAGCGAAACAGCTATCTTCCAGTATAAATGTGACAATTTTTATCATCCGGAGGCAGATGGAGGAATCAGTATTCTGGATGACTCTCTGGGTATTGATTGGCGTATTCCAACGGATCATGCCATCCTGAGTGAAAAAGACACAAAGCATCCGCTTTTGAAGGACTTTGATTCCCCATTTGATTTCAATATTTCTTTGTATTAAAAAAGTGAAAGGAAAAGAAGTTATGAATATATTGGTAACCGGTGCCAACGGTCAGCTTGGCAATGAAATGCGCATCATCAGTAAGGAAACTGGATATGATTTCCTATTTACAGATGTTGTGGAGGCGGAAGGTGTAGAAACAACCTTGCTGGACATTACCGATGCAGAAGCTGTAAAGAATATTATACGGAAACACCAGATCGATTGCATCGTAAATTGTGCTGCCTATACCAATGTGGATAAGGCAGAGAGCGATGTGGATCTGTGCCGGAAGCTGAATGCTACTGCTCCCAGTATACTGGCCGAAGCAATGAAAAAAGCCGGAGGATTGCTGGTACAGGTCTCAACGGACTACGTGTTTGGCGGAGATCCTTATAACACCCCTTGCCGGGAAGATCAGAAAGGCACGCCAACCGGAGTGTACGGGCTGACCAAACTGGAGGGAGAAGAGAGTATCAAAGCCATCGGATGCAAGCATGTAATCATCCGTACGGCCTGGCTGTATTCAGAATTCGGTAAGAATTTTGTCAAGACGATGCTGAACCTGACAGCTACCAGACCACAGCTGAAAGTGGTATTCGATCAGGCTGGTACGCCAACATACGCTTATGATCTGGCTGTTGCCATCAAAGCGATCCTGGAGGACTACACTGCAGAAAAGTCCCGGAATGAATACAGCAAGACGGGTATATACCATTTCAGTAACGAAGGGGTATGTTCCTGGTACGACTTCACAAAGGTTATTGCTGAACTGGCAGGAAATACCACTTGCGATATCCAGCCCTGCCACAGCGATGAATTCCCCAGTCCGGTGAAGCGCCCGGCTTATTCGGTACTTGACAAAACAAAGATCAAACAGGCCTTTGGATTGAAAATCCCATACTGGACAGATTCTCTGAAGGCTTGTATGGCCAATATGGAAGTTATTAAATGAATTATCACAAAATTGCAATATTATGGATTTCAAACGCAACATCCTGATCACCGGTGGTGCCGGATTTATCGGCAGCCATGTGGTAAGACTTTTCGTGAACAAATATCCGGAGTATCATATCATCAATCTGGACAAGCTGACCTATGCGGGCAACCTGGCCAACCTGAAGGATATTGAGAACAAGGAAAACTATACTTTCGTCAAGGCAGACATCTGTGATTATGACAAGATGCTGGAACTGATGCAGCTGTATCATATTGATGGAATCATCCACCTGGCTGCGGAAAGTCATGTAGACCGCAGTATCAAGGATCCGTTTACCTTTGCACGGACAAATGTGATGGGAACGCTTTCGCTGCTGCAGGCTGCCAAGGTATACTGGGAAGGGCTGCCGGAAGGTTATGAAGGCAAACGTTTCTATCATATCTCTACAGACGAAGTATACGGAGCTCTGGAAATGACGCATCCGGAAGGAATTGAACCGCCGTTTACCACTACGGCTTCTTCAGCAGAACATCATCTGGCGTACGGAAAGGATTTCTTCTATGAGGATACGAAATATAATCCGCACAGTCCGTATTCTGCCAGCAAGGCCAGTAGTGACCACTTTGTACGTGCCTTTCACGATACATACGGCATGCCGACCATTGTAACCAACTGTTCCAACAACTATGGTCCTTACCAGTTCCCGGAAAAACTGATTCCGCTGTTCATCAACAATATCCGTCACCGTAAACCGCTGCCGGTATATGGCAAGGGAGAAAATGTACGCGACTGGCTGTATGTTGTGGATCATGCACGGGCCATTGACGTAATTTTCCACAAAGGTAAGATTGCGGATACATACAACATCGGCGGATTCAACGAATGGAAGAATATTGATATCATCAAGACGGTGATAAAAACCGTAGACCGCCTGCTGGGGCGTCCCGAAGGAGCTGACATGGATCTGATCACTTACGTGACTGACCGGAAGGGACATGACATGCGTTATGCCATTGACTCTACGAAACTGCAGCGGGAGCTGGGATGGGAACCGAGCCTGCAGTTTGAGGAAGGTATTGAGGAAACCGTGAAATGGTATCTGGACAACCAGGAATGGATGGATAACGTAACCAGCGGGGACTATCAGAAGTATTACGAAAGTATGTATCAGAACCGATAATCGCACACAACTATGAAAGGTATTATCTTAGCAGGGGGAAGCGGAACACGCCTCTACCCCATCACGAAAGGTGTCAGCAAGCAGTTATTGCCGGTGTTTGACAAACCGATGATTTATTATCCCCTCTCTGTCCTCATGCTGGCCGGAATCAGGGAGATCCTGATCATTTCCACTCCAAACGACCTGCCGGCTTTCCGGCGTCTGCTGGGAGACGGAAGTGACTTTGGTATCAGACTGGAATATGCAGAACAGCCTTCACCGGACGGACTGGCACAGGCATTCATTATCGGAGAGAAATTCATAGGAAACGATGCTGCCTGCCTCGTACTGGGTGACAACATCTTCCACGGAAGTGGTTTTACTGCCATGCTTCGCGAAGCTGTACGCACGGCAGAGGAAGAAGGAAAGGCTACTGTATTCGGATATTGGGTAAGCGATCCGGAACGTTACGGAGTGGCTGACTTTGACAAGGATGGCAACTGTCTGAGCATTGAGGAAAAGCCGCAGCATCCGAAATCAAACTATGCAGTGGTAGGTCTGTATTTCTATCCTAACAAAGTAGTGGAAGTGGCTAAGAACATCAAGCCTTCCGCCCGTGGAGAACTGGAAATCACGACTGTGAACCAACGCTTCCTGGAAGACGGAGAACTGAAAGTGCAGACACTGGGCAGAGGTTTCGCCTGGCTGGACACCGGCACCCACGATTCACTGGCAGAGGCTTCTACTTACATTGAAGTAATTGAGAAGAGACAGGGACTGAAAGTGGCTTGTCTGGAAGGCATTGCTTACCGGAAAGGATGGATTACTGCCGACAAGTTACGGGAAGTAGCGAAGCCTATGCTGAAGAACCAGTATGGCCAATATTTGTTAAAAGTTATTGACGAACTGGAACGGACAGGAAAGGATAATCTGGAATAATTTCTTTCGCATCTGATCTGATATCATTCAGGCCTTCTTCTCCGAAACTTTTTTGGGAAGAAGGCCTGAAATGTATTTGTTCCGCAATTTTGTTCCGCACCATTTTCTGCTGATCAGAAATATCCTCAAGCAAATAATTATCAACGGTTTACAATTACCAGAGTGAATCTTATTTCCGAATTTCTGCCAGCTTTGCCAGGCTTTTTTTAAACTATTATAGTTAGTGCGGACAAAAATAGTTACATTTCTGTCCGCACTTTCCCCTATAAGTTTATATATAGGGTGGCAAAGCTGGCAGAAAACGATATAACCTGCTCATTAGTTGTCTGTTTCATCTAAAAATCTTATCTTTGCACTATCCCTTTAAATGCACAAGATTATGAGTAATTACATCCGTTTTGACTGGGCAATGAAACGCCTGCTGAGAAACAAGGCTAACTTTGCCGTACTGGAAGGTTTTCTGACAACACTGCTCCGTGACCGGATCAAAATACAGAAACTGCTTGAAAGCGAAAGCAATCAGGAAGAGGAATTTGACAAATATAACCGGGTGGATCTGCTGGCCGAGGACTCCAAAGGGACTCTGCTGCTGATTGAAATCCAGAACAACAATGAATATGCTTACTTTCAGCGTATGCTCTTCGGTACTTCAAAACTGGTGACTGAATATATCAACCGGGGAGAAGGCTACGACAAGGTAAGAAAAGTGTATAGTATCAACATTGTCTATTTCTCATTAGGACATGGAAAGGATATTGTGTATCACGGAAAAACAGAATTCCGGGGAATACACCAGAACGATATACTGGAATTATCTCCATTCCAGCGCCAGACGTTTAAGGTCGACACAGTCAGCCAGTTGTATCCGGAATATTATATCCTGAAAGTGAACGATTTCAATCAGGTTGCCAAAACACCGCTGGAAGAATGGATCTATTATCTCAATACCGGAGAAATTCCAGATCAGGCACAGGCTCCGGGACTGAATGCTGCACGTGAAAGGCTGAAACTGGACCGTATGAGCAAGGATGAACTGAAAGCTTATTACCGCCATCTGGATAATATTGTGATCCTGAGAGACAATATCAATACGGAACGTGCGGAAGGCAGAGCAGAAGGCAGAGCGGAAGGCATAGCGGAAGGCCTGGAAGCAGGACGGCAGGAAGAGCGCCGGCAAAATGCAATCCGGATGAAGGCAAAGGGATTCCCCGCTCAGGACATTGCAGACATCACCGGACTGTCTCCGGAAGAAATTGACCGCCTGTAAATGGAGACATTCGCATCTGATGGTCTGCTAATTATTATGCAGCCTTACTGCCGAAGTGCAGAGCTGCGCAATGGTTTCCCGGTGGGTGATCAGGATCAGCGTCTTGTCCTGTACCTGCCGGGAAAGTCGTTCCAGCAGCTTCCGTTCCGTTTTTTCATCCAGGGAAGAAGTCGGTTCATCCAGCAGGAGGATGCTTCCGGGGCGGAGCAGGCCGCGGGCAATTGCAATCCGTTGTGCCTGGCCTTCACTGAGTCCTGCCCCCTGTTCACCGCAAAGCGTATCCAGTCCTTCCGGTAAGGTCATGACAAAATCGGCAACAGCCGTATGCAGAGCAGCCTGCAGTTCAGCTTCCGTTGCCTCCGGTTTTCCCAGCAGCAGGTTATCCCGGATCGTTCCGCTGATCAGTGTGTTTCCCTGGGGCACATACGACAAATTGCAGCGGGTGAGGGGAGACACCTCTTCCCTTTCTTTCCCGTTATAGAGTGTCACAGACCCGCGGTCCGGTTTCAGCAAAGCCAGCATCAGTCGCAGCATCGTACTTTTTCCGGCTCCTGTCTCACCGACCACAGCCGTAAGACTTCCCGGCAGGAAGTCGTGTGAGAATCCCTTCAAGACTTTGCGGCTGCTGCCCGGATAGGAATAGTCCACGTCCTTCAGGCAAATACCCAGTCTGCCTGGTAACCGGACCGCTTCTCCCTGTTCTTCCGGCGATAAGGATGAAAGCTCTTCCAGCCGTTCGGTGGCAGTAAATACCTGGATAAAAGCCGGAATCTGACGGCTGAGTTCCACCATGGGACGCTGCACCTGGGCAACCAGCTGCAGAAAGGCGGTCATCATACCGAAGGTGACTGAACCGTCGTACAGACCGAATATCCCCCATAAGAAGGCGGTTGCATATCCGGCGGCAAAGCCTGTCTGTACCATGATCCGTGAGAAAATGGAGAAGTCCGTACGCCGCATCACCTTCCTTTGCAGATCAGCCTGTAAGCCAGCCAGAGCCTGTTCGGCCTGTTCCGTATACTCCAGTGTGCGGATCAGGATGCGATGCTGTATCTGTTCCTGCAGGTGACTTTGTACCTGACTGTCCGTGGTACGGATTTCCCGTGAGAGCCGTCTCATCCTGCGTACATACGTTTTGCTGAAGAGCAAGGCAACCGGCGTGATGAACAACAACAGTCCCGTCAACTGGGGATCCAGCCGGTAGAGAAAATACAAAGCCCCTGCCAGTTGTACCCCTGTGGCAAAGAGCGCCGGAATGTTCCGGCACAAAGCAGCCGTAATGACCGGTACATCCTCTACCAGACGGTTGAGCATATCTCCCGAATGCAGTTTTTCCCTTCCCATCCAGCGGCTTTCCAGAATACGTCCGAAGAGCTGGTGGCGCAGCCGGTTCCGGAAGCGGATCTCTATCCGGCTTCCCTGACTTGTGCTGATCACTGACAGCAGCAACTGGGCGATGATACATCCGATCAGACAGGCGATACCTGTATACAGACTGGCTTCCGTATGGCGGGTGACAATGTCAATCAGATACTTGCATACCCAGACGAAGCAAAGTGATACACTCACCTGCAGGATGCCGGTCAGTCCGTTGAGTACAGCAGGCAGACGGAATCCTTTGGAAGTTTTCCACAGCCAGCCCAGGCATTCCCTGAGCCGCATTTCCTTATCCCTGTCTCTATACATGCAATCTCCTTTCTATCCGGCAGATGGCCAGCAAGTATCGCCGCAGCGGTCGCAGCCGCATCCATAACCAGGCTTTACACTGTTCTGTTACGGAGGAACAGCGGATGTAACGGCCGTTGCGGATAATTTCTATGACGGTTCCGCAGATCTGGTCCCGGTTACACTGTTCGGTAGCCTGGAGGTTGCCGTCGCCCATCAGGGTCATTTCATTATCCCGAATGGCAATGATCCGGTGAAGGATATATCCCCTGTCCGGAATCCGGGCCAATACGATATCACCTCTGTGAACCGTTTTCTTCTTTTGCAGGATGATGCTGTCCCTGTCGCCTGTGATAAAAGGAAGCATGCTGTTTCCCCTGGCCCGCAGTTTCACCCGGTGTCCTGTCTGGAGCAGGCTGGTCACTTCGGAAAGCATACTTTCATTAGGAAGTGTGATTTTCAACTCCCAATTTGGTTGGTCTGTCATGTACTGTCTGAAAACAAACATGGATTCCATACCGCCGGACAGTCCGTAAAGACTGTCCGCGGCAGGAATCCATGAACCTAATTTAATTAAAAATCTGAATTATTCTCCACGGGTGATAACGGCACGGCTCAGACGAGGATCATCGTAGAACATGTTATCCACTCCACCCTTGTAGTCCATGCGAAGCTGTGAAGCCGAAACGCCGAACTCTTTGGTCAGGCAGTCGAATACAGCCTGTGCACGTTCCTTGCTCAGCTGTTCGTTTCTCTTCTTGCTGCCGGTACCGGCATCTGAGTAACCGGTGATGGTATATACCGTATTCGAGTCGGATGACTTGATTACTTCAGCCAGCATACCCAGGTTTACACGTGCTTCGTTTGACAGTTCACTCTGTCCCATGGCGAAGACAATCAGGCTTCCGGAAGCAACCTTCTTGACAGCCACTTCAGCTGCTTTCTGGTTACCTTCAGCAATGGCCTTCTGCAGACGCTCGTTTTCTTCAGTCAGTTTGTTCAACTGAGCCCGCATGTCATTGATGGCAGCATTGTCATAACGGGTAACCGTCTTGCTGCGATTCCATCCGCGGCGTTTGAACTTGTAAGTCAGACCGACCGTTGCTCCCAGCAGACCGTCAAATTTGGCCTGTCCGATTTCCCCGTCAATGGCATCATCCACCAGAGAAGCCCGCAGGTCAATGTTGGCATCCAGTGCATCACACAAGCGGAAGGAGTTCAACCAACCTGCACTCAGCGTGATGTTTCCGGCTGTCGGTGCTTCCCAGGTACGCATGTACCCCACACCTGCATAGAAACTGCTGTTCCAGATACGTTTTTCCTTGTATCCGCAGAACAGGTTAGACAGGTTGAACATCACATCAGCCCGTACGTTGTAATATTTGAACTTGGAGTAATACATACCCTCTCCCCAGTCAGGCACCTGTTCTCCGGTGGAGTGAGCTGCTCCCCAGCGGGTAGCTCCCCGGAGAGAAAGGCCGTTGTACATCAGTCGCATTCCGACACCCGGAGTAAACCATTTGCCGACAGCAATGTCGAGTGCAGGCGAGATACGTTTGCCAAAACCTATCTGCTTGTCGTGGTCACCAAACATCACCTGCGGTCCGGCCCCCACACTGAGGAACCAGTTATCCCAGAAGTGGTTGGTTTCCACTTTGTACTTGTCATTACTGTACTCCACGGTTTCTGTAAAATCACCGTTTTGTATGGTCTGCTCCGACTGAGCCAAAGCAGGACCTGCAGCCGCCAAAGCCAAGACTGCAAAGATTGTTTTTTTCATCATAACTTTATGATTTGATTAAAGTGTTTTTTAGTTTATTCCGCATTTACACTAATCAGTTCCCATAAGTATATTCAAAACTTACAACTACCGGGAAATGGTCTGCATAGCCATTTACTTTGGTGTAGCTTACATCCTGATTAGACAGAATATTACCGTTAGCATCTTCTACTGTCACTCCACTATATGATACTGTTTCAGAGCCTTTTGCGAAGTGTTCCACATCGTTCATACAACTTGTGGCTTTCAACTGTATAGCAGCACTAGGCACGTTGATGTACCACATTTTATCCACCACTTCACCACGCTGATCGTCCGCACATAGGATATCAGTATTACCTCCTCCAAATTTTGAACGTATCATCAATGAACTGGTATTCCAAGTAGGATATACACCACCACGTTGGATTTCTATCCAAGGATCGGCAATCTGTAAACCTTCACTGGTAACCGGATCAATCAGATTGTCCACAATCTGGTGACGAGTATAACGCATGTTGGTATCACCCATAATGATAGCCGGGCGATTGTTTTCTTTTGCCTTTGCTACCACATAGTCACGTAACTGACGCAATTGTGAAAGCTGGGCATGCACCCATGGGTCTTCTTCCGTGTTACCACCATCACCAAACGTGTTCATGTGAGTAATATAGACATCTATCGTCACACCCTGAGCCACAGTCACTACATAATGGCGGAAACCTTTATCTATCAACTTATTGGCACCTCCATCTATTCCTCCATATACCTCATCAAAAGGCACCATGATTTCGTCTGTGGCAGTAATAACATCCTTTTTCCAAAAAAATCCAAGTCCATCCGTGTCATTATGTATCAAACTAGACACTGTACCCCGGTATGTACCCATATTATAATTGGTCATGCCACCGGCAAGTTCATCATGATATGCAAAATCTTCACTGATCGCAATAAAATCATAGCCAAGGCTATTCATAATGCGACCGATAGATTTCGTTCCATCTGAACCAGGACCACCACTATTAATCAGGCTTGGTAATCCATCCACATTCAGTGCAGCACAAGTAAATTTACCTTGTACGGTATTTCCTTCCTTGTCATACACTTTGATGGTTTCATACTTGTCGAGAACCACAGGGAAATTGTAGATTTGTTCGGAAGAGAAATTGGTCAGACTGTTGGCTGTAAACACAGCTTTGTAGTTTTCTGTTGACACGGTAATCGTAAAGAGGTCGCCAAACTTGACAAGTGGAAAAAGACTCATATAGCAGGTAAATGCTTGCTCAAGGCTTGGAGACGTTTTATCCCAAGTAAGAGTTATAGAACTTATCCCTTCATCTGTCTGTGTCCAACTGGCATCTTCCGCATTGAATGTAAAGTTACCAGCGATAGGAACATTAGTCTCTCCACGGCTAACACTCATCGTAAGGCTTTTCAGCGTTTCACCCTTCAGCGGAGTATCTGCTGCATCAATGGTAATACGTGCCATAGAAAAAAGGTGCTTGAAAACGAACTCATAGCCACCATCGGATGTCTGCGTAGTGGCACGACCTATCTTATAATCACCATGCAATGCGCCGTTGTCCATATTCTGCGTGGAAGGCAAAGTGCCCACAAGTGAATGAATGTCTTTGGATGAGTTGGCATCGTCGTACGGGTAATAGGCATAGACCGGATCGGTAAAAGCCGTAGTACCGGAAGCAGCAAAAGAAGCCGTAGCCGCTGTACCCTGACCTACCTTGGCATAGCGTTTCTGTGAAGTACCCGATTCATCGAACACACCGAGTTCATCACCGTCTATCCATACAATACCCACCGAGTTCGTTCCGTCAACTGCATCGCCTACAGCAGTACGTGTGGTGACCGACTGTTCTATTTTTGCCACGATTTGACCGTGGCCAGAACCATCCCAGATCGTTTCATCATCTGAGCAGGAGAAAAGAGTTTGTACTGCCAATACTACGGCAGCTACTATGTAAGATTTTCGCATAAAATTTATTTCTTATTACAGGAATTATCTGAATAAATGGTTGGTAAAATTGTCAATACCAGTATTCCACAGGGCAGACTATCATACCTGCCCTGCAGAATAAAATTGTTGTTATCTACATCTTGTCCAACCTATAGCATCAGTCTGGTTATCCTTCATTCCTGAACTATAACCCGGAGCTGCTGACTGTACGTTGTTGGCACCGCCACCTAAAGGTTTACCGTCAACTGGAGAAAGGCTCGGATTGTAAGCTTTGCGATACTTGTTGTTCATCTCTAGGATAGTTTGATTTAAGCTAGCACCACCGAGAGTTGTAGAATTATCACTTTCCACTTGGTTAAAGAATACGATTCCTACTGGATAGTAGCCTTCAGTGGCCATTTCTACGATCTTACCTGCCATATATTTATTGAAATATGTTGTGACAGGTTCATTGTTATCACCATCTATATATCCACCCATTCCTATGTACTTCCAAGTATCATGAGCATAATTAGTCAAATCACTATAATCTTTTTTAGACTGATTCAAAATATTATCGACCTTATTTCTACGTTCAAGAAGTGTTGGAATATATCCACGTTCACTATTAACATAGCCATCTATAGTTGTCTCATCGTTTTCAGTCAATTGAGCATGAGTTGCTAACACTTTTATTCCTGTTGCTCCATTTTGAGTATCCCAATAATTCAGATTTCTTGTTAAATAAGGATTATTTTTGAACTCATCTTTATCGAGTTCCATTCTTACGTTCATATAAAGACACTTGCTATCGTTGATAGTAGCTGAAGTATATGTATTCACAATAACGATAACCTTGCCCAATACATCACCTACAACAGTGTTTGGAGTCAAAGTGCTTCCATCTACTATTTTATCTCTGAATTCATCCGAATTACAGATTTCACTGATTTTATGAATCCAAACTTTATTATTACTTCTATCATACACATAGTTAGTACTGCCTTGCGCAAAAGTACATACTACAACCATATATTCGTCTCCCTTGACTTTACCTACAATTTCTCTCAAAGCTTCTTCAAAAGTAGGTGCACCAGCTAGTGCGTTAATATACTTACCACCATCAAAATTAACAGGAGCTGAACCATCAGCTACACCCAATTCATGATCTCCTATTACATGATATATCCATCTTGTATCCAAGTGGAAAGCACGAATACCTTTATACGTATATTGCCAATCAATATTATTGTGATATTGGTATTCATCATTCAATGAGTTCCAAGAGCCAGGAATGGAGATTTCAGACAAATAGACATTACGTTGAATATTAACCATCCAGTTGGCAGGATTCCATTCTCCACCAGCTTCTAGTTTAGGCAACTCCGGAAGGTAATGAACTTGACTAGGAACAAGCGTAGAATTACCACCAGAATTCGCAAGGACACCCAAAGATTTCTCAAAGACTTGACCATCAGTAGTACCAATCTTTATAGACCATTCATCGGTTATTGTCATTTCTTGTGAAATCAAAAGGAAAGCACATAATTCCGCACTCTCATTTGGGCCAAGGGTCAGATATTCCTTAGTGACAGGATCGGCAACATTCATTGTCACATAATTACGTCCAGTCACTGTTGACAGAGCTGGCTTTCCTGTGCCAGAATAATCCAAAGTAAAAGAACCATCTATCACAGTACCTTCTGGAGCATAAATTCGAACGTAAGAAACACCAACCTCGCCTGAAGAAGGACCATTTAAAGTGAAGCGAATGGCTGTGGAAAGCGGTATATACTTCAGATTTACCGTTTCTCCGCTATTCGCAGGCTGCTTAGCATACATAAAGCAGGCTCTCATATCCGGATTTACTTTTATCTTTGTAGCACCCTCCGTTGTTTCTTTCCCAACTATGTTATTATCCTGCTGAGTCGGCATCGTCACAGTCATTGTTTTGTAATCGCTGCCAAGTACAGCACGTGATGCAGGATAAAAAGAATAAAAATTACCCGTTGGATTGTCACCCCAACGTACACCTATTTCTCCTGTTTTATCCAAACTTGTTGCATAGTTCTGTGTGGTATTCTCACCCACATTCACTTTATAGGTTGCAGATCCTACGCCACCTTTAGTTGCACATTCCGGCGAACAAACGATGACCTCATCTCCATTAACCCAGTAAATTGGGAAAGCATCACCGGTTCTGTCTCCATAAATTGTACGGGTCGCAGTTTTCTCAAGCGAAGCACCAAACTGAACATCCTGCCCAGGTGTAGGCTGTATGCTTCCTTGTTCCTCGTCCTGGCAACTGCATGCCAAGAATGCAAGGAAAGGAATAATAAAATACTTCTTCGTTTTCATACGCATATTCATTTTTAAATGTTATTGACATCATTTCGGATCCCAGCCTTGATCATTAAAATCATAATTAAAATCTGTGTTCACTTGATGCTCCTCAATTCGTCCATTATCTTCATTAGGATTTTTGACATCAGCGGAAGCTGCACAAATGCCATTTTCCAAACTAACTGTAGTCTTCTTGGTTAAAGGAGACTCATACTTTTCTTTGTTTTTGTCTTTTTTCATTGTAATAAAAATTTAAATTGTTAAACTGTGGTTTGATTCTCTACTTTTTCTCTTTCTAGTTTTACCTCCGTTTTTTAGTTGTTATTTTGAATGATTTTTATATCCGTATTTATAGCCATAGCCGTAACCATAACCATATCCGTAGCCATATCCATATCCGTGACGTTCCGGATCTGCACCATTCAGTACCAGGGCCATGTTCTTCAGTTTCTTTTCCTGATAGAGTTGCTCGATGTCAGGCAGCTGACGACGGTCCAGCTTGCCTGCACGCACCACAAAGATGGTCAGGTCGGCAATACGGTTGGCAATGGTGGCATCGGCAATGATACCTACCGGTACATTATCGGCGATGATGTAATCGTAGCGGGTACGAAGTTCCCGGATCAGCTCGTCCAGACGTTCATCCATCAGCAGTTCGGCCGGATTGGGAGCGACGGTTCCTGAGGCGATCAGGTCGAAGTCTTCCCGGCGCTGGATGATGTCGTCTACGCGGATGGTGGAATCGGACAAATAGTTGGTAATACCCACATGGTGATGTCCATAGTGGCGGCTCAGGGTTCCCTTGCGGATGTCCAGGTCGATCATGATCACGCGCTTTTTGGTGTAAGCCAGACTCATGGAAAGATTGCGGGCGATGAAGGTCTTCCCGGCACCTACGTTGAATGAGGTGAAGGTGATGACCTGTACAGGGTTGTCTTTCCGGGAGAGGAAGGCCATATTGGTACGCAGGATGCGGAATGCTTCCGAAACGATGTCGTCACCCTGTTCCCGGACAGTGGGGGCGTTCTTGTCGTGATGTTTCTGGATGGACTTGTCGAGCGGTATTTCACCCAGGTAGGGTACACTGACTGCTTTCTCCAGATCCTTGCGGCTGTGAACGCGGGTATCCATGAACAGAATGAGGAGGAAGGCGGCTCCCGGCAGGGCAATACCGATAAGGACACCGAGCAGAAGAATGCGGTTCCGGTTCGGGGAAATCGGGAAACTGGTACTTTCTGCACTGTCAATGACCCGGGCATTGTTGTCGGCCATGGCCTGTGACAAAGCATTTTCTTCGCGGCGGTTAAGCAGGAAGAGGTAAAGAGCTTCCTTGATCTTTTGCTGGCGCTCGATGGAAAGCATCTGGCGCTCCTTGGTCGGAATGGCAGCCACCCGGCTTTGTGCACGCTGTTCGCGGCTTTGTGCGTCGTTGCGCTTCACGTTGATGCTGACAATCATATTGTCGACGGCACGGATGATGCTTTGCTTCATGGCGTGCAGTGTGTTGTTCAGTTCTTCCACTACGGGGTTCTTGTCGCTGCTGTCGCTGATCAGCCGGTCGCGTTTCAGCTTGGTGGCATTGTAGGCCGTGATCTGGGTCTCAATGTTCATGTCGCTGATGCCTGTATTGGCCGGGATCAGGTCAGTTTCTTTCTTGGGGTCGGTGAGATATTCCTTGATATACCTGGCCAGACGCAACTGGGTTTCCAGTTCCAGAGCGTCAGCATTGTATTTCTGCGATTCACTCATGTACATGCTGGCCGAGGAAGCAATGTCTACCACCTGATTGTCGCGCTTGAAGGATTCCAGATCTGATTCAACATCGCCCAGTTCCTGACTGATAATGATCAGACGGTCATTGATGAAGTTGGCGGTGTTGATGGCTACCTGATTCTTATCCTTAATGGCTTCTTCGTTGTAGACGTTGATCAGGGTATTGAGGATGTCTTCGGCCCGTTTGGGGGAGTTGTCTTTCAGCGAGAGCGTGAGGATAGACGATTCGTCTTCTTCCTGACGGATACCCAGATTTCCCTGATAGCGGGCAGCTACACCGTCAAGAGGCTGTTTCCGTACCTTGATGGGAACATTGGTCCAGGCCTTGCTGAAGAAATTGGTTGGGGTAATCACCAGGTTTCCGCTGCGAAGTGACAGGGTGTCGTTCAGCCGGACCTGGTATTCGGACTTTTCCTCTTCCCGGATAAAATCAGACAACAGTACAGTGGTACTGTCCTGTATGGTTACGGTAAAGCCAAGGTATTGTTCCGGAAGCGCATCGGGGAAGCTGACATTTACCGGTGACTGTGTATACAGTTCGTCGTAGTGAAGACCGCTTTTCTTCTGGTAACTGATGTCGGCATGAACACGCTGTACCACTTCCCGCATCAGTTTCTTGGAACGGAACTGCAGGATTTCGTTAGCCACGTTCACTTTGTTGATGAAATTGTCGTAACGGTCCAGTCCGGCGGTAGAAGTCTTGTTCGAAGGATCTTTGATGATCACGGTTGTTTTTCCGAAATAAACTTTGGGTGAACTGGCATATTGATACCAGGCGATACCGCCGCATATCAGTATGGAAAAAAGAAACCACTTCCATTTGGAAGTCAGGTACATGAGCAGGTCCAGTACGTTGAGGCTCTGCTCATTCTTGTTTACAGAGGATGGATTTGTCTGCATGTCGTTTGAAAGTCTGGTTATTGTTATTTAAGAGCCCACATCAGCGAGCAGACGGTTGTCACAAGAGAGAGCAGGACGGTTACGACCTGGAAGCCGCGGTCTTCGTTGTCTTTTTTGCGATACTTCGGTTCTACATAGACGATGTCATTTTGCTGCAGGTAGAAGCAGGGAGAGTCGAAGATATCCTTGCTGCGCAGGTCATGAACGAACATCTGGCGTTCGTTGCCTTTTTCACGGATCACGGTCACGCGGTTGATCCGGGCTTTGGCAGTCAGGTCTCCGGCATTGGCAATCGCTTCCAGCAGCGTGATGCGGTCACCGTCGCAGGTAAAGGTTCCGTTGCGTCCTACGGCTCCCAGTACGGTGTATTTGAAGTTCAGGACATCAATGGTGACAAGGGGATCCTTGATGTAGTTGCTTGCCTTGATCTGATTCTCAATCAGCGATTTTACCTGACTGACAGACATTCCGTCTACATGAAGCTTTCCGAGAATCGGGAAGTCGATGTTGCCTTCCACATCGACAAAATAACCTTTTTCCTTGCTTCCTGAGGCATCGGATGCCGAGACATTGCCGTTGCGGTCTATCTGGAAATTTCCTCCCTGAATATTGAACGGGATGGCAAGTTCCGGATTCTTACAGCTTACCGTGATGCCCAGGCGGTCACCGCTTTGCACGACTACTTCATGGTTCGGATCGAAAGGATATTTTTCACCCATCTGCATGTCAGACAGGTAGACGAAATCCTTGCGTGACGCACACGACGAGAACAGCAAGGCAATCATCAGGCTTAAAAAAACGAATGTTTTGTTCATGAGTTATGTTTAATAAGATTGATTAATTCGGTTGATTTCATGGTGGCATAATTGAGCAGCCTCACGGTCAGGCCGACATTCCAGCATGCCTACCGGAACGCGGGTTGCGATCTGTATCAGGGTGTCACACAGCTGCCCGTAAAGGTGTGAATCCTGCCGGATGGCCGAGCACCCGGGAAGCAGGTCGATAAAGGCTTCCGTATCCTGATGGCTGTGGAAGCGGTTGGCCGGTGCCTGTTTCAGACGCACGATTCCACCCACGGGAAAATGCCGGTTTTTATAACACGGGGTTTTCCCGCTCCACGGAGTGCCGTAAACCAGCACCTGACCGTCTTGAAGGCGGAGGGTGGGGTTATCGTCGTTCAGCAGTTCGCAATTGGGTAAGACGGAAGTCCACAGGGCTGCATGTGTACTTTTCCCGGTACCGCTTTTTCCCAGGAAGAGGTAGCCCATCCCGTCTGTATATACAGCAGAAGCATGGATGGAAACGGCTTCCCGGTTGAGAATGGCCTGTGAAAAGACAATGCGCAGCATGGAGCTGAGTATATGTCCTGCATAGGGATCCGTCCAGAGTATTGTCGCCGTAGCCTGAGTAAATTCTCTGTCAGTCTGAAGGATATGCTGGGGACCTTCCGGCCAGGGGCTGATGCTAACCTGATATCCTCCGGAAAAGGCATACAGACTGGTATAGCCAATATCATTAAGGGTCCGGTCCAGGAGGGTGGATGCAGTTTCTATTTCCGGTCCGGCTTCGGATAAGACTGTCAGTTGGAAAATGGATTCTTCCTGCGGTTTCTTTTCGCACAGAAAGGGACGGAACGAGGGCAGCAGCCTGTCGGCATCCTGTCCGTCCGGGAGCGAAAGACTGAAAAAGAATCCGGCTACACAATATTGAGATTCTGTCATGATTTGAATTGTCCGGTTAAAAGGTTCGTAAAAGTCCAGAATGCTTCCTGCGGTGCGTAGCGGCAGGAGAAACGGATATTGCCAAGGAAAGACCGGAAAGTATGAAACTTGCTGCTCCATTTGTTTTCGGCAGTATTCCTGCGTTGTGCGTGGTATAAACCGAAGTTTCCTCCCCGCAAAATAATTTCCAGCAGCGGTTCCGGAGAAACAGTCTTTTCCGGATAGGGGAGACTGGAAGCAGGCAGGCCCAGCTGTTTCACCAGAAAGGCATGAAGCAGACTGTTCCACCGGATGATTCCTGCTTTACGGCAGAGGTCATACAGGGCCTTGCCGTCAGTTTCCGTTTGCAGGCAGTGATAGGCACGTGTCAGGTCGCATAGCTGACGCAGACCGATTCCCCATCCGAAAGTATGCTTCATGATGTGCGTATTGAGCAGAACCAGATTCAGCAAAGGAGAGGGAATGGTTATCTCGGTTGGGTTTCCCGGTAGTCTGAAGCTTGTCAGATTGGCGGGATCCTGTTCCTGTTTATACAAGTATTTTCGAATGAACGGACTGCGCAGGTCGGTCAGACGCGTATGATGTTCTACGTTGACTCCTTTCCAATAATAGCAGAGACTGTCATCGGCTTTGGGAGAAATACGGCATCCCATCTGGCTGACCAGTGAAGCAGCCTGACGGCTTTCTTCCTTGTCGGAAAAGTAAAAGTCAATATCACCGCATTCCCGCAGCAGCGGTTTTTCGTAAAACTGGGCGATTCCTTGTCCTTTCTGCAGAACGGGGTGCAGGCCGTTGGTGTGAAACAGTCCGTAAAGTTCGGTCAGTACCCGGTTCATCCGGAGATTGGCTCTTTCGATCCGGTCAATGGTTGCCACCCAATGAAGCAGTTGCTGTTCGGGTGGAAGCAGTTCGTCCGGAAGTTGGCACAATCCCTGATAGACGAGGCCGGTGACTGTCTGACGCTGAGCCAGGTTGAAAATCCTTTCCCAGCTTTCTGATGATCTGGGAAACAGGGAAAGGTTTTCAGGAACTTTCTCCCAAAGTCCGGCACGCACCAGTATGAACAGGACCTCGGTGTCTTCTAATCGATCAGTCCGTACGCTTTCCATTGAGCCAATTGTTTTTTTACATCTTGAAGTGCTGTTTCACGGTCGACTTCATATATTTCGCACAGCCAGTCAGCCAGTTCTTCCGGAACAGTTGTTCCTTGAATCATCTGCTGCCATAACCCGGCAGCTGTTTCGTTCAGTGTGAAAACATCGGACAAGTCAACATTCTCCTGACGGGTGTTTACGATCATGTATTGCCGTCCGATTTTGCGAAGTCGCAGGTTGGATTTAGGTTTCATCTTTGTCTGGTTTTTGTTGGTAGGTTCCCTTTCGGGACAGGTTCAAAACTTTTTTCCGGAGAGGATGGACAGAACGGTCAGAAATATGATCTTCGTATCCAGCCATAAGGTATGATGGGCCAGGTAGTCAAGATCCATTCTTAGCCGTCGTAACATCTTTTCCATGTTGTCGGTATATCCGTTGTAGAGGGTTGCAGGCGAAAACAGTCCCGGACGTAATTGATAAAGCAATTCGTAATCAGGATTGATCGCCTTGATCTGTTCTACAAAATATTTCCGTTCCGGACGAGGACCGACAAAACTCATATCCCCTTTGAGGACATTCCAGAGTTGGGGCAATTCGTCCAGATGGTGTTCACGCAGGAAACGTCCGACCCGTGTCAGGCGTTTGTCTCCCTGGCAGCAGAGAGCTGGTTTTCCGTCAGCTTCAGCCGATTCTTTCATCGAACGAAATTTATAGAGGATGAAGGGTTTACCCTGATATCCGATCCGTTCCTGGCTGAAAATAACCTTACCGCCGTTTTCTATTTTTATGACCAGATAAATGAGAAGGAAAAGCGGTGAAAAAACAATCATTCCTGTAATACTTCCCAAAATATCCAGTCCCCGTTTGATGCGGTTGATGGCTGGCGACATCATATCCCGGCATTTTTTGTTGTCTTTGATCATTTCGGCTTCTGACATAGACATGATTTTTAGTTTGGTATTATTCATAGGCTTTCATAGATTTTGAGACATTGATCAATCATTTTTTTCTGAGTAAATAGATTTTGAAAACGTTTTCCGGCATTCTCTGCATATTTCCGATAAGTGTTTTCATCGTGAGTCAGAGTCTGAATCGCTTCTGCCAGTTCACGGGCATTTTCAGGAGCTACGTTCAGGCCGGACTCTCCATGTGCATTGACCCAGGAAACCCCAGACTGAGGAATGCGGGTGGCTATCAAAGGTTTGCTGCATGACATGGCTTCAATTTGTACGATGCCGAACGCTTCGGTCTTCTGGATACTGCTCAGGCAAAAAACTTTGCAGGCACCATAATAAGCCGGAAGGTCTTCGTCGCTGATCCGTCCCAAAAGTTTCACTTTGTCCTGCACTCCCAGAGTTGCTGTTTCGTTTTCCAGTTCATCTTTCAGTTCACCGGTTCCTCCGATCAGTATCACATACCTGTCGTCCAGATAGCGGGCTGCTTCTATCAGGTACCGGTATCCTTTGTAGGTGACGAGTCTTCCCAGTGAGAAAACAATGTTTTTTCCCTGATAACGCTGAAGAATGCTTTCTACGGCTTCAGGTGAAGGTTTCATGGCTTCTACACCAATAGGCAGGCAGACCGTTTTCTCCTGTACCTCTTTCAGATACGGTGATTCCTGGAGATATACCGGTGTTGTTCCTACAATCTTGTCTGCTCTTTTCAGCAACCAGTTCTGTAACGGCTTGTAAAATCTGAGCAGCATTTTCTGTTTCTGGATGTCGCTGTGCCAGTGAAGGACAACTTTCCCCTTGTAACCCGAACAATATAACGCCAGACAGGCCATGGGGTCTGGATGGTGTACATGGATTACCGAATAGTTCCGGCTTATTTTTCTTAAGGTCAGAATCATAGCCGGTGAGATCATTGTTGCGGCGATTTTAGCCCATGAAGGACTTCCAATCAGTCTGGCATGTTCGTTGAGGGGGATAATCTGGCTATCCCCTTTGTCCAGTGCACACAACATATCACAATCAACCTTCCGCGCGGATAGACCGAGCATCAGGTCGTACATTACTTTTTCTACACCGCCTCTGATCGGGTAGAATTTTCCCAATTGCAAGATTTTCAGATCTTCTTGTTTCATAGCTTGAGGATCATTTGCCTGGAATACTTATTGTTTATACGTCGTCTTCTGTTCCTGTATCAGTTTCTTGTGCAGAGTGATGGCATCCGGATAATTTCTGCGGATATATCCGCCAATGCTGTTATATACCAGTCCGAGACGAGTAGCGATGGATTTCAAATCTTCCGTCGTTGTCTGATACAGTTCTATTGCTTTCTTGTATTTCTTTTCACTTCGGTACATCGTACGTTTTCCCTGCTCATTCTGTCCCATTCCTACGATACTGATCAGTTCCGGTTCGTATTTATGCAGGTATTGTCGGAAACTTTCCGGTTGCAGGTTGAACTCATTGGCTACCTGAGCAATGGAACGTGGATTCTGTTTGATGCTGTTAATTGCATCCTGATATTTGAGTGAGGTACGTTTGGTACGGTTTCTGGCTTTTCTCAAGTCTTTCGGACTTTGGCTCTCGTCAGTTATTCCCAGATGATCCAGTACCAGATTTTTGTGCCATTTATGCAGATAAAAACGGAATCCTTCCGTAGTTACTCCTGTCTGATCTGCAATTTCTTTCAGAGTCATTACTGTATTTTTGTACAGGGTAAGTGCTTCTGCGTATTTATTGATTGTTTGGGCGGAAGGTTCATATTTCCGTCCGTTTCCCTGGAGTCCTCCTCTTTTTTTATACTTTTCTTCTTTCGCCCGTTTACGCATGGCTCTTTTTTGCTGAAGCACATCTTTGTGATAAAAACGTAAATGTTGCATCAGGCCACTTTCGGAGACTTTGAATTTTTCGGCAATTTCCGGTATCGTCATTTCCGTTGTACGGTAAAGTTCAACCGCATCCGTGTATTGCTGGACGCAGGAAGGGCGTGCCCCCCGGGGAATATTGTCATTGATACCCAGCCGTTCACGTATCTTTTGTCGCCGGGAAAGAATTTCCTCATAATGTATTCTCATGAAATTGGCCAGTGCAGTACCATTCAGGCCGAATTTGCGGGCTACCTGTGAAATATTCAAGTCGATGTATTTCATCATGTCGCAAGCCTCTACTGCTGCTTTGTATCTTTCGTGAGACACACGGTTTTGTTTTCCGGTTGAATAGATTTTAATCGACTGCAAGTCTTCACTTTCCACTGGTATCTGATGCCGTTGCAGAACCAGTTCCCGCCAGTAACGGCGTAAGTAATTTCCCAAAGCACCGGGAGTAACTCCACAACGCAGGGCTATAATTCTTGTTGACAATGTGGTGTCAGCATACAATGTTACAGCCTTTTCGTATTTACAGTGAAGCGCATGCCGTTTTTTCAGCAATGCTCTTTCCTTGGCCGGGAGTTTTTCAATCTCGTCCAAATTCAGTTTGTTTTCCATGGTTTAAATATTGGCTGACGGATTCCTTTCTGTCAGCTTGTCGTATAAGTCCAGATAATCCTGATAGCGATCTTCTTTCCGGAAGTTTTCCAAAGCATATGTTCTGCAAGGCTGCTGATAGTAAGCCTTTCCCCGTTGACTGATCAGGCGGGCTGCCTCCAGCATTTCTTTCACGTTTCCCTGAGGCACGATGAAACCAGTCTGATCCGTGATGGCTTCAATACTTCCACCTGTGCGATATGTTACGACCGGTGTGCCACAGGCAATTGCTTCCAGATTGACGGTCGGGTAATTGTCCTGCCACGTCGGGTTGATGAATGCATCAGCTGCAGCATATAGTTCTGCCAGCTGATGAATATTTTCCGTACGTGGAATGCCCAGCATGTTTTTTTTAAGTTTTTTCTGTTGTTCCGGCCGGACTCCTACTAAAACAAGCATTTCATCAGGATGCAGGAAGTCGGCCATTTGAATACAATCATCAAATCCTTTTTCCCGGCTCCAGATACTGGCCACACCAAGCAGAATGTGTTTTCCGTTCAATCCATATTTCTGCTTAACCTGTTCCGTATTATAAATATTGAATATATTGGTATTGATCCCATTATGAATCACATGAAACTGATTGTTTCGAAAGAAAGAGTGCTGCATTTCTTCCCGGATCCATTCAGAGACCGGAACAATGGTCAGCTGATTCAGGGGTAGGGAAGTAAAAGCCTGTTTCTTGTCTTCATAATTTTGATGTGACCGGTCAATTAGCCAGCTTGCAGGAAACTCCTTCTTTTGTGGGCAATGTCCACATCCTGTTTGCCATTTGTTACATCCGGCATACGAGTAGTAATAACAGTGTCCGGTATACAGCCAGCAGTCGTGAACAGTCCAGACTACCGGGATATTACTTTGGGCCAGGAAATCAAACAAGATCTGATAGTTGAGGAAATAGCCGTGAATATTGTGGATATGAATCACGTCCGGTTTCAACTCCTGAATCTGTTTCACAAATAGTCGGGTAGCCTCGTTTGAAGCCAGTCCGTGCCGGTCAAACAGTCGGGTCTCCAAGCCATGCCAGATCGTACTCCATTTATTTCCAACCGGAATCACTTCCGACTGGCATGACATGATTCCGTCACGTCCTTTGCTGTATGCTATGCAGCTTCTCCATCCGTGTTGCATAGCCAGTTCTCCGATTTCCTGCATAATACGTCCGGTTGACGTATTGACTCTCAGAACCGGATTAATCTGTAAAAGCGTTTTCATTAATGGGTTAAAGCAGTGAACAAGCGCATCCATTTGTCCATAACGGCCTGTTCAGAATAAGTTGCAACGACTTTTCGGGCGTTTTGAGAAAGCATTTTCCGATATTCCGTATCTTCCATTACTTCCATCATTGCATGAGCTAGCTTTTCTATGTCTCCATTGGGAACGAGTAATCCATTTTCTCCCTGTCGGATAATATCTTTCGGACCACATTTAAAATCAAATGAAACGACCGGCAGTCCGCACGCCATTGCTTCGATCATTACCATAGGAAATCCTTCATAATTGGAACTCATCACCAGCATGGAACTCTGGATGTATTCATTCCCGATTTGTTTAGTAGGTTTGTTTATCCGTACAGACTTTTGCAATCCTTTTTCTTCAATCATTTGTTGAAGCATTTCCTGCCATTCTCCCTGTCCGAAAATATCCAGGTTCCAGTCTGTAAACTTTTTAGAATGCTGTATCAACTGCCAGGCTTCAATCAGACGGTCAAATCCTTTCTGATAATCCAGTCTTCCTACGGCAATTACCCTCTTTCCCGTTACGTCTGAATAATGTTCACTTACATGCATTGCAGCATTGGGAATGACTTCCATTTTAGGCAATTTCCCCCAGTATTCCCGGTCTTCATTAGTCAGTACAACAAATTTGTCGAATCGGCGGACGATTCGTTCGTCCTGCCGGGTACGCCATTTATCAATCCATCCTAATATTCCTTTTCGGTTGTATTGCAAGCGGAAAAACTTGCAGTAATGTAATTCCAGAACCTTCTTGCTGCCATCCTTGATGGAAGGGATGAAAGATGATTCAGAAGGGTAGAGGGATATGACAATATCTGCTTTTTCTTGTTGAAGTAATGCCGTCAGTTTCTGTTTATGCACCTTTCTTTTACGAAGATATCCGGTGATCTTTTTCCATGCACCTTTTTCATTATCGTCTGAATAGTTTATGCCCAGATCTGTCATCCGTACATTTGGAGGAAACGGATAGAAGGGAGGTCTCTGATGCTGGTCGGTAGTAACAATGGAAACTTCCCAGCCCGGAATTCGGGAAAGGTAAGTAACCTTGTTCAGGAGGACACGCTCCATACCTCCGGGGTTGTATGTGGAGTGGGTGCAATAGATGAGTTTCATAGCTCAAGAACAAAAACCTATTAACAACCTTCTTGTGAATTTAATGAATACAGCTATCATTATAGTCAGAAACAGCGTTAATATCACGTATATATAATCAGATTTCAGATAAAAAAACGGTCCTCTCAATATGCACATACTAATACCTTGAGACAAATAAATTTCAAAAGAAACTGTACTTAAGAACCTTATCGCTCTAAAAGTCAAGAATTTCTCTATTTTTACTCTTAACAACAAAACAGCAAAAATCATTGGTATCAGAATATACACAAATAAATAAGCCGGCTCCATTTTCATATAAACACATAAAGCAATTATAATAAGATTTACAGGAATCATAATAGCATAAATCATATTGCTTTTAAAATATTCAATTATATAACTTTCATATTTCCCAAAGAATAAGCCGGTAGGAAAACTAAAAGCACTTATATACCAACATCTGTCATAATGCCTATATTGACACCATACCTCAAATAATATAAATAGTGCCATTAATGCCACAAAGCATAATCTATTAGGCAAAAATCTATAACTGACATAAAAGAATATATAGAAACATAAAATTGCAAATATAAACCAGGAATGAGGCAGTACTGTAATTCCATTAAATATAAGTTCTTTCAATTCCAAAGAAAAACACGGTGCATTTACCATATTCAAGATTCGATATATAGTCCATGCAACCAAAAAAGGAATTATGATGCTTTTAAAAAGTCTATGTCTAAAAAAATCAGACAAATACATTTTCCCTTTCAAGCATAGACTTTTCATTAACCCATATCCTGATAGAAATAAAAATATAGAAACAATTGGTGCTCCCCATGAATGAAACATCCATAAGAATGGAATTCCCTGTAAAGAAAGATGATGCAACACTATAAGAATTGCCATGATTGATTTTAACGCCGCAGATTTATCCTTTGAAATGCCAACCGTTTCAACAGAAGAAAAACCTACTACGTATAAAAATAGAATACATGCAACAAATAAAAACATATCCGCACATCAAACTTTATGAATACTCCTCTGATTCTTTTTCTTCACTCACACATAAAAACAAAGCAAATACTAAAAATATGTCGGTAGCCACTTTAAACCATACTATCAGATTGACTAGTAGAAACAAAACAAACATATATTTAAATCTTGATAACCGTTTTATACATAATTTGGTAGCATTAAAGAAGAAGCCAATAATAGCGACCAATCCCAAGACACCAAAATAAAAGATAAAACGTAAATATCCTACGTCTGTTCCCATATAATAAGCTGTTCTCATTTCGCCGGTATAATACGGATCTGTCGTTATCGGATTGGCAAAATATCCATCCCCTATTATCCAAGTCTTCACATTATCCGGAAAAACATACATATTCTGCAACATATTGTTGGAATGAACTTCCCATTTACCTTGCTCTACAAGACTGAAAAAGCCTTCAAAAGCAAAACGAATATTTTCATTGATGATCGGATTGGTTCTACAATAATAAATTATCATGGGAATACCCAAGAACATAGCCACAAACATCCATTTTAATAATCTAATCTTTGAGACCTTTTCCATCTCTCCTTTTGAACGTAAAACCAAATATAAAAGATAAGCTAAAGACAATATTACACCTACTGTTGTAGTACGTGACAACATATTACCTATTACAGCTATAATCAAGAAAGATATCACATAGAATACCAGCCATTTCTTTTTTAACTCCTTACCGTAGACAGTTCCTAAAAATGTAATCATGACCAATACCGCAGAAAAACGACTTCCAGCTACGTCAAGAGATGCTCCTATACCATAAAGGCGATCATGTTCAGCATAATATGCTCCCGCAGAATAAATACTGTCTACAAATGATTTTACAACTGGATTCATATCTATGGCCAATGCCAAAACACACTGACACACACAGACTGCAATCAAATAGTGACCTAATAATAAGACTGTTTTTTCTCCATGAACAAATTTGATCAGTTCTACTACAAAATATGCACCTCCCAACCATACCCACATGGAAACAATATAGGTAGAATAAGCCAAGTCTATGGTATCATTATACCACAATGAAAGAAAGCCGCATAATGAGACCACCACAGCAGATAACGATAAAATCAGATAATCTTTCTCCAAAAAGATCTTTCTCTGGGCTAACCTCACCATAAAAACAAGCAAACCAAACGCAGCTATAATCATTTTGGTATTAACGTCGGTAACGATATCGACTGGAAAGAAGTATAAACTTGTTATAATGATAGTCAATATAATAGAGCAAGTTTGTATCATAATTATTTATTTTTTTCTGAATCTTGATATTTTCATATAGGCTCCCCCTTAATACCTTTAAATCAAATTAATAGGCTCCGTCATCTATCTCTTCCGTTATTTGTATATTATGCCATACACCACTTTGACAACGAGTAAATTATACAATTTCAAAAGCCAATATTGATGTTTAGCAGTAATTAACTGAATTATCCTTGTACGGAAAGCAATATCTGTATTATTCATAATACTACGGTTTGCTTCTGGATACCATTTCTGCCATTTCTTATAGTCATCAGTAGACAATGATATCAACAAGGGTAGCTTAATATTCAGTTTTAGAAAATTCAATTCTTCAGCAAACCGATTATCCGGATAATTCATTTTAAGATAATCTTCAACCATCTGTACATTGGCCGTAATCTGTTCAAAATAAGCTTTTGCCCAATTTTTCGTCAATGAATCAGATTTCGTTTGAATATAATGATATAAAGGGATCCTCAAAATCGAAACTTTTTCAGAACATAATGCTAATTTCATCATAACCATCATATCCTCACCCATATTCATTCCTTCTGTAAAACGTATGTCATTCACTTCGTACAAGGATCTTCTAACAAGAAAAAGCCATAAATTCCAACGCATTACTCCCCGACACATCTTTACGAATAACTCCTTGCCGTTTGAGACCTGAGGCTGAACCATATAACGTTCATTTTTAGAGAATGACAAAAACCACTCGCATCCCACTATATCAGCATTTGATTGTTTCATCTCGTCATGCATGAGTTGCAAAGCATTATCAGCAATATAGTCATCGGCATCTAAATAATAGATGTATTCGCCAGTCGCATGATCAAGACCAGTATTACGTGCTGCCGCCACACCTCTATTATGGCTATGCTGTAAAAATTTCATTTTTAAATCTGCATTGACAGAATCATTCATAAAATGCAGAATCACAGCAGCACTGTCGTCCGTTGAACAGTCATCAATAAACAACAACTCCAGTTTTCTATATTTCTGTCCAGAAAGAGAATCAAGACATTTTTTTAAGTTGTCAGATGCATTATAAACCGGTATAATAACAGAAATCAAACTATCATTATAATTCATAAATTCAGATTTTTTATGACCATATAGCACCTTCTATTTTCTTTCCACGCCATGCATAGAACATATTGAAAAACAACCTTTTGTAAAGCCGTCCCAAACACATTGGCATACAATAGTGTAGGTCTCTTAATAAATAGGAGAAATTGATGATGTGTTTTCTATAAGCAGTTAATGGAGACACATATCGCTGCAAATAAAAAGCCTTATAATATTTATTATACAGACCAATCTCTTTTTTCTGAAGTAAAGAATACAGTATGCCACACTTCTTTCCTTCAATTATCTTATATTCAGACGATCCAAATAGTCTTCCTTCAGCTTTAACAAAATCGATGATTTTGGCAAAAGCCTTCAGATAAACAGTTACGTCATGTTCTATGGACATGCTTGTCATAATAGACGAACTTCTGACAAGATAATTATAAGTAACCTTACTTATGACGTACATAGACTGAGCCTTACATGCTAATTTAAAGCTCCAAATGACATCTTCATGCAAATAACCTTCTTCAAAAGTCAAGTGATTATCCAATAGAAAATCTTTACGGCATAATTTGTTCCATGCCATCACATACCACAAACCATTGGCATAAGAATCTAAAATCTGTTGACCAGACAATTCTTCATTATGCAACTTCAAATCAGAATTTTCGCCATTAGAATATTGATAGTCACCAACTACCACATCATATTTTTTATTATTTAAAGGCCTTACCAAAGCTTCTATACAATCAAGAGTGATATAATCATCACTATCCAAGAAATAAACATATTCTCCTGAGGCTTTTTCCATGCCTGAGTTTCTGGCAGCAGACAAGCCTCTGTTTTTCTTATGAGAGATAATATGGGCATCTATAGAAACATGACTTGCTAAATAATCATGAACAATAGTCATGCTGTCATCTGAGCCACAGTCATCCACAAGTATAAGTTCAATATTGTTATATGTCTGTCCATAAATTGAATCCAAACATTTTACAATATATTGGCTTACGTTATAGACTGGTACTATAATTGAAACCTTATGATTATACATTATATTTAGTTTTTATGACAAACCGCATCCGTTATTTTTCTTACAATACCCATATATTTTGATGAGAACTTTCTTGCAAATATTCTGTCTGAATATATCAGCTCATCATAATCCTCATCACGCCATACATAAGGATTGCCTCTTCGCCAATCTATTAACCTCATGTGCCCTCTATAATTTGGTGAATAGTCATATAGTTTTTGACGAAATTTAGAAACTGTTTTGAATTGATTCAAGAATAATGTTATAAGCATCTTCAGATCTCAA
>ENA-OPDW01000444-OPDW01000444.1-human-gut-metagenome-genome-assembly--contig:-NODE-444-length-32819-cov-12.467800_pt1 | contig 32819 bp, 28 predicted proteins | sample MGYA00241264_ERZ501508 | MGnify/ENA primary metagenome ERZ501508 (study PRJEB25962, sample SAMEA2042575) | human gut metagenome | biome: human gut; feature: human-associated habitat; material: faeces...
GCGCCGTCCTTCATCTGGAAGGTCTTGGAAAGGTGTTTGATCTCGATCACAGAAATTGCTCCTTGCTGTTGAATAAGCTCCTTCAGTCAAATCCTTACGGATTTGCCAGCTCCCTCATAGAGGGAGCCTGAAACAGAACGGTCAGGCAAAGGCTCCCTCCCCGAGGGGGCTGTCACCGCAAGGTGACTGGGGGAGTTCGCTTAACCCTCAATCGGGCTCAGGTCGCTCTGCTTGCCGCCGTAGATGCCCATGGGCTCAACGTGGATACCGGCAACGGAGACCAGGTGGGTGCCCTTCTCCTCATTGAAGTTGTCCAGGTAGGGCTGATGCTGGAAGTAGTTGGTGTCGCACTGGCCATCCTCAACGATGGTGTTGGGGATCACATAGTCATCGTACTCCTGGATGTCCAGCGTAATGCCCTTGTCGGCCAGGATCTGCTTGCAGACCTCCAGGATCTCGCAGTGGGGAGCGGGGGTGGCAGCGCAGCTGACAGTCTCACCGTTCAGTGCGTCATAATCGATGGAAGGATCATAGCCGTCGGTGGGGTCCTCCACAACAGAGACCACAGCGCCGCCGTAGCTCTCGGTCATAAAGTCCTTGACCTGCTGGCTCTGCAGGGCAGCGACCAGAGCCTTGATCTTGGGCTCCTCCTCATTGCCTTCCTTGCAGACCAGAACGTTGACGTAGGCAGAGGTGCCATCCTCCATGGCCAGAGCGTCGGTCATGGGGTCCAGACCGGCGGAGATGGCGTAGTTGGAGTTGATGACAGCGTAGTCCTCATCCTGCAGAACGTTGGGCACCTGGGCAGCCTCGACCTCGTCCACATTGACGTTCAGGGGGTTCTCTTCGATGTCGTTCTTGGTGGCGGTCAGGCCTGCATCTGCCTTCAGCTTGAAGAAGCCGTTCTTCTCCAGCAGGGTCAGAGCGCGGGCCTCGTTGGTGGTATCGTTGGGAACGGCGACCTTGATCTTGTCCAGCTTGGCAGCGGTGGAGGCAGCCTCAGAGGATGCAGCGCCGGAAGCGGCGGAGCTTGCAGTGGAGGAAGAGCCGCCGCAGGCGGTCAGGGCAGCGGCAGCAGCGGCCACGCCGGAAACTTTCAGAAAATTACGACGAGTGATCTTAGACATTTTGTTTTCCCTCTCTACTTTTACAAAAATGTTTTTGTGCGGTGCGGCACAATCCGCACCCTTTTGCACCGGAAGCAAAATAAAAAACGCTTCCGTCCTCAGCGGGCATACACCCACAAGGACGAAAGCGTAAAACTTCCGTGGTACCACCTTGGTTTACTGTCCCCTCACAGAGACAGCCTCACTGCTGCGGCGTTTTGCAACGCGACAACCGGACGCTGTAACGGGCGCTCCCGTCGCAGGCTTAGCACTCTTGCACTTCGCCCCCGCGGCTCCGAGACCATTTTCAGTTCCCTGTTTCCTGCCCTTTTCCACCGCCCGGGCTCTCTGGAAGGATCAATGCGAAAACCTACTCTTCTCTTCACAGCCATTTTTGTGATATTGCATACATAATACTCCACTCTTCCGGGTTTGTCAACCCTTTCAACGAAGTTTTTCAGTAGGGAATTGCCCGCTTACTGCCGGCCGGCATCCTGCTCCGTGCTGTACAGCACCATCAGGTGGTTGGCGCTGGCTTCCAGCTGGGATTTTGCCTGACGGAGGTTCGCTTCTTCGGTCTCGTTCATCTTTTCGGGCTTATCCTTGCGCAGGCAGCGGCGCAGGCTGGCAAGGTCGTTCTTGACTCGGTTCTTCTCGTCCTTGTCCAGCTCCTTTTTGCACTTGGAGAGGGCCTCATCCACCTTGTAAGCCAGCATCTCGGCCTGGTTGTGGAGCTCCAGCCGCTCCCTGCGGCGGGTATCCTCCTCCTCGTAGGCGGCGGCATCGGCCATGGCGCGCTGGATCTCGTTCTCAGAAAGATTGGTGCTGCCGGTGATGGTGATGTTCTGCTCCCGGCCGGTGCCCAGATCCTTTGCGGACACCTTGACCACGCCATTCACGTCGATGTCAAAGGTGACCTCGATCTGGGGCTTGGAGGAGAAGCCGGAGCGGATGCCGGTGAGCTTGAATTTGCCCAGGCTCTTGTTGTCGCGGGCAAAGTGGCGCTCACCCTGCAGCACGTTGATCTCCACGCTGGTCTGCATGGGGCGGGCCGTGGTAAAGATCTGGCTCTTGCGGGTGGGGATCATGCTGTTGCGGGTGATGAGTGGGGTGGCCACGCCGCCCAGCGTCTCAATGGACAGCGTCAGTGGGGTGACATCCATCAGCACAAGGCCCTGCGCGGCCGCGCCGGTGGCACCGGCCAGCTTTCCGCCGCCCTGCAGCAGGCCGCCCTGCACGGCGGCACCCATGGCCACGCATTCATCGGGATTCAGGGTGTGGCTGGGCTCACAGCCCAGCAGCTCCCGGACCTGCCGCTCCACAGCGGGCATCCGGGTGCTGCCGCCCACCAGCAGGACTTTGCCCAGCTGGCTGGCGGAAAGCCCGGCATCCCGCAGGGCGTTCTGCACCGGCTGAACGGTGCGGGCCAGCAGGTCACCGGTCATCATCTCAAACTGGGGGCGGCCCAGGCTCAGATCCAGATGGTGGGGGCCATCCTTGCCCACCGCGATAAACGGCAGGTTCAGCTGGGCGGAAAGCGCACTGGAAAGCTCCTTCTTGGCCTTTTCCGCTTCCTCCTTCAGGCGGCCCATGGCGGCGGGGTCCTTGGTCAGATCGATGCGGTCAGACCTGCGGAATTCCGCCACAGCCCACTCAACGATGCGCTCGTCAAAGTCATCGCCGCCCAGATGGGTATCGCCGCCGGTGGCCAGCACCGTAAAGGTGCCGTCCTCGATCTCAATGATCGAAACATCAAAGGTACCGCCGCCCAGATCATAGACCAGGATCTTCTGGGGAGCTTCGTTGTCCAGGCCGTAGGCCACCGCGGCGGCGGTGGGCTCGTTGATGATGCGCAGAACATTCAGGCCCGCAATGCGGCCCGCGTCCTGAGTGGCCTTGCGCTGGCTGTCGTCAAAATAGGCAGGCACGGTGATGACGGCCTCGGTCACCGGCTCGCCCAGGTAGCTCTCGGCATCGCGGCGGATCTTGGTCAGGATCATGGCGCTGATCTCCTGCGGGGTCAGGTCTCTGCCATCGATATGCACCCGGTGATCAGAACCCATGTACCGCTTGATGCTGGACACCGTGCGGCCGGAGTTTGTGGCGATCTGACGCTTTGCCGCGCCGCCCACCAGACGCTCGCCATCCTTGGTAAAGGCCACCACGCTGGGGGTGGTGCGCTCGCCTTCGGCGTTGGTGATGACCACAGGCTTGCCGCCCTCCACCACCGCCACACAGGAGTTGGTGGTACCAAGGTCGATTCCGATCACTTTGCTCATAGTGCTTGTCCTCTTTTCTTCGGCGCAGAATATTTCCTTGAATATCTTACCGGTTTCCTATGACGATTTCTTAGAACAAATGTAAAGAAACTGTGTTTCAGGCGTTTTTATCCTCGGCCAGCAGCTGATCGGTCAGCAGTTCAGCCTCCCGCAGCCAGTCGGCAGCATCCGTTTCGCCCTCAGCCTGCAGGATCCGAAACCCCTGCACGGCCTCCGCCACCTGCAGCAGCGCCTTTTTGCGGGAGAGGTACTGGGTCTCGTACTGGGCAAGGCGCAGGCAGACCTGCGGGGTGTAGGCGATGTCCGGCACCTCCCGGGCAGCGCTCTGGGCGCGGCGGTAGTATTGCAGGGTCTCAGCCATCTCCCCGCCCGATGCGGCACAGTCATCCCCCAGGGCGATCATGGCCTGCACCTCCCCGGCCTGCGCGGCCTTTTTCCACATCCGCCGGGCCTGGGTCTTATTCTTCCGGGTACCCCGGCCATAATACAGGCAGTCCCCCAGAGCAGAAAGCGCCTCGGCGCTGCCAGCCTCGGCAGCGGCAGTGTATCGGGCCGCCGCTTCCTGCCAATCCCCGGCCCGGGCGGCGGCGTGCCCGGCTTCCAGCTCCTGAGCGCCGGGGTTGTCGCTTCCCCGCTCCGATCTCAGCAGCCCGCTGAGCAGGGAGACATCCAGCGTGGCAGAGCTTGTCCACGGGTCCAGCACCACACCATCGATGCCGTCCGTTTCCAGCGCATACTCCATGGCGCTGCGCAGGCTGCGCTCCACCATGGGGCGGGTGGCGCTGGCCTTTTCCGCCTCGGCGTTCTTTACCGAGGTGAACAGCGGCAGATAGTTCCGCTCTTTCCGGGTGTGGAGCAGCCAGGGCTGCAGGCCCTCGGCCCGCTCCTCCGGGATGGGCAGGTGTGCCCAGGGGGCGGCCCCGCTCTGGGGGTCCACCGCCGCATCCAGCGGCACCAGCACCTTGGTCTGCAATTCCAGCGCATAGTTCAGGGCGTTCATCAGGCTCCAGAAATGTTCCTCGTTCTGCTCCCGGTACAGCCGCGCCACGGCCTCCTCCACAAACGGGCAGCCTGTGCCCACCGGCCCGTACTGCGGCGCAGTCCGCTTTTTTCCGCTGCCCACCGGCCGGAAGCGCCGACCGCCCATGTTGTATGCCATTTATCTCACCCTTCTTTTTCATCAATAGGATAAGTATAGCAGGAATCCGCAAATTTCACAATATTTTCCCGCAGGCAGGCCGCACGCAAAAACAGCAGGCGGCTGCACATGGCCGTCTGCTGTTCGGTTCACTCTTCTGCCGGTTTCTCCGCATCGTCCAGATAGTTCTCGATGCTGCCGATGCTGTACCGGTTCTCGTTGGCTTTCACGCTTCGTGCACTGGCATCGTAGCAGGCTTCCAGAATGGGCATCACTGGCTGCTGGCCCTCCGGGTCGGTCAGATGTCCGATGGCCCGGGCCTCATAGTAGTTGTCGATGATCTGGTTCACGATCCGTTTGCGGTCACGGAGCGGAGTCTGCAGGTTGGCCAGCAGCTCCTGCCGGATGCCGCAGCTGTTGCTGCCGTGATCGCCGAACAGGATGTAATACTCCTGCTCGATCTCCAGCGGTGCAGCCTGATGCAGATAATAATCCGTCAGTGCCCTCCGCTTCTTTTCGGTGCTGAAGCCCTTGATATCCTCCATGCCGCGCGGAAAGAGTTCCGGATGCCGGATCCACATTTCATAGGGCCCCACCGGCAGGTGCAGAGTATCGAATACATCCAGAAAATCCTCCAGCGCAATGCGGATCTCGCCCCGCTCCCATTTCTGAATGGTGCGCTTGTCCCGCCCCAGCATATCCGCAAGCTCCTGCTGAGATCTGCCCGCCACGTTCCGGGCAAAGGCAATGGCTTCCCCGATTCGGTTCCGGTAGTTGGACATATTCTTTCCCTCCTGACACACACTTGTACACCAGGCATTCCAACGTCTGGCGACATAAAATACTTTCCTCTGATAAAAGGATAATGGTTTGTCCCGCCTTCTGTCAAGAGTTGCAAATTCAATCACTTCACGTAAAATTTTTGTTAAATGTGTCATCCAAGCCGGGCAGCCGCCTTTTTTGCAGAGATTTCGCCGCTCCGTGGGGCATCCGTCCCCTGTCTTAAACAACGTTCGGGCCATTTTGTCCTTTTTCACCTGCCGGAGGCGGCCGGATGTGTCAGGCACACCACAACACGCAACGCAAAATATTTTTTGCAAAAAATTCCTCTTCGGCAAGTTTTTCCCAGCGCATCTGTTTCCATACACGCAAAAACCGCCCATAGCCGTCAAAAACAGCCATGGGCGGGTGCTTTTTCTTTATGCCAGTTTATTCAGCCTTACGGCAACGTAGGGGTCGGGGAGCTTGAGCTCGTCGGCAAGGTCGGCTTCAGATTCGTACTTCTCCGCCGCCATGCCCACCACAACGCTGCACACATCAAAGCGTCCGGCAGGCGAAAGAGCCGTGACCTTGGCTTCTCCATCGGCAATGGCGGTCACCACGCCATCCGCATCCACGGTAACGACACCGGGGTTGCTGCTGACCCATGTAATGGGCACACTGCCGCCGCCTTCCACCGCAACGGTGGCCGTCAGACGCTCCTGGGTGCCCACGGTGCGGAGCAGCAGGTCACTCTTGTTCAGGGTCACCTTGCCGATATCCGAAGTCACCGTGACGCTGCACCGCAGAGCCTGGCCGTTGGAGACCATTGCCGTGATGGTGGTGGTGCCCGCTGCCTGAGCCGTGACAAGGCCCTTGTCGCTGACTGTGGCAACCTCAGGGTTGCTGCTCATCCACTGGTAGACATAGAGGAAGGAGTGGTCGCTGTTGGTCAGCTGGAGCTGGTGGGCGGGGTGCAGGTCATTGTACTGCAGCACAAGGCTCAGGCTGGTGGTATCCAGCGTGGGCTTTTTTCTGGCTGCTTCTTCATTTTTGCGGGTCACGGTCACCTTGCAGGCGGCGCGTTCGCCGTGGTCGGAGATGGCGGTGATGATGGCAGTGCCTGCATTGCGGCCCGTCACCTTGCCGTCGCCATCCACCGTGGCAACATTGGAGTTGCTGCTCATCCAGACGATGAAGTAATAATCGCTCTGTCCGCTGGTGTACAGGTAGCCCTTGGGGCGGGGGTCATCATCGGTGATCTCCAGCTCCATCTCGGTCAGCTCCAGTTCCAGCTTGGAGCCGGTTCCGGTCAGGCCTGTCAGCACACCGGGCGCGGCCTGCGCGGGCAGAGGGGCAGCCAGCAGGGCCCCGCTCAGAGCCAGCAGGGCCAGAAGCCGCCCCGCGGTTTGGAATTTCCATTTCATTGGGTCGAACTTCCCTCCTTGTTTCATCCCATGGGATCAAAGGAATGCCGCACACATGGAAAAATTTCGCGTCCATGATTTTTCTCACTACTGATTTATTTTACACGTCCGGCCAATGTGGGTCAAGTTTTTCGCCCAAAGTGCTGTGCTTTCGCACCCGATTTCGTCGGGAATTCCAGTTTTTTCCGATTTTTTTGTGCAGAACATCAGGGCCAAAAGCTGCTCCCGGCGCAGGCAGCCGAACGCCGCGCTCACATTCAGTTGTGCTGTTTCAGGGCGCAGACCGCAATGCTCAAAGCGCTCCATGCAGCCTGATACATCAGGACAGCGGCCACCGACAGGGTGCCGATGCTGCCCGCGTAGGTCAGCAGAACACCGATGACCACCGAGAACCAGACCGAGACCATCTGCACCGTGGTGGCGCTCGTCTCGGCGTTCTGGGCCTTTTCCGCCGCGCGCAGGCCGCCGATCAGGCTGGCAAAGCCCTTATCATGCAGCATACAGCAGCGGGCCGTCTCGTCCGGCTGGGCAGGGGTCAGCGCGCTGCACTGCTCCTGATCCAGCAGAGTGATCATCCCCTCGGGCAGATGGTAAGCCTCGGTGATGTGGCGGGCCGTCAGGCTGGGGTCCTCACAGGTGACCAGCAGGCGGATGTTCTCCCGCTGCAGCACCTCCAGCCCGCGGGCGGCGTTGCGGCCGCCCACATAGTGGAGCACGAACATGGCGTGCAGGCTGCCAGAAACAGCCAGATACAGGATCTGCAGCGCGCCGTTTTGGGAGTGCTCATCCTCGTACTCCTGCTCAGGCAGGGGCACGCCCTCCCGCTCCATGTACAGCCGGTTGCCGATGAGCACCCGGTTGTTATTGCACCAAGCGGCAAAGCCAAGGCCGTGGTGGACCTCCAAGTCCTTCACAGGGTACAGGATCTCGGTGCGGTCCTCGATGATCTGGCGGAACAGACCCCGCAGGGTCTCACAGCTGTGGTTGAGGATGCTGGCCGCATAGAGGATGGCACGGTCGATGCGGCCGCCCTTGAAGATGCGGATATCCTCCAGATTCACGCTGTCGGCGGTAAAGAGCTCGTCGGCATCCACCTGCACAGTATCCACACCGCCCAGCTCCTCAATGGCAGCCCAGCCGGGCACCACGGCACCGGCGGCGGCTGCGGTCTTTTGCAGGCGCAGAGAAGCGATGCCCGCAACCAGGGTGGAGGACAGCGGTGCACCCATGCAGAGCATGGAGGTCAGGGCTGCGGCCATGCCGTTGGGCCCGCCGCCAAACAGCAGGAACACCAGCCCGCTGAGCACGGCGGCACCCAGCAGGATCAGGGCTGTCTTGCGGGCGCGGCGCTCACTGGCGCGCTCCCCGAAGCTCTGCTCCACCAGCGCCTCGTCCCACTGGACAGGGCGGCTGAGCAGCACCCAGGGGTCTTTCTGATCCAGGCTCCGGGCCAGCACCCGGATCAGGTCCTTATCCCGGACACGGAACGCGCCCTGCAGCCCCTCGGGGGATCGGGCGGCAAGGGCATAGCCGTTTCTGACGGCAGTCAGCAGGACACGGCTGCCCAGCAGGGCCAGGAACAGGCCCAGTGCGGCCACGCCGGAAAGCAGCGTCCAGCTGGAGTTCTGATAGCTCTGGGCGTTGAGCAGGGCGACCGCGGCCTGCACCAGCGCACCACAGGCGGCCAGCGCCGGCATGGTGTCTGCACTGGGGCGGCCCTTGAGGCCCTGCAGGCCATCCCGCAGGACAGGCCAGCCCACAGCCAGCGCACCGGCCAGAAAGAGCAGGTTGGCGGCATAGAACGCCGCCGGGGCGATCACGGGGTCAAGGGAGGCCACAGGGGCCAGCAGCCCCTCGGCAACAAGGCCAAAGTGGAGCAGTACCACGGCAAGGATGCCCTCCAGCACACACCGCAGCGTCAGCTCCGCGCCCATCCGGCGGAGCTTCTCCCCCACCTGCTCGGGCGTTTCCGGCTCGGCTTCCTCTTCAGGCTTCTCCTCAGCCTCCGGCGCGGCAGGGGCCACTTCCTCAGCAGGCTGGGCCGGGGCCTCCTCTGCCGGTGCGGCAGGCCGGGCGGGTGCTTCGTCCTCTTCCAGTCCCATCAGCGGCAGGCTCATGCTGTCGTCCTTGCTGGGGGCCTCGGTGCGGGTAGGGGCTTGCGGCTCGTTCTCGTCCGCGCCCTTGCCAAAGAACTGGAAAGCCTTTTCCGGTTCCGGCTCAACCTCTGGCGCGGCTTCCGGGGCAGACTTTGCCTGCTTTACCGACTGATCCTCGGCAAACACCATGGGGATGGCCGGGCCCTCAGGCGCTGCGGGAGCTTCCGGCTCCACGGCCAGCACCTCTTCGGGGGCATCCTGCACCTCCTCCACCGGGGCGGGCTTGGCAGGCTTGGGGGTGCCATAGAGCATGGCCTTGAGTTCGGCCATCTCTGCATCCTCCTGCTGCTCCTGCGGGGTCAGGGGTTCCTGGCGGTGGGGCGGCTCCGGCTTTTTCTCGGGCTGGGGTGCGGGCCGGGGTTCCGGCTTCGGCGCTGCGGGGGCTTCCGGCGCGGTGGGCAGAGCCACAGGCTCTGCTTCCTCCAGCTCTCCGGGCTCCAATGCCAGCTCCAGGCCGGCCTCGGCTTCTTCCTCATGGCCCAGCACGATCTCACCCGTGGGCGGCAGCTCATTCTGCACGGCCGGGGCGGCGGCAGGCTCCTCTTTGTCCTTTTCGCGGTGAAAGAGTTTGCCCAGCAGGCTGCCGGTATTCTCCTTTTCCTCATCGCGGCGCTTCATCTCTTCGGGCACCTGTGCCACGCTGGTGCTGAAAAACGTGCGGAACTTCTCGTTCTGCGCATCGATTTCTTCCTGTGTCAGCTCTTTGCGCTTATCATCTTTTGGCATCCTAGTCCCTCCCTGTTCTGGTCACGGCGGTCTGGCCGCTGTTTCTTACTCTGCGGCGCGCTGGCTCTGGATCTCGTACAGGATGATGCCAGCCGCCACCGAGACATTGAAGCTGTCCACACCGGTACCCTGAGCGGCCATATCCAGCCGCACCACGCCATCGCAGAGCTTTTTCACCAGCTGGGATACACCGCTGCCCTCGCTGCCCAGCACCAGTGCGATGGGGCCGGTCAGGTTGTTCTTGCGCAGGGGCACACCGTCCATATCGGCACAGTAGACGAACACCCCCTGATCCTTCAGGCGGCGGATGGTCTCGCCGATGTTGGCCACGCGGGCCACAGGCAGGCGCTCGGCCGCACCGGCGCTGGACTTGATAACGGTGGGGGTCACGGACGCGCCGCCCCGCTTGGGGATGACGATGCCGTGGGCTCCGCACAGCAGAGCAGAGCGCATCACCGCGCCCAGATTGTGGGGGTCCTCGATGCCGTCACTCAGCACCAGGAAAGGGGGCTCCCCCTTCTCTCTGGCAACGTTCAGCAGGTCCTCCACGGTCACATATTCGATCTCGCTGGCAAAGGCAGCCACGCCCTGATGGCTCTCTGTGCCGGTCATCAGGCGCAGCTTGTTGGGATGCACCCGCTTGACCGTGGCCCCGGCCTCCTTGGCCATGGCGGTATAGTAAGCTGCCACAGCGGGGGCCATGCCCTCCGCGATCAGCACGGTATCCACGCCGGAACCGCTCTTGAGCAGCTCGGTCACGGGGTTTTTGCCGTAGACCAGGCTCTCATTCTTGGGCTGCTCCTCCGTGCTGCTGCGGCGGGGGCGGCGCGGCATTTTCTGTTCGTCCATTGATGTGTTCTCCTTCCATTCTATGGCAAGGCGGGCCGTTTGAGCCGCGCCATGGTTTCGTTCTGTTTCAGTTTTACTATATTTTGACACTGATACATTCTAAAGTATAGCATACCCCGGCATTCTTCGCAATGTTTGCCGAAGGCAAAAGTTTTCCACATTCAGCAGGCTATACAACCGGTAATTCGGCTCAAATTTTTCCACATGTTGAAAATCCGGTGGAAAATGTTCAAAAATCAAGTTTGTACGCCCACTTTCCGGGTGGAATTCCACAGTTTCCACCGAGTTTTCAACCTCTCAGGTTCGACACGCAAACTTTCCGCCGTACTTTTTGTAAAATTCAAGTCGGAATTATGACAATTTTTTGAAGGGAGATCCAGTGGTTTTTGCCAGAATCTCCAACATCAAAATGCCCAATGTGAATTTGTGTTGAAAACGCCGCGGGAACCGCCTTGATTTTATCCTGTAATTGGGGTATACTACCCTTAGGTTCGTTAAAGGATGCGCAATCTTGTATCCAAAACGGCTTTTTCACCCCAAAATGATTTTGCGGAGGTAATGAATAATGTTGGTAAATGCAACCGAAATGCTGATCAAGGCACGCGATGGCCACTACGGTGTGCCTCAGTTCAACATCAACAATCTGGAGTGGACCAAGGCAGTCCTGACCGCCTGCGAGGAAATGAAGAGCCCCGTTATCCTGGGTGTCTCTGAGGGCGCAGGCAAATACATGACCGGTTTCAAGACCGTTGCCGCCATGGTCAGCTCCATGGTGGAGACCATGGGCATCACCGTTCCCGTTGCCCTGCACCTGGACCACGGCACCTACGAAGGCTGCAAGGCCTGCGTTGAGGCTGGCTTCTCCTCCATCATGTTCGACGGCAGCCACTACTCCATCGAGGAGAACGTGGAAAAGACCAAGGAGCTGGTCGCTCTGGCACACTCCAAGGGCCTGAGCATCGAGGCCGAGGTCGGCTCCATCGGCGGCGTTGAGGACGGCGTTGTGGGCGCTGGCGAGATCGCAGACCCCGCTGAGTGCGCAAAGATCACCGATCTGGGCATCGACTTCCTGGCTGCCGGCATCGGCAACATCCATGGCGTTTACCCCGCCAACTGGAAGGGCCTGGACTTTGAGGCTCTGGACCGCATCCACAAGGCTACCAACAACATTCCTCTGGTCCTGCACGGCGGCACCGGCATCCCCGACGAGATGATCCAGAAGGCCATCAGCCTGGGCGTTTCCAAGATCAACATCAACACCGAGTGCCAGCTGGTCTTTGCTGAGGCCACCCGCAAGTACATCGAGGCTGGCAAGGATCAGCAGGGCAAGGGCTTCGACCCCCGCAAGCTGCTGGCTCCCGGCGCTCAGGCCATCGTTGACAAGTGCAAGGAGAAGATCGAGCTGTTCGGCTGCGCAGGCAAGGCCTGAGCAGAAGCGCATCTCCTGAGCACATTCCCGCCCCATAAATGATACTGCCCCGCTGTTCTGTGCATCACAAAACAGCGGGGCATTTTTTTGTAAGCCAGTCCGCAAAAAGAGGGCTGCCGCACCGGTTTTTCCGTGTGCCGCAGCCCCTCTTCTTTACTGGTTCAATTTTGCAAACGCTTCCCGCACATCGCCGGAGAAGTAGAGCGTGCCCAGCGCGCACACGGGGCCGGTGCCCCCAAGGGCGACCGCCCGGGCCACACCGGCTTCAATGGTGGGAGCAGGCTCGGCCCTGCCGCCCCGGGCGCGGATCTGTTCGGCCAGCGTCTCAGCGGGCATGGCGCGGGGGGTATGGGCCGCTACGGTGACGAACTGCCCGGCCAGCGGCAGGAGCAGTGCCAGCATCTCGTCCACACCCTTATCCGCCATGATGCTGAGCAGGAACACGAACTTCTGCCCCGGAAAGCGGTCCCGCAGGCTCTGCACGGTGGCCCGCATTCCGTGGGCGTTGTGGCTGCCATCCAGCAAAAAGGCGGGCGAATGCCGCAGCAGCTCGAACCGGCCCGGCCAGCGCACCTGTTCCAGACCGGTACGGATGGCACTGTCCGGGATGTTCCAGCCCCGGCTGCGCAGCACCCGCAGGGCCGTAATGGCCGTGGCAGCGTTCCGGGGCTGATAGCTGCCGATCAGGGGCAGGCGGATGCCATTCAGGCCGTCAAAATCAAAGGTGACAGCATCCAGATCCCCGTCCTCGATGGTCAGCCTGCTGAGATCCACCACGGTCAGCGGCGCGTGCCGCTCTGCCGCCGTACGGGCGATGACGGCATCGGCCTCGGGCACACCGCCATAGCTCACCACCGGACTGCCCGGCTTGATGATGCCCGCCTTGGCCGATGCGATATCGGCCAAGGTGGGGCCCAGCTCCTTCACATGATCCATGCCCAGCGCCGTGATGACCGCGCACTCCGGCGGGTCGATGACGTTGGTGGAATCCAGCGTGCCGCCCAGGCCCACCTCCAGCACCACGATGTCGCATTTCGTCTCAGCGAACCAGAGCATCCCCAATGCCGTGATGATCTCGAACTCGGTAGGGATATCGGTCATGGCATCGGCAGCGGGCTTCACACGCTCCACCAGCCGCACCAGCGCCTCGTCCGGGATCTGTTGGCCGTTTACCTGAATGCGCTCGTTGAACCGGTTGATAAAGGGCGAGGTATACAGGCCCACCCGGTAACCCGCCGCCTGCAGGCAGGAGGCCAGCATGGCCGCCGTGCTGCCCTTGCCGTTGGTGCCCGCCACATGGATGAATCTCAGCTGCTTGTGCGGATCTCCCAGTGCGGCCAGCAGGGTCCGGGTGCGGGTCAGGCCCGGCTTGTGCCCTGCCCACTGGACGGCGTGGATATAGTTCAGCGCTTCTTCATAGTTCATTGTGCAATGCCTCGGATCGTTTTGTTCTCCAGCAGCAGGCGCACCAGCACGGTGTTCACCGCCGCCAGGACCAGCGCGTTGGGAATGCGGGTCACCAGCACGCTCCACGGATAGTTATAGAAGAGGTGGAGTGCCAGCGAGTTGATGACAATGGAGCCCACCGCATGGCCGGCAAACACGCTGATCTGGGTGCGCAGGCCCAGCCGCAGGTTGGGCAGGGCGCGCCAGAGAAGGCCCGCCGTCAGGCCGATGGAGCCTGCCCCCAGCGTGATCAGCGGGTTGATGGCGTAGCCGGAAAGGGTGCCGCCGATCATATCGGCCACTGCACCCACGGCAAAGCCCTCCACCGGCCCGAACAGCACAGCGGCCAGCAGGGTAGGCAGGCTGCCCAGGTTGAACCGGACAAAGCCGGTGGAAATGCTCAGTACCCGGGCAAACACGATGCTCATGGCAGTGAGCAGGGCCAGCATGGTGAGCTTGCGGACGGAATTTCTGGAATGGTTCATATCAATTGTCCTCCCCTGTTTCGGGAACCGCGGGGCGGGCAATGCAAAACGCCCTCCCCTGTGACAAACCGCACAAAGGAGGGCGTGATTCAACGGTTCACATCCAGACGGGGCCGCAGACGGCCCCATCTGCACCCAAGTCCATGCAGCAGCGGGATGCAGGCCATGCACCGCGGGTCTTACCTTCGTCCGCAGCACAACTCCCCGTTGATGCGGCACTTAACGCGCATGGCCTTACTCTGTTGATGGTCTTATTATATGCCTTTTTCCGGCCCATTGCAACCACAACTCCCATCATCTTTCCCAATTCGCGGGGCAGATTTTTGGCGGGGTGCACAATTCCGGACCTACACAAAAAGCCCTCCGGTGCGTCTCGTCCCGGAGGGCTTTGGGGTACAAAAGGTCTGGTCAATTACTGCACATCGGTCAGCTCAGCCAGCTTGTGGAAGATCTCGGTGTTGTCATACACGCCGCGGAACTTGTCTGCACCCTGACCACGGGCGTAGAGGTTCACCATGGCACCGGTGTGGGCGTAGGTGGTATGATCCACACCGGACTTGTGGTTGATGGTGTGGCAGATGGCCATGCTGAAGGGGATGTAGGTGCCATACAGCTCGTAATCCTGCTGGCTCATCTTGCTCTGGCTGGAAGAGCCGACCTTGAGGGTGCGCTCGTAAGCGGTGCGCAGGTTCTCCACCTCGTAGTCGGTCAGCAGCAGCTTGCCTGCGTTGGCGGCATCGGGGTCGGTGGGCAGGGTCAGGCCGAAGTTTGCCTTCACATCCTGCATGGCAGTCTCAAAAGGAGTCTGATCCCTCACGTAGTTGTTCACATAGGTGGAATCGAACTTTGCGTAGGACATCTTCTGGTGGGCCAGGTTGGTCAGGAAGGTGTCGTAGTTGGTGGTCTTGTAGCCAATGCCCAGGCCGCCGGTCTCGTGGTCAGCAGTCACCAGGATCAGGGTGTCATCGGGGTGCTGGGCATAGAACTCCACAGCGGCCTGCACCGCGTTGTGCATCTCGATCACATCATGGATGGAGGCAGCGGCATCGTTGGCGTGGCAGGCCCAGTCGATCTTGCCGGACTCCACCATCATAAAGAAGCCGTTGCTGTTGTCCAGCAGCTCAATGCCCTTGCGGACATAGTCGGTCAGCTTCCACTCTCCCGGAGCGGCATCCATGGCGTAGTTCATGGACTTGCCGTCGGCCAGATTCTCGGCAATGATCAGGGTCTTGCCTGCCCCGGCCTTCAGGGCAGCAGCACCGGCCTGGGTGGTGACAACGTTGTAACCAGCCTGTGCAGCCACCTCGTGGTTGTTGGGGCCGGTGCCATCGCCGTTCACCTTCTGGAACTCGCCGCCTGCGAAATACTCAAAGCCGGAGTTTGCCAGCTCCACGCCGATCTGATAGTAGTTCTTGCGGGTCTTCTGGTGTGCATAGAAGGCAGCAGGGGTGGCGTGGTCAATGTTCACCGTGGAAACAATGCCAACCTTGTAGCCCTTCTGCTTGTGGAGCTTCTCCGCAATGGTCTCATAGGGCACATCACGGGTCCAGGGGCACATATTGATGACACCGCTCTCGGTCTTTTTGCCGGAAGCGATGGAGGTGGCGGTGGAAGCGGAGTCCGGGCAGAAGGAGGTGCTGTCGTAGGTGGTCACACTGCCCACCTCCGGGAACTGGGTAAAGCTCAGCTCTGCCTCGGTGATGGCACCGTTGTTGGTGACAGTGCCCTGATAGAACCGGGCAGACTGGATCTGGGCAGTGCCCATGCCATCGCCGATGAACAGGAAGATGTACTTGGGCTTCTTCTGGAACAGGCCAAAGCAGTTCTCCTCTTCAGCTGCGGTGGAAGCAGCCGGAGCGGCAGCGTTTGCAGCCACGGGGGCAGCAGTCATCAGACCGGCGGCAGATGCCACAGCACCCACTTTCAGGAAGTTGCGGCGAGACATTTTATGTTCTTTCATACGATAATTCCTCTCTTATCCTGAGCCCTCCCGGGCCCTGTTGCAATGTTTCTTGGGAACGGTTCTATTGTACCCGTTTGGAGAAAGAGGGGAAACCATGGTAAGGCAAATCTTAGGTAAACCTTGGGCAATGAAAAACAGGCATTGGTAAAAAACAGGTGGTCTTTGTAAAATCGGATCGTTCCTGCCCGCGGGCACTTTTATTCCGTCAGGATTCGCCCCGGATCGGTTGCATCCGATGGGCAAATCGTGTATACTGTAACCCGATTTTTATTTGCGGAGGGAGGGGTGCACATGTCCGTTTTGTGTCTGGGCGAAGTCTGGCTGGAACTGAACGCCGCCACGGCTCCGGAGCTGACGGAGACGTTCCGGGCGCAGACCGGCGGCTGGGGTGCAGGCTTCTGCCGCCAGTACGCCGCATTGGGCGGGCAGGCGGCTCTGCTGGCCCAGCTGGGAGCCGACCCCTTTGGCCGTAAGCTGGCGGCCCGGCTTGCCCGGGATGGTGTGGATTGCTCCCTGCTCTGCTTCACGGATGCTTTCCCCACGCCGGTGGTGTTCACCGGAGCGGACACCGCTCTGCCCTACCGTGCCCACACCGCCGGGCTGGCCCTTGGGCCGGAACAGCTGGAGGCCGCCCCATTCCAGGGAGCCTCTGCCTTCTGCTTTTCCTCCGCCGGGCTGGTGGACAGCCCACTGCGGCTGGCCCACCTCGAGGCCCTTGCCGCCGCCCGGGATGCCGGGACGCTCTGCTGCTATCTTCCCCGGCTGGCGCAGGCCGCGCCCTACTGGCCGCAGCGGGAGGCCCTGTGCCAGACCGCCCTGCAGTTTCTTGACCGGGCAGACGTTCTCTTTTTAGAGGAGAGTGACCTGCTCCTCCTCTTCGGCTCCCGGGAGCTGCGCACAGCCCTGTTTGCCCTGTTCACCGGCCATGTGCAGCTGATCTTTTTCTACAAAAAAGACAGGATTCTCGCCTTTACACGCAGTGTTATGGCTTCTGCCGCAAAAAAAGACCAGAGCCCCGCTCTGGTCTTGTATCGGATGGAACAAATGGGGATTCATGTAATAGATTTGCCACGGTTAAGGGAGCATGTACTAGGACAGTTACTGAGTAACGATGCAAACACAACGGAATGCCAAGGGCTCCCCTACTAGGGGAGCTGGCGAGCGAAGCGAGACTGAGAGGTTTAATCCGTAGCCAAACAAAAACAGCCAGCGCCGTGGAAAGGAGGAGAAAGCGGCGCTGGCTGTGTATGAGAACTCCCAAACATTTGCGGCTGTCAGGAGATGGTTGGTAGTCTGTCCGCTGCCTTGGCTATTGCCTCGCATCAGCAGGGGACAGTGTTTTTTAAAGGGGCCGCGCCGCCCGGTTTCTGCCGGAGATGCGCGGTTTTCATTGCCTGCATGGCATCTTGGGAGGATGTTTTTCTGTTCCTCCCTGACTGCACCCTTATTGTACAGGATAAAAATGGAGTTTCTTTGTGAGGAATTTGAACAAATTGAAAATAAACGGAGCCGCTGCACATCATTTTGTGCAGCGGCTCCGTTTTTTACGATTTTTCTTTAATTTTCGGCCAGATTACCGGTGTAGAGCTGGTAATACTTGCCCTTCTTGGCGATCAGCTCGTCGTGGCTGCCGCGCTCGATGATGCGGCCCTGCTCCAGAACCACGATGCAGTCTGCATTGCGGACGGTAGACAGACGGTGGGCAATGACAAAGCTGGTGCGGCCATACATCAGGCCGTCCATGCCGCGCTGGACCAGCGCCTCGGTGCGGGTATCAATGGAGGAGGTCGCCTCGTCCAGGATCAGCACCGGGGGATCGGCAACCGCGGCGCGGGCAATGGCCAGCAGCTGGCGCTGCCCCTGCGACAGGTTTGCACCGTCGTTGGTCAGCATGGTGTTGTAGCCATCGGGCAGACGCTTGACAAAGCCATCGGCATTGGCCAGCTTTGCGGCGGCAATGCACTCCTCATCGGTGGCATCCAGACGGCCATAGCGGATGTTCTCCATGACCGTGCCGGTGAACAGATGGGTATCCTGCAGAACGATGCCCAGAGAGCGGCGCAGGTCGTCTTTTTTGATCTTGCGGATGTTGATGCCATCATACCGGATCTTGCCGTCTGCGATATCGTAGAAGCGGTTGATCAGGTTGGTGATGGTCGTTTTGCCGGCACCGGTGGAGCCGACAAAGGCGATCTTCTGGCCTGGGCGGCCATAGAGGTTGATCCCGTGCAGAACGGTCTTTTCCGGCACATAGCCAAAATCGACATCGGTAAAGGTGATGTCACCCGCCAGCTTGTGGTAGGTGGTGGTGCCGTCGTGGTGGGGATGCTTCCAGGCCCAGATACCGGTGCGCTCGGTGGTCTCCACCAGCTCGTCATCCTTGCCATACTTGACGTTGACCAGGGTGACATAGCCCTCGTCGGTCTCGCTGGTCTCGTCCATCATCTTGAAGATACGCTCCGCACCGGCCAGTGCCATGATCACGCTGTTGGCCTGCATGGACACCTGGCTGATGGGCATATTGAAGCCCTTGTTCAGGCTCAGGAAGGCCATCACGGTGCCCAGGGTCATGCCGCCGACATTGCCAACGGCCATGGCTGCGCCTGCCAGAGCACAGACTGCATAGCTGATATTGCCCAGCTGTGCGGTAACGGGCATGATGATGTTGGCGTAGTTGTTGGCCTGCTTGGCGCTTTCCTTCAGCTTATCGTTCAGCTGCCGGAAGCCATCCAGAGCCTTCTGCTCGTGGGTGAACACCTTGACGACCTTCTGGCCCTCCATCATCTCTTCGATGTAGCCGTTCACCTTGCCCAGATCCTTCTGCTGGGCCACAAAGTACTTGCCGCTCATGGAAGTGATCTTCTTGGAGCAGAACAGCATCAGGGCCACCATCAGCATGGTGACAACGGTGAGCTGCCAGCTCATCAGGCACATGCTGGTGAACACGGACACGATGGTGATGGCGCTGGACACCAGCTGGGGGATGCTCTGGCTGATCATCTGGCGCAGGGTGTCCACATCGTTGGTGTACACCGACATGATGTCGCCGTGGGGGTGGGAGTCAAAATACCGGATGGGCAGGCTTTCCATGTGGGTGAAAAGCTGGACGCGCAGGTTGCGCAGGGTGCCCTGGGTCACATTGACCATGATACGGGCGTTGAGCCATGCGGCCAGCACGCCGATGGCGTAGATGCAGCCGATGCGCACCAGTGCGCCTGCCAGCGGGCCGAAGTCCGGCGTGGCCTGCTTGGTCATGGGGACGATATAATCATCGATCAGGGTCTTGAGGAAAAGGCTTGCCTGCACGTTTGCCAGCGCGCTGACGATGATGCAGATCAGCACAAGGATGCAGTGGGGCAGATAGTGCTTGAACACCTCATCCATGATCCGCTTGAGCAGCTTGCCCGGGTTCTCGACCTTCGGCTTGGGGCCGCCCATCCTACGGGGGCCGGGGCCCTTTACTTCTTTCACCTGTGCCATTACTGCTCACCTCCCTGCTTGTCAAAATCGCCGCCGCCCTGGGTCTGGCTGTTGTAAACTTCCTGATAGATCTTGTTTGTCTTGAGCAGCTCCTCGTGGGTGCCCAGGCCGTTGATCTGGCCGTTGTCCAGCACCAGGATGCGGTCCGCATCCTGCACGGAGGAGATGCGCTGTGCAATGATGATCTTGGTGGTGCCGGGGATCTCCTCCCGGAAGGCCTTGCGGATCTTGGCATCGGTTGCGGTATCCACGGCGCTGGTGCTGTCGTCCAGGATCAGCACCTTGGGCTTGCGCAGCAGCGCGCGGGCAATGGTCAGGCGCTGCTTCTGGCCGCCGGACACATTGGAGCCGCCCTGCTCGATCCAGGTATTGTACTTGTCGGGGAAGCGCTCGATGAACTCATCGGCGCAGGCCAGCCTGGCCACCCGGATGCACTCTTCCTCGCTGGCGTTCTCATCGCCCCAGCGCAGGTTGTCGAGGATGGTGCCGCTGAACAGAACGTTCTTCTGCAGCACCATGGAGACCTCCCGGCGGAGGACATCCAGGCTGTAATCCTTAACGTCCACGCCGCCCACCTTGACAGAGCCGGTCTCGGCATCATACAGGCGGGGGATCAGCTGCACCAGGCTGGATTTTGCACTGCCGGTGCCGCCGATGATGCCCAGCGTCTCGCCCGGCCGGATGCTGAAGGTGACATCGTTCAGGACAGGCTGGCCGGAACCGTGCTTATACTTAAAGGTAACGTGCTCGAACTCGATACCGCCATCCCTGACCTGCTGCACCGGTGCCTTGGGGGCGGGCAGGTCGGTGGTCTCATCCAGCACTTCCACGATACGGCGGGCAGAAGCGGCGGACATGGCGATCATCACAAAGGCCATGCTCAGCATCATCAGGGCCATCAGGATGTTCATAATGTAACCGAACAGGGCGTTCAGCTGGCCGGTGGTGATTGCACCGTTCAGAACGTAATGTGCGCCGAACCAGCTCAGGGCGATGTTGCAGCCGTACACAGAGACCAGCATGGCGGGATTGTTGAAGCTCAGGCGGCTCTCGGCGTGGACGAACTGCTTGTACAGGCTCTCGCAGGCCTTGGTGTACTTCTCGTTCTCAAAGTGCTCCCGGACAAAGCTCTTGACCACGCGGATGGCCGAGACATTCTCCTGCACGGAGGCGTTCAGGTTATCGTAGTTCTTGAACACCTTATCAAAGATGCCGAAGGTGGGAACCATAATGCCTGCCAGCACTGCCACCAGGAACACGATGGCCACCAGGAACACCATGGTCAGCGAGCGGCTGATCATGGAGGCCATGATGAGCGCGAAAACCAGATGGACGGGGGCACGCACGCACATGCGCTCGATCATCTGGAACGCGTTCTGCAGGTTGGTCACGTCGGTGGTCATACGGGTGACCAGACCGGCCGTGGAGTACTTGTCGATGTTGGAGAACGAGAAATGCTGGATATTCTCATACATCGCATCGCGCAGGTTGCCTGCAAAGCCGGTGGATGCCGTGGCAGCAAACCTGCCGGCCAGCACGCCCAGCAGCAGGGCAATGGCCGCCACCAGGAAGGTGAGCAGGCCGTACTTGACAACGGCGTTCATATCGCCCTTTTCAATGCCCTGGTCAATGATAAAGGCCATGATGGTGGGCAGCAGCACATCCATGATGGCTTCCAGAGCAGAGAAGATCGGTGTCAGGATCGCGGCGCGCTTGTACTCGCCCAGATGTGACACAAGTTTTTTGATCATCTGTTGTAATCCTCCTGAAGTTTATTTGCAAGGGTCATTCCAGCCCCTTGCGCAGCTTGTTCAGTAACCGCAGAAGCTCTGCGTTTTCCTCTTCCGTCAGCAATCCGGCCACAAACTCATCGGTCTGGTGCAGGGAGAGCATCGTCTTTTCGTGGACGCGGCCTCCCTCTTCCGTCAGGATCAGCCGCTTGAGTCGGGCATCCTGCGGCACGCTCTGGCGCTCGATGTAGCCCTTGCGCTCCATCAGCTGCAGGATGTTCGTCACAGTCGAGCGTGTGATGGAGAACTCCCGTTCGATATCGCGCTGGTACACAGGTTCGTTCTTGTGCCAGTAGAGGTAGCTCATGATCCAGTCATGCATGGGGGTCACGTTGTCCACGTTGTTCTCCCGGTGGAACTGGTTGATCTTGCGGAAGATCAGGTTGTTCACCCGGCGCACCTGTGCCGGGATGACCTGCGGCGGCTCCCATGGGGGGTTGCAGCAGGGCTGCTTGGTGCTTTCATCGTGCATAATGGTTTCCCTTTTGAATTGTTTGTGACAGGATTGTTTTCTTTAGAACTGTTTGATGCCGTACAATATCATAATGCACGATTCGATCATTGTCAATAGGAGACGCAAAATAAAATCCAGAAGCGCCCCACCGAACGGCAGGGCGCTTCCACTGGGCGCTGATTTTGCTTCTGCTGGCTCAACAGCCCTTGCTTTCTGACCAGAATATGCTTTAATAAAAGCAACTACGGGCGCTGCGCCCCCGAATACTGCAAGGAGAACCCCATGGAACAACGGAACACCCGCCTGCGGAACGCGGGCTTCGTCACCTTCTTTTTCAGCGGCATCTGCACCATTTCCAGCGGTGTGGTGGTCAGCCTGCTGCAGGAAGAATACGGCTTTGCCTACGGCATGACCGGCACCCTGCTCAGCCTGCTGAGCATCGGCAACCTGCTGGCGGGCCTGCTGGCCGGTGCGCTGGTGGGAAAAATGGGCATGAAGCCCAGCGTCCTGCTTCTGACCATCGGCTATGCGGTGGGCTACGGCCTGATGGGCCTGACCGGCCTGCCCATTCTGCTGGCGCTGGCCTTCTTCATTGTAGGCATTGCCAAGGGCAGTGTCCTGAACACCTGCACCATTCTTGTCAGCGGCAACTCTGCAGACCGCACCCGGGGCATGAACACCATGCACGCCTGCTACGCCTGCGGTGCCCTGCTCTGCCCCTTTCTGATCTCTGCCGCTGCCAAGGTCAGCACCACGCTGGCCGTGCTGGCGCTGGCAGCGCTGGGTCTGGTGCTCTGGCTGGTATACCTGTTCACCCCCATGGCAGGCCGCGCCAAGGCCAAAGAAGCTGTCACCGATTGGAGCTTTTTGCGCTCCTCCCGCTTCTGGCTGCTCACCGGCCTGCTGTTCTGCCAGAACGCCGCCGAGCAGAGCGTTGTGGGCTGGATGGTCACCTACTTCAAGGACAGCGGCATCATTGCAGGCACGCTGGCGGCCTATACCGTCACCGTGATGTGGGGTGCCACCCTGATCGGCCGCCTGCTCATCGCCTTTGTGTTCCCACTCAAACAGCCCCGTAAGGCCATGGTGTTTATGGCGGTTTTCTGCACTGCCTTCTACTTTGCCATGATGCAGACCCACAGCCAGCTGCCTGCCATCCTGCTGCTGTTCGCCTTTGCCTTCTCCATGGCCGGTATGAACCCCACCGCCGTGGCCAGCGCCGGTAAAATGACCACCGTGACCAGCATGGGCATCATGCTGCCGGTGGCATCCAGCGGCGCGATCCTGATGCCCTGGGTCATCGGCAAGGTAGCTGAAAGCGCCGGTCTTGCTGTTGGTATGGCAACCAACATCGTGCCCTGTGTGGGGCTGATCATCTTTGCGATTCTGGTGTCCAGAATGCGGGAGGAGTAAACCTCTCCGTCATTGCTTCGCAATGCCACCTCTCCTGGCAGGAGAGGCAAGAAGCGCTGCTTGGCTCCCCTGCCAGGGGAGCTGTCGCCGCAGGCGACTGAGCGGTTCATCCCCTCGCCTTTGCGCTGAACTCACACCCACAGTAATCCTGACGGTAAAGCCCGTACTCCTCCGAAAGCTGGAGGGAGCGCAGGTAGCCGTTCTGCTTTTTGAAATCCGAGGGCAGGTGCCTGATGCCGAATTCGGCTTCAAGCTCCTGCCCGATTTGATTGATGCGGGCAGCATCCTTGTGGGGGCTGATGGAGAGCGTGGTGGTGAACCAATCAAAACCGTGCTCCTTTGCGTACTGTGCCGCCCGGCGCATCCGCAAACGGTAGCAGACGGTGCACCGCCCGCCCCGCTCCGGCTCGTTTTCCAGCCCCTGCACAGCCGTATAGAACTCCTGCGGGTCGTAGTGGTCCTCGATGACCGTGACCCCCAGCGGGTGCGCCTGCGCCACGAACTTTTTCAGCTCCTCGCCCCGGCGGTAGTATTCTTCGGCAGGCCAGGTGTTGGGGTTATAGTAAAGCACCGTGATCTCAAAATACCGGCACAGCTTTTCCAGCACGGCGCTGGAACAGGGCCCGCAGCAGGCATGGAGCAGCAGCTTTGGCCGCTGCGGCCCCAGCGTTTTCAACACTTCGTCCATCTGCTGTGCAAAATTCAACTGTTTTGACATCGGTTTCATCCTTTGTTATACTTGCTTTGATTCAAATAGCTCCCTCCTGCTGCCTCGCCAAAAGAGCCGCAGCTGCCGGAAGGGGCATCCCGGTCATATTATATCACATTTTATCTAATAGGAGAACTGCGATGACAAACGAGAAGATCGCCCGTATCAACGAGCTGGCAAAAAAGAGCAAGACTACCGGCCTGACCGATGCCGAAAAGGCAGAGCAGCAGGCCCTGCGGCAGGAGTATGTTGCGGACGTAAAGGCCAGCCTGCGCGCCCAGCTGAACAACACCTCGATCAAAGAGCCGGATGGCACTGTGCACAAGCTGGGGAAGAAGAACTAAAGCAGCATCACGAAGAGGAGCGCCTGGCGGATAATTGAGAGAAAAGTGTTTCTTCCCTCTTTTTTTGTTCCGCGTTTCGTGCTATACTATAATTGTATTGTTGCGGACATTTCCGCGGGCGGTACAGATTCCCAAGGTGGCGTATCCCGGGCAAGGTGCACGGAAAAGGCTGTCTTTTGAAAAAATGATAAAGAGGTCATTTATTATGCTTACTGCAATTACGGGTATCAACTGGGGCGATGAGGGCAAGGGCCGCATGGTCGATCTGATCAGCCAGGAGTATGACATCGTTGCACGGTATCAGGGCGGCAACAACGCAGGCCACACCGTGAAGAACGAGCGCGGCAAGTTCGTGCTGAACCTGCTGCCCTCCGGCATCCTGCGCCCCAACGTTGTCTGCGTGATGGGCAACGGTATGGTCATCGACCCGCACCATCTGGACGGCGAGATCAACAAGCTGCGGGAGCAGGGCATTTCCATCACCCCCGATAACCTGAAGATCTCCGACCGGGCCACCATCACCATGCCCTACCATGTCGATCAGGACGGCCTGGAAGAGGCCCGCCTGGCCAAGACCGGCGCACAGTTCGGCTCCACCAAGCGCGGCATCGCCTACACTTACGGTGACAAGTACATGAAGAAGACCCTGCGCATGGGCGACCTGCTCCACCTGGACGACAGCGTGAAGAAGCGCCTGGTGACCATGGTGGATTCCAAGAACCTGGTGATGGAGGGCAGCTACCACTCCGCTCCCATCAGCGTGGACGAGATGTGGGCATGGCTGGAGAAGTATGCCGCCATCTTCAAGGATTACATCTGCGACGTGGGCCAGTATCTGGCTGACGCAGATGCCGCCGGCAAGAAGGTGCTGTTCGAGGCCCAGCTGGGCGCTCTGCGCGACATCGACTTCGGCATCTATCCCTACACCACCTCCTCCAACGTCATCGGCGCTTACGCCCCCATCGGCGCAGGCATCCCGGGCCACAAGCTGACCAACAGCATCGGCGTGATGAAGGCTTACTCCTCCTGCGTGGGCGACGGCCCCTTTGTCACTGAGCTGGCCATGACCGAGGAAGAGAAGCACGCCCTGCGTGAGGCTGGCCACGAGTACGGTGCAGCCACCGGCCGTCCCCGCCGCGTTGGCCCCATCGACCTGGTGGCAAGCCACTACGGCGTGTTCTGCCAGGGCTGCGATGAGGTTGCCCTGACCCTGCTGGACGTGCTGGACTACATGGAGAAGATCCCCATGGTCACCGGCTACAAGCTGACCGACGGCACCATCACCAAGCGCTTCCCCATGGGCGAGGCTCTGGACACCGCACAGCCCGTGGTGGAGTATCTGCCCGGCTGGCACTGCGATATCACTGCCGCCCGCAAGTGGGAGGATCTGCCCCAGGAAGCCCGCAATTACGTTGAGTATCTGGAAAAGGCTATTGGCTGCAAGATCACCTACATCTCCGTGGGTGCCGAGCGTGAGGCCTACATCCACCACAACGTCTGATCCGCGCCACAGAACCCGCCGCATTGAAAAGGAAGCGTGACTATGTTTGATATCATCACGGACAGCGCCTGTGACCTGACCCCTGAGACGGCCGCAACACTGAATATTGAGATCATCCCCTTCTATGTCTCGCTGGACGGTGAGCACTACCGCAAGGAAGGCAAGGAGATCGCCGTGCGCGATTTCTACCAGTTCATGGTAGATAACCCCTCGGCCTACCCCAAGACCAGCCTGCCTTCGCTGGAGGATTTTGAAACCGCCTTCCGGGCCCATGCCGAGGCGGGCCGCCCGGTGCTCTGCATCTGCTTTACCAGCAAGATGAGCGGCTGCGTGGGCAGTGCCCGCAACGCCCGGGAGCTGGTGCTGGAGGATTTCCCCGATGCTAAGATCGAGGTCATTGACAGCACCGCCGCCACCGTGACCGAATCCATCGTGGTGGAAAACGCGGTGGCCATGCGGGATGCAGGCTGTACGCTGGACGAAGCCGTGACCTGGCTGGAAGCGGAAAAGATCACCAACCAGATCTTCTTCACGGTGGGTAATCTGGACTACCTCATCAAGGGCGGGCGCATCGGCAAAGTCACGGGCCGTGCCGCCAACATTCTGGGCATCAAACCCATGATCCTGTTCAAGGAGGGCGAGATTTTCTCCGCTGGCGTGGCCCGCGGCCGCCAGAAGAGCTTTGAGAAGGCCCTCGACCTGCTGATGACCTATCTGGCCGAACACAACGGCACGCCCGACGACTACTGCATCACGGTGGGCTACGGCTACGATGCCGACGAGGGCAAGCGGCTCTGGATGCAGACCCGCGCCGCCCTGCGCGCCAAGTACCCCACCTGCGAGTGCAATGTGGTCCTGCTGCAGATCGGCTGCACCATTGCCGTGCACACCGGCCCCTATGCGTTGGGCATGGGCGTGATGCGGCGGTGGAAAAAGGCTTAACCCCCATATAGTTTCCCAGCTCCCCCGAAAGGGGGAGCTTTTTTGATACCGGTTAAGCTCTGCTTTGTACAACCTCTCAGTCACGGCGAAGGCTGAGAGGTTTAGCAACGGCAGCAGCTTACGGCTCAACCCCCCAGTCACCTACGGTGACAGCCCCCCTAATAGTGGGGCCCTTGGCAGGGAGATTACGTTTGACAGCAGAGGGGAACAGCAGCAAACCATAATGTATAACCGCAAAGTCTTCGGTTTCGCCAGAGGCTCCCCCTACTAGGGGAGCTGGCGCAGAGCGCCTGAGGGGTTTAACGTACAAAAAAATCTCCCGATTCCGTTTGGAACCGGGAGATTTTTTCAGCCTTGATTTTTACGATGCACGATCACAGAAGACGGTGACACGGGTCTTGCCGCCATAGGTGCAGGTGTACAGCACCAGGGCGTAGCCGCTGTGTTCCACTTCCTCCACACTGTGGGGGTCAAGCACTTCGACCTTGTTCACGACGTACTCATTCACGATGCCGTCCATATCGGTGAAGGTGACGCTGTCCCCCGCTGTGAGGGAGGTCAGCTTGCCGAAATGGCTCTCGTAGTTGTGCGCCGCAATGACCAGGTCATCGGTGCGGGAAGAGCCGAACTGGCGGCAGGGGGCGATCTTCAGGCGGGGGTAGCTCCACTCGCTCATCACCGGCAGATCAATGCCGATGGCGGGAATGGAGATCTCACCCACATATTCGTTGCCGTCAATCTCCACCACCGGGAGCTCGGGGTCCAGGGGGCCGCTCTCTGCCTCCGGTTCCGGGGTCTCCACCTTCTGCTGAAGGTCGGCCACCACGGTCTGAGCCTCGGCACCGGCGTGGGCATCCTCGTAGCGGTTGTAGGCGTACAGGCCGCCCGCCGCCAGCAGGAGCACCACCCCCAGCACGATACAGACAAGCCCGGGGGATACTTTACGCATTCTTTTCACGTTTCTTGCTGCGCTCCATCAGGTAGGCACCCACGGCCACCAGCACCAGACCGCTTGCCGTCAGAACAGGGATGGGCCAGTTCAGCTGACCGGTCTGGATCAGTTTGGGGCCTTCGGCCGGGCGGGCATCCGCCACCACGCTGGCCGGGGCGGTGGGCTCCGGTGCACTAGGGGTGGTGGTTTCAGTCACGGTCGGACGGGCATCCGCCGGGGCCGGGTTCTCCGGCGTGGAAGGGGTGGGCGGGGTGACGGGATCAGGGTCATACGGGTCCGGGTAGTACGGGGTCTCGATGGCCTTGTATCTGTTGTTGAAGGTGATGCTGCTCACCTTTTCGTCCATCAGGTCGGCCTGTGTGTGCACGGCCATCCGGGCCACCAGCTTGTCGTTGTCCCACACCACGGAAACGCGCAGATAGTACACGGTTTCATCGTAGGTGCCGCTGGTGTTGACACCGGCGCGCTGGCGCACGGTGTAAACGTAATAGCCGGGCTTGGTGTAGTTGATGGGGCCAAAGCTGCCGGTCTCGCCGTCGGTGATCTCCAGAGTGGTCACCTGGGGCAGGGGCGCATTGTCCACAGCCTCAAGTTCCACAGTCAGTGTTTCCTTTGGGAGAGGTGTTTCCCCCGTGGACTGAATGGAAACCGGAAGCTCCTGCAGCTGTGTATGCTGGTCAGCCGCGGTGGCCGCAAATGCCGCCGGCTGACACAGGCAGAACCCCAACGCAAGCGTCAGGAGTGCTGCCGCGATTTTACGGAACCTCATTTCATCCTCTCCTTTATGAATCCGACGCGGACGGGATCATCCACGCCAGAAGAATGGTGCGTGCATCGGTAAACTCCGTTGAACAGGTGGACAGCGCCAGCACCTGAGCGTCATCGCCCGCCGCTTTCATGGCGGCCAACGTTTCGGTGTTCAGGTTCAGGGCGTTCTCCTGCGCAAAGGTGTACAACCCCTGCAGGTCGCTGTCCCAGCGCTGGGGCTGGAAGATCGCGCTCTCAGACGAAGGGACCAGCAGACATGCAAAGATTTTAAGATCATAGGTGCGGTCGGGCAGGATCAGCTCACCGGTGGTGTTCTCTGCAAAGAACTCTGCGTCCTTGTAGAGATCCAGATCACCGAACATCTTGCTCTCTTCCATGTGGTGACCATACAGCAGAGAGTAAGGGTCAGTAAAGTTCTTGTCGCAGTTCACATCCAGAAAGATGCTGCCTGCCAGCGAGAAATCACCGTAGACATCGGTGTTCACATAGGTAAAGTTGTCCTCGCCCTGTACCACAGGGTAGTCGATGGCGGTGTTGTCCAGTGTGACCCACGCGCAGACATCCGGGTTGATGCCCAGCAGCTCCTCAAAGCTTGCGCCGTTATCCGCGCCCGCCTTGGGCTTGAACTGCAAAAGCTCTGCCTGAACATTGTCTGCGGCGGCGTACACCTGCGAGTTGTCCCACAGGGCATAGGCTGAATACGCCCCGGCGACCACCAGGAACAGCACGACCACCGCGCTCACCAGAAAGTCGGCTGCCCTCAACGCTTTTCTCTGCCAGTTGATACAGCCCACCTCCGGTTAAGCAAATTCAAATAAGTGGTTATTCGTTAGGTTTGTGCTGAGATAACCCCCCAGTCACGCTTCGCGTGCCAGCCCCCGCTAATAGGGGGGCCCTTGGCATGGCGCAAAGCTTCACGGTTTTGCCAAGGCCGCCCCTACTAGGGGCGGTGGCATCCCGCAAGGGATGACGGTGGGGTTTAATCTACCGCGAGCAATTACTCCTCGTCGCGGCGGCGCTTGTTCAGCATCAGGGCCACACCACCAATGGCAACGATGGCCAGCATTGCAATGTAAGGTGCATTATCCAGCACAACGCCCATGTCGGGGGAATCCTGGTTGGTATTCTGGAATGCAGCAGTATCACCAGCAGCAACCATTGCACTAGAGTACACGGGTTCATCATCACCAGTCAGGTTCTTATCGGTCACGGTAACAACATATTCATTGTTCTTTGCAACACCATTGTCCCATGCGCTGCCAATCTCATAGATTTCGTACTTAATACCCTCGGGCAGATTACCAAACACAATCTCCTGACCATGAGTCAAAGTAATAGTATAGTCGGTATCCAGCTTCATCGTCTTATCATTATTAAGCGTACCAGCGGTGACCTTATTAACGTCGCTAACAGTTGCACCAGCATACTTGCTAGTATCGACACCCTGCGCATTTGTGAATCTCACACGGAAAGTAAAAGACTTCTTCAAATCGCCAAAATTGCCATGAACAGTTTTGCTCAGGGTCAGGCTATGAACATTATCATTTTCACCGTTCTTGCCATAATAGTTGGTAAAAGCATCAGTATTCTTGATTTTCTGTCCATCACGGCTCAGCACAACGTAATACTCATAACCGGTCTTAATGTTGCCCTTGTCGTCAGTCTTGTGTGCGACAGTAACAGTCATCGTCAGTGTATTGTCATCGTAAACCACACCAGGAGTAGAACCAGCATTTTCTTTTACTTCGTAAACATAAACACCAGTGCCACTCTCATCAATGCCTAAATCAGAAATTTTAAAGTCAAAAGTCCCTGTATGCTTACCAACAGCTAAACCACCATTACCCTCAGTAGGAGCAAAACTTACAGTATAGTTTTTACCAGTAGAGGGATAATTCGGATCAGTTACATCAGTATCTTTCTTTGTGGTGCTCTTATACTTAACCGTAAAGCTAAAATCTTCAGCCGGTGCAACACCCTGCTTCACATCATAAGTCTTGGTAAATTCCAGATCATCACTAGCGCTCATTGCACCGTCCTTGAAGGAAATAGTGCCATTATCGGTCTCGCCAGCGCCAGTATCCGCAAACGCTGCGGTTGCGCCGACGGTGAGCATCATGGCGGCAGCCAGAACGCCCGCGAAGAATTTCTTCAGTTTCATTGTTATTCCTCCCTAGTAAGAAATAGTTCGTACTCCTGTGCCGCGGCCCAAACTCTGCGGTTCACAGGCAGGATGCCGGCAGCTTCTTCCGGCCTCCGTGGTATTACAAACTGCGTCGTCGCAGTAGTGTAATTACTTTTGCTTGCACATCCTCCAGCGGAACCGGGCCAAAGTCCCGGCTGTCCTCGGATTGTGTGCGGTAATCGCCCAGCACAAAAAAGCAGCCCTCCGGCACCGTGTAGGGGTACTCCAGCACGTCTTTTGCGTAGGTGGGGTAGAGGATCTCGCCGCTCTGCACCGCGCCGTTCACCACAAGGGTGCCGCTGTCGTCCAGAGCCACAAGGTCGCCCTCGCGCCCAAGGATGCGGCCCACCCGGAGCTTGCCGCCCTGGGTGTAGACCACAACGTCGTTTTTTGCGTAGGTTTTCTGCAGGCGGTAGCAGATGAGCAGGTCGCCATCCTTTACCGCGGGGAACATGCTGCTGCCCTTGGCCTGCGTGAGCAGGAACACCTGCGTGAACAGCACCCAGGCGCACAGCAGGATCACCACAATGCGGCCCAGCAGGCTGATAAAATCCTGCCGGTTCTCAGCGTCCAGCCTGCGGCGGCGCACCGCCTTTGCCCCCTGCTTCAGGGCTTCATTGTCCAGCGGGTGCATCGGAATGCGCCTCCTTTTGGGGGTCAGAGCTGTCCACTTTGGTGGTATCCAAGGGCAGGCTTCCGGTCTGCTGCTCCAAGAGCACATTATAGCGGGTGCGCTCGGCGCGGATGGCGGCTTCGTACAGGGCGTAAAGCTCTTCCAGCTTCTTCCACATGGCCGCTTCATCCACGCCGCCCAGCAGGTTCTTGCGGAATTTCACCGTCCGGAACCACTGGATGATTGCTTCCTGCTCCGGGCTGATACAGCTTTCCTCTGCACCGGCCAGCCGCTGGGGCGCTTTCTTCTTCGCCATGCGGTCAGCCCCCTTTAGTCATCTTCCTTACGGCGCTTGCGCAGCATCAACAGGGCAACGCCGCCAGCCACCACAGCAAGGATGACGATGTAAGGCAGGGTGTCGAGGAGGACACCGGTGTCGGGGAAGAGGGTGCAGTGGTTGGTAAAGGCAAGCGTCTTAGCGTCCGTACCAATCGTTACTCTTGCTTCCTGCCCATTCTCAGGTGTTTTGGAATCAACCACATAACTAGTCTCGTAGTGTGTGTAACTGTCCTCTATAACTTTGTACTCACCACTTGGCAGATTCTTGAAGGTAATCGAAGCTCCGTCTTTCAGCGTAAACTGACCATTACCTTTCCATTCAACCTTTGCACGATCTGCTTCACTAATCTCAATATTGGTATTAGTGATATTTGCCGCTGTACCATCAGCTTTGGTAATTGTAAAGGTAAAGGCTTTGTTGGTGTCGCCAAGTTTGCCGGTAACGGTTTTGGTAACAGTCAGGTTTGCAGAAGCAGGCACATACTTTGCGTAGAAAGTTGTATCTGTATTAATGGTCATAGTTGCGAAATTAAACTCGTTTGTACAAGCCTCATCCGTATACCAACCATACAGACGATAAGTAATGTTACCTACTTCTTTTGTTTTCGGGTACTTCGGTGTAGCCACCCAAGTGCTTCCACTCAAGCTATGTGTATCCGGTCGGCGTGCATTTTGAAGCGAAACTTGATTATTTTTATCCTTATCTGTTTTATAGATGGCTGTGTAATCTGGCTCCAATTCAAATCCAGTTTTTCCTGCATCCTGAACCTTGAAGTCCACATTGATATGCACATTATCGTGGAAATGAAGCTTACCATCCAAGTGATATTGATTTCCATTCACAGGACTAATCGGCGAAGCATAATCACCCTTGGTATACTTATTTTTCAGTGTCTCAGATTCCCATTTACCATCTGTGCCATTTTTACCTGTATTTGCACCGCTGGATACGACAACGCGATACCAGTCTATTGTATAATACGGTGCGTTATCCGGTTTGCGAGGATCCGTTTCATAATAATAGTCTACGTAGGTCTTTTTATCATCTTGTAGAATCGGAATAACAGGGAACTGTCCAGAATCAACCACGATCTCTTTCCCGAGCTTATCCGAAATCTGAGTACTGCTGTAAACCAAGCCCGCATTTGCTTCGGATGGAGCCGTCACTCCAGAAATCTTGCCAATGGACATGCCGTTCCAGACACTATTATGATAATCTTTGTCATTGTAGTTATCATCTGCAAATCCAGGAACCTGAGTATAGACATAGAGGTTGTATGTTCCGGTAGAACTGCTCTCCACAACTGTAATAGGCTTCTTATCATGGTTGCTATTATTCTTCGGTTCAGAACTCTTTCCGTAGGTGTGTCTGATGACGACCTTTCCTGCTTTATCTAATCTTACAGATATTTCTTTTCCAGCAGGGCCATACACGTTGATAGTATTATTTTCACCTATATTTTTTCCTGTACCAGTATAAATGAGAGTTGCTTGACCTGTGCTCTCCGGCATTACCTCGTATAATAAAATAGTAGTATTTATAGACCGCTCTCCAGCGGAATGCTA
>ENA-OPDW01000457-OPDW01000457.1-human-gut-metagenome-genome-assembly--contig:-NODE-457-length-32172-cov-16.463244_pt1 | contig 32172 bp, 52 predicted proteins | sample MGYA00241264_ERZ501508 | MGnify/ENA primary metagenome ERZ501508 (study PRJEB25962, sample SAMEA2042575) | human gut metagenome | biome: human gut; feature: human-associated habitat; material: faeces...
CCGGTCGTCTGTTCCCGGTGCACGTTGATGCTGCGCCGAAGGTTGACCGTGTTCCCTTTGATGTCTCCATACCATAAGCCAATCAGCTCTCCGGGACGAAGGCCGGTCGCAACTGCAAAGCGGTAGGCGTAGATGTACTCGTCAAATACCGGCTTTCCGTAGTAGGTACGGGTATCTACGCTAAACAGCACCTTTAGAGCGGTGGGCTGAAGAATTGTGCGTTTTCCCATTCTCGCATTCTTCGGGATAGACAGATCAGGATGCAGTGTCGTGTACTTGTTCCTTCGGCACCACTTGACAAAGGCGGTTTCCGCAGCCCGGATCGTCATAAGCGTCTTTCGGCTCAACGGCTGGTTTGAGATTGGCTTGCGCTGGTTCTTTTTCTGTGAGCGCTTCCGGAATGAAACGTCAATGGCCTTTTGAAGATCGCCCTCGGTTAACTCGTCAATGCGGATATTTCCACAGGTCGGCAGGATGTAGCAGTCTCCGTAACGCTGGCATTGTGTCACATAGGACGTCCCGCAAGTCAGCTTCAGCTCTTCCACCCACTCTGAATAAAGGACGCTGACCTTCTTTTTCCCGTCACGGATGCTATCATCAAGCCATGCATCCGCTTTTGCGTTTGCTTCACGCTGGCCGGTGCGGCCCGGCGTGCTGCTGTAAAACCGCTTGCGGGTGCCGTTCTTCTGAACCGCGATGCACCAGCGCTTTTCCTTTTCCACCCAAAATGCCGTGTTGACCCGTTTTTTCATAAAATCCACACCTCCATACACAAGGGTACACTGTGCCGCTGCCCTTTGGGCGGCGGCGCTTTTTTCTTTGCTGCGGGGCGGCTTCCGGCTGCTTCTTCCCGCACCACGGACAAAAAGAAGCACCATCCGGGATCTCTTTCCTGCAGCATGGTCTCACGCATTTCATGGCTTACTCATTTTTCTGCCCGATATATCCGAATGCGCCATTTTCAGCAGCGGCTCTTCCGGCCTTGTAGTTGATCTTCAGGTCGTCAATGGGAGGCTGCGGAGCGTCCGGGCATGGGTCAAGGCCCGCGATCTGCGCATAGGTATACTGGTCTATGATGGTCCCGCACACGCTTGCCCTGTTGTTGAGCGGGCAGTGCAAGTTTGCAGCTATCTCCGATATGACAGCAGGCGGGCTGCTGCCGTGACTGCCTTTCAGTATGAAGAGGAGTAGCCTTTTCGTCAGCGGCGGCAGATTTACCACGAGACGGAGCAACTCCGCGTTTAGCTCATCGTCGGCCTTGCCGTCATCCGGCACTTTGTACAGATCCGGGTGGGTCATCTCCATGAAAACAGATATGGGAGACACCCCGCACGCCGTGCACCAGTCCATGATCTCGTCACTGTCCGGGCTGGTGCATCCTTTTTCCCAGCTCTGCACGGTGCGTTCTCCTTTTTCAATGCGCCTTGCGATCTCCACTTGACTCAATCCCGCAGACACCCGTGCTTTTGCAAGCGCTTTCCCGATTTGGCTCGCCGTAAAATAACTCATACTTTCACCCCCATAATATCGGCGTATTTTTAACAAAAAAAGGCGCAGAAAAAATCTGCGCCATTCGACAAATTTTATCCGTATTTTATTTTCCAACGGCGCATGGTAGAATTTGGTTTATAAATCGTAGATGTGCACAAAAGAAAGGAGAAAGCAAAATGAATTTTGAGCAAAGAAACGGTAAAGAAACCGAAATGACCATCATCGACGGGATGCCCGCAACCGTTTTGACGGGCACCACGCGCACACCTGAGCCCTGGGAGGAATGAGTTATGAAAAATCTGTCACACTTTCGCACCCATGCCCGTGCCCTGCTGGCCTGCTATTTGGATATGACCCCGGAGCAGCAGCGCCTTGCTTGCGCTTACATTCAAGATAAGGCCCTGCCGGAGGTGCAAGCCCTGCGTAACGCAGCCGGTACGCCCGGCGGGTCGCTAGCTGCTGATCTGCTGCAAAATTTGCAACAGCCTTGCAACCACGAATAACAACGCGCATATTTTGCGCGTATTCAGCGTAAAACGCGCGTATTTCGCGCAAAAGTCAGCGCAAAACAAACGTTATAGCGAAAATGCAGTATTTTTGCGCACTTTTTTGCGCCTGACGCATTACAACAGATAGCTGTATAATGCAGTTGTGAACAAGTTCACAGGCCAAGCAACTGAGATTTCTTTGCGTTGTACTCCGCTTCCGTGATGGCCCCCATATCCAGCAGCTGCTTAAACTTTAAAAGCTCATCAGCGGCGCTGGGGGCAGCCGGAGCGGTGCCAAGCGGCTGTTCTGGAGAGCCTTTGCAACTCTTGAGAAAAGCGGTCATGCCGCCGGGATAAACCGTTGTCGGCAGACTGGTTTCTCCAAGAGGGAGCGTAAAACGGATGGAAACGTTTTCTTTGCTGCGGCTGCCTTTGCGGGTCTCTGTTTTGGCGGTAGCAGCTCCCACGATCGCACCCACAGGACCGGCAACAGCTGCACCGATCACGGCACGGCCAATGCCACCTTTAGTCTCCGTCACCGTCAAATCGTCAGGCGCGTCAGATTCATAACCGGCGACTTCATCAAAGCTGTAGATCATGCGAGGGCCTTTATCACCGCCGCGGTGCCCAAAACAAAACAGCCGGTTGGTTTTGTCAATGGACACAAAGAGCGCGTCACCATCATAGATGGAATCGGTTTCTTTGAACGTCTTTCGGCGGTTTTCCAGCGTAATCCAGTATTCCGCAAGTGCAGCTGTCGGTTGCTTTGCTGCCCGGATTCCCAATTTTGAAAAGAAAAAGTTACTGCACCCGGCACAAATCAGGCCGTCAGCGCTCTTCTCCCTGTTCAGCAAGCCCAGCTTGCCACCGCAGACGGGACAGATATTTGCCATGTTTATACCTCATCTTTTGATTTTACATTACACAGGAGGAATCAGAATGAACACCACAGACCGACAAGGCTACATTGACGCAATTATCAAACTGCTGGAAAAAGCAGATCCGCGCAAGCTGCGCCTGATCTGGGTGTATGCCAGCAGGCTGATAAAATAAATCAAGGTAGCAAAAGAAGGGGAACCCTTACGGGTTTCCCTCTTTTTTTTGCAGCTTTTCAGCCATCCGCTCCAAAAGCTTCCAGTCCTCGGGCTCCAGCTCTGCCAGCATCTCCACAAATCGACGCTTGAAGTCGTCTCCCTCATCCGCCGTAATGTCGGCGAGGAACGCTGCAAGCTTTTCCGATTGGGTGATCTGGTTGAACATCTCCCCTTCACCCGTGCGCAGCCACGTCTCATTGACGTTAAACTCGCGGCAGATGTCGGAGATCGTTCGGTCGCTGGGGACTCGCGTGCCGCTTTCGATCATCCACATAAAGTTACGGGACAGACCTATTTGCTCTGCAAACTTCTCTTGCGTAAGGCCTAAGCTCTTGCGGACAAGCGCGATTCGTTCGTTCATTTACTTGCCCTCCTTACGCTTCATATTATAGTACAAAATTCTAACTATGTCAACTTATTTTTGAAAAAAATCCGAAAAAATGCTTGCAAAATCTAACTTTGTGTGCTATACTAATCTCACAAAGTTAGCAAGCGAAAGCAAACAGGAGGACAAAAACATGAATGCACTTTCTATCAACATCCCGGCAAACTTCGCCGCAGATTGCAATAACACCCTCAAGCGGTACAACGCCGCCCAGACCGACGCCGAGCGCCGTGCGGTGCTTGACCGCCAGACGGTGCAGGGCCTGTGGTGGGCGATCAAGTTCGTCAGCCAGCTCCAGACCGCTTGCATGAGCGAGAAGGAGCTGAAGCACGCGATCCGCCTCACCCACTTCCGCGGCACTGTGTGCCCGGCATTTCAGGCTTGAGAGAAGGAGGTTTGAATCATGAAACGCTATAAGGTGTACGTCTACAACACGGCTGATAGGTTCTGGGACTGCTACGAGGTCCTTGCCGATGACCCGGTGGACGCCCGGAACGTGGCAGTGCAGCGGTTGATCGACGAGACCGGGCACGGTCTGGATGTCTACGAAGTGACAGACGTGTGCGAAGTCAAAGAGTAAGGAGGGCTGCGCAATGTTTGATAAAGAACTTATGAAGCAACTGGCTACCATCCCCGCTGAGAACAGAGCGGAGTGGTTTGCAGAACGGGACAAGCTGCACGCTCTCGCCGCGGAAATGAACCGCCTGAACGCCGACGAGATGGTGATGAAGTACGGCGTTGCGCGGGTAATACGAGTTCTGGCAGCTACGATAAAATGCTGTCCGGAGGAGTACGACCCTTCGGCTGTCTTCATGGCAAATTGGGTGCCGCCTATCCGCTCTGGGCGAAATGCAGAAGAATGGTTCCATTCAACCATGCACCGTGCTTATGTGCAAAGTCTTTTCCTTAAGTACGCAGAGCTCAGAATCGCCTGACACACATTCTCAAACAGTTCCAAGGAGGTCTGAATCATGGAAGAAGTCAAGAGTCGCCGTCACACCATGACGGACGAAGAGGTGGAAGCCCGCATTGCGGAGCTCAAGGCAGACCCGGACGTGCGCCTGGCATGGAAGGAAAAGACCGTCAAGTATAAGCGTCGCCGGTATCTGGGAGCCTTGCAGAGCGACAAGCGCATGGGTGCACAGCTTCGGGAGGCCGGTATCACATGGGAGATGCTGGACGAACAGGAAGGGCTGCTGAAAGAGCCCGATTACCCCACCTGATGATGACCCTGTGGCAAGGGTCGAAACCACCCGGCAGCCAGCCGGGCAAGGTCGTGGGTGCCAACCACAGAAGGAGTTGATTTTATGGCAAAGGCAAAGAAGAACCGCACCGATCTGGCTGCAGAGCGGTACAGCATCCCGGCAGATGGAGCACACGCAGCGGATACGCTTATCAACGTGCTGTTCGACGGCTTAGAGCCGCAGGACAAGCTGTCCCTGCTCTGGATGGGCATGGGCATGGCCGCGGTGCGCAAGAACGACCGCCAGACCGAGAACAACGGCGTGGCGTGATGGGAGGGAAGGACATGGACAATCTGAAATCACTGATTCCCGTTAGCTACGATAACCCGGAACGTCCCACGGTGAGCGGCCGGGAGCTGCACGACTTCTTGGAGATTAAGACGGCCTACAAGGACTGGTTTCCCCGGATGTGCGAGTACGGCTTTACCGAGGGCGAGGACTTCAACCTGCTCAGAATTGAGCGGGTTCAGGATGAGGGCGGGCGGATGGTCAGCCGCACAGTTGACGACCACCAGCTCACCATCCCGATGGCCAAAGAGCTGTGCATGATCCAGCGCAACGAGCGTGGCAAGCAGGCCCGGCAATATTTTCTGGCCATTGAAGCTCAGTGGAACAGCCCGGAGGCGGTCATGCGCCGTGCGGTGCTTATCGCCCAGAAGCAGAACGACCAGCTCAAGGCCGTAAACAAACAGCTTTTGGCTGAGAACAGCGAAATGGAACCGTGGGCAAAATTCGGCAAGGCCTATCATTCTTCCCCGGAAAACTCCATGCTTTTGCGTGAGTTTGCGGCAAACGTGCTGAAACCGAATGGCATTCCGCTGGGAGAAAAAGACCTGTTCAAGTATTTTGAAGACCACGGATACCTCGTGAAGAACAAAAAGGCGCACGACTACCACCGTCCCACAGAAAAAGCTGGCAAAAAGATGTTTACCGCAAAGCCGCATTTCCATACGGCATCGGATGGGGTATCGTTGAAAACGACTTGGACGCCGTATCTTACGCCGGAAGGCCAAAAACACTGGTTGGAGCGATTTAGTAAAGAATACGGCCAGACCAGCTTGTTTGAAAGGGGTGCGTAACATGAAATTTACGATGCGAGATAAAATTTGCAAGCTAATCGGCAAGTACAACGAGTTGGAGCAGCAGGCTATGGTTAATGTTGCTGGCGGTGCATTTCGCACTATGCTTGGCAAGACGCCTACCAAAGAAGAGGAAAACGCTTCGGAGAAGGCCAGCATTTACCACTGGATGCAGGAGGATTTGAAGCAGCTACTGGAAGAGGACGAAGCTGCAGCAGCCCAGGAAGACACCCGCAAGACCGCCCCGGCTGGCAAGTGGTGCGCGGACTCAGCGGCACGGGCAGCTGAGAGCGCCGCAAATGGGGTGCGGAACAATGAGTGAAGCACTGGCGATCATCATCGCGTTTGCCGTCCTTCTGGGCATCTCGTGGGGCGTTACTTGCGCCGCCGTGTGGGCCATCTGCGCATTGATGCACTGGACGTTCACCTGGGCCGCCGGAACGGCGGCGTGGATCGCGCTCTGGCTCCTTGGCAGCTTTTGCAGCTCTAAGAAGTGAGACACTGACCATGCCTGCACGGTTGGCACACATCAAAGAAAAGAGGTTGAAGCATGATGAAGGTCGTACAGGGCACTTTCCGGCAGATTCCGTACTGGAAACTTCGGGGCCGGTTCCACAGCTGCGGCTACCGCGATCAGGAAATCGCTAGATACATCGGCATTGGCCGGGACACTATGAGCGGCAGGATGCAGGGGCACAATCCGTGGACAAGCGCAGAGATCACAGCAATGTGTGAACTGCTGGACATCCGACAGGATGAGATCGGGGAACTGTTTTTCCCCTCACTTGAGAAAGGAGAATCCGCATGAGAATCAAATCTGACGTTTTTTACTGGCTGGCTGCTGCCATCGGTGCCGCAAGTCTGCTGTACGGCATGGGCATCGAGGGCAGTGCACAGACGGGCAGCACCATCTCCGACGGCCAGTTTGCCACGGCCCTGTGCCTTGTGCTGGCAGCGGTGATGTTCCTGCGGCTGGGCTTTGCCGCCCAGGATCGTGAGCAGAACGCCCGCCGTTATGGCCGCGTTGACCGCACCCACGCCCGCACCGAGGAACCGGGGTACCGGCAGAACCGGAGGGACGCATGAAAAAAAGCCCGCCGGTGCGCCAACACCGACAGGCTGCAAGGGTTGATGGAATTTGAAAGCCCCATCACCCCGATGATATCACAAAATCGGAGGTTTTTACAGATGGAGAATGAATTGACCGTCCGGGTGGAACGCCCGGCAATTCCGTCCATGAGCTGGAACAAGGACGAGGTTGAACGGAACCTTGACGAGATGCTGGCGGCCTACAAAGGCCGGGTCTACACCCCGGAGAGCATCAAGAGCGCCAAGGAGGATCGGGCAAAGGTCAACGGCTGGGATAAGCAGCTTGGAGCTGCTGCCACGGCAGCGAAGAAGCTCTACATGAAGCCGCTGGAAGATTTCCAGCGGAGCATCAAGGAGATGCAGGGCAAATGCAAGGAGATTTCCGGAGCGATTGACGCACAGGTCAAGGCTGTGGAGGCCGCCGAAAAGGAAGAAAAGGCTTCTACCCTGCGCCTGATCTACCGGGACAACATCGGCGAGTTGGAAGCTCTCATTCCGTTTGAACGCCTGTTGGACAACCGCTGGCTGAACAAGACGTTCGCCATTGCAGAAGCAAAAAAGTCCCTGTGCCAGTCCATCGAGAACATCCGCAGCGACCTCGACTTTATCCGCGAGAACTGCGGAGAGGATGTCGAACCCTGCACCACCGAATACCTGCGCAACCTGAGCGTGAACGAGGCCGTCCGCGAGCATACCCGCCGCGAGAAGTCCCGCGCAGCACAGAGGGACGCAGAGGCCGCCAGAGAAGCGGCAGAGCGGGCGCGGATGTCGGCCCCGGTAATTGTTCCCCCGACCGCAGAAGAACGCGAGATGCGGGCGCAAGCCACCGCAGCAACGCAAGCTGCCGCATTCATCACGCCGGAGGGCCGTCTGGACATGGAGGCGATGCAGAGCTTCGCCGCTGCGCAGGAGGCTTCCTCCCGCAAGCGCTATTACTTCTGGGTTGAGTTCACCAAAGAAGACATTGCATGGTTCCGCAGCGCTGCCAAAGAACGCGGGTTCGATTTCGGCAGCATCAAATAATCTTCAACATTCTAGGAGGTAACAAAAATGGGTTTCACTTCACGCGCTGGCGCTGCTGCGCCGAATACCACTACCACAGTTCAGAGCCGCTCCTTCGCTGCTCAGGTCAAGCAGAGCGAAGCGATGCAGCCGGTCGCAGAATCTAAGCCGGTCGAAATCGAGAGCATGGACGGCCAGCATCTGACCGTCACCTTTGACGATGTGCGGAACTTCATCTGCAAAGATGCGACCTTCGCAGAGTGCCGCATCTTCTTGGAGACCTGCAAGCAGTACCACCTCAACCCCTTTACCAAAGAGGCATATCTTATCCACTACGACAATAAGAACGGCGACAGCGCGTCCACCATCGTGCTGGGCAAGACCTGCTATATGAAGATGGCCGAGCGTCACCCGCAGTATGACGGATTTGAAGCTGGCGTTATCGTGCTCGTGCCGGAAGTTGGCGAGATTATTCACCGCGAAGGATCCATCGTCTACGAGGACGAGAAGCTGGTCGGCGGCTGGGCTAAAGCCTACCGTAAGGACCGCAGCCGTCCCTTCTACGAAGAAGTGAAGCTGAGCGAATACGACACCAAGAAGTCCCTGTGGGTAACGAAGCCTGCAACGATGATTCGTAAGGTGGCCCTCGTCCACGCGCTGCGCGAATCCTTCCCGGCCACGTTTGGCAGCCTCTACGATGAGAGCGAGGTTCCGGTAGATGCAGAAGCATCCTGCCGCGAGGTCGAGAACGAGCAGCCCGAAATCGGCGCTATGCAGCCCCGCAAACTGAAGCCGAAAAAAGAACAGCCCGAACCGTTGGCAGTCGAAACCACCGACACCAACGATGATCCGTTTGGCGGTGATGGCGAATGATTATCAAGACGAGCACTGGTGCAATGGTGGCCGGAGCGCTGGCCCGCGACCCGGAAATCAAGGAAACGCGGACTGGAAACCAGTTCTTGAGCATGAGTGTCAAGGCGCACAGCGTCAAGGATGATTCCGGCAAGTGGAACAGTGTTTTCGTGGAGTGCTGCATCTGGCGCGATTTGGACCGCTGGGATGGACTGCTGCACAAGGGAGATTTTGTCGTGGCGTTTGGTCGGGAGCTGAAAAGCCACGAATCCAACGGAAAGACCTATTGGAATCTCGATGCTGATGGCGTTGTGGTTGGAGGCCTTGTCAATGCAAGCTGGGTTCAGATAGCAATCGACATGATGCAGCCGGCCGAACAGGCAGGAACCGATGACTTTGCACCGGTGGAGGACGAGACACCCTTTGACACCGGCTCTGAGCCGCCGCAGAGCGCTTCTCAGCCGGAACCGGCAAAACAACCCGCCCCGGCGGTTACGCCCGAATATGACGACGATAGCCGCCCGATTTCGGACACAGACGACTTGCCGTTCTGATTCACCGTTGAGAGAAAGGAGGTGAGCAGATGGCAATTTTTCGTTGCGTTTCGCCGAACTTTTGGTCAGACCCGAAGGTGGACGATGACTTCACCCCGGAAGATAAATACTTTTATCTCTACCTTCTCACCAATCCGCACACCACTTTGAGCGGATGCTATGAGCTGGGCAAGCGGCAAGCGAGCAGAGAGCTTGGATACAACGAAGAGACCGTAGACCGACTTATCCACCGAATGGAAACTGTTCACAACGTTATCCGCTATGACAAGGCAACGAAAGAGATATTGCTTCTTAACTGGCACAAATACAACTGGTCGAAATCACCCAAATGCCTGAAGGGCGTTGAGTATTCGCTGCAAAACATCAAGAGTGATGCGTTCAGAAAATACTGCGCAGATACCCTATCTATACAGTATCGGTACAGTATAGATACAACTGTATCTGTAACTGCTACTGTAACTGAACCTATTACTGAAACTGTTATCTATCCTAATAGAGATAGTTTAAATAACAGCAAAGAGAAAGCCCCGGCAGCTGATGCAGACCTCGCCCAGATTATTCAGCGGTACGAGGAAGTTGCAGGCAGCTTTCCGCGTTCAGCGCTGGAAAAGCTGCAAAGCTGGCGGCAGGCTTTCGGCACAGACTTGATCTTGCTGGCAATTGACCGGGCAGCGGAAGCAAATAAACGGTCGTGGGCCTACATAAACGGAATCTTAGCCAGTTGGCAACGCGAAGGTGTTCGGACGGTTGGCGATGTAGCTGCAAGTGATGAGCAGTACCAGAGCCGCCAGCAGCAGGCACGGACCGGCAGCGCTACCGGTGGAAGAAAGCCCACCGAGAGCGTGGACGATCAGCTGACCAGAGTGCTGGCAAACATGGACAGAAAAAGAGGGTTTGAGCAATGACGAAAGAAGAAACGGCCCAGCTGATACGGATGAACTTCACGCTGTACAAGCTGGGCAGCAAACCCCTCACGGATGAGGAAATGGAAACCACCCTTGACGTGTGGACGTATCAGTTCCGGGATTATCCCGGCGAAGTGGTGAAGCGGGCTTTTCTGGCCGCGAACAGGATGTGCAAGTTCCCCGTCACCGTGGCCGACATCTTCGACCAGCTCACGCAGGGCATCAACCCGGACGCTGAGTGGTCCGTTCTGGCTGAGGCTGCCCGCAAGGCACAGAAATACATGAGCTGGAAAAACTTCCCGATGGTGACCGGCATTGACGAGAAGGGCGGGCTTATCCGTAGCGATGGCACAGAAGAGCTGCAAGCGCTATACGACAGCCTCCCCCCGGCGGCCAAAACTTACGCCGGGAGCGTCGGCGGCCTGAAGGAGCTGGCCATGACCCCGGACCTGACATACCGGCGAGTGGAGTTCCTCAAACAGTCGCGGGAGGACATTACGACAACGCCGAGGGAGGCCGTCCGGCTGCGCGGCACGTCTGACCCGGCTAGATTGGAGGCAGTCAATGGGTAAGTTCAGAGTTTTAGTGGAGTGCCGAAACGAGGGCGGCACAGATCTCCACTGCTGGATCGTGGAAGCGAAGAACCCAGGCGAGGCGGAACATATCGCCGTCTCCATGGCCCGGGCCTTTTACCCTGAGTTTGATGAGTTTGAACCTGTAAGGACGGAGGCAGTGAAGAATGGATGAATTGAAGCTTTTGCCTGCAAACGCAATTGTGGCAGGATTTCGAGAAGTGGCAGAAAAAAATCGTAAGAAAGCAAATGAACTTCAGGGGAAGGCAGGGTTTCAAAATTTCTTGCTCCGAGAGGTTCATAATAGCGGAGCAGATATGATTTCTGGCCTCGCGGATGACATAGAGAAGATGGACCCTGTTTGACCTGCTGGAGAATGGAGCTTGAACATGAGCAATGACAACATGAGCCGGAATGCCGAGCATTATGCAGATCCGACCCCCGGCACTGCGATGCGGAACATCCGCAAGGAAGAATACCAGAAGGAATCCGCCCGGCTGCTGCAAATCAGCCTCCTCGTGCCCCTGCTTCGGCAGGTGGCCGAGTGGGCAGGTTTTGAGATCATTGGCCGAATCCCATTGCGGGACAAGGCGACTGGAAAGGAGTATCGGTAATGGACAACAAAATTCTGGAAGAGGCTCGCGATACGATGCTGACTACATTGGAAAAGTTTGGCGGACAGAGCCTCATTTGTTCGTGGACGCGCCGAGACGGTACGGTGGCCAGACTGTCGATGAAAATCATGCCCCACAACGAGGACACCATTGCAGATGCCATCTGCGACATGGACGATGAGGAGCTGGCCAAGCGCCTTATCCCCATTGTCGTGAATCAGATGTGCGAGGACCATGTACCCACGGAAGAAGAGGCGCTGAAGTGGCTCCAGCAGCCTGCCAGCTGCCTGAAGGAGTAAGGAGGACGAAATGGCAGAGCACTACAAGATTGACTGTGACAAGGTAGAGGACAGAAAGGCGCTGACCGTCATTCTCGCAATGAACGGATACACCGTGCGCATGGGCAAAGAGAAGCGCGGCGGAAAGTCCACCTTGACCTACTTCGTGGAGTATTGGAGGGCTGACAATGAAGGGTAACACAGCGGCCAGCGCCCGCCGCAGCTACATGGGCGCTCGCAGCCGGGCAGAGGGCGCAGGTTTTGAGGCCATCATCAGCTCCGCTTGCGACTACTACCGCGCAATCGGGCGGGCAGACATCGAGAAAACCCCGGAGCCGATGAAGCCCCTCGGTGGTGCAGATCGATCCGGCAGATTCCTCGCCTGCTACACCAAACAGGCACAGCCAGACTACAAAGGCGTTCTCTCAGGCGGAAGAGCGGTCGTTTTCGAGGCGAAGCACACCGACACCGGTCGTTTGTTGTCCGACCGCGTATCAGCCGAGCAAGCCGCCTGTTTGCGCCGGATATCACGGCTGGGCGGTATCGCGTTCGTTCTGTGTTCATTCAATGGCCGGGAGTTCTACCGCATTCCGTGGCCGATCTGGGAAGACATGAAGAACGTGTTTGGCCGGAAGTACATCACCCCGGCGGACGTTGAAGCCTACCGTGTGAAGCTCGGCGGGCCGGGAGTGCTGCTTTTTTTGGAGGGGGTTCCATACGAAACCCCGGAGAGGAGATAATATGGTCAGGAAAATTCCAAAGTTGACGACTGACAATCCGCAGGACAACTACCAGATGGCCCTCAACTTGACGGACGTCGGAGAAGATAGCTGGGTCTGGATGCGGCAGCCGGAGCGGACGTTGGTAGAGTATATGCGCACTCTTATCAAAGCCCACGGCAGCGATATTGACATCAACGGGGACGACTACGCGGTAAGTGAAGATTTGGACGACCACCTCCTTGACGGCCCCGAAACTATCGACGGCCTGATTGCCGAGCATTATACCATCCTGTGGGCCTACGCAACGCTCAGGGAAAAGCTCAAGTGGTATGAGGACGCTGGCGTTCCGGCTATTCCGCCCGAGGGTCTGAAAACTATCCAGCGGGCAATAAATCGCGGTACGGGTTCCCAGCTTGAGCTTGCTTGCGAAGATATGGCCGACCTGATTCGCTTGGTGTGTAAGTACAATCGGCGGTTAAAGACCGCCCTGAAAGACACCGAGGAGCTGCGGGCCATCCGCAACAGTATCCGGGATAAGACGGCAAGCGTTTATATTGCGCTGGCCTGCATCGTGGATATATTCGGCAAGCCCGAGGACATCCAGCAGGCAGTCGCCGAGAAGCTCGACAACCGCAAAGACCTTATGTGAGGAGGAAATACCATGAGCAAACAAACCAACCTGTCCGACGTGAAGCTGCTGGACGAGTAAACCGCCCGCATGGGCAAAAGTGAGGGAATGTATGGAGCGGATTAGAACGTGGAGAGCTGACGAGCTTGAAAAGAAGCCGGATTCGGCAGCAGAGGTAAAGGCGTGGTTCCGCCGGTGCCGCAGCCTTGCTGAAGCCATCCACAACCAGCGTGAAAAGGTCGCCCGCCTGCGGGACGCTGCAACGCATATCACGCAGAACTTGAACGGAATGCCGACGGCATCCGGCAACGGAAATAAGATTCTGGAAGTTGTGTGCGATAGGGACGCGGAAATCCGCAAGCTGAACAACATGGAAACGGAACTGGTTAAGCGCCGCATGGAGGCCATCACCCGCGTTTTCTGCATCGTATATGCCGAAGACGGGTACAGCATCCGCATTGCGGACTACCTGCGCAGCTATTACATCGACTGCGAAACAACAGGCAAATACGGCTATTTCAAGCTCAAAACCTACGACAACGTCGCCGAAGAATACGATGTGTCGGTGAAAACCGTTGCCAATGGCCTGAAGAACGGGCTGGAAGCGCTGGCTGAAATCTGGCCCGATATTACGAGGGATAGGGCATGATGTGCAAAATGCACAAAGCAAAGCACTGAATTTTCGACACGAGCATACATTGCCGTTACCATGCCTTGCGAGTATGCTTATTACAAGCGCAACCGCGCGAAGCGGAACGGCGCTTGAAAGCCTGCCGACCCCGTAGGCAGAAGTGGACGCATGGCCTCATAAACCACCGGGAGCTGCTGCGTTTCCCATGCGCGGAACATCTCTTTCTGTTTTCATCCTCCTAGATGATAGCTTTGCTTAACACGCATTTCTTATGCCGGAGGCCCCGGAACGCCAAAAGCGGGTTATGACGTTGGACCCGCCGGTGTGTGCGTCCAATCCCTGCGCCCTGAACTGTGTCTGACCAGCACAGCGATGGGCTTTTTATATTCCCGTAGCTCAATTGGTAGAGCGTTGGTCTCCAAAACCAAAGGCTGCAGGCTCGGGCCCTGCCGGGAATGCCATTTGCGTACCCTAGAGGGGGCGGCGCAATAGCGGAGCATCTGGCCGCGAAAGTTCCAGATGCAGCGGCAACGTCTTACTGTCCGGTAAAAGCAGATTACGGCGTTGCTGCTTATATGCCGTCATAGCTCAACTGGGAGAGCGCCGCCCATTTAAGGCGGGACAACGCTGGTGACACCACGGGAACATCACTGCACAGCCAACCGCTGCGCACATCCATTCCGTGGGTGCTGGTTCAAATCCAGCTGGCGGCACATTCGATATTTTGACCGTTCGGATTTCCGAGCGGTTTTTCTTTTGCAGGAAAGGAGGGAGCCTTCCGTGAGATATGGTGTGCCGTATCGTGGCAGTAAGAACAAAATCGCACAGTGGGTTGTCTCTAATCTTCCTGCTGGCGACACGCTAATTGACCTGTTTGCTGGCGGTTGCTCAGTCACACACGCTGCATTGCTGTCTGGCAAATGGAACCACATTGTTGCGAATGACATCGGCGATGGTCCACAGTTGTTCATGGACGCTGTTCACGGCAAGTATGCCAACGAAAAGCGTTGGATTAGCCGTGAGGATTTTCATCGTTTGAAAGATTCTGACCCTTACGTTTCGCTCTGTTGGAGCTTTGGCAACAACCGCAGGGATTATCTCTATTCAAAAGAGATTGAACCATGGAAAAAGGCTTTGCATTATGCAAGAGTGTTTGGCGATACGTCCCTTTTGCGTGAGTTCGGAATCAACTCGGACGGTAGCTCAAAAGACATTAAGTCGAATAACAAGGAATACAAAAGGCTTTATTCACAGTGGTTTGGAAGTCGAGCGAAACATAAAAGGCTCTATGATTTAGAACACCTTGCAAGGCTAGAGAATCTTGAACGCCTACAAAATCTTGAACGCCTACAAAATCTTGAACGCCTACAAAATCTTGAAGGTCTGCAAAGGGATTACAGAGACGTACAAATTTCGTCAAATGCAGTTGTGTACGCAGACCCCCCATACAAACGAACGAACTGCACGGGATACAAATGCGATTTTGACCATGAATCGTTTGAAAAGTGGATTGCCGAAACTCCGTTTATGGTTGTTATCAGCGAGTATGAAGCGCCAAGCGGGTGCGTAGAGGTTGCAAGCATAAAAAAGCAATCCTCTATGGGCACTGGAAATAAAGGCGGGTCCGATATTGAAAAGCTGTTTGTGCAAGAACGGTTTGCGGAGCGGTATAAAAATTCATTTACATGAGAGGTGGTGTCGGTGAGCGCGAAGCGGCTGACAGACAGGCAAAAAAAGAAGATCGTTGCTGACTATGTGCAGTTGCAGAGCTACGCCAGAACCGCGAAGCTGAACGACGTGGCAGAAAGCACCGTGCGGAAAATCGTGAAAGATAATCCCAAGTGTGCGGATTTGTGCGCTTTAAAAAAAGAGCAGAACACGCAGGACATGCTTTCCTACTTAGGCAGCAAGCGCGAGGAAGCGCAGGATCTTCTCGGGCTTTACCTGAAAGCGATGGCAGACCCGGACAAGATCGCAGAGGCAACGCTGCCGCAGCTGTCCACGGCGTTTGGGACCATCGTGGACAAGTTCGCTATGCTGGGAGACCAGAGCGGCATAGAAGCCCCGGACGATGGCCTGCTTGAGGCCCTGAGCGCTGCCGCAGACATCAGCCCGCCGGATGACGTGGAGATGCTTCCGGAGGAAGAGGACGACAATGCGGAAAAGTAACGGTTTTCGATGGAAAGCCCTCAGCCAGCGGCAAAAGCAGGTCTTGAGCTGGTGGACACCGCAGAGCGCATACAGCGGATACAACGGCATCATTGCCGATGGCGCTATCCGATCGGGCAAGACCTTTGCCATGAGCTTTTCTTTTGTCCAGTGGGCTATGACCTGCTACAGCGGCCAGCAGTTTGCCATGTGCGGAAAGACCATTGCCAGCTTCCGGCGCAACGGGCTGGGGACGCTCAAACAGCAGCTTGCGGCCCGCGGCTACAGCGTCAAGGAGCATCGGGCAGAAAACTGCATGACCGTCAGCAAGGGCGGCAGAACCAACGAGTTTTACTTTTTCGGCGGCAAGGACGAGAGCAGCCAGGACCTGATCCAGGGCATCACCCTTGCCGGGGCATTCTTCGACGAGGTGGCCCTGATGCCGCAAAGCTTCGTCAATCAGGCCACAGCCCGCTGCTCTGTCACCGGGTCAAAGTTCTGGTTCAACTGCAACCCTTGCGGCCCACAGCACTGGTTTTATCTCGAGTGGGTGCGCAAGTGCCGTTCCCGCAAGATGATGTATCTCCATTTCACGATGGACGACAACCTTTCGCTTTCCGAGGACATCAAGGCCAGATACCGCAGCCAGTACAGCGGCGTTTTCTATCAGCGCTACATTCTGGGCCTGTGGACGGTGGCCGAGGGCCTTGTATATGACATGTTCGACCGCAAGAAGCACGTCGTTGATGAGCTGCCGGAGCTGTCACCAAAGAGCGCCTATGTGGCGTGCGACTTTGGCACCCAGAACGCAACGGTTTTTTTACTGCTCCAGAAGCAGGCAGATGCAGACTGCTGGATCGTAACCCGGGAGTATTACTACAGCGGCCGCGAACAGAAGCGGCAAAAGACCGTGGGCGAGTACGTCACAGACCTCAAGGCGTGGCTGAATGGTCTCAAGCCGGAGAGGATCATTGTGGACCCCTCCGCCCTGCCCCTGATTACAGAACTGCGCAAGAACGGATTCACACAGACCCCTGCAAACAACGACGTTCTGAGCGGCATTCTGGACGTGCAGACCATGCTGCAGACCGGGCGATTGAAGATCTACAAAGACTGCAAGCACACGCTGGAAGAGTTCGGCGTGTACGCTTGGGATCCAGATAAAGACGACACCGTTCTAAAGGTCAACGACCACTGCATGGACGCTATCCGCTATTTCGTGCGCACAAAGCGCCTTGTGAAACTGAGGGATTGATTTTGAGCACTGTATACACATTCCAGACCTTTCAGCAGGCGCAAGCCGCCGGGGAACAGCCTGATTTCATCCGGCGGTTCGTGCAGCAGCACTGCGCTTCCAAGCCCTACAAGATGGCTCTGGACGCAGACCTGTACGATGCCCAGAAAAACCCGGGGGCTGAACGCTTTGCGCAGGCTTACGCTTTGATGCTGAAGCGCCTATCCAAAAACACCAAGCAGGACACCCCACACCCCGATATGGTCAAGAGCAATCTTTTCCGGCGGCTCAACAAGCAGCGGGCGACCTACTCCCTCGGCAACGGTGTGGTCTTTGCAGACGAGGGCGTGGACAAGGACAGACTGGGGCAGAACTTTGATGAGCAGATCCAGAAGGCCGGATATTTCGCCCTGATCCACGGCGAGAGCTTCGGATTCTGGAACAGCGACCATCTTGTGGTGTTCAAGCTGACCGAGTTTGCGCCCCTGTACGATGAAAAAACAAGCCTTTTGCAGGCGGGTGTGCGCTTCTGGCGGCTGAACCCGGACACAGATATGCACTATATCCTGTACGAGCTGGACGGCTTCACTGAGTACACAGAAAGCAAAATCGGCAATGTGATGCAAGAGACAACGCCGAAGCAGGCATACAAGAGCGTGACCGTCACCACACCCGGCGGCGGGCTGGAAAGCGTAGAGGGCGAAAACTACAGCGCTCTTCCCATTGTGCCGCTGTGGGGCTCCGACCTGCACCAGAGCACGCTTGTGGGCTTGAAAGCCTACATTGACAACACCGATCTGGTGATGTCCGGCTTCTGCAATGACCTGCAGGACTTTTCGCAGATCTACTGGCTGTGCGAGAACTTCAACGGCATGACCGATGACGAACTGCAGGAGTTCCTTGTCAAGCTGAATCTGTACCACATTGCAGGCGCAGACACCAGCGAGGGCGGCAAGATCACCCCCTACACCAACGAGATCCCCGTGACGGCCCGGCAGGCTCTGTTGGAGCTGCTCCACACCAGGGTGTATGAGGACTTCGGCGGGCTGGACGTGCATTGCGTCAGCGCGGACAGCACCAACGACCATCTGGATGCGGCCTATGAACCGCTGAACCAGAACGCGGACGACTTCGAGGCGCAGGTCAAGCCGTTCATCCGGCAGATCTGCGCACTGGCTGGCTTTGAAAACGCTATGCCGACATTCAACCGCAGCAAGATCACCAACACAGCTGAGCAGGTCAGCATGGTGATTTCCGAGGCCGCCATCATCGGGCAGGACATGGCCATTGACCTGCTGCCCAACCTGACCCCGGAACAAAAGGAGCAGGCCAAGGCCGCGCTGATGGCTGAGAGCGCAACACGGGAGACCATTAACGACAACAAAGAAAAGGAGGACGACAATGATAATTACTGAAAACGGGGCGAAAGTAATCTGTTTGATAGTTGTTTTTGCAATTTCCTTTGTAATCGGTTATTGGGGAACAAACTAAATGGACTTATCCGACCGTGACCGCATCTCTACCCGCCAGCTGAACCGCCTGCGCCGCCGTATCCTCCGGGTGTACGGCACTGCCCGCCGGGAAATGACCGAGCAGCTTACCGAGTTTCTGGCCAAGTACAAAGCGCTGGACGAGCGCAAGCGGGCGCAGCTGGATGCAGGCGAGATCACCGAAGAGGATTACCGCATCTGGCTGCAAAATCAGGTCTTTCAGTCCGATTTGATGCGCGCCAAGCTGGACGGCATCACCCAGACTTGCACCACAGCCCAAGAGACGGCCTACAAGCTGGCCCGGGATGAGCAATACAATATCTTTTCCTTTGGCGCAAATTGGGCTTTCTACGAGCTGGAACAGGCCGCAGGCGTTACGTTCGGACTGACCCTGTACAACACCGAAGCGGTCAAGCTCATGCTGAAGGAGAACCCCCGCATGGTGCCCAACAAGCGCATCAAGAGCGAGAGCAACCGCACCTATGATGCCCGAGTGTTCAATCGCTACGTCATGCAGGGCATCGTGCAGGGCAAGAGCGTCCACGACATCGCCGTGCAGGCCGTCAACGGCATGGCTGATACAGAGATCCACTGGGCCATGAACAACGCCATCACGGCCCTTACCAGCGCCCAGAACGCCGGGGCCTTGCAGCAGATGCGAAACGCCCAGGTTTTGGGCATCGAGGTCAAAAAGCGCTGGAACTCTACCCACGACTACCGCACCCGTGAAATGCACCGCCTGCTTGACCAGCAGACAGCAGAGCTTGACGAGCCGTTCAAGGTCATGGGTTACGAAATTCAGCGACCCGGCGACCCCAACGCAGCGCCGGAGATGGTCTACCACTGCCGCTGTGTGTTGTCCTCTGCCTTGGGCAAGTATCCCCGGCAGAACGCCATGCAGAGGGACAATGTGACCAAAGAGACCGCCCCCGTCATGGATTACACCGAGTGGTATAAATCCAAGGGCGGCAAAGAGAAAGAGCAAATGTGGTGGGCGGAAGAGAGAAAACGCAGAAAGGAGGCTGCAAAGCATGGATGAGAAGAAGCCTTGCAAATTTTGCGAGCGGCTCAAGTGGTGGAAAGAACACGAGCCAAAAGATGATCCTGATTTATATACCACCTACCAAGTAAGCCTCATCACCAAAAAGCACCGGAAACACATGGGCGTGCGCGGCGTTATTACTCACCGGGCCGGGCCGCTGAATTTCTGCCCTGAGTGCGGTCGCATCTTAAAGAAAAAGCGAGAACCGAGGGATAAGCCGTGAACTTTAACTACGACATCAAATTCACCGACAACACCCCGCGGCTGCTTGAGGCTCTGGACTCATGGGCGGAGCGGGTGCTGACCATCTGGGGCATGACGGTGCAGGACTACGCCCAGCTGCTTGTGCCAACCGGCACGGCAGACAGAACGGGCATTGAGGGCTACGTGGGCGGTGCGCTGAAAGCGTCCCTGACCTACGCCGTAGACCTCGCAAAAAAGACCGTGGCCATCGGGTCGAATCTCTTTTACAGCGTCTACGTTGAGCTTGGCACGGGCGTACACGCAACAAACGGCAACGGGCGTAAAACGCCGTGGGTCTGGAAAGACTTCAACGGCAAGTGGCACTTTACCCGGGGTATGAGAGCAGCCAACGAGGGCAAAGGATTCCTCCGCCCGGCGGTGGAGGATCACATTGATGAGCTTCGAGAGATCGCAGTGGAAGAAGCGAACAAGGAGGATTAAACATGAGCATTTACGACTATGACGATGAAGAAACCTATAAAGTCGCCGTAAAAGTGGATAAGGTTCTTAGAGAGCACCTTTCAAAGGAAGAACTGGAAATTGTGAGTGCATATCTTCATACAATGAACAAATTTGCGGAGATTGCAGCCGCAAAAGAAGAAAAGTTTGCAAAAGAAGCGTTGGACGAGCTTTTTGAAAAGGTGGATAAAAAACATGGATAACATTGTTTACACCGCTATGGTTGAAGGACTTACGTTTGAAGACCTCAAAAAACTTCAAGAAATGTTTGAACAGAACAGCAACCCACGCGTTGACCTTTCTCCATATTACCAGCAGGAGACAAAAGAACGGATTCTTTTTGTTGAAATGCAGAAAGCAAGAGAACATCTTCAGGAACTTTGCGATAATGCGTATGGAAAAGGGAATCGCGTTATTATTGTAGATTCTCAGAAATCAAATTAATACTCAGCGGTTGGCGCACAGCGTCAGCCGCTTTTTTATGCCGTTTTCGCTCAATGGTAGAGCTGCTGATTTGTAACCAGCGGACGCGGGTTCGATTCCTGCAAGCGGCACCACACCGGCAGCACGTCCGGCAAATAAAACCTTATTGCCAAGCATGGCAGCCCGAGCAAGGGCGGAAAGGACTATCACATGGCACTCGAACGAAAGACTCTCCGGGCGATTCTGGAAGATGAAACGACTGACACCAGCGGCAAGCTCAAGAAAATTCTGGACGTGCTGCATGAGGAAACGGACACTTTGCAGAACCAGCTCGATGAGAAGAACGCAGCCCTCGCCAAAGCCGAAAAGGACCGGGATGCAGCCAACAGCGGCAAGGAAGCCGCAGAAAAGGCGCTGAACGACTACAAGGCCCAGCAGACCCAGAAAGACACCCACGCAGCCAAGGAAGCCAAGTTCCGGGAGCTGCTGAAGTCCGCCGGGGTGCTGGATAAGTACGCAGACCGCGTTGTGCGGCTGTCCGGCGAGGATATCGACAAGCTGGAGCTGGACGATAAAGGCGAGGTCAAGGACGCCAAGAAGCACGCTGACAGCCTGAAAGCTGATTGGAGCGACTTCGTAGGCACTACGACCACCACCGGCGCAAAGGTGGACACCCCGCCCACCAACACCGGCTCCAAAATGACCAAAGACCAAATTTTTGCAATCAAGGACGCTGGCGAGCGCCAGGCGGCCATTGCAGCAAATGCCGACCTGTTTACAGGCGGCGGAAAGGACTAACACATGGCAGCAAAGACCAATCTGATCACCACTACCGAGATCACCGTCAACCCCCGGGAAATCGACTTTGTGACACGCTTCCAGCACAACTGGGAGCACCTGCGTGAGATCATGGGCATCATGCGTCCCATCCGGATGCAGCCCGGCACCGTGCTGAAGAGCAAGTACGCCCAGGGCACCCTGCAGAGCGGAACCGTGGCAGAGGGCGAGGAGATCCCCTACAGCCAGTACACCGTCAAGGAGAAGGACTACGGCAAGATCACAATCGAAAAGTACGCCAAGGCCGTCTCCCTGGAGGCAATCCAGAACTATGGCTATGATGTGGCCGTGCAGAAGACCGATGACGAGTTCCTGTTCGACCTGACCGCAAAGGTCACGGACAGGTTCTACAAATACCTGAACACCGGCAGCCTGAAGGGCACCCCCAAGACCTTCCAGATGGCTCTGGCCATGGCAAAGGGCAGCGTGGAGAACAAGTTCAAGAACATGCACCGCACCGTCACCGGCGTTGTGGGCTTTGCCAACGTCCTGGACGTGGCGGAGTATCTGGGCACCGCCCCGATCACCATCCAGAACCAGTACGGCTTCCAGTACATCAAGGATTTCATGGGTTACAACACCATCTTCCTGCTGTCTGACGGCGAGATCGCAAAGGGCAAGGTCATTGCCACCCCCGTGGACAACATCGTGATGTACTACGTCGACCCCTCCGACAGCGATTACGCCAAGGCTGGGCTGGTGTACACCACCGCAGGCGAGGCCAGCAACCTGATCGGCTTCCACACCCAGGGCAACTACACCACCGCCGTCTCTGAGAGCTTCGCCATCACCGGCGTGACCCTGTTTGCTGAGTACCTGGACGGCATCTCTGTCCAGACCATCACCCCGGGCGAGTAATCGCCCCTTTTGAGTAGGAGGCATCCAATGACCGTCCCTGAGCTGTGCGTTTACACGCGCAATTTTTTTGACCGGGCGGACGACCCCATTGCCGGGGAGTTCGCCTTTGAGCCGGACACCGTGCCCGCCGGGGTAGTGCCGGGGCAGTATTTCCTCGTGTGCGGATCTATCTTCAATGACGGCGTGCACAAGGCCGGGGACGGCGATCTGACCGCCGAGACCTTCACCGGGACGGTGCAGCCCATGCGCGTGCCGCCTGACTTCGTGGCGCTGGCTGAAAAAATCGACGCATACGACAAGGCGCTCCCGTCCGGCGGCGTGTATGTGTCCCAGTCCTTTGCCGGGTGGTCCGGCACAATGGCTACAGGCGCGGACGGGCTGCCCGCCGACGGCAAAACCCGCTATAAATCCGAGATCAATCAGTGGAGGAAGATGTGACATGGTCAACGCGTTCACTGCATCCACCGTGATGCAGAGCTTTACCCAAAAATACCGTTTTCAGACCCGCAGCTATGAGCCGGACGGCGTGGGCGGCTTTGTGTCCGGCTGGAAGGACGGCCCCGAGTTTGAGGCCGTTGAGCGCCACGACACTACCGTGGAAGCTCAGGTGGCGGAGCAGGCTGACACCGCCTCCACCTATACCCTGCTGGTCAACACAGGCGTGCCGCTGGCCTTCCCGGACTACATCAAGCGTGTGCGCGACGGCCAGACCTTCCAGATCACCAGCACAGCAGACGAAGCCAAAGCCCCGCCGGAATCCGGCATGGGGCTGCGGGCCGTCAAGTGCAAAAAGGCGGTGCTGCCGTAATGGGACCGTCTGAGAGCATCAACCGGGCACTGAACGCTTTTTTCAACGGATTTGGCATCCCGGGCTATCTGGAAGACAACATCCCGCCCGCCGCTTCCCTGCCCTACCTGACCTACAAGCCCGCCGTCCCCGGCGGCTGGAACGAGGAAGCGTCGTTTCATGGCCGCTTGTGGTATCCAAGCAGCGCAGGGCGTTTACCCATCTTACAGACAGAAGACCAAATTAGCGCAGCCCTTGCAGGCGGTTTGACCGTGCCGTGCGAGGGCGGCGCTATTCTTTTGCGCAAAGGCACCCCGTGGGCCCAGCCGATGGACAACCCGCCCGAGGGCTATTTGTGCGAGTACCTGAATTTTGAGATCACGCAGCTATGCGAGTAAGGAGAATTATGGGAAGAAAATTTACCAAAATTTCCGCAGAAGCATTCAAGTCCATGCAGATCAACGCGGGCCTTGTGCTGAACAAGTTCGACACTGAGGGCAAGACCGCCGTCGCTGATGCCGACATCATCTGCGCAACCACTGGCGGCATCACCGCCACCTGCACCCCCAACATCACCGACCTGGGCGAAGATGTGGACAACTGCCAGAAGAACACCGTGGAGCTCATGGAAATTGAGGACTACGACTGCACGCTGGCCTTCACCGCGCTGAATACCTCCGCAGAGGTCATCCGCATGGCGCTGGGCGCAGCGGACGTGGCCGGGGGCAAGGTAACACCCCGCATGACGTTCAAAACCGACAAGACCACGGGCGACTTCAAAACCATTTGGTTTGTGGGCGACCTCATCGGTGGCGGTTATGTGGCTGTTCGGCTTGACAACGCAATCAGCACGGGCGGCCTGTCTCTCAAGACAACCGACAAGGGCAAGGGCAATGTTTCCGTCACCCTGACGGGCTGTGTCCGCATGGGCGACGAGACCGTCCCAATGGAGTTCTTTGTAAGCGAAGACGCGGCAGCATAAGGAGTGGAACAATGAAAACTCTCAACCAGATGGACGAAACAGAATTTCTGCGCCACTGTTACATGATCGCGGACAAGGTGGCCACCCTGCTGACCGAGACGCAGGTGATGGAGCTGCGCAAAGTCGGCCCCATCCTCACGGGCAGTGAAACCCCCGATGAGCTCAAGGCAAAGAAAGAAGCCCAGGGCCGCAAGAACATCAAGGCAATGGCAAAAAAGCTGCTGTTCGACAATGCTCAGAACACAGCGGAGCTGCTGCCTTTGCTGTATGAGCTGGAAACAGACAAGGACGGCAACCCCGAAAAGATGACTCCCTTCAAAACCCTGCGCGTCATCACGGAGACCATCAACGACCGGGATGTGCTGGATTTTTTATCCTCGTTGGTGAGGTTGGCTCAGACCGATATCGGCGGCTGATCTCATCCATTCGGCTGGATATGCTGAAAGCCATTGGCAAGCCCTACATTGCCCAGCATTGCGTCAATGCGATGCAGCAGGAAGCTTACGAGAAGAGCTACCGCGCCTACATCACGGACGCTCTGGCTGGCCTTGTGGGCATGGAGTGTCGGTGGGTGGACACCCTACCCGACTTTAATACTCCCGCCCGGCCCCAGCAGAGCGCAGAGGAAATCAAGGCCCGTATTCTGGCCGGGCTGAACGGAGGTGATACGCCCTGAAACTTTTTGAATTGATGGCCACTCTTGGGCTGGACACGTCCGCGTATGAGCGGGGCATCAACAACGTCCAGAGCGAGACCAAAAAGACCGTGACGGCGCTTTCCAGCGAGTACAGCAAGGCCGCAAAAAGCGTTCTGGAACTGACCAAGCAGTATAACGAATCTGCCGCCAAGACGGGCAAGACCTCAGCTGAGACCAAAGAGCTGAAAAATCAGCTTGCAGCAGCTGAGGCGCAACTCAAGACAACCGCCTCCGCCCTGAAATCCGCAAACAACGGCATGGACTCCTTCGGCAAGTCGGCCAGCAGTACGGGAAGCGGGATGACGGCGGCGCTGACAAAATCGCAGCTTCTGGCTTCTGCCATCTCCACGCTTGCTGGCGCGGCCCTCAGCGGCGCAAAGCAGTTTGTGTCTATGGGCATCGAGTACAACGCCCAAATCGAGAGTTACCGCGTGGGCCTGACCAATATGCTGGGCGATGCAGAAGCGGCCAATGCGGCCATGCAAGCCATTCAGGAAGATGCAGCACGCACCCCGTTCAGTGTGGATTCGCTGACGCAGGCAAACCAGCTGCTGATCAGCGCGGGCGAAAATGCGGGATACTCCCGCAAGGTCATCATGGCGCTGGGCGATGCTGTTTCCGCCACGGGCGGAGGCAACGCGGAGCTTTCCCGCATGGCAGCTAATCTGCAGCAGATCGCCAATGTGGGCAAAGCGTCCGCAATCGACATCAAGCAGTTTGCCTATGCAGGCATCAACGTTTATCAGGTGCTGGCTGACTACACCGGGAAAACGGTGCAGGAAGTCCAGAACATGACCATCAGCTATGACCTGCTATCTGAGGCCCTTATCGCCGCCAGCGAAGAGGGCGGGCGCTACTACAACGCCATGAACACCCAGAGCCAGACCATGAATGGCCGCGTTTCTACCCTGAAGGACAACGTGAGTCAGCTGGCCGGGCTCATGACGGGCGACCTCAGCAGCGGAATCGGTGTGGTAATCTCCAACCTCAACGATATGACCGTGGCGGCCATCGATGCTTACAAGACGGACGGTTGGAAGGGGCTCGGCGAGGCCATTCTGGAACTGAACAACCCCATCAACTCCGTCATCAAGAAATTTGGCGAGCTTGGCTCTGCCGGAATCGGCGTTCTCGATAAATTGAGCTTCAAGCTCAACAAAGCCCTCGGGAAGAATGCTTACGCGGGGTACGAGAACAGCGACGAAGGATACAAGCAGTACCGCTCTGACAAAAACAGCCAGAGCAACTACGACCGCCGACGGCAGGACGCAAAAAAAGGAAAAGGCATCTACAACGAAAGCTGGACGGAACGGCAGGCAAAAGCGGCTGCAGCCGCCGGAAATGGCGGAAGCAGTATCACTGCATCGGGCGGCGGCGGGGGAAAAAGCAAAAAATCTACCGCCAAAGCGGCTGCTGACACCAAAAAGCTGGCAGATACCGTCACCGAAACGTCGAAGCAGATCCTTGCCGGAACGGGCAACATCGTGGGTAACATCCAGCGCGTGGTGGAGACTGCCGACAATACCTACAACGTCTACGACGGCACCACCAAAAAGCTCAAGGGCACCACAAAGGAGACCGTGGAGACCATCACGGACTCTTGGAAAGAAGTGGTGGACGGCACGGAGAAGACCATCAAATCGGTCACAAAGAAAGTGACCGATGCGGCCGGAAAAGTGACCACGACCACGCAAAAGACCTGTGACGATGTGGTTTTGTCCGTGACGGAGCTGCAAAGCCGCATTGACCAGAACCTCAGCAATGCGCAGAAGCAGTGGTCAAACGGCATCTTTGGCCGCCTGCAAAACGCGTTCACCGACCTGAAAAACCGCAACTGGGCCGGGCTGGCTACAGACGTAGCAAAGCTCATCTGGGGCGAGGTCTCGCAAGAACAGCGCGAGATCATCTCCAAGTGGGCGGTGGATGCGCTGACGGCCATCAACGAGAGCTACAGCGGCGGCGGAGCCAAGGCGGCGTATGAGAGCATCAAGGCCCTCTTTACCAACTGCATCGCCGAGGGCGTGACGGAGGCCGGGACAAAAATCGAGAGCTTTAACAAGATTCTGGAAGGTCTGGGCGGCTCCGGCGGCGCGGGGGCTAAAATCGCCAGCGTGGCTACCAGAGTGCAGAGCATGGCCACCAGCGTGGTGGGCAGTCTGGGCAAAATCGTCTCGCTTGTGGCATCCAACCCTGTGCTGGCTGCCATCCTGGGCGTGGCTGCTGTGGCGGGCGGTATCGGTCTGGCCGCATGGCTGGGCAGTAAAAACGGCAAAAAGGAAAGCACTGACAGCAAGAGCACGACGCTTTCCTACAAGGACATCCAGGACGCTTACTGGTACGGCAGCCAGCGCAGCTTTGCCGGGTACGATTTCCGCACCGACGGCTATGCGTTCGGCGAAAGCCCGGCAAACGGGCGGCTTTCGTCCTACCAGCAGAAAATGCAGCAGTCCGTGGACGCGCTGTACAACGTGGTGCAGCAGTACCTTCCCCAGACGGCAAACACTGTCATTAAGCTGGATGATGGAACGCTGGTGGGCGCACTGGCACCTTCTATTGATGCACAGCTGGGCCATCTGGCCACGCTGGCAGAAAGGGGAAATTAAAATTTGTACAAAATTTTTGCATATCCCTTTGGCAACCCCACCGACAAGCGCCTGATCTACGCTCCCAATAACCGCAATGCCCTTGTGCTGTCTCCCAAGCTGACCCGAGAGGTCAGCAAGGGCGGCAGCCTTTCTTTTACCATGACGCGCGACCATGAGCAGTATGAGAGCCTGCAAAAGATGTCCACCTGCATCACCGTTGAACAGGACGATAAAGAGATCTGGCGCGGGCGTGTCCTGAGCCATGAGGCAGACTGGTACAACCGGCGCGTCATATACTGCGAGGGCGCTTTGTCTTACTTCAATGACAGCGCAATCACCCCTTTTAACTACGAGGGAAAGCTGGCGCAGTTTTTGCAGCACCTCATCGATGCCCACAACCAGCAGTGCGGCAACATGAAAATGAAGCGCTTCGAGCTGGGCACTGTCACCGCGGCACTGGGTGATCTTGTTGTGCACTATGGAGACCGGGACAGCTACGGTGTGGGCGAAGACTACGGCAGTACCTGGGATATCATCGACAAGATGGTGCTCAAGGTGTACGGCGGCTATGCCTACTGCACCTACAACCCCGCCACGGGCAACAACGTGCTCAACTATTGCGATCAGGCCTTTGAAGCCGACCGTTTGGTCAACCAAACCATTGAGTATGGCGTAAACCTGCTGGATTTCACAGAAAAAACCGATACCAACAGTCTTTTTACCCGTGTGTATCCCATGGGAAGCAAGCACACGGTCGAGGAGACAAAGTGGAAGTGGAAATTTTTGTGGTGGGGTGAAAAGTACACAGAAAGCCATGAAGAGCGCTATGGCATTTCTGGAACGGACGCGGCGACCGTCAATAAGTATCTGCCAAAAGGGTATTCGTACCGGCTGGACAGCAGTGACGGCGACTGCGGATGGATCCAGAATGATGCAGCGGCCCAGAAGTTTGGCATCGTGTCAGCCCTGGGCGAGTATGACACCGACAGCGACAACGACACCTTTGCTGCAGGCGTGCAGGATCTTCAGAAAAACAGCTTGATGGTGACGAGCTACACCGTCAAGGCTGTGGATCTGCGAGATGCGGGCTATGACAAGGACAGGCTGACTTTTGCCAGCTATGCCCACATTATCAGCAAGCCCCACAGTATCGATGTCATCATGCTGTGCACAAAGCTGGTGGAACCGCTGGATCAGCCGGACAAAAAGGAGTATACCTTCGGCATGACCCGGCAGACTTTGACCGACCGGCAGGTGGCCAACCTGGGCCGCACCAACCTGCTGGATGAGGATACGGCATCCGCTGAAAAATATCAGCAGAGCACCCTTAACCAGCTTTTCAAGTACCAGAAGTCTAACGACAAAAGAGTGGACGAGGTGGACAAAAAAGCTGGTGAAGCAGCCAAAACGGCTACCAACTTTTTGGAGTTTACCCCGGAAAACGGCCTTATCGTCCGGCATGACCAGCTGCCAAACAAACGGGTACAAATCACCAACGAGGGCATAAAAGTGCTTTCCGGTTCCAGCATGGTCAACATCAAGTCGGATAGCATTTCCATCACAGACGGCAACGGCAGCTGCACTATCGACTCCGGAAAGATTACCTTCTACGGCATCCGAAACGCCCGTATCTGGGACTTTGGGGACAACAGCTCTTTTGGAGCACAGACAATCCCGCTGGACCTGGCCGATTTTTCTGCTGTGTATCTGACCTATACCAGCAAGAAAGGCTCCACATGGTGGGCCAGCGGCGGCACTGCCGGATGTGTGACCATGGTCATCCCGGTCAATGGCGTGGAATACGCCATGACTTACCCGTGGAACACCACTCACATGCGGACGGTGCGGGTCAACTCAGGGGGCATCACTTTCGGACCCGGTCGTGAGCGCACATCGAACTATGTCACGGGCAACAACTACACCCCGGCAGTAGTGCCGACGAATTTCAGCATCGACCTGGAAAGCCCCGGCTCTGACGGGTGGACACAAAATGACTCCCTCTGTATGCCACGAGAACTATACGGTTTTATGTGAGGTGAAGGACAGATGAAAGTACCCGGCTGTAAATTTATGTGCAAAGTGTGCTCCGATGGTCGCATTTACAGCGGCGGATGGGGCGTTGAAGAAGTGATCCCGAACCCTCTCCCAGACAACTGCATGGTCTTCGATGAGTTCCCGGAGGACTGGGAGGATGGCGGCTCGCACTATGTGTGGGACGGAGAAAAGTTGGTATACAGCCCTCTGACCCCGGAGCAGTTGGCCGTGATCCAGAGCGGAGGTGAGCTCAAATGCTGATGGGCGCACAGATCGGAATTATCCATACCCTCAAAGACCTTGGCCTTTATCTGAAGGTGGGCAGCCCTATGATATCCGGTGCAGAACCAGAGACGATGCTTGTCAATGTCCCGGGCTCTGACTTTATCCTAGACCTGTCCAGGGCTTTGGATGGGGAAGTGCACTACAAGCAGCGCACCATCAAGATGGAGCTGCTGTGCAAGGCCAAAAAGAGCCAGTGGAGCACCATCCAGAGCGCCCTCGAAAACGCCCTGCAGGGCCAGTGGTTGCGCTGCATCTTTGATGAGGACAGCACATGGTACTGGCTGGGCCTGTGGCGGGTGGACGTGGTGGAGCGCGGGCGCACGGAGATCACCTTCAGCATCGAGGGTACCTGCAACCCCTACAAGCGCAACGTTACCGCCGACGCGGGCGCGGACTGGTTGTGGGATACCTTTGACTTTGAGACCGATACCATCTACGACACACCGACAGGAGTGATTAGCTTATGATTACACTCAACTTTGATGAGGTTTTGAAGCGCATTTATAACGCCAAAAAAGGCGTTGAGGTCCGCTACGGCCTCGGCCAAGGCTTTGAGTACTGCAAGCAATTTGCCGACGAGGCTCAAGGCCATGCCACCAACGCCAAAGTCAGTGCGGACAAAGCCGAGCAGACCGTGGCGGGCATCGAGCAGACCAAAACCGACGCGGTGCAGGCGGTGCAGAATGCCCAGAGCACCGCCACGACCGCCGTGACGACCAAGCAAACCGAGGCCGTCCAGGCCGTGGGAACCGCCCAGACGGGCGCTGTCAAGGCCGTGGACGATGAGCGCGACGCGGCTTTGCAGCAGGTGGCCGACTCAACCCAAGCCGCCCAGACCGCTGCCAGCAACGCGGCCGCTTCGGAACAGGCGGCTCAGACCAGCAAAGAAGCTGCCGCAAGCTCTGCCGGGGCTGCTGCAAACTCCGCCACCGCAGCCTCCGGCAGCGCCAGCGCGGCGGCAACCTCGGAGAGCAACGCCGCATCCAACGCCGAAAACTCCGAGGCCAGCGCGGCCCGCTCTGAGGCAGCAGCTAAAAAGGCGGAGGCTGTGGTGAGCACAGACAAAACCCTCGCCGTCCCCGGCGCCCCCGCAGACGCAAAGGCCACCGGTGATGCGTTGGCAGGCAAAGCAGACTCCGTCGTTCCACATGATCTTTCAATTCCGATCACGGGGTGGCAAACAGACACAGAAGTTGCAGAGTACCCGCATTACATCGATATTACAGCGGATGTTACGTCCACGACTGTGGTATCTGTCAGCATCGACCCTGCAAGCGCAGACGTAGCCGGTAAAGCTATGCTTGTAAACCCCGAAACTCGAACCGGAGCTATCCGTATCCGTGCACACAACATTCCGACTGCGGAAATTTCCGCCCGGTGGTATCCCATCAAGTATGGTGGCCAATTCTATGGTGACGGCTCCATTTATTCCAACTTCCTACTTGCGGCACATCCTGTGGGTAGTATTTATCAAACTATCAGCCCGGAAAATCCGTCCGTAACTTTTGGCGGTGGCGCGTGGGAAAAGATTGCGCAAGATAGGGTGTTAATGGGTGCAAGCGATACACATCCGGCCGGTACGACGATAGAGGCAGGTTTGCCGAATGTTAAAGGTACGTTTACTGCCGCACTTCGAGATGGCTTTACCGACTATTCAGCTAATAAAATAACAGGAGCTTTCTACGAAAACGGCACAACCACTGGAGAGGACAGCTATAACAGCATCTCAACAAATGTCGGTATTCCCTCCGGCGGTGCGCCCTTCGGATTTGATGCCTCTCGTTCCAATTCCATTTATGGTCGTAGCACTACCGTCCGCCCCCCGGCATACTTTACTTACACTTGGCTTCGTACTGCCTGAAAGGAGAAACAATGGCACTAGGAGAAATCAAAAATGGCATTGGCCCTGATGCCTATGCTATCTATCAGCAAGTCCTTGCGGCGGTAGTTGAGCGAGACCACCCCGTTGGCAGTCTGTACATCAGCGAAAACGCAACCAGCCCTGCCGAGCTGTACGGCGGCACATGGGAACGAATTGAGGGCAGATTTATCATGGGCGCTTCCGATACCTACCCGGCAGGGAGTACGGGCGGTAGTGCAACACATACGCAGACAGTTTCAGAGCTGGCTACACATTATCACGTATTTGAAACATGGAGTGGCGAAGCTGGTGACGCGGAGTATGGGCCATGTGGAACGCGAGATGGAGCAGCTTTGTATGGTTCAAACAAACTTAGCATGATGTCTGCTGGCGGTGGTCAACCCATGGACATTCTAAACCCCTACTACTCCATGTACATCTGGCACAGAGTGGCATAACTGAAAGGAGCACACATGAAGATCATCGACAGCAACGGCGTAGAAATCGCCAACCCCGACTTGACAAAAGGCTACCTCAAGCAGGAGACCCAGACTGTCCATCACGATGCTGTGGCGGGCG
>ENA-OPDW01000462-OPDW01000462.1-human-gut-metagenome-genome-assembly--contig:-NODE-462-length-31981-cov-3.852315_pt1 | contig 31981 bp, 26 predicted proteins | sample MGYA00241264_ERZ501508 | MGnify/ENA primary metagenome ERZ501508 (study PRJEB25962, sample SAMEA2042575) | human gut metagenome | biome: human gut; feature: human-associated habitat; material: faeces...
CCTCTCCTGAAACACCGGACAGGATCTCCGGCAGATCACAGGGACACAAAAGGATAAGCAGAGCCGGTAATTGCTTGACATTTCCGGCAAATCAGCTTATCATACGAATATTGTGACCAGAAATCGGTGCCGTCCGGCATCCATAAAAGGGGTATCATGATCAGCCAAATGGACTGCTGAATGATACAGAAACAGGAAAGGATAACGTATGTCTTATATTATTGTATTTTTCATATCAATGGTTCCGCTGATCGAACTTCGAGGAGCGATTCCATATGCCATAGCCCAGGGACTGCCGTATGTGCCGTCCTACATCATAGCAATCCTCGGAAATATGCTTCCGGTGCCGTTTATTTATCTGTTTGCCAGAAAAGTCCTGCTCTGGGGAGCCGACAAACCGGTCATCGGAAAGTTCTTCACCTACTGTATCGAGAAAGGCGAAAAAGGCGGAAAGAAACTTCAGGCGACCGCAGGAAAAGGCCTGTTTGTGGCACTGCTGCTGTTCGTAGGTATTCCGCTTCCGGGAACCGGAGCATGGACAGGTTCACTCATTGCCGCACTTCTCGGTGTGAAATTTAAGAAAGCATTTCCGGCAGTCATCATTGGAATCTGCATGGCAACTGTAATTATGTGGTTCATATCTTATGTGCTTCTTGGTGGAGTACAGATTTTAGGATAGTGCAGTCTTGAATGAATAAGAGAGAAGAAACATAGAAGGAGAAAAAATATGTCTATGAAATTCAATACGACACTGCCTTCTCCGACAGAACTGAAGGAAGAATATCCTCTGTCAGAAAAGCTTGCAGAGTTAAAGAAAAAAAGAGATCAGGAGATTCGAGATATTTTTACGGGAAAATCGGACAAATTTGCAGTCATTATCGGACCGTGTTCTGCAGATAATGAAGATTCAGTGTGTGAGTATGTGAATCGTCTGGCAAAAGTCAATGAAAAAGTAAAAGATAAACTGATGATTATTCCAAGAATTTATACAAATAAACCAAGAACGACCGGCGAGGGATATAAAGGAATGCTCCATCAGCCGGATCCGGATAAGGCACCGGATCTTTATGCGGGAATTATTGCAATCCGTCATATGCATATCCGTGCTATGGAAGAAAGCGGACTGACCGGAGCAGATGAGATGTTATATCCGGAGAACAGAAGCTATCTGGATGATATTTTATCTTATGAGGCAATCGGTGCACGTTCTGTGGAAAATCAGCAGCATCGTCTGACAGCAAGTGGAATGGATATTCCTGTCGGAATGAAGAATCCGACCAGTGGAGATCTGTCGGTGATGCTGAATTCTGTAGTGGCAGCCCAGATGGGACATCGTTTCATCTACAGAGGTATGGATGTACAGACGTCAGGAAATGATCTGGCACATGTGATTTTGCGTGGAGGCGTAGACAAATATGGAACATGCCAGCCAAATTATCATTATGAAGATTGCCTGCGATTATTTGAACTTTATCAGAAGAAAGATCTGAAAAATCCAGCAGCAATTGTTGATGCGAACCATTCTAATTCAAATAAAAAATACAAAGAACAGCTTCGTATTGTCAGTGAAGTGCTTCATACACGAAGATATAATCCGGATCTGAAAAATATGATCAAGGGTGTTATGGTGGAAAGTTATCTGGAAGAAGGAAGACAGAATATCGGACCTGATATGGTATATGGAAAGTCCATTACGGATCCTTGTATTGGCTGGGAAGATACGGAGCATCTAATTTATAAAATTGCAGAAGAGTGCTAGAAAATAAAAAAAGAAAAATAATAAGTGCAGATTAAGAGCTTTCTGAAGCATCTTTTTCTTTCAAAAGTTTCATATACTTTTTGAGATCACGTTTGCTGCTTCGGGAGAGGCTTCGGTATGCAAGCAAAAGATTCAGCTCATCATCAGAATTGGTTGTAAGCCGGGAAGGAGAGAGGGTGATAGTATCCTCTTCGTCATTCAGAAGATAATCAACAGGGACCTCGAATAAATCTGCGATTGCCGTCAGCTTTTCATGAGAAGGCTGGCGGCCCTTTTTTTCGTAACCTGCAATAGCAGAGCGGGAGACATGGATACAGTCAGCAACATTTTTCTGAGTCATATTAAATTTTTTGCGTAATTTGCGTAGCTTCTGACCGAATGACACTTGCCAGGTCTCCTTTCTTTTGTATTTTTGGTATATTTTACCAAGTGTTATGTGAAAAAAAGATAAGTGTGGCGGATGTAAACAAAAAGTAGCGAAAAAGTTCCGTTCTGGAACATGAGAATACCCGTTGACACTGTCTGGAAAAGAATCTATAATTTAGTTATGATAGAAAAGAAGAAAAGTGAGAGGATTATAAGAGTATGATTATAGCAGGCAATGATGAGGCAAAAAGAAGTAAGATATGGCGAGTGGTTACCCTTGTATCCTCAGTGCTGATCATTTTAATCGCAGTATATCTGCTGACGAGAATGTTCACGACTAATCCAGTAGTAGGAAACTGGGAAAGTGAGGATGCAACGATTGCGCTAAAGATTGAGAAGAACGATACGATTCAGGTAGATATCACGGATATTGCAGAGAATACAGATGCAGCCGTAGAGATGAATTACAGCGTAGATATGAAGTCAAAGATTATTACCATCACAAAAGATGAGGAGCAGATTGACAAGGCAGTTGAGAAAGCGGACGGTGCATATACAAAAGAAGATCTGGAGAATGTACTGGATGATCTGGATTCATCTTTTTCATACAGCGTAGATGGCAATCAGCTGACACTTACAGAACGAGAATATGGGGAACAGTTCACGTTCATCAGAAAGTAGGTATCAGACAAAAGAAATCTAAAACGAAAATATCAGAAAATCTGCCGTGTGGCAGGTTTTCTGCATGTGAAGGAGCAAAAATCATGTACAGAGATCACACGAAAGAAGTTCAGATTGGAAATGTTACGATCGGAGGAGGTAATCCGATCAGAATACAGTCAATGACAAATACGAAGACGGAAGATGTGGAGGCGACTGTTGCCCAGATTCTTGCTCTCGAGAAAGCCGGCTGTGAGATCATCCGCTGCGCTGTGCCGAATATGGATGCAGCGAAAGCAATTGGTGAGATCAAGAAGCAGATCCATATTCCACTTGTGGCAGATATTCATTTTGATTATAAGCTGGCGATTGCAGCGATTGAGAACGGGGCAGATAAGATTCGTATTAATCCGGGTAATATTGGAGATGAGCAGAGAGTCCGTGCTGTTGTTGAAAAAGCAAAAGAGTACGGTGTTCCAATTCGTGTTGGTGTGAATAGTGGATCACTGGAAAAGCATCTGGTAGAGAAGTATCATGGGGTGACTGCAGAGGGACTTGTAGAGAGTGCCCTGGACAAAATACAGCTTATCGAGGAGATGGGATATAATAATCTTGTAGTCAGTATCAAATCTTCTGATGTTATGATGTGTGTAAAGGCACATGAACTGATCGCCAAGAAATGCCCATACCCATTACACGTAGGAATTACAGAGGCAGGAACATTATTGGCAGGTAATATAAAATCCTCAGTAGGTCTTGGACTGATTCTGGGACAGGGAATCGGAGATACAATCCGTGTGTCACTGACTGGATCACCATTAGAAGAGATCAAGACAGCGAAGATTATTTTAAAGACACTGGGACTTCGCACAGGTGGAATTGAGGTTGTATCCTGTCCGACATGCGGAAGAACCCAGATTGATCTGATCGGACTTGCAAATCAGGTCGAAGAGATGGTTGCAGATATCCCACTGGACATTAAGGTCGCAGTTATGGGCTGTGTGGTCAATGGACCGGGAGAAGCAAAAGAAGCAGATATTGGAATTGCCGGAGGAAAGGGAGAAGGACTCCTGATCAAAAAAGGCGAGATTGTAAAGAAAGTAAAAGAAGAGGAACTATTAGAGACATTGAGACAGGAGCTGTTGCATTGGAATGAGTAAACCGTTCTTTGAAGTATTCCCTACGTTAAAGGCAGGGGAAGATATACGTAATATGTTCGAAGGAGCGCAGGTATTAAAAGTGACGACCAACTCTGACCGGACATTTTTAAGAGTGTATATAGTAAGCCGTCATCTGATTCAGAAAACATTGGTATACGAGATGGAGCACCTGATCAAGAACCAGCTTTTCGGAAGAAGTGCCGTGCAGGTAGAGATTCGAGAAAAGTATGAGCTGTCCGGACAGTACACGCCAGAGAATGTGATGGCGGAGTATCTGGACAGCTTTCTTGCGGAGCTGGATACAAGAAGTGTTGTAGAACGCAATATGCTGCAGAATGCGAAATGTACCTTTGAAGAAGGAAATATTCTTTGCATGCAGTTAATCGACACTGTTATTGCGCAAGGAAAAAAAGATTCTCTGACAGATTATTTAAAAGGTGTGTATGCAGAACGTTTCGGATTGCCCATTGAGATTCGTGTCATGTATAAAGAACCAAAAGAAAGTACTTTGAAATACAATGATATGCGTCTGCAGCAGGAAGTAGACAGTATACTGGATCAGGTTGAGGCTGTACAGAAGCAAAAAGAGGAAAAAAAGCAGGAAAAAGAAGCAAAGTCTGGGGAAAAAGAAACATCTGGAAGCGGACAAGGTGGAAAAAATTCCGGAGACGGAAAAAATTCTGGCAGTCCTGCAAAAGGTGGATTTTCAAAAGGCAGTGGATTCCAGAAGGGTGGCTTTCGTGATAAGAAGGTGTTTGTGAAATCTGCGAAGATGGATCTTGATGAGTCAGGTTTGATTTACGGACGCCCATTTGACGATGAGCCGATTGAACTGTCAACCGTGATTGGTGAGATGGGAGAAATTACATTTCGAGGAAAAGTCATTAGCTTTGATACAAGAGAAATCCGCAATGAAAAGACCATTGTCATGTATGCAGTGACAGACTTTACTGATACGATCATGGTCAAGATGTTCGTGCGTAATGATCAACTTGCAGATGTACTGGCTGAAATTAAAATGGGTGCATTCCTGAAAATTAAAGGCGTGACCAATATTGACAAATTTGACGGCGAACTTGTCATTTCTTCTGTGTTTGGAATTAAGAAAATTTCTGATTTTACAGAATCCAGAAAAGACAATGCGGTAGAAAAGAGAGTGGAGCTCCACTGTCATACGAAAATGAGTGACATGGACGGAGTTTCCGAGGTCAAAGATCTTGTAAAGAGAGCACATGACTGGGGGCATAAGGCAATTGCGATTACAGATCATGGTGTGGTACAGGCGTTCCCGGACGCGAATCATTATATTGAGACACTGGATAAAGACGATCCATTTAAAGTTATTTATGGTGTGGAAGGATATCTGGTCGATGATTTGCAGGATGTGGCAGTCAATGAGAAAGGTCAGTCTTTAAAAGGAACCTATGTTGTATTCGATCTGGAGACGACGGGATTTAGTTCGGCAAAAGATAAGATTATCGAAATTGGTGCAGTTAAAGTTGAGAACGGAGAAATTACGGATAAGTATAGTACATTTGTGAATCCGAAGATTCCGATTCCATTTCGAATCACACAGCTTACAAGCATTACTGATGAGATGGTTATGGAATCACCGGAGATTGAGACAATTCTCCCACAGTTTCTAAAGTTCGTAGGAGATGCAGTGCTGGTAGCGCACAATGCCAGTTTTGATGTGAGCTTTATCGAAGAAAATTGCAGGCAGCAGGGCATAGAACCGGATTTTACTTCTGTAGATACGGTGGGACTTGCTCGTGTATTATTACCGACACTTTCAAAATTCAAGCTAAACGTTGTGGCAAAAGCACTGAATATTTCTCAGGAACATCACCATAGAGCAGTGGATGATGCCAGAGTTACCGCAGAGATTTATGTGAAATTTATTCAGATGCTGGAAGAACGTGGAATCGAGACACTGGATCAGATGAATCATTTTGGCGCGCACAACGCGGAAGCAATCCGTAAGATGCCGTCTTACCATGTCATTGTTCTGGCAAAGAATGATATTGGACGCGTGAACCTTTATACATTGATTTCCAAGTCACATCTGGAGTATTTTGGACGTCAGCCGAGAATGCCAAAGAGCGAAGTGTTAAAATACAGAGAGGGTCTGATTATTGGAAGTGCTTGTGAAGCAGGAGAATTGTATCAGGCAATACTGGGAGAAAAATCTGCAGAGCGGATTGCCAGAATTGTTAATTTTTATGATTATCTGGAAATACAGCCACTTGGAAATAACCGGTTCATGATTGATAGTGATCGTGTGGAGAAGGTTCAAAGTGAGGAAGATTTACGTGAGATCAACCGTGAGATCATCCGTCTTGGAGAACGGTTTGATAAGCCGGTCGTGGCGACCTGTGATGTGCACTTTATGGATCCGGAAGATGAAGTGTACCGCCGTATCATTATGGCAGGAAAAGGATTCAAAGATGCAGATCAGCAGGCACCGTTGTATTTGCATACGACAGATGAAATGCTGGAGGAGTTTGAATACCTTGGTTCAGCAAAAGCAAAAGAAATTGTCATTGACAATCCCAATATGATTGCGGATATGGTGGAAAAAATATCACCAGTCCGCCCGGATAAGTGTCCACCGGTCATTCCAGATTCAGATAAAACGCTTCGTGAAATCTGTTATAACAAGGCACATTCTATGTATGGAGATCCGCTCCCGGAGATTGTTACAGAGCGTCTGGAACGTGAGCTTAATTCCATTATTTCCAACGGATTCGCCGTTATGTATATTATCGCACAGAAATTGGTGTGGAAATCCAATGAGGACGGATATCTTGTAGGATCCCGTGGGTCGGTAGGATCTTCTTTTGTTGCGACCATGGCTGGAATTACAGAGGTAAATCCATTAAGCCCACATTACTATTGCCCGAAGTGCCACTACAGTGATTTTGAATCCGAAGAAGTACGGGCTTACGCAGGGGGCTGTGGATGGGATATGCCGGATAAGGAGTGCCCGGTGTGCAAAACCAGGCTTGTAAAAGATGGATTTGATATTCCGTTCGAAACATTCCTTGGATTTAAAGGAAATAAAGAGCCAGATATCGATCTGAACTTCTCAGGAGATTATCAGAGTAATGCCCATAAATATACGGAAATTATTTTCGGAGCCGGACAGACGTTCCGTGCCGGAACGATTGGTACGTTGGCGGATAAGACAGCATTTGGGTATGTAAAGAACTATTTTGAAGAGCGGGGAACAAGAAAGAGAACTTGCGAAATTGACAGGATTGTTCAGGGATGTACCGGTATCCGCAGAAGTACCGGACAGCATCCGGGAGGAATCATTGTACTTCCTCACGGGGAAGATATCAACTCATTCACTCCGGTGCAGCATCCGGCAAATGATATGACGACTGATATTATTACGACACATTTTGACTATCATTCCATCGACCACAACTTGTTAAAATTGGATATTCTGGGTCATGATGATCCAACCATGATCAAGGCACTTGAGGCATATATCAGTTCGCCTGCTATGGAAAATGAGTACAATGAGACGGATCATCCATTTGTAGCAACAGATATCCCTCTGGATGATCAGGGGGTAATGTCTTTATTCCATGATACATCGGCACTTGGAATCACACCTGATGATATCGGGGGATGTCCGGTAGGATGTCTTGGAATTCCGGAGTTCGGAACGGATTTCGTAATCCAGATGGTAGTAGATACAAAACCACAGACACTTTCAGATCTGATCCGTATTTCCGGATTGTCCCATGGAACGGACGTATGGCTGAACAATGCGCAGGATCTGATCAAGAGCGGTAAGGCAACCATTTCTACAGCAATCTGTACCCGAGATGATATTATGACATATCTGATCAACAAAGGACTGGATAGTGAGGAATCCTTCACGATCATGGAGCGAGTGCGTAAAGGTACCGTTGCAAAAGGAAAATGTAAAGATTGGCCGGAGTATAAAAAAGATATGTTGGAACATGATGTGCCAGAGTGGTACATTGGTTCCTGTGAGAAAATTAAATATATGTTTCCGAAAGCCCATGCGGCAGCCTATGTCATGATGGCATATCGTATCGCCTATTGTAAGGTAAATTATCCGCTGGCATACTATGGGGCATATTTTGGAATCCGTGCAGATGCATTTTCTTATGAAATTATGTGTCAGGGCAAGGAAAAACTGCAATACTATATTGATGATTATACAAGACGGTCTGATTCTCTCAGCAAAAAAGAACAGGATACGATGAAGGACATGCATATTGTTCAGGAAATGTATGCGAGGGGATATGAGTTTCTGCCAATCGACATTTATCGCGCAAAAGCAACAAAATTCAGCATCATAGACGGAAAGCTGATGCCACCGTTTTCCAGCATTGACGGAATGGGAGAGAAGGCTGCAGAAGCGGTGGAGGAAGCGGCAAAAGATGGTCCATATCTGTCCAAAGATGATTTTAGAAACCGTACGAAAGCAAGTAAGACGGTTGTAGATTACATGGCAGATTTAGGACTTTTAGGAGACCTTCCGGAGTCCAATCAGTTGTCATTATTTGATCTTTAACAGACAAAATGGGCAAAAAATGGACAGAAAAAGGTATACTTATAAAAGTATGTTAATATTAAAATAATGCTTTTCAAACGCCATATTTTGTAGTAATATAATGGGGCGGAACACAATATCTTGTGATTTTGAAGAAACTAAATAGTTTCTTACCGGAGTGAGTGTGAATTGTGGAACACAAGATGTTGTGGTGGATCCGAAAAGCAGAAGAACAAAGATATATAAGAAAGGCGTGAGACATGAAGATGTTAGTGAAGACGAAAGTAATCAAAAGAAATGGAGAGGAAGTCGGCTTTGATCTGGAAAAGATCGAGAATGCAATCCGTGCAGCTAATGAAGAAGTTGATAATATTTACAAACTGAATGAATTCCAGGTCCGGGCAATTGCAGATGATATTGCAGGACAGGTAAAAAAATCAACTCACGCTATACATGTAGAAGACATTCAGGATATGGTAGAGACTGGAATTATGGGAATGCGTGGCTATGAAGTGGCACAGAAGTATGTGCGCTACCGTTATAAACGTGAATTGGCAAGAAAGTCCAATACAACAGATAACGGGATTCTTGCACTGATTGATAACATTAATGAAGAAGTCAATCAGGAAAATTCCAATAAGAACCCAGTGATCAACTCCACGCAGAGAGATTATATGGCAGGAGAAGTAAGTAAAGACCTTTCCAAGCGTGTACTTCTTCCGGAAGAGGTTGTAGAAGCACATGAACAGGGAATTATTCATTTCCATGATTCAGATTATTTTGCACAGAAAGAGCACAACTGTGATCTGATCAATCTGGAAGATATGCTTCAGAACGGAACCGTCATCAGTGAGACAATGATCGAAAAACCACACAGCTTCTTTACAGCGTGTAATGTGACGACTCAGATTGTAGCACAGGTCGCAAGTAATCAATATGGAGGACAGTCTTTTACACTGGCACATCTTGCACCATTTGTGGATATCAGCCGTAAGAAAATCCGTAATATTGTTATCTCTGAACGTAAAGCATGTGGGGAGAGTCTGGATGAGGCAATCATTGACAAACTGACAGACTGCCGTCTGAGAGAAGAGGTAAAAAGCGGAATTCAGACAATCCAGTACCAGCTTATCACACTCATGACATGTAACGGACAGGCACCGTTTGTTACCGTATTCATGTATCTGGATGAGGTGGAAGACGGTCAGACAAGACAGGATCTTGCACTCATCATTGAAGAAGTATTAAAACAGAGAATGCAAGGCGTTAAGAATGAGAAGGGTGTTTGGATCACACCGGCATTCCCGAAACTGATTTATGTCCTGGATGAAGATAATATTACAGAAGATTCTAAGTACTGGTATCTGACGGAGCTTGCAGCAAAATGTACTGCAAAGCGTATGGTTCCGGATTACATTTCTGCAAAGATCATGAAGGAACTGAAAAAAGGTGAAGTTTATCCATGTATGGGATGCAGATCTTTCCTGACAGTAGAGGATTCTCAGATGCTTCCAAACGGAAAGCATAAATTCTACGGGCGTTTCAATCAGGGTGTTGTTACAATTAACCTGGTAGATGTAGCATGTTCCGCAGAAGGAGACATGGACAGATTCTGGCAGATTCTTGATGAGAGACTGTTATGCCACAGAGCACTCCGTTGCCGTCATGAGAGACTTCTTGGAACTATTTCAGATGTGGCACCGATTCTCTGGCAGTACGGCGCACTGGCAAGACTGAAAAAAGGTGAGACCATTGATAAGCTTCTATATGGCGGATATTCAACCATTTCTCTTGGATATGCAGGCCTTTATGAGATGTGCATGCGCATGCTTGGAAAGACGCATACAGATCCGGAAGCCAGACCATTTGCAATGGCAGTTATGCAGAGGTTGAATGACAAATGTGCCCAGTGGAAAGCTGCTGAGAATATCAGCTATTCTGTATATGGTACACCGATGGAGTCTACCACATACAAGTTTGCAAAATGTCTTCAGAAGAGATTCGGAATCATCAAAGGAGTTACAGATAAGAATTATATTACGAACAGTTATCATGTACATGTATCTGAGCCAATCAATGCATTTGACAAGCTGGAGTTCGAGGCAGAGTTCCAGAAACTGTCACCAGGAGGAGCAATCAGCTATATTGAAGTCCCGGATATGCAGCAGAACATTCCGGCAGTCCTTTCTGTGATGCAGTTCATCTACGAGCATATTATGTACGCAGAATTGAATACAAAGAGTGACTACTGTGAAATCTGTGGTTATGATGGAGAGATTCAGATTAAAGAAGACGAAAGTGGAAAGCTTATCTGGGAGTGCCCGAACTGTGGGAACCGTGATCAGGATAAGATGTCAGTAGCCAGAAGAACATGTGGATATATCGGAACACAGTTCTGGAATCAGGGAAGAACACAGGAGATTAAGGATAGAGTCTTACATCTGTAAAAGCAAATTGCGGAGTTAAAGTATAAAATTATACGGTTCCCGGATTTCGCATTAAAATTTGCAGATTAGTTGGAAAAAATAAAGGCTGGGAATTTTATATGAATTATGGAGAAATAAAAAAATATGATATAGCAGATGGTCCGGGAGTTCGAGTGACATTGTTTGTCTCAGGATGTCGTCATCACTGTAAAGGTTGTTTTAATGCAGAAACATGGGATTTCCATTATGGGAATCCGTACACTGAGAAGACTGAAAAAGAAATTTTGGATGCATTGAACCATCCATACATTGCAGGACTTACACTTCTTGGCGGAGAACCATTTGAACCGGAGAATCAAAGAGAACTTGTAAAGCTCTTAAAAAAAGTCCGGGAAATGTATCCAAAAAAGAATATCTGGAGTTATTCCGGGTATGTATATGACAAAGATCTGATACCAGGTGGAAGAGCCTATACAGAAGTCACGGATGAGATGTTGTCTTATATAGATGTACTGGTAGATGGTCCGTTTGTAGAAGATTTGAAAGATATTACCTTACAGTTTCGGGGAAGCAGTAATCAGAGAATTTTAAATCTTCGTGAAATGAAATTATAATACAAGAGCAGATGCGAATTATAGAATATATAGTTTGTGTCTGTTCTTTTTTTGAGAGAAGCTATGATATCAGATGAAAGATAAGAGGAGGAAATGTATATGTTAAAGAAAAAATTTGACTGGAAGGAATTAGGGATTGATCTTCTGGTGGATCTGGCAGCAGGAATGCTTGGTGCGGTTGGAATTTATAATTTTGCGCTGAATGCGAATTTTCCGGTAGCAGGATTTTCCGGAATTGCAATCATATTGTATCATTTGTTTAAGATTCCAGTTGGTGCAGGAATGATACTTCTGAATATCCCGGTCACCATTTTCTGTTACAAATATCTTGGAAAAACATTTTTCCTAAAGTCAGTAAAGACAACTCTGATCTGGTCTGTACTGACAGACTATGTGGCACCGATGCTTCCAGTGTATAATGGAAACAGGCTTCTTGCTGCACTTTGCATGGGTGTATTATGCGGAATCGGATTTGCGCTGATTTTTATGCGAGGTTCCTCTACCGGAGGACAGGATTTTATCAGTATGTCCATCAAGAAAGCAAAACCACACATGACACTCGGTATGATCACATTCGGTTTGGATATCTGTACGATTATCCTTGGAAGTGCACTGGTATTCAAAGAAGTTGACGGACTGATTTATGGAATTCTTGTGACATATCTTATGGCGACGGTTATGGATCGTATTATGTATGGAATAGATGAAGGTAAGATGACATTGATTGTAACAAAGCAAGGAAAAGAGGTGGCAGAACAGATTGATGAATATGCAGGCCGTGGTTCAACGATTCTGGAAGGTGTAGGAAGCTATAGTGGTGAAAAAAAAGACGTGGTCATGTGTGCATGCAATAACAAGCAGATGTATACGATAAAAAGAATGGTAAAAGAGATAGACCCGAAAGCATTTACGATCATTATGGAATCCAATGAAGTTGTGGGAGAAGGATTTAAGCAGGAATAGAGATATCTAAAAGGACAACATTTATAAAAATAAGATTCCTTTTTTGATAGTTATTGAAAAAAGGAATCTTATTTTTGCGATACAAGTTATGAATTCAATTGCTCAAGAATCTTTTCGGCGTTGTAATCAGGAAGCTGTTGCAATGCAATATCATAAATAGGTTGGATAATATCTAGTGGCTCTAGGAGTGATTCTGCAATTTGATTGACAGAATACTGTAATTCAATTCGTTTAATAACTTGCTTGATTAAATGGAGTCGTTCGCCTTCAATTCGCCCGGCACGTTCACCTTCGATTCGCCCGGCACGTTCGCCTTCGATTCGTCCCTCAAGCCGTCCTTCCTCGCGGCTGACCCGTCTGGTCTCCTGTACGTCGTAAGCCTGAAAATTGTCAAACATCATACTGAATTTCCTCCTTGTGATCTGGTCTGTAACCTCGTAAACTTCTTCATCAGGTACATTTAATTTATGAAGAAGAACGGCGATCACTTTACCAATAATTTTTAACAGATAATCTGGGGTGTCTTCTGTAAGATGTTCCGTGTATTTTTTAGGGATATCTTTTAAGGCATGAAATTCTGAGGAACTCTGAAGCTGATTAATCAGAAAGATTAAAGAGAGTTCGTCGTTCTTTTCAATCAAATCCTGTTTGGAATATTTGTTTAACGGAACGACCAGGTAATTGAAACTTGGTATGTAATCTCCGAAGACATCACTCAAAAAGACGCGATTCTTAAAGTTCAACGGTGCAGACCATGTGCTGCTCCCCTCGTAATATACGATAGGCAGGATTGGTGGATAAAGAAAATCCTTAGATTTTGTGGTACCTTTATGTAACTTTTCCTGTTGCGCGGCATAATCTGTCCAGATAAATACAATATAACGGAGTATTCGGAAGGACATATCAAAATCATTTTCTGACTGGTGTTCGATGAGTGCAATCAGATAAATCTCAGAATTGCCTATCCAAATTTTATTCACGGTATCAGAGTCTCTGGATTCCTGAAATAAAGGCAGAAAATGTGAAGAAACATTTTCAATATCTTCGGGCTTAATCTCTTTAAAAAGAGGAATGTCCGTGTAACCTTTTAGGAACTGAGCACAAAGTACCGGGTCTCCGAATACAATTTTAGCAGCGTTGTCTTTTGTGTGAGTATTGTGTACCCCATTTGAAGTTGTCGTATTGTTTGTTTCCATAAATCTCCTCTCTGGGCAAATGTGATATGGAAACTATCTGAATATATTTTAACATTTTGAGTATAAAAAGACAATGCAAAAAGAGCATATGATGAGAAAATGTAATTACATTCAGAAGTACCGTATCATTTGCCCGGTGAAACTGTAGCTATACCAGTGCCGGGAATCACTGAAAGCTGCGGTGAATGAGTAACTTCATCAAAAATCTGAGTGAATTATTTGCTGAAAAAGCAAATGAAATTCAGAATTGAAATCTTGGCTAGAGATTTCTATGGGCGTTGAAACATAATGAAAATATCATGCCCGAAATTTGATGTAGATGTAGTGTAACATAGGGAGAATAATAAAGCAAGAAAAGACTGAAAGAATTGTGAGACTAAGAGAACCATAGGAAAAGTCGAATTATTTTCCCTATGGTTCATTTTAATATTATTTGCATTGTATGCTATATATTTTCACCAGTTCTGTAATCATTTCAACAGCCTTATCCATACCTTCTACTGTAATATGTTCATACGGTCCGTGATATGCGTATCCGCCGGTTCCGAGATTCGGGCAAGGAAGACCGCGGAAACTGAGCTGGCATCCGTCTGTACCGCCGCGGACTGGTAAACACACTGGTGTAAGACCGACAGCTTCGCAGGCTTTTTTTGCATTATCAATCAGATGCATATGCTGCTCAATTACTTCTCGCATATTGCGATATTGATCTTTTAATGTGAGTGAGACAGTTCCTTCACCCCATTTTGTATTTAAGTCGTCTGCAATCTGCTGCATAATTTCTTTACGGTGATTGAAATTTTCTGCATCGTGATCTCGGATAATATAGTTCAATTTTGCATAACTGCACTCACCTTCCATCTTCATGAGATGATAAAATCCTTCATATCCATCTGTATCGCGAGGCCTCTCACCTTTTGGAAGCATAGAATCAAATTCCATAGCGACCAGACTGGCATTGATCATCGTATCTTTGGAAGAACCCGGATGTACACTGACTCCGTGAAATTCTACGACAGCACTGCTTGCGTTAAATGTCTCGTATTCAATTCCGTTTTCCATACCGCCATCCAGTGTGTAAGCAAAATCAGCACCGAATGTTTGCAAATCGAAATGTGAAGCGCCGGTTCCAGTTTCTTCATCAGGTGTAAATGCAATACACAGGGGACCGTGTGGAATGCTTTGAGTTTTCAGTCGTTCGACCATAGTCAAAATGCCTGCGATTCCAGCTTTATCATCAGCACCAAGAATTGTTGTTCCGTCGCTTGTAATCAGTGTGCGTTCTTTTAATGTTTTCAGATGCGGGAACATTTCCGGACTTAAAACAAGTCCGCTTTCGCCAAGCGCAAGTGCTTCTCCATCATAATTTCTGGTAATAACTGGTTTTATATCATGGTCACAATAATCGGAAACCGTATCCATATGTGCAATAAAACCAATTGCAGGTGCATTTTCACATCCTGGAGTTGCCGGAATCTTTCCATACAGAAAGCATGTATCTGTCAATGTTACATCACAGATGCCTAATTCCTCCATTTCCTTTTTTAAAACATTTGCCAGGTCAAACTGGCACTGGGAAGAAGGTGTTGTCTCACTTTCCTCATTGCTCGGTGTGCGAATTACCACATATTTCAGTAATCGTTCATATGCGTTCATAAAATATAACTCCTTTAAATTAATAGAATATTAAAGATTTTTCACTGTGATACTCACAAAATGTTCTGTGCATCACAATCGTATATCCTGACATTATTCTTTGCAGACATCGACCCATTTTTTTGCAACTGAGACTGATTCTAATTCTGCAATTGTAAGTTTGACTGCACTGTGGTCATTACCTGCTGCTGGATATACAATATCGAATTTTCTCAGGGATTCGTCTAGATAAACAGGAATTCCTTCTTTGATGCCGAATGGGCATACACCGCCCGGAGCATGTCCAATATATGCTTCAACGTCATCAAATGGAATCATTTTTGCTTTTGTATGAAATGTATCTTTATACTTGTGATTATCGATTCTTGCTGTTCCTTCCGTCAGAATCAAAATCGGGGTATCACCGATCAAAAAAGATAATGTTTTGGCAATCATGCCTGGTTCTACACCAAGTGCCTGCGCTGCAAGCTCTACTGTTGCGCTGGAATCCTCCAGTTCGATGATATGGTCTACATAACCTTTTCCTTCCAGATATTTTTTTGCTTTCGCTAATGACATAATAAAAGCCTCTTTCCAAACTGATATCATAGATATCAGAAAAATGATATTTTGTAAAACTCTCTGACCTTAATGTTTCTATTGTATCATAAAAATGGTTAGAGAAAAGCAGGAAAAAATTAATTTTTTGTTCGAGATGTATTTACGAATTCGTTGCTTTTCGTCTAAGGGGTGGTATATAATAAAATGAAAGTGTTCCATGGTACCTTGTATTATTTAAATAGGTATTTAAGGAAGTATTCTTGAAAATATGATCAGGAGGCATAGAGAATGAAATTAACAAAGTTATTGGAGCGTCTGGATTACAAGGTGGTCGCAGGCAGTGATAATATAGAGATTACAGAACTTGTCAATGATTCCAGAAAGGTCGTACCGGGCAGTGTGTTCGTATGCATCAGTGGTGCTGTCTCGGATGGTCATCAGTATGTAAAAGATGTAGCAGAAAAAGGTGCTGCAGCGGTTATTGTGGAAAAAGATGTGGAAGTGCCAGAGGGATTGACAGTTATCAAAGTAGAAGATACAAGATACGCACTGGCACTTATGTCAGCAGCCTACTTTGGATATCCGGCTGAAAAGCTTAAGACCATTGGAATTACCGGTACCAAGGGTAAGACAACAACAACTTATATGGTAAAAGCTATTCTGGAGGAAGTAGGACACAAAGTCGGATTGATTGGTACGATTGAGGCAATTATCGGGGATAAGACCATTCCATCTAATAATACAACACCGGAGTCTTACACGATTCAGAAGTATTTTGCACAGATGGTGGAAGCTGGATGTGACTGTGTGGTTATGGAGGTTTCTTCACAGGGACTGATGCTTCACAGAACCGCAGGGATTATGTTTGATATCGGAATCTTCACAAATCTTGGAGAAGACCATATTGGACCGAATGAGCATAAAGATTTTGAGGACTATAAGCGCTGTAAAGGACTTCTGTTCAAACAGTGCAAAGTTGGAATTGGAAATGTAGATGACAAGTGGTTCGAAGATGTATTTAAAGGTGCAACCTGCGAAATTGAGACATTTGGATTTGGGGAGAAGGCAGATCTTCGTGCAATCGATGTGAAGCACATCTCAAGACCGGGATATCTTGGAGTTTGGTACCATGTGACAGGACTGATGGACTTTGATGTGGAAATCGACATTCCTGGAGAATTCAGTGTGTACAATTCACTGACAGCTATTGCAGTATGCAGACATTTTAATGTACCGGTCGAGAAAATCAAAGATGCACTGAAAGTCGCAAAGGTTAAAGGTCGTATTGAGATGGTCAAGGTATCCGATGATTTTACACTTATGATTGACTATGCACATAATGCTATGGCACTGGAAAGCTTGTTACACACACTTCGTGATTACAATCCGGGACGTATTGTGACGGTATTTGGCTGTGGCGGAAACCGTTCTAAAACAAGACGTTATGAGATGGGAGAGGTATCCGGAAAACTGTCTGATTTTACAATCATTACTTCAGATAACCCGAGATTCGAAGAGCCACAGGCAATTATTGATGATATCATCGTGGGTATGAAAAAGACAGATGGAAAATATATCGACATCTGCGACCGTAAAGAGGCAATCCGTTATGCCATTGAGCATGGACGTCCGGGCGATGTCATTGTTCTGGCTGGAAAGGGACATGAGACATATCAGGAAATCAAAGGCGTGAAATATGACATGGATGAGAGAGTCCTGATTAAAGAAGTATTAGAAGAACTTAAAGGAGAATAATGTTCGCTGATATTATTATTGATATTACGCATGAAAAATTGGATAAAGTATTTCAGTATCGCATCCCCCCAGAACTTGAGGGGGTGCTTCAAGTTGGAATGGAAGTTGTAGTTCCATTTGGCAAAGGGAATAAAGAAACTCATGGATATGTGATAGGATTTTCTGAAAAAACAGATTACGACCTCGCAAAAATTAAAGAAGTTCTTTGTATTGAAGAAAACCATCAGGAAATCGAGTCAAAACTTATTGCTCTAGCTGCATGGATCCGAGAATACTATGGTGGAACTATGATCCAGGCATTGAAGACGGTACTTCCTATTAAGAAAAAAGAGCGGATCCAGCACAAACGCAAGGTGAAGCTTCTTTTAAATGAAGAGGAAGGAAAGAAGCAGTTAGATATTTATCTGCACAAGAACCAAAAGGCAAGAGCAAGGCTTTTGGCAGGGCTGTTAGATCAGCCGCAGCAGGACTATGAGCTCATTACAAAGAAGTTAAATGTCACACTTTCGGTCATTCGTTCTCTGGAAGAGCAGGGAGTATTGGAGATTCAGGAAGAAGAGAATTTCCGTAATCCGATACACTACCAGAAAAAAGATTTCGGTCCACTTACACATACACCAGAACAACAGCAGGCAATCGACACATTCTGGAAAGATTACAGTCAGAGACATTACGGAACATATCTGCTTTATGGCGTAACCGGAAGTGGGAAGACGGAAGTTTATATTGAGATGATCAGTCGGGTGGTCAGTCAGGGAAAACAGGCAATTATGTTGATTCCGGAGATTGCGCTGACTTATCAGACGGTGATGCGCTTCTATGCCAGATTTGGAAACCGGGTGTCGATTTTGAATTCCAGACTTTCCCAAGGAGAGCGTTCTGATCAGATGGAGCGTGTCAGACGTGGAGAAGTGGATGTGATGATTGGACCTAGATCTGCGCTTTTTACACCATTTTCCAATCTGGGACTAATCGTGATTGATGAAGAGCATGAACCTACTTATAAAAGTGAGCAGGTGCCAAGATATCATGCAAGGGAGACTGCAATACGCCGTGCACAGATTGAACAGGCAAGTGTCGTACTTGGTTCAGCAACACCTTCTGTGGAAGCATTTTCCTGGTGCCAGGGCGGAAGCTGCACGATGCTGGAATTAAAGAACCGTGCTACCAGGCAAGTGATGCCAAAGGTATACACGGTCGATATGCGGGAAGAATTAAAGAATGGAAACCGCAGTATTTTAAGTGACAGACTGACAGAACTTATGGAAAAGTGTTTAAGTGAGCACCACCAGATGATGCTTTTCCTCAATCGGCGTGGATATGCGGGGTTCGTCTCTTGCAGGTCCTGTGGATATGTAGTAAAATGTCCTCATTGTGATGTTTCGCTCTCAGAGCACAGAGGAGGCAGGCTCATCTGTCATTACTGTGGGCATGAGGAGAGGATGATCAAAACTTGTCCGTCCTGTGGTTCACCTTATATTGGTGGATTCCGCATGGGAACGCAGCAGGTAGAGGATTTGGTAAAGAAGCGTTTTCCACAGGCAAGAGTCCTGCGTATGGATCTGGATACGACAAAGAATAAAGACGGGCATGAGAAGATTCTGTCAGCGTTTGCAAATGAAGAAGCAGATATTCTGATTGGAACGCAGATGATTGTGAAAGGTCATGATTTTCCTGGGGTAACACTGGTTGGAATTCTGGCGGCAGATATGTCACTGTATGGGGACGATTACCGTTCCGGAGAACGTACATTTCAACTTCTTGTGCAGGCTGCAGGCCGTGCCGGGAGAGGTAATCTTCCGGGAGAGGTTGTGATTCAGACATACAGTCCAGAGCATTATAGTATTGTAAATGCCGCAAAGCAGGATTATGAAAGTTTTTATGAAGAAGAAATCAGTTACCGGAGACTTATGGGATATCCACCGGCTGCCGGGCTGATGGCAATTTATGCCTCAGGGGCAGACGAGGCACTTCTTACGAAAGCTTCAGGATACCTGAAAGATTTTGCAGTGCGGGCAGCTGGAGAGGCACCGATGGCAGTCATTGGACCAGCAAGTCCAGGCATAGGAAAAATCAATGATATTTACCGTAAGGTCATCTATTTGAAAAGTGAAGATGAAAGAATCCTGATGGCGGTGAAGGATCGGATGGAAAAATACATTGAGATCAATCGGGGCTTTCAGTCATTGAAGATACAGTTTGATATGAATCCGTAATAATAAGATTATCAGAGTGAAGACATGATGCCGATGCAAAGCAGGTTACAATCCACAGGCGTCATAAGATAGAATGTAGCAGGTAAAGGAGAAAAAAGATTATGGCAATCAGAGAAATCAGAGTGCTTGGGGACGATGTTTTGACCAAACACTGTAAAGAAGTAACAAAGATGAGTATCCGTACAAAGATTTTGATTGAGGATATGTTAGATACTATGTATGAGGCTATGGGAGTCGGACTTGCAGCTCCACAGGTCGGAGTGTTAAAAAGAATTGTAGTGATTGATGTAGGGGAAGGTCCGATCATACTGATCAATCCGGAGATTCTGGAAACTTCCGGAGAACAGACGGGAGAAGAAGGATGCTTAAGTGTACCTGGAAAATGTGGACAGGTAACAAGACCGAACTATGTAAAAATCAGAGCATTGGATGAAGATATGAATGAGTTCGAGATGGAAGGCGAAGGACTTCTGGCGAGAGCATTCTGCCATGAGATTGACCATCTGGATGGAAAAATGTATGTAGATCTTGTTGAAGGTGGTATTCACAATGTAGAAGAGGGAGAGGAATAGATGAAAGTCATATTTATGGGGACACCGGATTTCTCTGTTGGTACATTAGAGGCGCTTGTAGAAGCCGGTCATGAGGTTGTTCTGGCAGTGACACAGCCGGATAAACCGAAGGGGCGTGGCGGCAAGATGCAGTATACGCCGGTCAAGGAAGCAGCTCTTGCCCGGGACATTCCGGTTTATCAGCCAAAAAAGATCCGGGAGCCGGAATGTGTTGAAGAATTGAAAAAATATAACGCAGATATTATGGTTGTTATTGCGTTTGGGCAGATTCTTCCAAAGGAAATTCTACAGATGACACCTTATGGCTGCATTAATGTCCATGCATCTTTACTTCCAAAGTATCGAGGAGCTGCACCGATTCAGTGGGCAGTCATTGATGGTGAGAAGGTTTCCGGTGTGACAACGATGCAGATGAACGAAGGCCTGGATACAGGAGATATGATCTTAAAGACAGAAATCCCGCTTGATCCAAAGGAGACTGGTGGAAGCCTGCACGATAAACTGGCAGAGGCAGGAGCAAAGCTTTGTGTAGAGACTTTGAAATGCCTGGAAGATAAGACAGCTACATGGGAGCCGCAGGGAGATAGTACGACTGCATATGCAAAGATGCTGGATAAGAATCTTGGTAATATTAACTGGAATGATCCGGCTGTTCAGATTGAGCGCCTGATCCGAGGTTTAAACCCATGGCCAAGTGCTTACACACACTGGAATGATAAAGTGATCAAGCTGTGGCAGGCAGATGTCGTGGAAGACAATACGGACCAGGAAGCCGGAACGATTGTAAAAGTGGAAAAAGACAGTTTTTATGTCCAGACTGGTGAAGGACTTCTGAAGATTGAGGAACTTCAGCTTCAAGGCAAAAAACGTATGGATGCAGGCGCATTTCTTAGAGGAAATCACCTGGAATATGGAGAAATTCTAAAAAAATGTTAAGAAAGTATGAAAAGACGTGTTTTTGCGTCTTTTTCATATATAATACCCCTAAAGGATAAAGGAGGTAGAAAGTTATGTATTATCCAATGTATTTTGATCCGACCTATGTACTTGTTTTGATCGGTGTAGTCATCTGCATGATTGCATCTGCGAAGATGAATTCAACCTTTAATAAATATTCCAGAGTGAGAAGTCATTCTGGTATGACAGGAAGAGAGGCTGCGGAGACAATCCTGAGGAGAGCTGGTATCTATGATGTCCGGGTTGAGAGGATATCCGGTAATCTGACAGACCATTATGACCCGAGAGGAAAAGTACTCCGGCTTTCTGATGCGACTTATGGACAGACATCGGTGGCAGCTGTCGGAGTAGCAGCACATGAGTGCGGACACGCAATCCAGCATCAGGTGGGATATGCACCGCTACAGATTCGTGGTGCACTTGTTCCGGCTGCCAATTTTGGAAGTACCATTGCGTGGCCGCTGATTCTTCTGGGATTGTTCTTTAATTCCCAGATGTCCCAAGTGTTACTGAATCTTGGTATTCTGGCATTTTCACTGGCAGTGTTATTTCAGATCGTAACACTTCCGGTAGAATTCAATGCTTCCAGAAGAGCGATAAAGATTCTGGGTGAGAGCAATCTATTATATCCGGATGAACTTTCCGGAACCAAAAAGGTACTGACGGCAGCAGCACTTACTTATGTTGCAGGTGCAGCTTCTGCAATCCTTCAGCTTTTGCGAATCCTGATTCTGACAGGTGGCAGAAGAGACGACTAGACATTGAAGAGATTAGTTAAAATGAAGAAGAGTAGTCGTGAAGATGGTGTGATTGAGTGAAGATATAGTTTGATAAAAAGGAAATGAGGATAGACACATGGCAACGCAGGTAAATGTAAGGGAAATCATACTGGAGACGCTGCTCTTAATTACAAGAGACGGGGAGTACAGTCATATAGCCCTGAAAAATGTTCTTGATAAATATCAGTATTTGGAAAAACGAGAGCGTGCATTCATCACGAGAGTGGTGGAGGGCACGCTTGAGCGTCAGATAGAGATTGATTATATCATCAATCAATTTTCAAAAGTAAAAGTGAACAAACAGAAACCAGTGATCCGCACGATTTTAAGAAGTTCGGTCTACCAGTTAAAATATATGGATCACGTACCGGACAGTGCGGTGTGTAATGAAGCGGTAAAACTTGCAGGGAAAAAAGGATTTGTGAATCTAAAAGGGTTTGTAAATGGAGTCCTTCGTAATATCAGCAGAAATCTGGACATGGTTTCATATCCGGATCCTTCCAATGAGATTGCCTGTCTTTCCGTGAGATATTCTCTGCCAATGTGGATGGTAGAAAAGTGGATCTCGGTATATGGAAAAGAGACAGTAGAGAAGATGGGAAAAGCATTTCTTGAAGAGCGCCCAGTGACAGTCAGACGTAACACAGCTGTTGTTTCAAAGGAAGAATTTGAAAAAGAACTGGAAAAAGATGGTGTGGTCTATCGCAGACACCCAGTACTTCCTTATGCATATGAACTGACCAATTATGATTATCTGGCAGGACTTCTGGCATTTCAGAAAGGATATTTCTATATCCAGGATATCAGTTCCATGCAGGTGGCCGAATGGGCAGAACCGAAAGAAGGAGATTATGTGATCGATGTCTGTGCAGCACCGGGAGGAAAAGCAATTCACCTTGCGGAAAAGTTGTCTGGAACCGGGTATGTGGAAGCAAGAGATCTGACAGAATACAAGGTTGCGTTGATTGAAGAGAATATTGAAAGAAGCGGACTTGATAACATAGAGGCTGTATGCCAGGATGCGACGATCAATGATGAGGCGTCTTATGAAAAAGCAGATATTCTAATTGCAGATCTTCCGTGTTCAGGACTTGGAATTCTTGGTAAAAAACCAGACTTGAAGAGTAAGATGACAGTAGAGATGGCGAAAGGACTTGCAGACTTACAGAGACAGATTCTGACAGTTGTCCATAATTATGTAAAACCAGGAGGAAAACTTCTGTACAGCACTTGTACAATTAATCGGGAAGAAAATGAGGATAACACGGCATGGTTTGTGGAAAACTTTCCGGAATTTGAAAAAATCCGGGAAAAACAGATGCTGCCGGGAAGCGATATGGGGGATGGATTCTATATTGCTGAATTTAGAAAACAATAGATTGGAGCAAGGTCATGGAGAAAAAAGACATCGTATCTTATAACTATGATGAATTACAAGATGAGATAAAGAGCATCGGAGAAAAACCGTTCCGTGCAAAACAAATTTATGCATGGCTTCATGAAAAACTGGCAGAAGAATTCGATGAGATGACAAACTTGTCGAAAGCACTTCGGGAAAAACTTGATCAGGCGTATGAAATCCGTAAAGTGAAAGTGGTCGCCCATCAGATCTCCAAAGTGGATCCGACAGAAAAATTTTTGTTTGAGCTGGAGGACGGGAACCGTATCGAAAGCGTTCTTATGAAATATAACTATGGCAATTCGGTATGCATTTCCTCACAGGTCGGATGCAGGATGGGGTGCAGATTCTGTGCGTCTACACTGGATGGGCTTGAGAGAAATCTGACAACTTCTGAGATGTTAAGACAGATTTATCAGATTCAGAAGATGACAGGCGAAAGAGTATCCAATGTTGTTGTTATGGGAACAGGAGAGCCTTTAGATAATTACGATAACTTTGTAAAATTTATACATATGCTTAGTGATGAACATGGGTTGAATATCAGCCAGAGAAGTATTACCGCCTCCACTTGTGGAATTGTACCCAATATTCACAGACTGGCAGGGGAAGGACTTCAGATTACTCTTGCATTGTCGCTGCATGGTTCCAGTCAGGAAAAGCGTAAAAAACTGATGCCGATCGCGAATAAATACGAACTTTCAGAAGTACTGGAAGCCTGTGATGATTATTACAAGCAGACCGGGCGCAGAGTGACCTTTGAATATAGTCTGGTGGCAGGCGTGAATGATGGACCGGACGATGTAAAAGAATTGACCGGGATATTGAAACACCGTAACTGTCATCTGAATTTGATTCCGGTAAATCCAATTAAGGAGAGGAATTTCAAAAAGCCAGATAGCAAAAAAGCTATGGAATTTCAAAATAAACTTGAAAAAAACGGAATAAATGTTACTATTAGAAGGGAAAGAGGCTCTGATATTGACGGAGCCTGTGGACAGCTCAGAAGACGATATGGTGCTGTAAAAGAGGAGAGACCAGATGAAGATATATGCGAAGACTGATGTGGGTCGAAAACGTGAGATGAATCAGGATTATGTCTATGTGACAGATAAGCCGGTAGGTCCTTTCCCGAATCTGCTTGTAGTAGCAGACGGAATGGGAGGACATAAAGCGGGTGATTTTGCGTCAAAATATACCGTGAAGGTTGTCCATGAAGAACTGGAAAAGACAGAACTTGATAAACCGGAAGAAATCTTGAAGAGTATTGTGTCTGTAGCAAATCATAACCTGATACAGGCAGCACAGTCTGATGTGAAGTTAGAAGGTATGGGAACGACACTCGTAATAGCTACTGTAATAGGGAATACTTTATATTTTTCGAATGTCGGAGATAGTCGTCTTTATCTGATTGGTGATAAGATAAAACAGTTGTCCAAGGATCATTCTCTTGTTGAAGAGATGGTTCGTCTGGGAGGTATAAAAGCAGAAGAAGCTAAGAATCATCCGGATAAGAATATTATTACAAGAGCCATGGGGGTCAAGGAAGAAGTAGAGGCTGATATTTACGAATATCGGCTGAAAAAGGGGGATATGATCCTGATGTGTACCGATGGCCTCAGTAATATGGTTGAAGATGAGGATATGTTTGATATTGTAAAGGGAGCGAGAGACATCGTCGAGGCAGTACAGATGTTGATCGAAAAAGCAAACAGCAATGGCGGGAGAGATAACATAGGGGTTGTTTTAGCTGAGCCGCTTGCAGATGAGGTGAGTGCATGGTAAAAGATGGTATTGTATTAGGAAAGAGATACGAGGTACTGAGCAAAATTGGTGCCGGTGGTATGGCAGATGTCTATAAGGGAAAAGACACAATGCTGAACCGTTATGTCGCGATCAAAGTATTGAAAAAAGAATATCGCGAAGACGAGAATTTTGTCCGTAAATTCCATTCAGAAGCGCAGGCAGCCGCAGGACTTCTGAATCCGAATATCGTAAATGTGTATGATGTCGGAGAGGACCGGGGACTTTATTATATGGTGATGGAACTGGTAGAGGGCATCACTTTAAAAGAATATATTGAAAAGAAGGGAAAGCTTTCCCATAAAGAAGTCATTAGCATTGCAATTCAGATGTGCAATGGTATCGGGGCAGCACATGCGGCAGGTATCGTACACCGTGATATTAAACCTCAGAATGTTATGATATCCAGAGATGGTAAGGTCAAAGTGACTGATTTTGGGATTGCCAAGGCTGTTACTTCTAATACGATCAGTTCCAATGCAATGGGATCTGTTCATTATACATCTCCGGAACAGGCAAGAGGCGGCTATAGTGATGCGAAGAGTGACATTTATTCAATTGGTATCACACTATACGAGATGGTAACCGGAAGAGTACCATTCGACGGAGAGTCAACAGTGGAAGTTGCTATGAAGCATTTGCAGCAGGAAATCACACCTCCGTCAGAGTATGCACCGGATATTCCGTACAGTCTGGAGCAGATTATTTTAAAATGTACCCAGAAGAACAGTGAGAGACGTTATGCAAGTACAGCGGATCTGACAAGAGATCTGAAGAGATCTATGATGGATCCGGACGGAGATTTTGTTGAAATTCCGCCACTTCGTAATGCAGATACAGTGATTATCACAGATGATGAACTGGATGATATCAGAAGTTCTTATGACGACTATGATGATGATTACGGAGATGACGATGATTATGGCGCCGATGACTATGACGATGATTATGGTGATGACCGTTATGATGATGACGACGAAGAGTACGATGATGACGATTATGATGGCAGAAAAGGCGCAGAAGAAGTTAATCCACATATGAACAAGGTCATGAAGATTCTAATGATCGTAGTGGCACTGATCATTGCATTTATTTTGATTTTTGCAGTCGGAAAAGCAGCAGGAATTTTTAAATCTATTGGATCCGGAACAACAACAGAAGATTCATCAGACAAAGATACAGTAAAAGTACCTGATATTGTCGGAAAGACAGAAGAAGAAGCAACAAAAGCACTGAAAGATAAGAAACTTGGAATTAAAGTTGACTCCAGAGAAGATTCTGAGAAGTATGAGGAAGGAACAGTCAGTGAGCAGAAGACAAAAGCCGGAACAAAGGTAAAGAAACATTCAACCGTTCATGTAGTTGTAAGTTCCGCATTAATTGGAAAAGAGATTATTGTGCCGGATGTATCTGGCATGAGTGAGGATGAAGCTCAGGAAAAATTGACAGATGCAGGATTTAAACCTATTTCGGAATTTCAGTATGATGATAATGTAGCTGAAGGTAATGTAATCAGTACAACACCTGCAGCAAATTCCAAAGCAGCAAAAGACACGCAGATTAAGATGATTGTAAGTAAGGGAGCTCAGAAGAAGACAGTACCGGATGTGCGTGGAAAATCTGAAGCAGATGCCAGAAGTGAGATTCAGGCAGCAGGACTTACTGTAGGATCTACCAGCACCCAGCATGATGACAGTGTAGCAAAGGGAAATGTTATTTCTCAGAGCGTGACACCTGGTAAAAAAGTATCAGCCGGAACAGCCGTCAATCTGGTACTTAGCAGTGGCAGCGATAAGGTAAGTATCCAGAACTTTGCAGGAAAAGATGAGGAAGAACTTCTGTCATGGGCATCTCAGAACGGTTTGAATGCAAGTAAGCAGAAAGATGAATACAGCAGTAACTATGAAGAGGGAACAATCATTTCTATGAGTCCGGCTTCAGGAAGTGTATCGAAAGGCAGCACGATCACTTATGTATTAAGCCGTGGACCGAAACCGTCTGATAACACGAATACTGGTGGAAATACGGACAATGGCAACAGCGGCAGTGGAAGTGACAGCGGTCAGCAATAGGATATAGAAAAAGATGCAGGGAAAGATAGTAAAAGGAATTGCCGGATTCTACTACGTTCATGTAGTAGAATCCGGTGTTTATGAATGTAAAGCGAAAGGAATCTTTCGCAAGGATAAGAAAAAACCACTGGTAGGCGATGACGTAGAAATCGAAGTTTTAAGTGAAGTGGAAAAGACTGGAAGTATTATAAACATTTTTGAGAGAAAGAATGAATTGATCCGACCAGCAGTTGCTAATATTAACCAGGCACTGGTCGTATTTGCAGCGGCAAAGCCAAGCCCGCATTTTAACCTGCTTGACAGATTTCTTGTTATGATGCAGACGAAAGAGATACCGGTGATTTTGTGCTTTAATAAAGAGGATATTGCTTCTGAAGAAAAATTATCGGAACTGGCGGAAATCTATGAAAAATGTGGGTGCCAGCTTATATTTGTCAGTGCAAAAGAAGAAAAGAATATGGAAACTTTGCGCAGGATGCTGGAAGGTAAGACTACAGCAATTGCTGGCCCTTCCGGGGTCGGAAAGTCGTCAATTATCAATCTTTTAAATCCAAAGGCCAATATGGAAACTGGCAGTATCAGTAGGAAGATTGAGCGAGGAAAGCATACGACAAGACATTCAGAACTATTTATGATTGGTGAAGATTCTTATATTATGGATACGCCTGGATTCAGTTCATTATATGTGAATGATTTTGAAAAAGAAGAGCTGAAATATTATTTTCCGGAGTTTGAGCTATATGAAGGTCAGTGCAGATTTAATGGGTGTGATCATATTCATGAACCAGGTTGTGCTGTGAAAGAAGCCGTCGAAAAAGGAAAGATTCATGCTGTCAGGTATGAAGATTATAAAGAGTTATATGAGGAATTGAAAAATAAGAGGAGGTACTAGTTATGGATTACATTTTAGCGCCGTCAATATTGTCGGCAGATTTTAAAGTTCTTGGAGAGCAGATGAAAATTACAGAGGATAATGGTGCAAAATATCTGCATTTTGATGTTATGGACGGAATGTTCGTGCCAAGCATTTCCTTTGGAATGCCGGTATTAAAATCTATCCACAATGCAACAGACCAGGTTATGGATGCACATCTTATGGTGCAGGAACCAATTCGTTATGTGGAGGCTTTTAAAGAAGCAGGAGCCGATATCGTGACGATTCATCTGGAAGCTTGTGAAGATGTGAACGCTACAATTGCGAAGATTCGTGAGTGTGGAATGAAAGTAGGACTTTCTATCTGCCCGGAAACACCGGTTTCAAAAGTAGAGAATCTGTTAAAAGACATTGATATGTTACTGATCATGAGTGTACATCCGGGATTTGGAGGACAGAAGTTTATTCCGGAATCTCTGGATAAGATTCGTGAGGCGAGAAAAATGATTACAGATCAGGGACTTTCCGTAGATATCCAGGTCGATGGAGGAATCTACCAGACTAATGTCAAAGAAGTACTGGATGCAGGAGCGAATATTATTGTAGCCGGTTCAGCAGTATTTAAGGGAGACCCGGCAGAAAATACAAAAGCGATGATGGAGATTTTGAAGACTTATGAGTAAGAAAATTGTGATTGTAAGTGGTGGAGAGTTAGAGGAATCATTTGTATTATCAGAACTTGAAACACTGGACAGTCAGTTTATTATTGGTGTTGATAAGGGAATGGAATTTCTTTATCATCATAAGATACTTCCAAGTTATATTGTTGGAGATTTCGACAGTGTAGAACAGAAAATCGGAGACTATTACCGCAATGAGACGAAAGTTCCAATCCGCGAATTTAATCCGGTAAAAGATGCATCAGATACAGAAATCGCAATTCGCCTGGCAATGACACTTGGAGCCAGTGAAATCTATATCCTCGGAGCGACCGGTGGAAGAATCGACCATCTGTGGGCAAATGTACAGACACTCACAATTCCATTTAAAGCGGGGGTTGATACGGTCATTCTGGATTCCCAGAATAAGATTCGCCTGATTGGCGGCGACACAGTGATCCGTCGCGAGGATGCATATGGACCGTATTTTTCAATATTCCCATTAGGACAGGAGATTTACAGCTTGAGCATCAAAGGTGCAAAATATCCGCTTCATGATCATAAGCTCACACCTTATGACAGTCTGTGTGTCAGCAACCAGTTCGAAGAAGATGAAGTAAAGATTACATTTGGTTCCGGGATTGTAATTCTGATGGAAACCCGGGATAAAAAGTAAACAGACAAAATGATGTTAGGGTCATAAAATATCAGGCAGGATATGTTCTCGAAAAAAGGATATATCCTGCTTTTTTACATAACGGTAAGAATGCAAGGACATTTTTTAATATATAAGTTAGAAAAATCAGGAGGTGTGTATGGTAATAGGAATTATAGAAGATGACAATTTGTTGAGAAAAGCATTGGATACATCTTTGAAAAATCAAGGTTATACAACGATTCTTGCTGGTTCGAGAAAAGAAGCAATTAAAAATATAGATAGTTCTGTAGATTTGTTGATCGTAGATATTGGATTACCGGATGGAGATGGAATAAATCTATATCAGGAGCTTCAAAAAAATAGAAAAATTCCAGCTATTTTTTTGACTGCAAAAGATGACGAAAAAGATATGTTAAAAGCGTTTGATACAGGAGCAGATGATTATGTGGTTAAACCATTTTCAATAAAAGTATTGTTAAAGCGTATTGAAGTTGTGCTAAAGAGAAAATCAAATGAAAATATTTTTATGTGCGGACAGGTTATGTTATATTCCGATAGAAAACAGGTTTTTGTTGGAGAGACGGAAATATCTTTGACACTCAAAGAGTATCAGCTTTTAGAATATTTTATTATGAACCAGAACCAGGTTCTTACAAAAAAGATGATAATGGAAAATATATGGGGAATCGATAGTGAATTCATTGATCCCAACACAATTAGCGTTATGATCAGCAGATTGAAAAAGAAATTAAATGATTCATCGAATGTTATCAGTAATGTATTTGGAATGGGATATAGAATGGGAGAGTAGCATGGCTGTAGCAATTTTTACAGTACTTTTAATAGTTTTCATACTCGGAGGAAGCACTGTATATTTAGTTGAAAATCATTTTAGAACAAAGGAAATGAACAAAATATATAAACTGACCGAATCTTTAATAAATGGCAATGACTTAGATGATTCTGATATAGGGAAGGAAACGCTTTATTCTAAAACAGCCAATCAGTTAATCCGTTTACAGGAAATGTTAGAAGGAAGAAGAAAAGAGGCCGAAAAAAGTCAATATGAGATACAAAAATTGATTTCTGAGATAGCGCATCAACTAAGGACACCGCTGGCGAATATAAAAAATTATACAGAATTGCTGCAAGAGTCATTAAATGAAACTCAAGAAACATTGAATACAGAATACATAAAAGACTTGCGAACAAGTGAAGAACAATTATGTTTTTTAGTGGAAAGCTTTATAAAAACTGCTCGATTAGAGCAAGGAATCATACAAGTTCACATGCAAAAAGAAAATCTTGTCGAAACAATTCTAAATGCATTAGGGCAAATACAAAAAAAGGCAGAAGATAAAGGTATCTTTTTTCAAGTAGAATTGCCGGAGAAAATCATTTGCGAACATGATAAAAACTGGATGTGTGAGGCATTTTATAATGTGTTTGATAATGCAGTCAAATATAGCAAAAGCAACAGTACGATCGATATCACAATGAAACAAACGGAAATGTTTTATAAAATTCAGATAAGAGATTATGGAATCGGGATAAAAGACGGAGAAGAAAACAAAATTTTTCAAAGATTTTATCGAGGTGAACAGGCAAGAGGTCAGGAAGGATGCGGAATTGGTTTATATCTTTCCAGAGAGATTGTTTTATTACAAAAAGGGATGATAAAAGCAAAACAAATGAATCCAGGGTTCCTTATAGAGGTGAATCTTCCGATATAGACAATTCATATGCACCTTGTAAGAAGTTTGTAAGATGTACCATGTATAATAGATTATGGCTGAGTTAAAGGTAGCATTTACGAAAGGAGTTTACAGAAAAGATGGATATAATCAAAGCCATGAATCTAAAAAAATATTATACATCCGATACATATGAAGTGCGTGCTTTAGATGGTGTGTCACTAACAGTAGAAGAGGGCGAATTTATAGCAGTTGTCGGTACGTCTGGATGTGGAAAGACAACACTTATGAACATTTTGGGCGGTCTTGACACTCCGGATTTTGGAGGTGTTTGGATCAGAAATACAAGTTTAAAAGATCTTAACAAGGAAGAAAGAACGATATTCAGAAGAAGAAATATCGGATTTGTATTTCAGCAATATAATTTGATACCTTCTCTTAGCATACGCGAAAATATAGTTCTTCCGATGCGACTGGATGGTAAGGAAATCGATGTGGATTTTTTCAATGAAATTGTAGAAACACTTGGACTAAAAGATAAATTAGAACGTTTCCCATCAACACTGTCCGGTGGGCAGCAACAGCGAGTTTCTATAGCGCGGGCATTATTAACGAAACCGGCAATTGTCCTGGCGGATGAACCGACCGGAAATCTGGATTCTGTTA
>ENA-OPDW01000473-OPDW01000473.1-human-gut-metagenome-genome-assembly--contig:-NODE-473-length-31443-cov-6.580222_pt1 | contig 31443 bp, 30 predicted proteins | sample MGYA00241264_ERZ501508 | MGnify/ENA primary metagenome ERZ501508 (study PRJEB25962, sample SAMEA2042575) | human gut metagenome | biome: human gut; feature: human-associated habitat; material: faeces...
AGATCTGAAGATGCTTATAACATTATTCTTGAATCAATTCAAAACAGTTTCTAAAACTGAGAAATTTTTTTCGTACCTTTGCGAAGGTTAATGGACAAATGAATATGAAAAAGAATACACAAGCCATATTTGATAAAAATACAGTGGAGTTTGTCACGGTGGCTGCCGAATTCTGCGGTTTCCTGGAACGGGTTTCCGAGCAGAAACGCAGTCAGTTTGTTGATACGGCCCTGAAACTGCTGCCCTTGCTTTATCTGAAGGCATCGCTGCTTCCCGAATGTGAGCGGATGGAGGATTTTGATCCCGAAACCTTCGTGACCGAGAGCGATTATGAGCAGTTGCGCAGGGAAGTGGCGGCACTGATGGGCGACCGTGATGACTATCTGGAAGTGTTTCTCGATGATATGATGTATAGTGATACTCCGATTCATCAGACCGTTTCCGAAGGACTGGCAGACATTTACCAGTCGGTGAAGGACTTTATCTGCGTGTTCCGTCTGGGACTGGAGCAGACCATGAACGATTCCCTGGTGATCTGCCGGGAACAGTTTGCCGAGTTCTGGGGACAGCGTCTGGTCAATCTGATGCGGGCCTTGCATGAAGTGAAATACAGCCGTCACGCAGCAGACGACGAGGAAGACGATTGCGGATTTGAAGATGAAGGAGTGACCGAAGACGAACTGTACGAAGGCCTGGATATGGGAGAGGAATAGATTAAAAACAACCGATAGAAAACGAATGATTGTCATACCGAACAAAATAGACAAAAAAGTAATTGCCGAACTGCCGAAGGTGGTTTTCCCCGGACGGATTTATGTCATTTATACCGAAGCCGATGCACGCAAGGCTGTTGCATACCTGAATTCTCATGCACTGGTGGGAGTAGATACGGAAACCCGCCCTTCTTTTCGCAAGGGAATGGTGAATCAGGTGGCGTTGTTGCAGGTGGCTACGGCAGATGCTTGTTTCCTGTTTCGGCTGAACCATATCGGATTGCCCGATTTCCTGGAAGAGTTTCTCCAGAACGATGTGCTCAAGGTGGGACTTTCGCTGAAAGATGACTTCCGGATGCTGAGCCGCAGAAACCGGCAGGATCCTCGCACGGGAAATTGGGTGGAACTTCAGGATTATGTGCCTCATTTCGGCATTGAAGAGATGAGTCTGCAAAAGATTTATGCCTTGCTTTTCGGGGAGAAGATTTCGAAAACGCAACGGCTGTCCAACTGGGAAGCGGAAACGCTGACGGAAGCCCAGCAGTTGTATGCGGCCACCGATGCCTGGGCCTGCGTACGGATTTATGAATATCTGGAAGAGTTGCGCCGGACAGGTGACTACCGGATTGAAAAACAGTGATAACCTTTTTAATTATACAATAAACGTGTCTTATAAGAAAGTATATCTGAAACCCGGTAAGGAGGAATCGTTGAAGCGTTTCCATCCGTGGGTGTTTTCTGGGGCTATTGCCCGTGTGGAGGGAGAGCCCGAAGAAGGGGAAGTAGTAGATGTTTATACCTCGCAGAAAGAATTTATAGCTTGTGGTCATTTCCAGGTGGGAAGCATCGCGGTGCGTGTGCTTTCTTTCCGTCAGGAAACCATTGACCATGCGTTCTGGGTACGCCGTCTGGAGGTGGCCAAGGATTTGCGCCGTGCTCTGGGACTGATCGGTAACCCGCAGAACAATACCTATCGTCTGGTACACGGAGAAGGCGATAACCTGCCGGGACTGATCATTGACGTTTACGATCATACGGCGGTCATGCAGGCTCACTCTGCCGGCATGCATGTCTATCGTATGGAAATTGCCGATGCTCTGAGCGAAGTGATGGGGGATGTAATCCAGAACATTTACTACAAGTCGGAAACAACCCTGCCTTTCAAGGCGGATCTGCTGGCTACCGAGAACGGTTTCATCAAGGGAGGCAGTCCGGAGAATATCGCCATGGAAAACGGACTGAAATTCCATGTGGACTGGCTCAGGGGACAGAAGACCGGTTTCTTTGTCGACCAGCGTGAGAACCGTCATCTGCTGGAACACTACGCTAAGGGACGGAACGTACTGAATATGTTCTGCTATACCGGCGGTTTTTCTTTCTATGCCATGCGCGGAGGAGCGAACCTGGTGCATTCTGTGGACAGCTCTGCCAAAGCGATTGATCTGACCAATGAGAATGTGGAACTCAACTTCCCCGGTGATGCACGTCACCAGGCTTTTGCGGAAGATGCGTTTAAGTTCCTTGACCGGATGGGTGACCAGTACGATCTGATTATCCTTGACCCGCCTGCTTTTGCCAAGCACCGGGATGCCTTGCGCAATGCCCTGAGAGGCTATACCAAACTGAATGCAAAGGCTTTCGAAAAGATTCGTCCGGGAGGCATCCTGTTCACTTTCTCCTGCTCGCAGGTGGTCAACAAACAGGATTTCCGCAATGCGGTCTTTACGGCTGCTGCCCAGAGCGGACGCAGCGTGCGGATTCTCCATCAGCTGACTCAGCCGGGAGATCATCCGGTGAATATTTACCATCCTGAAGGCGAATACCTCAAGGGACTGGTACTTTACGTGGAATAATACAAAATCCCTCTATTTCATTTTCCTGGCTCAACTGAGTTCCAGAGTTGAAATAGAGGGATTTTTGTTTAGTTACGGTTCGCTTGCTTAGCTGCGGCTCACTTCCAGACCTTTGTCTGACAGACTCATTTCTACGAAACGGGCCAGGCTGTTAGGCGGATTCTGCTGCAGGATCTGACGGATGCGTACGGCTGCTTCCGGATCCTTGGCTACCATGTAGAGATAACCGCCACCACCGGCTCCCGGCAGTTTGTAACCCAGACACAGATCGTCAATCTGACCGGTCAGTGCAGCTACGGCCGGCGGATTGGTTCCTGCATCCAGCAGCTGGTTCTGCTGCCAGGTCTTGCGGATCAGTCGTCCGGTAGCTTCGAAGTCGTTGCGCTGGATCGCATCGTAGAGATCCAGAGCATGCTGTTTCATTTCACCCAGCAGTTGCAGGTGTGAAGTGGAGTTCAGGAACATGCCGCGTACGATTTCTGCCAGAATGCCTTTGGCCGTACGGGTAATGCCGGTATAATAAAGCAGGTGACACTTGCTGTATTCCGGATCGGTAAACAGATGTTCCGGCAACCAGCGTACGGACGGATTCTGTGCCCATCCCGACTGTGTCTGAAGCAGTTTTACACCCTGCAGCACACCTCCGTACTGATCCTGCCATCCGCCGCCGGTAGTCAGCAGCTGTTCCAGAATCAGCGTGCGGTTGCATACTTCGTGCTTGTCCCAGTTCAGTCCGCAGAAGTCGTTGACTGCTCCCAGTACCGTCGAAGCCAGGATGGAGCTTGTGCCCAGTCCTGAACCTGCCGGAATAGCCGACAGGAGAGTAACCTCGATACCTGCACCGAATGCTTTCAGCTGTTCTTCCAGAGATGCATAATGTTCCGTACTGAAATCCGGGTGGAAACCGGCAAGTACCAGTGCTGCCTTAGGAATGGAGAAGGGTGAACCTACTTTGTTGAATCCTGCCAGTTCTTCGTAAGTATGGATGATTTCAATGGCTCCCAGGTCGATGGAACGCAGTACCACCTGATACTCCTTGCTGGGTTTCACGTACACTTGCAACGGGGGCTGTCCGTTCAGTTCGATGGCCAGGTTCACCACGTTTCCACCTTCCATCAGACTGTAGGGTGGGGTGTCTGTCCATCCGCCTGCCAGGTCGATACGTACCGGGCTTCGTCCCCAGACAATCTGGTCGGCATAGACCGACATGCGGGGATGCTGGCGTTTGTTGACGGTAGCGGTCAGTCCTTCACGCATCAGACGGAAGGCCAGATCTTCCTGTTCCTTGCCGTCCTGTCCTTTCAGAGTCAGGGTACGTGAACGGAACATTGCGTCACTGATGCGGGTCATCAGCGGAGCGGTTTCCGGCAGTGGAGCCGGCAGTTCCAGACCTTCTGCTGCATACGCTTCCGCAGCTTCCTGCAGGTTCAGCTGATAGAACACACTCTGTTCCCAGTTACGTGCCAGTGCGTTCCAGCTGTCTTTCCGGAATGCCTCACGCTGGGCAGTCAGCCGTCTCAGGTTGGCATAAGCAGAGATTTCGTCGGCCGAAACCTTTCTGGCTTCTTCCCATACCTTCCGTCCGGCTTCCAGTTCCGGTTCCGAAGTCATCCATCGCAGGGCGAGACCCAGCTGTTCCGTGTCCTTGCATACCGGGAAGATCCGTGCTGCCTGCAGGTCGTGATTCTGTTCGATATCGGCCGCATTCAGCTGACGGGCTGCCAGCCATTCTCCGGCGGGACGTTCCTGATACATCACGTCCGGATTGTCGAGCGCTCCCTTGAAGGCATCGTTGAATCCGTACGGACGTGCCACGTAGTCACTCTCTCCGAAAGGAACGACGTCAATACAGACTCCCTCCGGCACGTTCAGTGTCCAGTCGTTCATCGGTACTCCCGTGATGATATTGCGGTTGTGAAGCGTCCATCTGGCTCCTACGCAGCTGTTTTCCACCCAGGTCTGTGAGTTCTCGGCCGTCAGCCGGTAGTTCAGCACAGCGTTCTGTACGAACATTTCCGGATGGGGTTTCACCTTCCGGTGCATGATGGCCCGCTGGTCGATGACCAGATTCTGTACGGCCAGTGTCGATGACAGCATTTCGCGGCTGGTTCCGTAGTGGTAGAATTCTCCTTCCGGCAGAGGAAGAATGGCTACGCTCAGCTGGTTCAGTTCCTCGTCCACGATCCGCGGATGTTCACCCAGAGCCAGTCCGAATTCTGAATACATGTCGTAGAATCCCAGACTGCCGTTCTTCATCGAACGTTTCACCATCAGGTCAATTGCGCGGTCGCTCAGCAGCCAGATACCGATATCCATCAGGAAAAGATAGTTCTGCATCAGGTCGCCCAGCTGTTCTACGGAAGGCTTCTGCAACATGAAGTCCAGACGCTCCGGTGTGTTGCGTGAAGACACGAAGACTCCGTGATTTTTGGCCAGATTCGGGTCCACCCACAGTCCGTAGCATACGACGTCTGCTTCCGGAATGTCCTGCAGGGCTTTTCCGGCACGGATATAAACGTCTCCGCTGGCAATCAGCGTGTGGAGTGAATCCGGTGCTTTCTGCATGATCTGCTCGTAAAGCGGCAGCTGCAGGGACAGCAGGTTCTGGGTAAGCCGTTGTCCGCGTCCCCAGCGGAACACCGGTATCGGAGTCAGTATCTTTCCGGAAGGAGCATATCCCGGCAGACGGCGGCTCTGTCCTCCTGCATGCAGCAGAATACGTTTTTCCTTGGCCAGCCAGTCAGTCAGGGCTTCTTCGTTGTTTTCATTGGCTTTACAGGCTTGCAGCAGCCAGGCAGTTCCGCCTCCTGATCCCAGCTTGCTTCCGATGGGGTCAGAGGTGCAGAACCATTCTTTACGGTCTGCTTTCTCGATGTCATAAAAGCATTCCACCAGGTTGGGTGGAAGTGAGAGTAGTTTCTTCATTGCTTATTCTTGCTTTTAGTTTGAATTCGTTTATTTTGCCGGGCTGTCTTCCGGTGTTGCTTCCACATATCCGACAGGCATTTCCACAGAAGCATATCCCAGCTGTTCGATGCGTACCATCACCTGTGATTTTCCGTCGATTTCCGTCAGTTCGCCGTCCAGTCCTGCCAGCGGTCCCTTGATGACCCGTATCTTTTGTCCCGGGGCGAGGGGAGTATTGATGAAGTGTACAGCTTCTTCCGAATAGTCCAGCATGAAGCGGAAACGCTGCATTTCCTCGTCGCGGATTACGGCCGGCCGGTGGGTGCAGCGGTCTATCAGACAGCCGCTCACGGATGGAATGTTTCTCATCACGGACAGTCGTACCTGTTCGGAAGCCCGGATGAAGATCATCATCGGGATGACCACCACTTGCAGCTTCTTGCGGCGGTCGCTCCATTGCCGGACAACTTCCTGTACCGGGAGATAATGTTCCACTCCCATTTGTCCCAGCTTTTCGGCCACCTTCTTTTCGTGGTGCATGCGTACATACATCGCATACCAGTTCTCTTTCTCCATATCTTTTTCTTCTGTTATACAGTTTGATGGTTGATGCAGATACCTTTCTGATACCATTCATAAAGGCGATGAATGCCTTCGTCTATTTCGATGCGGTGGTGCCATCCCAGGGCATGCAGACGGGTTACGTCCGTCAGTTTGCGCAGGGTTCCGTCCGGCTTGGAGCGGTCCCATCGCAGTTCTCCCCGGAAGCCCACTTCGCGGATAATCATTTCGGCAGCTTCGCGGATGCTGATCTCCTTGCCGGTACCAATGTTGATGTGGCAGTTGCGGATCTCTTCTCCCTTTCCGGCACAGATATCCTTGAAATCCACATTCAGCAGCACGTGGACACTGGCGTCTGCCATTTCCTCGCTCCACAGGAACTCCCGCATCGGTGTGCCTGTTCCCCAGAGGGTTACCGCTTCCGGCGTGATACCGAATTTGGCCAGCTTTTCCAGAATCACCTGTTCCGTACAGCTTCCGTTCACCCCTTCCACCGGTCTCAGGTCGATATCCTTTCTGACAGCCTCCCAGTTGCCTTCATTCAGGCATTTGGCCAGATAGATCTTGCGCATCATGGCCGGCAGTACGTGACTGTTTTCCAGATGGAAGTTGTCATTCGGTCCGTACAGATTGGTCGGCATGACGGCGATATAATTGGTGCCGTATTGCAGGTTGAAACTTTCACACATTTTCAGTCCCGCAATCTTTGCGATGGCATACGGTTCGTTGGTATATTCCAGCGGGGAGGTGAGGAGAGCCTCTTCCTTCATCGGCTGGGGAGCTTCCCGCGGATAGATGCAGGTACTTCCCAGAAACAGCAGTTTTCTGACACCGTGTCTGAAACTTTCCCCGATGACATTCTGCTGAATCTGCAGGTTCTGGTAGATGAAGTCTGCCCGGTAGTGCAGGTTTGCCAGAATCCCGCCCACATGAGCGGCTGCCAGAACCACTGCTTCCGGCTGTTCCTCGTCGAAGAACCGCTTCACGGCCATCGGATCCAGCAGATCCAGTTCCTGATGCGTGCGTCCCGTCAGGTTGGTATATCCGCGCTGCTTCAGGTTGTTCCAGATGGCAGAACCCACCAGTCCCCGATGGCCTGCCACGAATATTTTTGCAGATTGTTCCAGCATGATATCTTATTAATCTAATTGAGCTTTCAGATGCAGTTTTTTCACGAAGCGCATATCGTGTTCCACCATGATGCGCACCAGTTCACTGAACGGAGTCCTGGTGGGGTTCCATCCCAGCAGTTCACGTGCCTTGGTCGGATCACCCAGCAGCTGTTCCACTTCGCAGGGACGGAAATACTTCGGATCCACTTCCACCAGCACTTTGCCGGTAGCCGTGTCGATTCCTTTCTCGTCCACGCCGCTGCCTTCCCATTTCAGTTCAATGCCCAGGTAGTGGAAAGCCAGCGTACAGAATTCCCGTACGGTATGCATTTCACCGGTGGCAATGACGAAATCTTCCGGAGTTTCGTGCTGCAGGATCAGCCACATACATTCCACGTAATCTTTGGCGTATCCCCAGTCACGGCGGGCATCCAGATTTCCCAGATACAGCTTGTCCTGGAATCCCTGTTTGATACGGGCTGCAGCCAGGGTGATTTTGCGGGTCACGAAAGTCTCTCCGCGCCGTTCACTCTCGTGGTTGAACAGGATACCGTTCACGGCAAACATCCCGTAGCTCTCGCGGTAATTCTTGGTAATCCAGAATCCGTACTGCTTGGCCACTCCGTACGGAGAACGCGGATAGAACGGGGTCGTTTCCTTCTGCGGAACTTCCTGCACCTTTCCGAACAGTTCCGAGGTAGAAGCCTGATATACCCGGCAAGTCTTTTCCAGACCGCAGATACGCACAGCCTCCAGCAGGCGGAGTGTTCCCACAGCATCTGCTTCAGCCGTATATTCCGGCACGTCGAATGACACCTTTACGTGGCTTTGTGCAGCCAGGTTGTAGATTTCCGTCGGATGAATGTCTCCGATGATTCGGATCAGTGAACTGGAGTCCGTCATGTCTCCCCAGTGCAGGTTCACCAGACGTTTCTGTTTCATGTCGCGCACCCATTCATCCAGATACAGATGTTCGATGCGTGCCGTGTTGAATGAAGACGAACGGCGGAGAATGCCGTGTACTTCATATCCTTTTTCAATTAGAAATTCAGCCAGATAGGAGCCGTCCTGTCCGGTGATCCCGGTGATCAGAGCCACTTTTCTCATGGTTTCATATTTTAGAGGTTATTCTTTTCTATTGTTTCTTCCGGGGATAAGTCACGGCATACAGCGTGATGTAAAGGAAACATCCCAGCGGTACGACAAATCCCAGCGCCATCGATGCGTGGTCGGCAATGTATCCCATGGCCAGCGGTGCGACAGCTCCACCTACGATCGACATGATCAGAAAGGAGGAAGCCCGTTTGGTATGGGTGCCTGTTCCCCGGATCGCCAGGGCAAAGATAGTAGGAAACATGATTGATTCACACAAAAAGCAGAAGAAAAATGCACCGATGCCCGACATTCCGCTGCCGAAGAGAATCAGAATCATGGTCACTGTTGCTCCCGCTCCGCAGAACACCAGCAGCCGTTCGGCCCGTATGAATCTCATGATCCAGCTTCCTCCCATGCGTCCGGCCATGAACATGCTCATTCCTCCGAACGACAGCCACAGCGAAGCTTCCCGTGCCGTGATGCCGGCATGCTCCGTCACGTAGTTGATGAAAAAGCTGTTGATACCCGTCTGGGCTGCCACGTAAAGAAACAGGGCGACCAGTCCCCACGTAAAGTTCCGGTGACTCCAGAGCGAGCCGGCAGCTTCTCCGCCGGTCTGTACCTCCGTTTCTGCCGGCTGGTTCATGCCGATCTCCGGCAACCGGATCCGGGAGAAGAAAAGAGCCACCAGCAGCACGATAATCCCGATGATGGCATAAGGAGTCGAGATGCTTCCGCTTTCCCCGTTTTCAGAAAACAGAAACAGACCGCCTACCAGCGGTCCGCAGATCCATCCCAGTCCGTTGAACGACTGAGCCAGGTTGATGCGGCGTTCTGCCGACTCCGGTTCTCCCAGTACGGTCACATACGGATTGGCGGCAGTTTCCAGACAAGTCAGTCCACAGCCGATAATAAAGAGAGAGAACAGGAAGAACTCAAAACTCATGATCCGTTCTCCCGGAATGAAGAGCAGGGCACCGATGCCGTACAGCAGCAGTCCTGTAAGCACTCCTGCCCGGTAGCCGTAGCGCCGGATAATGTTTCCGGCAGGCAGGGCCATCAGGAAATACCCTCCGTACACCACCGCCTGAATCAGGGCAGACCGTGTCTTGGTGATTCCCAGTGCATCTTGAAAATGCTTGTTCAGTACGTCCAGAATACTGTGGGCAAATCCCCACAGAAAGAACAGGGAAGTGATCAGAATAAACGGCAGCAGAAAGTTCTTGCCGTCCCGTGTCTGTACCAGCTTCACCTTTTCATTCGATTGTTTCATAATCAGATTTATTTTTTAGAAACGCTTCAGGGTCAGTGTCGCATAATCCGATTTCAGGATCAGTGATTTCCCGTCTGCCTTGATGACGTCGAAAGTCGTATCCGTACTGTCCAGTCCGAAGGGATGAAGCTCTTCCCGTGTAGCCGGACGTGAATTTTCCGGGGTTGCATAGGTACTCATTTCTTTCAGGGTGACGGTATTTGTCTCCTCGTCGTAGCGGTACCGTCCCCGGAACGAACCGGCTCCCAGATCTCCGCCACGTTCCGATACCTCTGCCACCCAAAGCTGGATGCTGTAATAGATACGGTTGCAGGGATGAGTTTCCCCGTCCGCCTGCGTGGTGAACTCCAGCAGTTGCCAGAATCCTTCTATGTTGCTGTTCATCGGAGCTTTCTTGCAGCCTGCCAGCAAAGATAGCAGCAGACAGACAAGCCCATAATGCATTGTTCTTTTTATCGTTGTCTTCATATCTTTCAGGTTTTTACATTCAGTGATCATTTGCCGGTCCGTTTCCGTTCCGCTTTAGAACTTTCCCGTCTTTCGCAGGGTGATCATTCCTCCGGTGGAATTGCCCAGGTAATTTCCCCGGTCCATTCCCAGAGCTACGGAAGCACTCCATCCCTTGAAACGTTCCGGAGCATATGTCACCTCCCACAGCGAACTGAACTGCTTGCGTTGCTTGTCCAGCGGGTTTTCATACGTTCCCCAGTGACGGGCAAATGAAATCAGTACCCGCCAGTTCCATTCCTCAGCCGGCTGTCCGGTCAGTCCCAGATGATGCGCCCGTACCCGGTTGCTTCTGAATGTGATTTTTCCGTCGTTGTAAGCCGGTCCCGGCAGGAGAGGATTTCCCATGCCCATGCCTGCATGCTGCCAGGCTCCGTACAGATAATGATAATAGTAACTGTCACAGGCGCTGATCTGATATTCCGGAAACTGTCCCCAGAAACTATCAAATAGCATCGGACCGCTCTGATCCTTCGTACACAGCCCTTCCCAGACAGCCGTACTCAGCCAGCGGTTTTTCGGGAGAGTCACTTCCAGACCGATCAGACCGTCCTTCCAGCGTCCGTATTCCCAGAACATCTGCGACGTATCCTCAAAATAATGCTCCAGATAAGCCCGCAGTGTCCAGTCACCCACATAGCCGTTCAGGGCGAAGTTCCAGCTTCCCAGCATGTTGCCTTCCACATTCACCTGTTCTCCCTCCGGAGTATCACTTCCTCCCGCCTGTGGGAAGAACGCCTTCCAGAAAGCTTTGGCGTTGCTGGGCATGTCCAGTGTCAGCTTGCCGCTTCCGTCAGCCTGCTTCTCATACTGATCCCCGCCGAACTGTGTGGCCATCAGCAGACCAAATTCAAACTCCACCGGCAGTTTCTCCCGGTTTCCCAGCCGGAGCAGCAGCGACTTGCTGTGATACAGCAGATCCTGAATATAATTGTTTCCCGCGGCAGTAAACTCCTTCTGCCACTTGTTGTCCGTAAAGGCACCGTATGCCAGATGGCCCTTGAAAGCCAGCCATCCGCCCGTACCCGGGACATTCAGATAATCCCTGATGTCAATCCGCACCTGAGGTACCGGACGCGCATTCGGTCCTTCCACCATGGCCCCACTGCTCAGAGACGTATTTCTTTCCAGAGGAAAAGCCCCCCGTTCCTTGCTTCCGATACTCAGCCGGAGCGCCTTCCATGTCAGATCCGCATAAGCCTGCTGCACCACGAAACCCATACCTCTGGTATCCGCTCCGTGGTTGACCGTGCCGGCCAGATCCAGGGCAGCATCAATCTGCCATCCTTTATTTAATGTCTGATGATATCCGATTCCAGCCCGCAGATATCCGGAGTTCGGAGCTGTAGTACCCAGTCCGTAGCGGTTGGATGTGAACCACAGGGGAGCATACGTGCCCGTTCCCGCCGTGGCACCTGCCTCTATGCGATATTCCCATTCCGGCGATTGGCCGTGCGCCTGTCCGTAAGCCGTGCAAACCGTCATGCAGAGAATTCCTACATATTTCAGTTTCATTCCTTTATAGTTTGGTTAAGTTTTTACTTCAGAACCGCAGTTCCGTTACACAATTCTCCGCAAAGATGCAAAAGATTTCTTACTTTGCCAAACAATCCCTTTCCTTTCCGGCTCCTCTGCCGTTCACTGGCTTTTTCCTGCCGCCCGTATGCGGCCTGTCAGAGGGTCATTCAGGAAAACAGTTTCCCCAGCAGCCCTTTGCGCTTTTTCCGGTCCTTTTCCCGTCCGGTATCATCCGCCAGACAGTCCGCTACCAGTTCGTTCAGACTGATTCGTTCCTTGACGATCCGGTAAATGATTCCCCAGTCCATCATTCCACCCAGGTTTCTGTCGTCAATGAACAGATCCGCCTTCAGCTTGCGCGAAAAATGATCATGTCCTGCCTTTTCCTCCGGATAGTTCCGGTTCACCGCATAAAATTCCAGTCCCCGGGCCTTGCAGAACTCCACTGCTTCGTCCAGCAGCCTGCCTTCCCGCACACTCCACAGAATCAGCCGGTGTCCTTCCCGCTGGAGCGTTTTCAGTGTCTCAATGGCGAACGGCAGCTCTCTGCCGATTTCCGGATACCGGTGTTCCACGATTGTTCCGTCAAAATCTACTGCAATAATCATAACTGTTTCAGGTTTGAAAGTTCCATGCCGATCAGGGTCGGCTCCGTTTTCAGGTTCTTGTCCGTCGGTCCGGTTTCTTCCGTCTCTTCCGGCTCATTCATCTCGTCAAGCGGATAATACTGCTGCCGGTACTCCGCCGGTGTACAGTGATACTGCCGCTGAAAAGCCCGGTAAAAAGTACAGCGCGATTCGATGCCGCACATCCGTGCGATCTCGTCCACCGGATAATTCATGTACTCCAGCAACAGGGAAGCTGCGTATTTCATCCGCATCCCTTCGATCAGCTTCTTGAGCGTCTTCTCCTTGGAGTATTTCCTTACGGCCATGCAAAGATACTTTTCGTTAGAATCCAGAATTTCCGACAGGCTTACACGGTTCAGCCCTTCCCGGGTGAAATTGTGGTTTTTCTGCAGGAATTCCAGCAGTTTCCGGTACGTATATTTCAGCAGAGCCGGACTTACCTTCAATTCTTTTTTTTCTTCCATAGTGTCTCGTTTTTTATTTAACCGGAGCCGGTCTGCCGGGCTGGGCTGACCGGCTCCGGGGTTCATCCTGAAAACCTCATCGGCTTATTCGCTCATGAAAATGATCATGGCAGCCGCCTGAGTCTTGTTCACATATCCCAGTTCCTCAGCAGAAGCCGTCAGGATACGTTTCCGGTCGATGCCGTACTTTTCAGTCAGCACTTTGGTGATCGCATCCACACGTTTCTGTTTCAGTTCCTTTTCTAAAGCTACATCTGCCTGAGAGTCGGCAAACGGCACCACACTGATGCTGTTCGGATGATCCTGCATCCATACGCCGATGTCATCCAGTTTCGCAGCTTCCTGTTCGTTCAGGTAGTCGCCCATGGTGTCAAACTGGATGTTGACAGCCGGCATTTCACGCATCGGTTCCAGCACCACCTTCTTTCTGGCATCCACCACCTTCGATTTTTCCAGTTCGTTCTGCAGACCTTCGATCTGAGCTCTCATGTCGTTGATCTGCTGGTTCATCCGGTCAATTTCTGCACTGTTCACCGGTTTGGCAGCCACTTCTTTGGACTTGCCTTTGCTGATGTTGTCAAACAGGTTGTTGAACGAGTAGGTGATTCCTGCGCTCAGATAAGCCGAAACAGTCAGCTTGTCCTTGTCGTTCACGTCATAATATTTCGGCTGCAGGGTGATTCCCGGTTCCACGTACACGCTCCATTTCGGAGTGATGTTGTACACGGCCTGGATACCCAGATTTCCGGTCAGGATATTCATGTATGAATATTTCTGCAGGATATCGCCGAATTTATGGTGATAGAATCCCATGCCCAGCACGGCATTCAGGTTAAACGGTCTGTATTTCTTGCCTCCATACAGATGAGTCATGTAGGTCAGATGACCTCCGAACACCTGTCCCCGGCTGTCCGTCAGCAGGTGAGTGTTTCCGGCCACACCTTCCAGTTTCAGTCCTGCCCACGGATTGATCCAGAGACCGGCACCGATTTTTCCGGTAGCAGTGACATATCCGTCCGTGTTCATGAAAGCCTCCGTGTTTACGCCACCGGTCACGAACCAGTTGTATTTGTGGAATGTTTCCGTCTCTTGCGCGTTGGCACCCACGGTGATCAGGGCAGCACAAGCTGCCAGTATCAAACTTTTCTTCATCATTTTCAGTCAATCATTAAAGTTAGTTACATGGGGATTACGTTCAGGGAAACCACCTGGCGTGCAGGGCTCAGATTACCCTTCACGGTGATGTTTGTAAAGAACAGCTTGTCCCCTTTGACTACGTTTCCGATCATTTTCTTCATTTCTGCGGTCAGTTTTCCGCTGTTGGCATGTTCCGTCATGACGGTCTTGTTTCCGTTCTTGATGACGATCATGTCGAATCCGCTGATATGCTCCTTCGTGTCGATACCGGCTTCCATTTTCAGCTTGATTTCGCTGATGGTAGCCAGTTCTCTGCCGTTCAGAGGCACATTGCTTCTGTACTCTCTCACTTTACCCTTTTCGGTTGTATACGTCAGGTAAGGAGTAGGAGCGGGCAGCTGCATCACCTTGTATGAAGTTCTGGCCAGCACCTTGCCGTTCTGCCGGATGGTGAGCGTTGTTTCCGGATGCTTTCCGTCGGGGACAGCCACATAGTGGTTACCCGCCTTCTTCACGCGTCCGCCGGTCATGTCCACCTTCACGTCTCCGGCCTGGCTGGAAGCTACGGTGATGTTGATCACGTTCTCATAGTTGGCAAAGAGCGGAGCCTTGTTTTCAGCGAAAACCATGGCCTTGATCTGTCCGTTGTCTTCTTTCACCACCCTGGCAGCAGCTTCAGCCTGTCGGTTCCTGTTGTTCTGCTCCAGCTGGTTCACCAGCGCCTTGATCAGGTTGTTGTCAATGTCCACTGTCGGAGTCTGCATGGTCTGCAGGCTGTCGTTTCCAGTCTGTCCCATGCCCTTGAGTGTTTCGTTGACAGCCAGCCATGCATCCTTTTCCACCTTGTTCAGCATCATGAATGCCCCGATGGTCGGCAGGTTGTCGAAGTGCTCCTTCTCCCAGTTGTTTCCCTCTTTCAGGGGTTGGGTAGCGAGAAGATTCTCCACATAGCCTTTCACGTTCGGGTCCTGAGTCAGTTTCAGACAGGATTCCTTCAGCTGTTCGATTTTGTTTTTCAGCAAGGTTGCCTTTTCCATGTTGTTGCCCAGCATCACGGTTTCCACGGCATTCAGGTCATCATCGGCATCCATGCCCTTTTCGGTCAGGCTGTTCCGTTTGGTCTCTTCCTTGATTGCCTTTTTCAGATCGTCAATCAGTCCGGCCATTGCGTTCGCCTGTCCTTCCAGCAGTTGTGCCTGTTCCGCCATTCCCCGGTCAGCTGCGGCCTTGCTCAGTACGCTGTTGTACGTTTTCAGTCCTTCCACATTCCGTTGCATGTCTTTGCTGGCCGTATGGAAACCGTCCAGGACATCACTTGAAATGTTGATAGCCAGCATGGCGATCAGGATGATGTACAGCAGGTTGATCATTTTTTGCCTTGGAGGCAATTTATAATTAGCCATAGTCTGTCATTAGTTCATTGCGTCCAACATCTTTTTGTACTTCTCGTTCAGTGCGGCGATTTCGTCAGCCAGCTTGCGGGTAGATTCCTGCATGCTGTCGGCCGATGCACCGTTCTTCAGCTGTTTGATTTGAGCTTCGTACAGATCGTTGAGCTTGTTGATATAGAGTTCGTTCAGCGTGTCTACATTCTTGTTCAGTTGGTCGATAGCCCGTCTGCAGGCAGCACTTCTGGCAGTTGTTTTTCCGACGTTGCTGTTTCCCAGTTTCGGATCCGTAACAGCGTTCTTGTCGTTCAGCACCGGATATACCCGGTCCCATTTGTACTCGCGGCTCGGTTCGTCGAAAGCAGAGATAAAGAAGATAAACACTTCGGTACACAGACCGATCATCAGAAAGACATTGTCATACGGTGCGTGCATGATTTTCATCACGGCGCCCAGAATTACCAGACAAGCTCCCCAGCAGTAGCATACATTATAAAAGTTCTTTCCGGTTCTGCTGGATAAAAAAGATTTCAGTGACATATTTTTTATAATTAAATTAGGTCAATTCAGTTCGTAAGGGGAGGGCGCCCTTCTTGCCGGACCGCCCCTCCCGCTTTTTCATCAATCCGTTATTTCCGGTTCTTACAGCGAAGCAGTGCTTGTACCGCCTGAGTGCTGGTTGGCAGTTTCGTTGCGGTAGTTGAATACAGAACCGGTATACTTCTTCAGTTTCACGGTCTTGCTGCCGTTGTTCATCTTGAAGGTATAGTCCACGTTGCTGTATGCACTCTTCACGCTCCAGTACATGATGCTGTTGCCGCTCACGTTGGTCTTGGTAGAGTAGCTCACTTTATATACGCCGGAAGCACCTTCTGTTGCTGCAACGGCATTGTTGATCAGTGAAGCCAGAGCCTTGTCGCTTCCCATTACGCTTTCCGGAGTAGTGGTGTAGCTCCATCCCATCGGAGCTTCGTAGCTGATCTGGATGTCAGTCAGTGCAGCGAAGTTACCGCTGTTGTCCACCTTGCCTTCAGCACCTTCAACCACTTCCGTACCTGAACCGCTTTCCTGTCTGGTCGGAGTGACACGGAATGAGTAGTCACCGCTCAGTGTACCGTCTGCCAGTTTGAACTGGTAGCTCTTCGTATTTGCATCATAAGTAGCTTTACCCAGCTTTTCATAACCCTGGGCATCTGCTCTTGATCCGGCAGCTTTCTTGTAAACCACTACATCTTCAAAGTTGGTATTGCTGGTAGTCGGGTTGCTGACAGCAATGATCGCATTCTTTCCGTCTACGTCCTTGCTGGTTTCCACATACACGTTCATGATGGAAGTACCGTCCTTGATCTGGCTTACGGCAGCAGCAGCCTGTTCCGGTACATACGGAGTAACGGTCACTTCAGTCTTGTCTTCCGTGATGGCATCGTGCGGCACTTCCACACCTGCTTCCTGGATATCCTCGATACCGTCAACGACAGCACCGTCTGTTACCACGGTTGCATCGTTGTTCTTGTTCAGCGCTACGGCAGCCGATTTCTTGGTCAGGTTCAGGCTGATGGCATAGCTGTCACGGTTGCTGGCACCCGAAGGAACCGTTACGCTGGATTCAGCGCTCAGGTATCCGTCCTTCTGTACGGTGATGGCATAAGCCTTCTTGTCGCTTACAGCCACTCTGAACTGTCCGGTTGCATCCGTTGTTACGGCTTCAGCACCTTCCACAGTGACGCTGGCGCCTGCCAGTCCCTGGTTGTTTTCCATTACCTGGCCCACGATGTAGTATTCCACTACATCCTTGATCGGGTCTTCGACCTCCTCTGGAGCCTTTTCGTTGTCACTCACAGAACAAGAACTCAATCCGGCTCCGGTTGCCATCAGCAACAGAGCCATTGCATAGATTTCTCTCTTTTTCATTTTTTGTTTGTTTAAAAATTAAACGATTAGTTGTTTGTATGTTTGATTAAAAAATCCTTGATAAAGTCCGGCTGGTAGAATCCCTTGCTGCGGTTTTCCCCGGGCTGTGTCTGGTAGTCCCTTCCCAGGTTCCGGTCGATGTATTCTCCCCAGGCCACCATGCTGTAGGTGTATGAGAAATAATCCGCCGGTTTCACCCGCATGCCCTTCCAGCGCTTGTATTTGCGGCCGGGCAGGGGAATGGCAAAGCTGAATCCCCCGTTCACCATGCCGCCCGTATAGATTCCGTACAGGCCCACGGTATATTCCCCGAAGTGGCGTGTCAGATCCCCCTTCACCCCGTAGTCACCATATACGAAGCGGTTCCCCTCCACGGTCACCTCCGTGTTCCATACCGGGATATACGCCCGTGCATACACCCCCGCATTCACTTTCGGCCGGTTGGTCACCGTCCATCCCTGGTTGTCGATGAGCGAGTAGACCGTCAGTCCCAGCCGTCCACCCAGTTCCCACCGTCCGTCCCGGTTTCTCCACGAAGCCTTCACCTGGCCCCCCATGCGGTGGTTGGTCAGCAGTCCCGCTTCTATGGTCGTTCTCCAGTTCCGTTTCCAGTAGAAGCCCTGTTTCAGAGCCACCACACCCGGACGGATCTGCTTCAGTTCCCCCTGCTGGTTGCCCACGATGGGGAAGATTACCTGTGCCGTCAGTTCCGCCCCTTTCCAGAGCGGCATTTCCAGCGCCGGAGCCAGCGAGATGCTGTAGCGGTACAGCTTGTCAAAGCTGGTATTCTCCAGGAATACCTGCGGATACACGCACAGATCCGGTTTCCAGCTGCTGCGGTTCCGTGTTTCCGTTCCCTTCAGCGCCTTCAGCGCCTCGTCCGTTTCCGTGTCCAGCGTCATGGCCCCGAACACCTCCTTCAGTCCGCAGTTTCCGGAGCGGTAACTTTCCGCCACCTCTCCGGGCAGACCGATCCGGAGCACCGGGATCCCATTCTCGTCCGTCACCACCAGAACCGTTTCCTGACCGGCCGTTTCGCAGGCCAGTGCCGCTTCCACTGCCTTTCCCACGCCCTCATAGCTGCTCCGGTAGAGCCGGTCTTCGAACGAAGCCACCCAGCCCTGTTCCGTACGCACCGCCTTCACATTCTCCATGCCCGCCGCTTCCAGCTTCTCCGCCAGTTGCGCCCGCATGTTTCCTGCCACTCCCGTCAAGGCTGCCAGCAGGATGAACCGTCTAATGCCACAGTGTACATTCATATCTCACTCCTCCTGCTATGCAGTCAAAACCTTCCGTAAATGCATTCAGCGACAGGTGCTTCCACAGCTTTGCCGAAAGTCCCAGATTCACCTGGTGCGTATCATATTCCGCCATGACCGACAGATTCCGGCACCACACCGGGCTGAACGACACACTGCCGAACACCCCGTCCTGCAGGACGTTCCGGTCGCCCGTCCATCCCAGGTATCCCACTGTCAGCATCAGCACGTTGCCTTTCAGATCCAGATGCTTGGTAGCCACTCCGTAGATTCCCCGGTAGTAATTATTTCCCAGATTTTTGTACGGGTCGTGCGCCCCGATGGCCAGGGCAGGGCGGTATTTCCCTTCCTTCAGCACCCGCACCTTCAGCGAGAACGAGCGGTCCTGCTGGTTGAACTTCGGCTTGCTGGTCATGTACGTTGTTTTCAGCAGCGTTTCTCGGTAAGCCAGTTCCAGAAAGGAAAACAAGGTGAAATCCACGAAGTAGTTTCCCGTATTATAACCGAAGGGATTTCCCTTCTCCGGCATGAAGTTTCCTCCGATCATGAATGTTCCCGTTTCGTTCATTTCCGCTGTCGGAGCCATCAGTCCCCCCGTCATGCCCAGGTTGAACTGCGCCTTTGTTTTCATAACGAATCCCGGCCCGCAAAGGAGAGTGGCCAGGATTCCCGCCCTCAAGAGGCAGCCTTTTCTCAATTTCTTAATATGCATTCTTTTCTCCATGTATGGCGTTCGCCACAGTTTTGTAGATGATGTACAGATCCAGCCAGAAACTCCAGTGCTCGATGTACCAGATATCTCCGCGGATACGTCCTTCCATATCCTTCAGTTCCTTCGTCTCCCCGCGGTAACCCGTCACCTGGCTCCAGCCCGTGATTCCCGGTTTCACAAAGTGACGCACCATATACTTGTTGATCAGTTTCGAATACTCCTCCGTGTGCTTCAGCATGTGCGGACGCGGTCCTACCACGCTCATGTCGCCCATCAGCACGTTGATAAACTGCGGCAGCTCGTCGATACTCGTCTTGCGCATGATGTTTCCCCACTTCGTCTTCCGCGGGTCATCCTTCGTAGCCTGCACCTTGTCCGCATCCGCATTCACCTTCATGCTCCGGAATTTGTAGCAGTAGAACTCCTTGTCGTTCAGTCCGTTTCGTTTCTGCCTGAAGAAAATCGGCCCCGGCATGGTCATCTTTGTGATGATGGTCACAATGATCAGGATCGGGATAAACAGCGTGCAGAGGAAACACAGCGAGAATACGATGTCAAATGTCCGTTTCACGAACTTGTTTCCCAGCTGGCTCAGCGGATCCGGCCGCAGGCTCAGGAAGGGCACACTGCCCAGCATGTTGAAGTACATCCGGTTCTGCAGGTAGTTATGCACGTTCGGCACACTGTAGAAATGCACCAGATGGTTCTCGCAGAAGTTGATGATCGGAATGATCACGTCCCGGTCCTTCGAAGGCAGACAGCAGAACAGGAAGTGTACCTTCGGATGCTGTCCCAGATAAGCCGTCACGTCTTCCGGCCGTCCCAGATACGGACATTCCTTCGGATAGCGGTTGCTGGGTTCGTGGTCAAAATAACCGATCACCCGGAATCCCGCATACGAAGCTTCCGTCAGCTCCCGGTACAGCTCCACGTTGTTTTCATAACTTCCCACCAGCACCACGAAGCGCAGGTTTCCACCCCGTGAGCGGTAACTCTTCACCAGGTAGCGCAGCGTCAGCCGGAATGCCGCCAGACAGACAAGCAGGGTTGCCAGATAGCCTGCAAACAGCTTCGACCAGGCATCCGTATAGTGTCCTACGGTGAGGATACATCCCGCCAGAATGGCGAAGACAAACATATTCTGCACCACGTGGCCCACAATCCGGTAAGCATACACTTTGCGGTTGTAGAGCGAAACCCCCGTATTGATCGCCGTGATGAAATAACACAGCATCAGCGTCAGCATGATCTGTGTTTGCGGTACTCCCATTGTCTTTTCCCAGCTGCTTCCCTGCGCCCAGCTGTAAAACAGTCCGAACAGTCCGCCGCAGATCAGAGTCTCCGTGATGATGACCATTGTGTTCACCATCCGCTTATAGGTCAGTAGCTTATTTCCCATAGAATTGTTGGTTTTATTAGTCGGTTACTAAAATTTTATTTTTGCTGTAATGAATTGTGGTATCTTCCAGGCCATTTTCTGCAGTTTCGTCCAGGTAGGAGGGAGACCGTGGCTCCGGTACATACGTACATCCTCCTGCCACATCTGCTTTCGTTTGGCGCTGTCGGTAGAAAGTCCTCCCATCCGCATCCTTACGATGTACTCGTTCAGATATTCCACCTTCAGATCCGCTTCATACAGATAACGGAACAGGAAATCCGAATCCGCTGCAATCTTGTAACTCTCGTCATACAGGCCCAGCTGGTCAATGCAGGATTTGCGGATGTAGCAGGTCGGATGCAGGGGAAGCCATCCGTGTTTCACTTTCCATTTGCTGTACGAGCCCCCCATCCAGTTACGGATCACCTTGTCTGTATTCTGATAGTCAACGAACAGTCCGTTGCCGTATACGAAGTCCGCACCGCTTTGTTCAAACTTCTGGACCATCTTACTGATGGTATCCGGGGAATACAGGAAATCATCACTGTGCAGTAATCCGATGACATCTCCGGTTGCTACCCGGATACCCTTGTTGATTCCCTCATACATTCCCTTGTCCGGTTCCGAGATGATCCGGCTGATCCGGTCTTTGTACTGGTTGATCACTTGCAGGGAGCGGTCCTTGCTGGCTCCGTCCACTACGATATATTCAATTTCTGGATAATTCTGGGCCAGCACGCTTTCAATAGCTTGCCCGATGGTTGCTTCACGGTTGAAGCAGGAAGTGATAATAGAAACTTTCATTCGAAGAATGTTTATAGCAATTATTGCTATGGGGTATGGAAGAATATTTTTCCCCTTGTGTATTATTGATTTAGTTGCATAACACCGCAATAATGTGTGCTATTTCATTGAAGATTTAAGGTCGTTGTTTGAGTTTACTATATTTCAGTAAACCTAAAAATGTATTACTTGTTTAGATAATTCTCTTTTAAGAAATTCTTTATTTTTTCTTCGTTAAAATTGTATTTTTTCTTTATTTCAAAGATTTTGGCATCTACTAGCATTCTATACCAGAAACCTTGTAATATATGCCATAAGAAACCTTCTTTTCCATCCAAAAAGCCTCTTTTAAGAATATATCTTAGGAAGAAATTGATAAAAGGCCGTATAAATAGGGGAGTTTTGATGTATTTGATTTTTAACCAGCGCTTCCGTTGTTCCTCTGTACCAAAGAATTTTGGGGTTACTTCCTGTGCTTTGGCATCCATCCTGTACTCCATCATTAGCATGTCCACCATTTCACGGGTAGCATATCCGTTATGTTTTTCCGTCCACCAGGTCAGATCATTTAGATTAGCATCCACTTGGTTTCCTTCCTCTATGGTGATGGTCGTTCCATCGAATATCCGAATGTGTTCGTCCATCCATCTGTTTTCACAGTCACCATGACCTCTACGGAATACTTTGAGATGGTAAGACGGATACCAGCCACCATGTAATAGAGGTTTCCCCATAAAATCAATACGTTTCCTTACATATATTCCGTTTACATCAGCTGAGCAGTTACTCAATGCATTTTTTACAGCAATGCCAATATTACCTTCTAGAAATTCGTCTGCATCAATACGCCAAATCCATTCTGATTGAATAGGACATTGATATACACCATAGTTAAATTGGGTAGCATAATTTTTCCAGGGATTCTTATAGACCTTTGCTCCTAGTTCTTCAGCTATTTCGCATGTTCGGTCTGTACTTAAAGAATCAATTACGAAAATTTCATTGCAGATCCCTTTTAAGGAATTGATACAACGTGCTATGTGCTTTTCCTCATTCTTGGTGAGGATTATGGCAGCTATTGAGTCCTTTGTCATTTTATTTGTCTTATTTTTATTGTCTTTGCAGGATTACCACCTACTACATGATAATCTTCTACGTTTTTATAAACAGAAGCTGTTGCTCCAACTATTGCTGCTTTACCTATGCATACGCCTAAACCAATATAGGCTTTAGAACCAATCCAAGCCTTTTCCTTTATCCAAATCGGGGCAGTAATTAAAGATTTGTCAGCGGTATTTTGCATTTTTATATCGTGAGAAGCAGTGCATAGATAACTATATTGCGATACTATTACGTCATCTTCCAATATTACTTTGTCTTGATTGTAACAGATTACTTTTGGGCCTAAACAAGCTCGATGTCCCATTTTAAGTTTCCAAGGAGCCCATATTTTAGCCGATGAATAAATCTCAGCATCCCATTCAACTTTAGCGCCAAAAAGTTTTAATATGCAAAGACGCCATATACGAAATAGCTTTGTTCCAAAAGGCCTGAATAAAATGAGGGCTGTGATGTTCCAGATCCCTCGTTTTAGTTTGTTTGATAAAGAAACATGACCTGGAGTGTGTTTTGATAAATCCATTTGATATTTATGAATTTAGTTTTTTATATAATTCGTTCATATGGTATGCTACCATTGTTGTAGAATACTTATCTTCAATCAATTTTCTACCTCTTTTTCCCATAGATTCCAATTCTTTCTCTGAGGTTTGCAAAAACTGACGTAAAGCCTGTGCGGTAGCTTCTGTTCCTACTTCGGTATACCATCCGCAATGAAGCGTGTTCAGTTCTTCCCATGGCGTTCCATTGGTTGTAATAACAGGAGTACCAGATGCCAGTGCTTCCGCTACGGCAATTCCAAAGTTTTCCGAATAAGTAGGTAGTACAAATACATCAGCTTCTCTGAATAGTTCCCATTTCTTTTCTCCGTATACACCTCCACAGAAATCAACCATTGATTTAAGACCAAGTTGTTTGGCCTGTTCTTTCAGTTGGTTGATATATTGTTTATCTCCTTCACCAGCAATATGAATTGTATAATCTGCTAATTCATTTTTCAGTTCAGCTACAGCTTCCAGCAAGAAGTTAATCCCTTTTTTTACATGGATACGAGATAAAAATAGAATTTGTTTTTTACGTGCCCATTCTTTTTTTATTTCGATGTTTTCTACATCAATTCCATTGGCTATAATTTTGATTCGATTATTATAGCCTAATTTTAAAAGATTTTCTTTTTCACTTTCAGCAGTAGCATGAAGACAATCAGCTTTTACAATCGCTTTTTTCTGATAGAGTAGGAGAGCAGGAAATTTTCGTGTCCAATAATGTCGAGCCATAATCCATGGCTCCAACATACCATGTGGACTCAGAACAGCTTTATAACCAGCCTTTTGTGCCCATAGTTGAGCCCAAACACATTGTGGCATCCAGCAGCAGTTTACATGTACTACATCTGGCTTAATTTCCTGTAATAGCTTGTTCCATGCACTTTTCATTGCTGATCTTTGTTTCCATCCACAAGGTATGAATTTTACTTGTGCATTTTCCATTTCTACAGGATTAGCAGACGGAGCAGTGACAATATATAGTTCGCATAATTTCCCTAATTCTTTTGCAAGAAGTTGCATATAAGAAGTGGTACCACCTGCTGTACGGTCTATGCTGGGGATAAAGTGTATGATTTTCATTTAAATATTTTGTTTTTTAATCTATGAGTGAAAAAGAAAGTACAACATAAATATTGGGTGAGAGTAAAATACTTTTGGCAACATTTTGAGCTTAATATTGTATTAATATTAAATTTTTTTACTGTTGTAGAACAAAAAGCTGAAAAATTTTCTCGAGCTCTTGGCTTGTCATAATTTTTTTCTCCCATTTTAAAAAGAATTACAAAATATGCTATAATATAAAAAGATACAATTTTTTTTAGGTAACTTGAGCTTGTTTGAAAATTGTGATTTTTTTCTAAAACATTAATACAGGCAGTTAAATTGGCTTCAGCCCATTCGTGGGTAAAATTTTGGTGAATAGCGGAATCTTCTCGTAAAAAATAATAATATAATTGTTCATTACATATGGCAATATGAGTGGAATGGCATAAATATTTAAATATGAAATTAGAATCTTCAGAATACCTTAACTCCTTTTGGAGTGTTATGTTATATTTTTGTATAATGGAACGTCTAAAGACATATGACCATAATGCAGGATTGAATTTATGGCTTTTGATATATTTTTCTACGGATGATTTCCGTATAGGTTTAAATTTATTTATTTTATCTTCTTCCAAGAAGGTGTCAGTTATGATGTGTTTATAGCAGAAAATATTACACTCCGTAGAAGATGTCATATACTCTATGCAACTTAAATAGTTAATTGAAATCCAATCATCTGAATCTACAAATATTAAAAAATCTCCTGTTGCATGAAATATACCATTGTTCCTTGCTGTAGAGACTCCTGAATTAGTCTGATGAAATACTTTTATACGTTGGTCTGTATTAGAGAGATTATCACAAAGTTCTCCACTTCCATCAGTGCTTCCATCATTAATTAATAATATTTCATAATGCTGATAGGATTGTTGAAGAATACTTTGTACGCACCTTTCTAAATATTTTTTTGTATTATATACGGGGATAATAAAACTATATTTTATCATAAAAAAATTATTTAGGTAAATATTTATTACCGAACAAAGTAGAAATGAAACAGTCCGGTATAAAATTGATGAGATGTAAATAGACCCAGTACACTGAAGCATTTATTAACCCATAATGTTTTTTTCGAAAATAAAACGCAATTTTGGGGTTGGAACCCAAAGGGGAGTATAAGCGTTTAAATCGTTGAATTATATTGGCGTTCCATAAACGCACTCGACACATAGCTGTTGAATCACTACAACCTATTGCTTTTCTTGTTGAATATACTTTATATCCATGTTTTATAACCATAAAACCATAATCTACATCACCCAAATCATGATGTAAATAAGGGTCAATAATACCTACTTTTTGAACTATTTTTTGGGGAATAAGTACTATGTTACCATTCATATAGGTAATTTCTTGAGGATCTTTTGACTCTTGAAGGGTTTCTCGGTTTATATTGCATCCTCCATAGATAATTTCAGTTTTGCTTAAATTTTCTACAAGTCCGGAAATAACACAGCAATTTTTACCCCATTTTTCACAACTTATTAGCTCGTCAAGGAAGTTATCATAAAGAGTCATATCATCATTTACCCAAAGATAATAGTCATAATTGCCATGTAAAGCTTCTTTCCAGGCAGTATACATACCTCTGCTCCAGAAAAGATTCCCGTTTCCTTTTATAAGGTTTACTTGTGGATAATTTTGTTTGATAGCTTCTGATGTGCCGTCTGTCGATCCATCATCAACCAAATACACATGACAATATGGTATAACATTGAATAAAGATTTTAGACAAGATAATGTTTTATCTTTTCTATTAAAACATGTAAGTAGCGCTGCTATATTCATATATCTGTACCTTCAAATAATCTTCTGAAACCTTGTTTTACGAATTTAGCGGGTGTACCTGCTATGACTGAGTGAGGAGGAAGATTTGTATAATCCTTGTTACATAGACTGTTGGAGGAAATTATGCAATTATCTGGAGTTTGTGTACCTTTCATAATATTTACTCTGTTACCAAACCAGTTGCGGGAACCTATTCTAATAATACCATCTTTTTCTAAGATTTCTTTAGTCTCTACATTTTCCATGAAATGAAAATTAGTATCAAAAACTTGACTTTCCCAACTAATCCTAACTTCATCTTTGATTGTAATTTCTTTTTCACAACATACTTTACTACAGGCTCCAAATTGAACTTTATCACCTAATGTAATCATTCCTTTCTCTCCAATGTATAAATACGTTCCAATACCTATCTCTAATTTACCATTTAAATATAACTCTCCACCTCTACGAATATTGATTATAGTTGGATTGTGAGGAAACATCTCACTACCTCTTCCTCCTATTTTAAATATTCCTCTATAAAGTTTTATGTTAGGGTTAATAAAAATTTTTCCATTTAAACACTCAAATTTTATTTTATGATAAAAGTCAAAAGGGAAATAGATTGCCTGCTTGAAAGGAAGCATTTTTAAGTTAAAGTATAGAATCGCAATCCAATTGTGTTGTAATAATTTTTTAAGCATACTTTTTTATTTTATATTTTGAAAAATCAAATATAGATTTTATCCATTCTTTTATTTGTCGATTAGTCATCATTCTTAATTTTGTGTTAAGACACATTCCAATCCATAAAAAATGGTAATATGTATGAGCGTTAGCTTCTAAAGTGTCCTCAATAAATGAATACATGAATTTATATAAAAGAAAGAAACCCATCATCATCATAAATTTATTTTTGGATTTAAATAAAGCTTTGTATGATGCAGTTAACAAAAATAGTCCATAAGCTATTAGACCCCATATTCCACCATATTGAATATAATTAAGCATACCTGCTTCTTGCCCATTTCTTAGATCTTCAAAGCCAATAGTAGCAGCACCATTGTTGGTTGTTTTTACTTTCCCATTCCCTCCCAATCCGATATAGGGAACATACCATTCATTTGATTCAAAAATTGCTTCTGTTACATCTTTGTATATACCAGTTCTACTATCTGCTGTAAATTGTCTCGTATTTTCGTTTATACTGACAGAATATTCTTCTCCCAAAAATTCAAAAATATTAAATTTTTTAGTGGTAAAAAGGAATAATAAAATAATAGGAATTAATATGCCTGTATAAAATGTTAATTTCCTTATTAATAAGTTCTTTATTAAGGGAAATCCCAATAATATGAAAAAGGGAATGAGATATCCTAACATTACACTTCTTCTATTAAAGTCATAACTGATTATGGTAATTGCTGCAATAAGTATAGTAATAAAATATTTTTTCTTAATGAATGGATAGAAGAATATAAAAATATTCAGCCACATCATGTTATGTCCCATTCTCATCATACCATCAGAAGGCGGAAAATAAGCATTGATAATACCCATAACAACTCCAATCGTCATAAATGACTTAAAAAGATTTGATAAATTATCGGGCGTGGATAAATAAAGACAAAGCGGAAATATAAAGAAGGGAAATAACCCATCAATAAAATAGAGATAGTCTCTCCAATGCATAATATTGAATGCTCCTCTAAAATACATGATTATATTGAACCACATATAAAAACGGAATGACTTTCCTGTTTCAAATTCTTTTTTAGGTAATCTTTTATAAAAAGATAAAAACCAAAAAAGAAATAATAAATAACATACCGTTCTAATAATTACTATTTTTCCTGGGAAAAAACCCGTAAAAACAGCTGGAAAAAGTATAAGAAAGATACTATATTTTAAAAAGAAATCTAATTTCATATGGTATATTTTATTTCCAATAACATGCACCTTCTACAGCTAGGGCATTTTTGATAGTATCACATTCTAAAGGATAGATCCAATTGGAATTGAATAATGGAGTGTAATCTAAATTTATATCTGCATTTCGATAGCGTTTAACTTTTTTTGCTGGATATTCTTTTACCCATCTGTTTCCTAATATACCAAACATTAATTGAGTTCCACCTCCCATATGGATAGCTTGTTTTCCTATTCTTTTTATATGAGCAGCTAAAGGAAGGCCATAAGCACCGCATCCAATTATTGCGATATCAAAATCAATTTGATTAACTTTATTTTCCATCCATTGTAATGCTTCAAACCAATCTTTAAATTCTGATTTTGTATTGGCTACAGTCTGTACTGCTTTTAGTGTATTTAATTCGAAATCAGGTAAAATATCTTCATTATCGAATAGAAGTTTTCGCTTTGCATATTGAGTTTTGATTGTTTCTTCAAATGGGTGAATCACTAACACTTTTTTTCCTTTTAGTATTCTGGTCCATGGCCTTTCCACAAAGAAAGGATAGAGCATTTCTAATTGAACTCGCTTGATATCATTACGAAGAGGCATATGGCACTCTGTATATTGGTGGCAAGCTAATAAATCGATTAAAGGTATATCTTCCATATATCGCTGCGAGAAATGTTCTGCTGTATCTTGTGTGGGAGGAAATATTCCACTCCATAGACTCATTGTCTGAAAATGTGATTCATTCCACCAAGGTGTACCACAATAGCCAGTGATGTATTCCCAGTATTTTTTTATGAATGGTGCTTTCTTATGTACTGCTACATAGTTTACTAGACAAGTTAATTCTGTAGTTCCAAATCGTGCTATCATACATGGTTTCCCAGTTGCTAGTAAATTGTAGACTTCATCATTAGATGATTGTCGATCACAGTTGCAAACGGGTGGAGGAAATGTAACATTAAAGGTTTTACGATATGCCTTTTTTAAAACTCTTATTATTATGTCTTTAGTTTTCATAGTTTTATAAATTTAAAGTTTTACCTTTCTACTTTTTCCTATTATTTGGGGGAAATATTTATTTGCTATCATATTTATACATGCACATGTAATGATTGTTATTAAAATTTGTAGACATTTATAGATGATAAAACCAGAAATGTGTGGGCGTAGATACAGATCTAACAAATCTATAAAAAGGATATTTAATCCGATGAAAGGGATAGAATTTCTTCCAATCCAGTTTAAGATTGATCTTATATAAGGTATTTTATAATTAATAAATTCTGATAAATGAATTATTCCAAAAGTTCCTAAAAGAGCAGTAAGATAGCCTGTTATTTGTATTTTATTTCCTGCAAGTTCTGTATGGTCGTTTGTAATAAGAACATAAACATAGATTATTGATAAATAAATAGTTCCATAACTAATGTTTTTTACTTGATTGGTTGATTTAAGTTTGCTTAAATACTCCTTTAATAAGTGTCCAATAGCGTAAAATGCAGTGCAAATAGGTACTGCTGATAATGAATAAGGTAGATCTATGTTGTTCAAATATAATAATTGCCCAATTGTAATCAGAACCAAAATACATATTAGTATGTAAATTTGTTTATTATTGATTTTATATAAAGTAAAGAATATTATTTCTGATAAAAATAAGGAAAGCAGAAACCATACGGCATGAGGAGGTCCTTGAAGAATGTATCCTGTTATATCTGTACTAGGATCTATTAATTTAATTGATAATAGAATAATGAAAGTAAAAGTTATATATGGAATGAATAATTGTTTAAATCTAACTTTTGCAAATGGTAAAAAGTTTGTCCATTTTTGAGAATTGAAAAAATAGCCGCTAAATATTAAAAACATTGGCATATGAAATTGATATATAAATTTATGTATAGGTATCATGCCTGTCATATGTCCAATTATCATGAGACAAATACCTATACCTTTTGCTATATCTATTGATTTATCCCTTTTCATTATAAATATTATTTAAGTTTTTATTATATCTTTTTCCGTATGCTTCCCATGTAAGATTATAAATATCTTCATATGCATAATTTCGAATACCGGATTGAGATTCACTAAGATATAATGCCTTCTGAATGCATTCTGCTAAACACGTTACAGAAAGTTCTGCCATTTCAATTATCCATTCTTTATCACTGATGAACCCTCGTAAATCTCTACCTCCTGTTTCTTTAGAGCAAACTACTGGTAAACCACATGCAATAGCTTGAGCTTGAACCATTGCAAGTCCCTCTGCTCTTGAAGGTAATACAAAAACTTTTGCTTGAGAATAATAATTAATAAGCTGCTTTTGATCTACTGCATCTATATGATTCATGTAATCAGATGAAGGAAACTTCATATTGATAATGCTTCCTACATGTAGAAGTTTAAAATGGTATTGTTCACATACTTTTATCAATAAATCACATCCTTTTTCAAATCTCCATCCTCCTACCATGATAATATCATAGTTATTATTTAGCAGTGTTGGGTGAAATTGGTTTAGATCAACTCCGTAAGGGTTGATTAGTAGTTTATCTTTTGATATTCCATGCTTTAAAAAACTTTGTTTTACATGATCTGTTGCAATAGCTATATAGTCTGCCAATTGATAACTTTTTAGTTCACGATCAAGACTTCTTTGAGGATAATTTTCCAGTTTATTGAACATTTTCAATTGTTCTATGATATGCTTACTTCCCCATTCTAAAATGGTGATAGCGTTAAATCTTTTTTTTGCTTGTATCATAGATTTTTTATAGACACTTCCTAAGCATATGTATACATCACATTTTCTCATGAAATAAGCCATATAATTGTCCATTATGATATTCCTTATATATGTAATTTTACTATTAGTAGGAAAAATTTTTGATAAAAATAGAAATGGAAGTGCAAGCCAAAGTAAAGATTGACAACTCTCTTTTGGAAGACCATATTTTTTACAGCGTGAAGTTGGAACATAAGAGTAAAATTTTACATCATGTCCTTGTTTTTCTAATTCTCTTGCTAAATCCAGTAAATGGAAGCGATGTGTAGATGCAATATTAATTTTCATTACTTTAATTTCTAGATTTAATGGTAAATTTATTAGGCCTTATTTTTAAGAAAGTCTTATTTACTAGATTTCTTTCTGATTTTGAAAGGCCTATTAAATATATAATAGTAAGAAGTAGTAAACTATTTACGATTAGTAATAGACACATCCCAAGTAAATTGTTGTCACATATAAGATTTAAAAAAAAACATCCTGTACATGAAATTCCACCAACGTATATTGCTGGAAGCAATATTGATTTTAGGATATCCTGTATTCTTAAAACAGATACTTTTGATCCACAATATACTCGTACACAAGCGGTTAATATATCCATGGTCACAATAGAAATCATAAGCCAAATAGCATTTTGACTTAATTGGTAACAGAAATAGCTAGTGGGTAAAACCAAAAGATAAAAACTTTCAGGGATCAACATAAAGTTTCTAATTTTATTTGTTGCTAATACTGCTGTTCGAATAGGCTCAAATGCAGCATATAACAGGCTAATGAAAACGATGCAGCGGGAGAATTCAACAGTATATGGAGGTAAGGAATCTCCTAACCAAATTTGCATGATGTATTCGGTACGAAACAAAAAAGGGATCATAATGAAATAAATAAGAAATATTTCCAACTTACTTCCGGTATACACCAATGTTTTGTAATGTTCCATTTCACCATTTGCATAAGTCTTTGTGATTTGTGGAGCTATGGCTT